>ERZ1645192.4110-NODE-4110-length-11647-cov-10.143720_pt1 | contig 11647 bp, 8 predicted proteins | sample MGYA00575354_ERZ1645192 | MGnify/ENA primary metagenome ERZ1645192 (study PRJEB40844, sample SAMN11349763) | freshwater sediment metagenome | isolation source: river sediment | host: Sediment | place: India: Faizupur Khadar , New Delhi | collected 2017-02-21 ... | reverse complement strand
CTTCGCAAAGCCAAAGATATGACCCAGATGGAACTGGCGGATAAAATGTTCGTCAGCTACCAGGCGGTCAGCAACTGGGAGCGAGGCAACACCATGCCCGATATCTCGAAGCTCCTGGAGCTCGCGCAAATCCTGGGCGTGGACGTACAAGAACTGTTGGGCTCCGAAAAAGAGACCGAAATCGTCAACAAGATCATTGACCAGAGCGAAGACATCAAGCTGGATGAGGTCGCGGAAGTTGTCGAGCTGATGAAGCCCTCGCAGGTTGAAGAGGCCGTCGAAAAAGCCTCCGACGAGGAATACCAGCTGGAAACGCTGATCGCGCTTGCTCCCCATCTCAACTCAAAACGCCTGGCCCAAATGATTGACAAAACCCGGATCAAAGATCTCTCGCAGATCATTCCCCTGGCTCCCTTCCTGGAAAGCGAACAATTGGCAAGCATGATCGACCGCTCGCACGGCATCACCGGCAGCTTCGACAAGCTGATCGCCCTCGCGCCTTTCCTGGATGAAAAAGACCTGAGCAACTTCGCCGAAAGAATCTTCAACTCAGAAAAAGACGCGCAATACCTGAACGCTTTGGCACCCTTTATGGACGAAAAAAGCCTTGGGAAGATCGCCAAGTTGATGAACACCGAGCAGAAAGAACGCTACCTGGTCGGCCTGGCACCATTCATCGACGAAAAAGTTTTGACCGATATCGCCCGGGATCTGATGAAAACCGGAAAGTTGAAGATCTTAAAGCAATTGATGCCCTTCATCGACGAGGATGAGCTCTAAACCTTACTAGCGGGCGTACTGCTTGTTCGCCCACATTAACACTCACAGCCAAGGACTGCCTGGATGGTGACCCGGATAGTTCTGGTTGTGAGTGTTTTTTTATGCCAGGTACTTGCGCATATAGTAATAACCGGGGCTTTGGACGTAGCCAAACTTGCGGTCGATCGCGATCATGGGCTCATTAAGTGAATTATGGTTGGTGCGGACCATTTTGACGCCCAAAACGTCCCTGGCGAAAAGCAGAGCCTTGGCCTTGACCGCCTGGGCTAACCTGCGCCCTCTGAATGCCTCATCCACGCCTGTGAACAGGTTGTAGGCTTCCTCCTGCCCCTCAAAGCGGGTGATGGCGCTCATCGCCACCCATTTGCCCGTACTTTTCTCGATCACGACCATCTGCCCGGCAGGGTTATACCAATCGGAGTGGCAGACAGACTGCTGAAAATCCTCGAAGGAGCTCCAGGAGTGCTCCCCTTCGGTGCCCATGGTCTGGCTGGAAGTGACATCGTTGAGCAGGTAGAGCTTCCGCTGGTCTGCTTCGGTGTTCCCGAGGGCTTGCATGGAGGTGAATTCGTAGCCCTGCCTTTCGAGATCAGTTGCCAGTTCCAGGAAGGGCTGCAGATCGAGCTTTTCGAGCTCCAGTTGCATGCCGATGCTGTGGGAGATCAGGGTGAAGCCGCGATTCTCCGCAAAGGCACGCGATTCGGGCAGCGTGTCGGGGAAGCTCGCCCGTAGCTCGTGAATAGCAGAAGCAAGGGAAACATCTTCGACCTGCTGATAAAGCCTGCTGCCGATGCCCTGATGACGATGCTTACGGGAAACCACCACGTAGAAGTATGCCCGCTGCTCGTCATTCCTGTCGCGCGTGAGCCAGTTGAAACCCAGCACTTCGCCTTGCTCTGAGGTGGCAACCTTCAGGCACAGGATCCTATCCAGGTGCTTTTCGTAATCCTCGCGCAAACCGTTTTCGGTGGTGGGGTCTTGCATCTCGACTGTGAACAGTTTGGCAAGGGGTGCAAAATCGTTGACTGGATCCAAATCTCTGAATTGTGTGGTCATGGCAATCCTTTCCACCTGCGTACAGGTAAGGAAAAAACTGAATTGAGCGATACGGTGAGTGATTTAATTGTATTTACTTTTTCAATTTTAGATAGGAGCTTGTGGGAAGGCATCCCCTACATTTTGATATCTACTAATTGGGAACCTTATGGTCAAATCCCGCGCACAGTTTGCCCACACGCGCTTTCAGCGCTGGGGTGCTTTGCAAGAGACTGGCGAGAACAGAATTTTGCATGGAAACGATTTGATTGACAAAATGTAAAACAATTTGGTGGATACCGTATAATATATTAACTCCTCTTCTCTACACCTTTCTAGGAATTGAATATGGACAAACTAAGATTTCAAGCTGTCTCTGGTGTGTTGCACGATTGGCGCACAAGGATACTGAACATTTTCCTGGCGGTCATGGTGATCGCCTCTGCGCCCGCTGTTGCAGCCATCCTGATCAGTGAAAGTAAAACCCCTGGAACGAATCCTTTTGTTTTTGTCCTGGTTGCTGTGTGGGTGGTTTTGATCTCCCTTGCGGTTTTCAGGAAAATAAATTACTGGATCCGTGTTTGGACTCTTTTAGGGATAGCCTATGTGGCGGCGGTGATCAATGTCTATCAAACGGGGATCCGAGGGATTGGTCCGCTTTACTTCTTGCTGATCTCGATCATGGCGCTCCTGTTGGCTGGCAAGCGCGCCAGCTTCGCTATCACCGCGATTACCATGCTGGTTTTATCGATCTTCTCTTTGCTTATTATCCAGGGAACCATCGTGCCGAAGGTAGACCCAGTGGGAGCGGGAATTCTTTCCACCTGGGTGGCACTGGCTACGGTGTTGATGATCCTCGTGATCGCAGAAACCCTCATGGTGCTATTTTTCCGCTTCCAGGAATTATTGATCATCAGCGAACGAGAAAAACACTCCGAATTGGTGCGTGCTCAGAGCCAGCTGGAAGAACAAAATCTTTTGCTGGATCAACAGGTTAAGGACAGAACCAGCGAACTTTTGCAGAGCAACAAAGTTCAAACAGCGCTTTATGAAATCGCCGAAGCCACCAACAGTTCACGTAGCATGGATGATTTCTTTCAACGCATCCATTCGATTGTGGGCGAGTTGATGTACGCGAAAAACCTGTTCATTGCTCTGTACGATGAAACGACGGACCTACTAAGCTACCCGTACCATGTTGATGAAATCGACGACAACTTTCCTGCCCGTCCAATGGGCAGTGAGCGCAATCTGACCAGCTTTATCATCCGCACAGGGAAAACAATCAAACACGGTCAGGAAGAATTTCTGGCTGCGCGAGCTAGTGGCGAATATGTTCTCAAAGGACCCCCAAATGAAGATGGCATCGGCGCTCCACTACTTGATCACGGTAAAGCAATCGGTGCGATCTACATCCAAAGCTACGATAAGAACATTCGCTATACTGAAAAAGATGATGAAATCCTGGCTTATGTGGCGCAGCATATCGCAACCGCGCTTTCACAGTTCAGGGCAGCTGAAGCGGAAAGACAAAGAGCCATCGAACAGGCGATTCTTTACAGTGTGGCTGAGGCTATTGGAAAGAGTCTGGATTTGAAGACAGTCACCCGGGTTGCCGGCGAGAATCTGCAAAAGATTTTTAATGCCGACGCAACGGGTGTCCTGCTGCTTGATGCCAAGCAAAAACTCATCACAAGTTATTACGAGTATGACAGGTTGGATGGAGGATTGCTTGAAAACGTGGAACCATTCCCGTTGGGTGTCGGATTGACTTCCAAGGTCATCACGACCGGTAAGCCGGTACTGGTGAATACATTAGATGAAGAGATTGCGAACGGAGCATATTTCCCGCCAGAATTAGTGGAACAAAGTTCCGGCTCAAATTCTCAATCCTGGTTGGGAGTTCCGATCATCATTAACGATCACCCGATTGGGGTTATTTTTCTGGCTTCGTACGAACCACACGCATTTAATGAAGGTCACACGCGTTTCCTGCAAACGTTATCATCCACAATCGGCACGGCCATCGAAAACGCGCGTTTGTTTGATGAGACCCAGCGGCTGCTCAAAGAAACCGAACAGCGCGCAATGGAGCTCACGATCATCGGTAGTGTACAGGAGGGTCTCTCGCATCATTTAGATATCGAAGGGATCTACAGGCTGGTGGGCGAAAATGTCCGCCAAAAATTTAATGCCCAGTGTGTGATCCTCGGTTCATTTATTCCGGAAGTTCAAAAAGAAAAGATTTGGTACGCGTTCGAGAAGGGGATGTATATTGAAAACCTGCCAGACAGACCCTACGACAGGATTCGTCAGTACTTGGTCGACACTGGCAGACCCTATTTCGATAATCACGTTACTGACGATAAGATGAAGCAAACCAGCAGTGAGGTGCTGAGAGGAACTGAAGTCCCCAAATCTGTGATGTTCGTGCCATTGATCTCCGGCTCAACGGTGACGGGGTATGTGAGCCTGCAAAACGTGGAATACCACGACGTTTTCACGAATAACGACCTCCGCCTGCTCACCACGCTGGCAAACAGTATGAGCCTGGCGTTGGAAAGCGCGCGTCTATTCGACGAGACTCAACGGCTGCTCAGCGAGACGGAACAGCGGGCAAATGAGTTGGCAGCTCTGAACGCCGTCAGCTCCGCGCTCGTAAAAGAGCTTGACCTGAATGGATTGATCCAACTCGTGGGAGAGCAGGTTGTGTCGGTCTTCAAGGGCGACATTGCCTATGTGGCTGTGGTCGATGAAGCAGCAGGAATGATCAACTTCCCATATGTTTATGGCGAACTTCAACCCCCGATCAAACTGGGAGAAGGTTTTACCAGCAAAGTGATCGAATCCGGGGATGTACTTCTAATCAACAAGGATTTGAGCCAGAAACGGATCGAGATTGGCGCAACGCAAGTTGGCAGGCAGTCGCAATCTTACCTGGGCGTACCAATTTTTGTCAGCGGAAAACCGATGGGCGTGATCAGCGTGCAGAGCACGACACAGGAGGGCTTGTTTACAGAGGCGGACGCGCATCTTTTGAGCACCATTGCAACCAACGTGGGAACCGTGATGCACAACGCGCAGCTCTACAGCGAAGCCATGCTTGCCCGGGCTGAGGCGGAAAAAGCGAATAAAGCCAAGAGTGCCTTCCTTGCTAATATGAGCCATGAACTGCGTACGCCACTTAATGCCATTATTGGATTCACGCGTATTGTCCACCGTAAGGCGGAAGGATTGCTGCCCGAAAAGCAGCTCGAAAACCTGGAGAAAGTGCTCGTCAGCGCTGAACATTTGCTTTCGCTGATCAATACCACCCTTGATATTGCCAAGATTGAAGCCGGGCGAATGGACGTGTTGGCGTCCAATTTCAGGATCACGCCGCTGATTGATCTGTGCATCAACACCACTACGCCCATGATCAAACCCAAGGTGAAACTGGACAAACAAATCGACCCGGACCTTGATCTGATCTTCTCAGACCAGGATAAGATCCGGCAAATTGTGCTCAATTTGTTGAGCAACGCGGCCAAGTTCACTCCCGAGGGGCATATTTTGGTGTCCGCCAGCCGCGAGGGAGAAGACCGGCTGCGCATCGACGTGGAGGATACCGGCATTGGGATAAGCCCAGAAGCCATGCCGCGAATTTTCAAAGAGTTCCAACAGGCCGATAACAGCACGACCCGGCAGTATGGCGGGACGGGGCTCGGTTTAAGCATCAGCCGCAACCTGGCGCGACTGCTTGGAGGAGATATCAGTGTCGTCTCCGAACCAGGCAAGGGCTCCACTTTCAGCCTGATCGTGCCCATGAGGTACAAAAGCCTCACTGCGCTTCAAGCGGAAAAGGAAACAATGCCTGTGACCACCCCTCTACCGCAGAGGGAGACTGAAAGTGAAATGCCAACAGCGACTGGTAATGAAATGAGAAAAAAGCGCATCCTGGTCATCGACGACGATCCCGACACGCTGTACCTCTTACAAGAGGATCTTGATCCGCTTGAGTTTATCCTCACGAGCGCGCTCAATGGTCTGGAGGGCTTGCGGTTGGCGCGTGAAAAACAGCCAGACGCAATCTTGTTGGACATTCTGATGCCTGGCATGGATGGATGGCAGATCCTGCGCGATCTCAAGGAAGACTCTGCCACGGCGAACATCCCCGTGATCATGCTGACGATCGTCGATAAAAAACCGCTGGGGTACCAATTGGGAGCTTCAGCTTATCTACTCAAACCACTCGACGCTGTTGAGGTACGCCGAACCCTTAACCGCGTGATTGCGCCCGCACTAGACAGGCAGAAACAGGTTCTCGTGGTGGATGATGACCCCAATATTGCTGATATGGTGAGGCAAATCCTGCCAGAAACAGATTTCTCAGTAGAATCTGCCCCAGATGGTAAGGCTGCCATCGATCTGTTGGCGATCAAAAAGCCAGATATTCTCTTGTTGGATCTCATCATGCCGCGTATGGATGGCTTTGGCGTCATCGAAAAGGTGCGGCAAAATCCTGAAATCCACGATCTGCCTATTATCGTTTTGAGTGCCAAGGAGCTCAGCGCAGAAGAAAGCCGCCGGTTGGAAGAATCAGTAACCCGGGTGATGAAGAAACAGGGTTTACAGGGGCAGCAATTGGTGGATGAGATCACATCCGCATTGAAACAATCGGCAGTTGGCTATAAGGAATTGGGAGGTGACCATGAAAACCATCCTGATCGTTGAGGATACAGAACTCAATGTTGACCTGCTCACCCAGCTTCTGGAGGATGACTACCAGTTGCTGGTAGCCAGAGACGGTGCAGAGAGCATATTAGTCACTGAAAAAAATAAGCCAGATCTGATCTTGATGGATATCTCGCTGCCCGTGATGGACGGCTATGAGGCTGCGCGTCAGATCCACCAACGGTATCCGACGTTACCGATCATTGGAATTTCAGCAAACGCCATGAAAAGTGACCATGAAAAAGCGATCGCAGCCGGTTGCACAGACTACCTGACAAAACCTATCGACGAGAACATTTTACTGAAAAAACTGCAGGAGTATTTGGGGTGAGTCTATGAATACAGTATCCAAAATCCTGATTGTGGACGACGAACCTTTCAATGTGGATTACCTTGAACAGGAACTCGAAGGGTTGGACTGTGAGGTCATCAGTGCCAGTAATGGGCAGGAGGCGCTCGAGAAAGTGAGGGATTCCGCCCCGGATTTGGTCCTGCTGGATATCATGATGCCCGTGATGGATGGGTTTACGGTGCTCAGCCAACTCAAAGCGGAAGCCTCAACACGAGATATTCCCGTGGTGATCATTTCAGCAAGCAATGATTTAAAAAGTGTGGTGAAGGGAATCCAAATGGGGGCTGAAGATTACCTGCCAAAACCCTTCGAACCCACTTTGCTGCACGCGCGCGTGTCCTCCAGCCTTGAGAAAAAGCGCCTGCATGATCTGCGCGCACTCTATTTGAAGAGTCTTGAGCGGGAACTGGAAATCGCCAGGGAAATACAAATGAGCTTTCTGCCTACAGAATTGCCCACGATAGAGGGTTGGGAAGTGGCGGCGTATTTCAAGGCGGCACGCGAGGTCGCGGGAGATTTTTATGATGCCATCACGCTCCCCGATGATCAGTTCGTTTTTAATGTTGGGGATGTCTGCGGAAAAGGGATTGGAGCGGCTTTGTTTATGACCTTGTACCGCAGCTTGATCCGCGCGGCAGCTACAACCACTTACTTAGCTCCTGCTCGTGAAGGGAAGCTTGACCCGAATGCTGAGCGTTTGAAGCAAGCCGTCTCGTGTGCGAACAACTACGTCATGGAGACACATGAAGACGCCAAATTTACCACCCTGTTCATTGGATTGGTCGAGCTCAAGACCGGCAGGCTGACGTATATGAATTGTGGCAATGAATCGCCGCTTTTGATTCGGAAAGACGGATCGATGACAGAACTGAAACCTACCAGCCCGGCAATTGGGATCTTCAAGGGGATCGAATTTGCAATCGGGGAGACCATTTTGGAGAAGGATGACATGCTGCTGGCCTTTACAGATGGTGTCACCGATGCCATGAATGGCGACAGCACCACCTTCGGAAGGCAGCGCCTGGAGGGTGTGGTTCGTAAGTTTTCAGGCAGCTGCTCAAAACTTTTGAACCTGCTGGTCGATGAGGCGCAGCAATTTGCTGGCGGGGTTGAACAGTTTGACGACATTACGCTCCTGGCCGTGAAACGTACGGGAAACTAAAACGGGTTTTGAACTCACCTATTCGTACTTGAACCGCCAGATTCCCACCACGAAAAAGACCAAGGCAAAGCCAAACAGCACCAGCATCTCGAGCACCACGCCCGATGGCCCCTGCCCGCGCAGGGTGATATCCAGCATGCCCTGCATTGTCCAGGTGGTAGGCAAGACCCGCACCACGGTCTGCACCGTCTGTGGAAAGAGTTCCAACGGATACCAACAACCGCCCAGCATTGCCAGCACCATCCCCACCATGATGCTCAGCCCACTTGCCTGCGATTCGGTTTTTACCAGGGTCCCGAGCATGGTTCCCAGTGCCGCCGCTGCCAACGTGGACGAGACCAACATCATTGCGATCGCCAGGACGGAATTGCCCCAATTGACATGCAGCACAAGCTTTCCGAAAGCGATCAGGATGGTCATCTGCAGCATTGCGGTCAGTACCATACCAATAATTGTGCCGCCCAGGTAAACTGCCCGGCTTGTTGGGCTGGTGAACAAGCGCCGCAGTGTTCCAATTTGGCGTTCATAAGCAAGCATGCCTGAAAGCCCGATCAGCGGGATGAACACCCAGGTGATCATCTGACCGATTGAGCTGTTAGTCTTCGGGTCGTATTGGACCGGGTCAGCCACATCTGCAATTGTTTCCAAGACGCGGTTGGGTGTAACCTGCAATGCAGTTTGGGCTAATGAGAGTGCCTGCGAAAACCAGGCAGATCGCTCAGCCTGGCTGGCAAAACCAACTAATTGCTCACCTTGTTGGGTGCTAAAGCTGGCAATCTGCACCGCGCTGCTCACTTCTCCGAGGGCAGCCTGTACACCCTGCTGCACCACAAAAGCGTTGGTGTTGCCGGCAAGCTGACGCAGCTCGACGCTTTGCGCGGCTGTGCTGATGGCGTCCCATTCCAGGCCGGCTGGCAGCAACAACACGGCCGAGACTTTTCGTTCGTCCAGATCCTTCAGCGCTTCCTGCCTATCCTTGAGCTCAGGGCGTACCGAAGTAGACGCGTTCAATGCATCGACCAGGCTGGTAGAAAGGCTGGTTTGCGCTTCATCGACCACATAGAATCCCACGCGACTGTCCGCGGGTGCGCCGGTGCTGCCGCCGATGATCAAGCTAAAAAATACGGGCAGGATCAAGAAAAAAGCCCATTCCATTGGATTGGAAAAACGGATGCGCAAGTCTTTCAGTGCGATAGCAATCATCTTTCGCATGGTTCAGCCCTCACTTTCTCACCAAACCGCGCCGGCGCATCCAGATGGAAGCTAAGGCAAACAGAATGATTCCCATTATCAACAGCGCCAACAGCGGTTCGCTGATGTTCCGCAACGTTCCGCCACCTGCCAGTGTGGTGAAACCCTGCAAACCCCAGGCGTTGGGCGTGATCTTGCCAAGAGTGGAAACCCACTCCGGCAGCTGGCTCATATCAAAGAAGCTGCCCCCCAACAAGCCAAAGAAAAGCATGATCACTGAGCCGAGGTTGGCCACTTGTGCCGGGGTCTTGGAAAAGGTAGCGATAAACGAGCCCCAGCCGCTGGCTGCAAATGCAGCTGCCAGGATCAGCAGTATCACGCCCAAGGGTTCCCCCCAATCCAGGCGAAATAGCAGGGTCGTGCTCCCGATCAGGATGGCAAGTTGGGCAATGGCAGTCAGGAAAATACCCAGCAATTTACCCCCCAGGATCTGGGCCGAAGTTGTGGGAGTCTGCATCATGCGCGGCAGGGTTCCGGTGCGGTTCTCAAGCAAAAGCGTGCGACCGCCGTTTGAAACCGTAAACATCAGGAACATCAGCGCCATCCCAGGGGCAAAGTACATCAGCAAGTCAAACTTGACAGCTGCCCCGCTGGCGGTCGTATTCTCCAGCTGGATGGGCTGGGCTTGAGCGGATTGCTGCCCAAACTGTGTTCCCAAGACCGCACCCAATTGGGCTGCCAGCTCGGGAGTGAGCTTGCCGGTCTGGGCAACCTGGCTCAGGGTCACCTCGGCACCGATCCTGCCAACTTCCACCTGGGTCAGGAAGGCATCCAAAATGGATCGCAGGATGCCAGAGTAGGTTGGCGAGTTGGAGTTGGCGATAAAGGAAATTTGCACTGTTTCTCCGCTGGTGCTGCCTCTTTCATCCGGAATGATGGACGCACTGAAACCTTGTGGGATGATGATGGCTGCTGAAGCCTGATCTGCTTCGACTAATTGTCGGGCTTCAGCGGGCGTGGCGGCAAAAGTAGGTTCGAGCAGGTCCGCAAGCTCGTCCGACGAGAACACTGCCTCGAGAGCCTTGCCCAGTTCGCCTTCATCCTGGTTGACAATCGCCACTGGAATGTTGCTGATCCCAGAGTTGGTATTTGCCGAAAAACGCCCGGTGATCAACCCCATGCCCAAAGTGATAAGAAATGGCGCCAGCAGCATCATGATCAGAGCTGTCGGGTCGCGAAAAATCAATTTCATGTCTTTGAGAGCAATGATAAACAACTTCTTCATCGCTGCCTCTCAATCGCGCAAGGCGCGCCCGGTCAGGTGCAAAAAGACCGCTTCGAGGTTTGGTTCGCGGATGTCAACCGAGTAGATCTTAATTCCCACCGCTTCGGCTGTCTGTACTGCCGGGGCGATCAGTTCCTGCGCGGAGCGCGTGATGATGGAAATCTCGTGATCGATGACGCTCGCACGGCTCACCCCATCGAGGGTCTGCAGGCGATTCACCAGGGGCTGCGGGTCTTCGTTTTCGGCGATGTGCAGCACCAGCGTGTCGGTCTCATTCACCTGGCGGGTGAGTTCTTCCTGCGTGCCCAGGGCGATCAATTCGCCATGGTCGATGATCCCGACCCGGTCGGAGAGTTCCTGGGCTTCTTCCATGTAGTGGGTGGTGTAGAGGATGCTCATGCCCTGCCGGTTGAGCTCTTTGACCGAATCGAGGATAGCCCGGCGCGACTGCGGGTCGATGCCGACGGTGGGCTCGTCCATGAAGAGCAGTTTGGGTTTGTGCAGCAGCCCGATGCCGATATTGACGCGCCTTTTCATGCCGCCGGAATAGGTTTTGATGCGTTGTTTGGCTTTGTCTGCCAGGCCAATCTGCTCAAGGACTTCGGCGATGCGGTCTGCAAGCGGTTTACCGCTCAAGCCGTACATCTGCCCCCAGAAGTGCAAGTTCTCGAGGGCGGTGAGGTCCTCGTAGAGCGCCAGTTCCTGCGGCACCACCCCAATGCAGCGCTTGACCGCCATTGGGTCTTTGGTGACGGAGTGACCGCACACACTGGCATCCCCACTGGTGGGAGGGAACAAGGTGGAGATGACCGAGATGGTGGTGGTTTTGCCCGCGCCGTTGGGTCCCAGCAGGCTGAAGATCTCGCCTTCGTCTACGCTGAAGGAGATCCCATTGACAGCAGTGAAGTCATCATATTTTTTGACCAGATCGCGCACTTCAAGTATCGGCGCCATATTCACCTCGCATTTTTTGGGTGAGTAGATTATACAAGAAACCGGGCAGTGCTAATAAGTCATTTCCTTTCTTTTAAGGGTCAAGCCACCGTGAAGCGGTCGAGAAGGCTGTGATCGTTTTGTGCCAGGGTTTTTACACTATTTACACCGTTTTTTGATGGCACAAAAAGGCAGT
>ERZ1645192.4109-NODE-4109-length-11651-cov-5.691187_pt1 | contig 11651 bp, 15 predicted proteins | sample MGYA00575354_ERZ1645192 | MGnify/ENA primary metagenome ERZ1645192 (study PRJEB40844, sample SAMN11349763) | freshwater sediment metagenome | isolation source: river sediment | host: Sediment | place: India: Faizupur Khadar , New Delhi | collected 2017-02-21 ... | reverse complement strand
CCTTCTAAAGCTACCTATAAAGATTCGATGCTCTTGATGAAAGAAACTACGGAGGTACTGGTAGTTCGAAATGAGAAGGCTCTTTTCGACTTGATTGCGGATGAAACGATAGAAGGATTTGCTTTAGCAGTCCCCTCTAATTTTACCAAAAAAGCTATCGACTTTATAAAAAGAAAATCCGCCTATGTCCCTATTCTTCTTTATGGAAATATAAAGGATCTTATTTCAGTTAGCGGAGCCGACATTCATATTCCTTTTGATCCTTCCGATGACAAGGAATTTTCATATCAAAGTTTGTTTGATATTATAATTAATAACATTAGCAGCTATTCTCGAAATTTTGGAAAACTCAGAAAACTAATGACCAAAATGGCTGAGGTTATTGATTTTGAACCTTGCAAATATGATCCAACCAGAAGAATGCTTTCCTATAAAGGAAAAGATGTTAAGAAACTTTCTGCTAAAGAAGGTGGTATTCTTGAGATCCTTTCAGCTAATTTTGGCCAAGTAGTTAAAAGAGAAATTATACTGGAAAAAGTGTGGAAAAAGGACGATTATTTCTCCGGAAGATCTATGGATGTTTATGTGACTCATCTCCGAAGACTTTTTCAGGAAAATGGGATAAAATTAACCATTAAGAATATTTCAGGGGTAGGATTAATTTTAGAATAATGGCAAGAGCAATTGATGGCGGTTGGGATTTTGTTAAAGTTGGCAAAATGTATCAATATAAAGAAGATTGGTTCATTGCCATCGTTACCATCCTTGAAGATAATTCGGATGAGGACTTTTATCGATTTAAATTGCAAGTCGAGAAATCATCTGAAGAACCTCCTCAAAATGGAGTATTTGAAATAGAACACATTAAGAAACTTCCAGGAATTTATAGTGGGATGCTTCAATTATACGAATTCCCCGAATATGCATGTAATTATAAATGGACTCGATAATCCCATTCTTTAACGTTTTTTAACGATCCAGATTTTCTACTCTGGATCTTTTTTTGTATATTTACAATGGCTTAGCTACTTCGGATTATAGCCCGAATGATAGACAAGGAACTCGAAAGAGCTGGTGGTTCGAATCCACCCCAGGCCTCAAAGAGAAAAAAGAGAGAGATGAAAAAGATTATTTTAACTTCATTATTTTTCGCCTTAACAGGTATTATTTTTAGCCAGGTATCATTTGATTCTACAGGGTATAAAGCTTTTCAGAAAATTTCTTATTCCCCATCAGAAGCTACCTCTGATAGTTCAAATGTTTTATTTTGGTTTGAAACTGACAAAGTCATAATTACTACAAATGATCAGACAAAGAATCTCTATTTTGTCGATCAGCCTTTTGAAGATATTCTTAAAACCGGGCATCATGTTAAACGGGTTCAGTGCAAAGATGATGGAGGGTTTTTATGTGCATTGAGTACAGGTCATATTTTACCAGAAGATGTTGATTTCATTTCTATAGAATACAATAATATTATATTTTTCTATAAGGTTCATGAAACTTCAGAAAGATTTTGGGATTTGAATCCAGACGAGCTTATTCCTTTTGAAATAAATACGGATCCTTATACTCCAGAGGAATACGATAAATTAGTTGAATCTTATCAAAGACTTAAAAATTCTATAAAAATATTCTAATATGAATGCTCAGGAAAAATCAGCATTGGTAACCCTTATTCAGGTTTATGCTACTGGAAAAGTAAATAACTTCTTTAGTCCTCAGGTTTTGGCTGAAGCAATTTCTGAAAAGATTGATTTTGAACAGCCCATAGATATTTTCTCTGCTAATAAAAATCGAGAGGTTATCAAAAATGCTAAGAAGCAAATTAGGGCTCTTAAGAAAGATATGGAAGAAGAACTCAAGAAATTAGATAAAGAAGAAAAATTGTTTGCTAATTTTCTTCGAGGAAAAATTACAGCATATAAGGAAGTTCTAGATTTAATAAAATAATGGGATTTCTTTATTCCATATTAATTACCATTTTATTTCTTTGCATAGCATTTTTAATATTCTGCTATAAACATTCTAAAGAAAATAACAAAAAATAATTTTTTTATTTGGAATTTTTTTGTACATTTGGAAAAAATTAGTTGAAATGACTTACACAATACAGGATCTTAGAGATCGAAATCTTATCCTTTTTGAATCTATATCGGGTTCGCATGCGTACGGAACTGCGACACCTGATTCAGATACAGATATAAGAGGTGTATTTTATCAGCCTCTTCTGGACGCTCTTAAATATGGATGGGTAGATCAGGTTTCTGATGAAAAAAATGACGTAACGTTTTATGAACTTGGACGTTTTATGCAGCTTCTTGCTGGAAATAATCCAAATATAATCGAACTTCTTGCAATGCCTGAAGATTGTGTCATATATCGCCATCCTCTTTGGGTTATCCTTGAATACAATAAACATGATTTTCTTTCCAAAAAAGTTCGCTGGACTTTTGCTGGATATGCTATAGATCAAATAGAAAAGGCTCGCGGATACAATAAGAAAATGAACTGGGAGGAATCTCAGATGACTCGTAAAACTGTTCTTGATTTCTGCTATGTTCTTAAGGATGCTGGATCGGTTCCTTTCAAATCTTGGCTAACGGTAGAACCTTATAAATCACTTTGGCTTAAATCCCGGGATTATACTCAGGAAAATTTCGGTCTTTCTGCAATAGATCATGGTCATGATCTTTATGCAATGTTTTATTCCAAGGATCCAATATGGGGAATAGTTTCGGATGAAGATAAAGCCAATCAGGTTCAGCTTTTTTCAATACCCAAGGGCCAGCAAGAGGTTGGGTATCTTTATTTTAACAAGGACGGATATTCATCCCACTGTAAAAAATATCAGGAATACCAGACATGGCTTAAGGAAAGAAATCCAAATAGGGTAAAAATGAATAAGGCTCACGGTAAGAATTATGACTCAAAAAACATGATGCACACTTATCGCCTTCTTCTTATGGCTCATGAGCTTTCAAAAGGGGAGCTTCGTGTTCGGAGAACCCAGGAAGAAATAGAAAAGCTTATGAAGATACGTCATGGAGAATATGAATATGAGGATCTTCTCCGTGAAGCCGAAGCAATGAAAGATGGTCTTGAAGAAGCATTTGCAAAATCATCTCTCCCTGAAAAACCAGATGTTGAAAGAGTTCAGGAAATACTACTTGGAATACGAAGAGAACTTTATAAAATCTAAAAATATGGCAAAAGATAATAAAAAACAAAAAACAAAAAATCAAATAATGAAAACAAAAGACATTTTTATGATTCTTAGCGTTGTAGTTTTTACTTCGCTTTGTATGTTCTTTGGAAGACCTGTTTTTCAATATGGATTTGTAGGACTTCCTCTTCTTTTCCTCTTCAACGGAATTATCATATTTCTTTTTGATCTTTCCACAGACAGATATGGAGATGCTGAGTTAAATGGTTCATGGAGAATGTGGACTGGTTTGGTATCAGCAGGGGTGGGCCTTCTATTTCTTATAATCCTTCCTATTGGATCTCTCCCAATTTTCAGATCTCAGGATTATAGGGATCTTATTGGACAAGTTGAAGAAAAAACCTTTTCCAATGATATTAGTCCAACAGATCCGTCTCGAATGGTTTTGATTGATTATGAAGTTGCTGCAAAACTTGGAGATAAAAGACTTGTTGATGAGGATGCTGCTTTAGGTAGCGTTACAAATATTGGAAAATATACCCATCAAAAAGTTGGCAAGGATCTTTATTATGTTGCCCCCCTGGATCATTCAGGATTTTTCAAATGGAATAAAAATAAAGCGGGTACACCCGGTTATATTATTGTAAATGCCCATAATCAAAAGGATGTTAAACTTGTAAAAGAATTAAATGGGAAACCTATACATCTAAAATATCAAATGGGCGGGTGCTTTGGTGATTTCCTTCCGAGACATATCTATAGAAATGGATACAGAAATATCGGTCAATTTGAATATGAATTCGAGCTTGATGATGAAGGAAATCCTTTCTATGTAGTTCCTCTTTATGATAAGAAAATTGGATACTCAGGAAAAGATATTGTTAAGGTATTGGTTGTTGATCCTCAGACCGGTAAAATCGATGAATATACACCCGAAACTCTTCCTATATGGGTTGACCGAGCTATGCCCAAAGAAATTATATCTCAGCAATTTGATCGTTGGGGAAGATGGGTACACGGATGGCCAAACTGGGCTCATAAGGATCAGGTAATGCTTAGTCAGGGGGCTCAACTAGTTTATGGAGAAGACGGTGTCTGTTATCTTTTTAGCGGGGTAACTTCTGTTGGAACTGATAATGCCAGTGTTGGATTTATAATGGCAGATAGCCGAACAAAAAAAGTAGTTTATTATCATTCAGGTGGTGCTACTGAATCTGCTGCTCAATCTTCAGCTCAAGGAAGAGTTCAGGAAAAAGAATATGTAGCTTCCTGGCCACGACCATATAATATTAATGGAGTATGGACATACGTGATGGCTCTTAAGGATCAAGAGGGACTTATAAAATCTATAGCTCTTGTTTCTTATACCAATTATGAAGTGGTTGGTATCGGAGAAAATATAATGGATGCTATCAGAAATTATAAAGCTGCTTTGAATAGTAAAGGGGATCTTGCAGTTGCAGCAGAATCGCATACAAGAAGCGTTCTTACCGGAAAAATATCTCGAATGGGAATGGATACAAAGGAAGGACAATTCTATTATTATTTTGTATTTGAGGTTCAACCACAAACTTTGTTTGTAGCTACATCGGTTCTTTCAAATGAAGTTCCTGTTACTAAAGAGGGGGATTTCCTTAAAATATCTTATACAGCTGGAAACGAAGGCGAGATATTCATAGAAACCTTTGATAATTTAAGTCTGAATTTTATTAAAACTCCTGAACAGATCAGAGTAGATTCTTCCGCAAATGTTGTTCAGACAAGAATAAATCAAGAAAATATTGATACTCGGGTAAAAGCAAAACTTGAGAATATGACAGAAGAAGAAAAATTGAAACTTCTTGAAAAACAGCAATAATGAAAACAGAATCTAAAAAATACCTATTTGGTCTCTTTGGAGCATTTTTAATAGGATTTATTTCATCAATGTGTGGATTAACCGTCTTCAAAGGCGGTTTCCACCTTGGGAATTTTATAATTCTGACCTTGATAATTATTGTTTGGGTCTTTATTTCAGAAATTTTAAGCGATAAAATATGGAAATCCAATTCAAAAATAGACCAAACACAGAACACCGAATTGACGGAAAAATAGTCTGGGAAAGCCGCAGTGCAGCTGTTGTTGCTGTAATACTTGGTAAATGGAAAGGAGATACTTATGTCCTTATGGAGAAAAGATCTCCTATAATGGATCAACCGGGAAAATGGTGTGTTCCCTGTGGATATATGGACTGGGATGAAAGCGGAATAGAAGCTGTTATCAGAGAGGTATTTGAAGAAACTTCCTTTTATATCCCCGATCTTAAACACAGATTAAAGAGCGATAATAAAGGGCAGCCCTTCTTTATAAATACTGATCCGTCAGAAAATAGGCAGAATATTGCTATAACCTATGGGATGGTTTTTGATTTTAATGATGTTGGCCTTCCCAAATATGTGACTGAATATTCCAATTCTGAAATTTCTTCAGTTCTTTGGATAAAACTAAATGAAGTAAATTATTTGGATGTGGCTTTTAATCACGATAAGAGAATTCTTCAAGCAGAAGAGCATTTTTCGAAATATTTACTTCCATGGTGGAAAAGACTAATAAAAAGAATTTTCTCATAAAACTTTTGTTTAACCCCCCTCTAAAAGAGATAAAATATTGTTATGAGTGTTATAAATGAACTTTTTACCGAGAAATTTCGGCCGCAGAAATTAGAGCATTTAATTGCTCCCGAAAGAATAAAATCTCAGCTTCAAAATGGCCTTGTCCAAAATATTTTACTTTTTGGATCTCCCGGTACTGGAAAAACTTCCACTCTTTTTATACTTGCAAAGGATCATCCTTTTCTTTATATTAATGCTTCTGAAGAACGAGGTATTGATATAATAAGGGATAATTTAATTCCTTTTTGTTCTACTATCTCTTTAGAGGGCGGGAGAGACAAACTTAAATGCGTCATCCTTGATGAGCTTGATGGAGCTACAGATACATTTTATAAAGCTCTTCGAGCTGTTATGGAAAAGTATGCTAAAACCACCAGGTTCATTGCATCCTGTAATTTCTTAAATAAAATCCCAGAAGCTATATGGGAATCCAGGTTCCTTCCGATTTCTTATGATCCTATTAATAATGAGGAGCAGGAATATCTGATTACTGAATATAAAAAGAGAGTTGCAGCTATTCTTAAAGCTATAGATATTTCATATACAGAGGAAGTTTTACATGAATTTGTAAAGAAAAATTTCCCGGATCTCCGAGCTTTAATGAATAAGCTTCAGTCGCTTCACAACAGCAAAGCTACAGAACTTAGCATGACAAATATTGCCAATAGTTCTTCTTATGCTGATCTATTTGATCTTTGTCTTCATCCTAAAAAACCTTATGATAATTATAAGCTTATTGTTAATCAATATAGCTCTCGGGTAGATGAAGCTCTCTCTGCTCTTGGAAATGATTTTCCAGAATATCTTAGTGATGCGGCTCCAGCTCGTCTTGATAAGCTTCCTGGCGTTTTAATATCAGTTGCGGAATACCAATATCAAAAATCTTTTGTGATTGATCCTTTGATTACTTTGCTTGCAGCTGTATTTAGAATTCAACAAATTTTGAACTCATGATTACTTCAGAATCTGACAAAAACTTAACTGTGGAATCTTCTCCAATTGTAGAAATTCCAAAAACAATGAATTTAGCTGGAATGGTGAATTTGCAGATACCTTATAAAGTGGTTTGCGATTTTAGCAAAATCCCAGAAAAATACCATTCATTAGTTTTACAAGTATTAACAAAGATATGAAAAAAATAAAATTTTTTAAATGCGGGGATCCTCAAGAACTTGAGGAAGAAGTATCCTCATGGGTTGAAGAGGAAAAACCAAATATCGTACAAATTAATCCTATATTTGTAGATGAAGGAGGATGGTATTTAATGCAAGTTTTTTATATTCAAACTATTGATCCGGGCATAGAAGATATATTCGGATGATTTTAACGGTTTTTTAACAACAAAATATTTTTTATCTTAACTATTTTTAATACATTTGTCCTGTTATGACAAACGCAATATTTGACCTTAGTAATATGTTTTTCAGATCTTTATTCATCGTAGGTGGATATGGATCTAAACAATATACTTTTGATAATCAATTTGAATTAGACCAGTTGATGCGAAAGGTAGCAACTGATGTCTCCCAGGTCATCCGCCAAATAAACCCATCCCGGGTTATCTTTGCTTTGGACTCGAAATCATGGAGAAAGGATATTTCTATCGATGAGAACGAGGGATACAAAGCTCAGCGAACTAAATCCGCTCATATTAATTGGGACAACGTCTTCAAAATCATGGGGGAATTCGCTGATATTCTTGAAACCAATGGTTTTATCGTTTCCAAATTTGATAAAGCTGAGGCGGATGACCTTATTTCTTTATGGAAAAAGGAATTGCTTTATAATCAAAATCAACATGTTATAATAATATCCGCAGATGAAGATGTTCGTCAGCTAATTGAGTCCAGACAAACCGATGCTGGAAAAATGGTTTTTTGCACAGTATTTAATCCTTTCATGCAAGGAAAAAATGCTTCTAAGAAACTTTTTATTCCGGAATCTAATTTTTCAGAATGGCTTAATGATGCAGATCCCGGGGATTTTTTTAACAGGGGTATTGATGTTGATAAAGAGGATTTCAAAAGACTTATCAATGATCAGAAAGTAAAACTTGAGCCTGTCAATGGCGAATTGATTGCTATGAGAAAAATCTTCTGCGGTGATGATGGAGATAATGTTCCGGCAATTTATACATGGTTAAATGATAAAGGAAAAGAAATCAGGATAACTGATTCTAAATTCCAGAAAATTGTCGATTATATTGGTGCAAAATCCGTTATGGATCTTTTTGAGAAGAAAGAGATTATTTATGATCAATTGGTAAATGTTTCTGGCCAACGTCCTTCATTTAAAATTGATGACAGATTATTGAGACAGAGAAAATTAGTTCATCTTGATCCATCTATTTTTCCAGCAACTTTTGTAAAAGCTTTCGAAAAGAAAGTTTCTGATGAATTATCCAAGCCTCAAGTTCATCCGCAGAATTGGAATATGGTTTCTATTTTGGAAGGAACCAGATATATTACTGCTGGTGGAGGAAAATATAAAAAGCCTACAACGGAGGCTTCAATATTTGGCGAAATTGATCGGATAAATCTTAACAAAGAATTGTTTTAATTAATACAAAATAACATGGCGTACAAAATCTTTAATGTCAAAGATCTTTTATCCGAAATTCAATATGAAGGAGTTCGGAAAGGAACAAAAACAGAATTATATCTTGAAGATGTAATTAAATCTATCGACCAGACAAAAAAATATCGTTGGGTCCAGTTTTTTCAATTGGTAGATGTTTTTTATGTGGTTGTCGAAACCCTTCCTACTCAAAAAAGAAACACAACTGAGGAAATTCGCGATCATTATTCTTATAAAGAACCGGTAAGCTCTAAAAAACCAGAACCGGTGATGGAAGAACAGGAAAAACAGGAAATGCCTAAATCAACTCCTGTAAAAACGTCTTTCCCCTGGAAAAGTAACAAATAATTCATACAATACAAAAAATGGAAAAAATTCATCTCGTTTATTTAGCTTTCCTTATTATTGGTGGACTTGGTCTTCTAAGTTCTCTGATATTTGGGGAATTTGATCATGGAGACATGAGTCATGATTTTGGTCATGATTTTGGCCATGACGGTGGCGATGTAGATAGTCCAAAGCTTTTTTCTTTGAGAACTATTTTTGCATTTCTGATGGCTTTTGGTATTGGAGGAGGAGCAATGTTTCTCTCTGAAAAAACTGTCGGAGCTCAGGTTATAGTAGGTTTGCTATCCGGCGTTCTTGCTGGAGCAATTGCTTTTTATCTTATGAAGTTTCTTTATTCATTTCAGGGTCATAGTAATATAGATTCAAATAATTTTATAGGAAAAGAAGCTTCAGTGACTGTGGAAACTACAAATTCAGGATCTTGTCAGGTAAAAGTGGATTCTGGAGGTGGCGATCAGCTTTATTTAGCTAAGGAAAAGAATGGCGGAAAAGTTAAACAACATGAAATTGTAAAAGTTGTTGGAAGACTTGGAAACACTCTTATAATTGAAAAACAAAGTAAGTAACAAATTAATAACCAAAAACAAGTAACATGAATTCTTACATTATTTTAGGTGCTATTGTTCTGGGTGCGATTATTCTTCTCGCCTCCCTATTGGCTTTCGTCAATAAAAATTACATCCGCATCCCGCCTAACATGGCAGCGGTCATTTTCGGTAGAAAGAAAATGATTAAGAATGCAGATGGATCTACTATGGAAAAAGGTTATCGCCTCGTAACCGGCGGTGGGTTCTTCAGAATTCCTATATTGGAAGAAGTTGAATTTATGAACCTTTCAAACAGGACTCTTAAAGTTACCGTAAAGGATGCTCCTAACAAAGATGGTGTTATGACAACTGTAGAAGGTGTCGCTAACGTCAAATTTGCTTCAGAGAAAAATATTCTTATGGTTGCTGTTGAAAGATTTCTTGGAAAAAGCGACGATGAAGTTAACCAAAATATTCTGGATAACCTGGAAGGCCACTTAAGGGCCGTGGTTGGAAGGATGTCGATGGAATCCCTTATCGGAGACAAAACTGAACTTAACAAAGCAGTTCTTGAAGAAGCTAACGATGACTTTAACAAAATGGGTATCAATATCGACTTCCTGAATATTCAGGATATCCGCGATAACGATAACTATATAAAGAACCTCGGGCGTAAGAGAGCAGCTGAAATCAAAAGGGATGCTGATATTGGTACAGCTGAAGCAGAAAGAGATGCTCAAATAAAAACTACCACTGCAAAAAGAGCCGGTATCGAACAGGCTAACATCAATGACCAGAAAATTTTCGAATCCAATAAGGAAAGGGATGTTAAGAAAGCTGAAATGAAAGCTCTCACTGACACTCAGAATGAGATTGCTAACCAGGCAGGACCTCTTTCTCAGGCACAGGCAATGAAAGCAGTTGTTGAAGCTCAGGCAACAACAGAAGCTGCTCAGGAAGTTGCTCAGACTAAGGTGGAAGAAGCTCGTGCTCTTAAAGAAGAAAAAAGATACCTTGCCGAAAAAATCGTTCCTGCCGAAGCAGAAAAGAAAGCTCGTATCGTAACAGCTGAAGCAGTTCAGCAGTCTCAGATTCTCGAAGCTGATGGTGCAAAACAGGCAGCTATTAAGAAAGCTGAAGGTGAAGCAGAAGGTATTCGTCTCAAGAAGGTGGCAGAAGCCGATGGTGATGCTGCTAAGATTGTCAAAATGGGTGAGGCAGAAGGTAAGGCAATTTATGCTAAACTTTCAGCTGAAGCTAAGGGTATCAAGGAAAAAGCTGAAGCTTATGCAAAACTTGACCAGACTGGTAAGTTCCTTGAAGTACTTAATGCTCTTCAGACACTCGGACCTAATGTCATTAAGGAATTCGCAGGAGTTATGGCAGCTTCAACTGCTCACCTCTCGAACATCCAGGAAGTCAAGGTCATCGACTTTGGCGGAAATGGCCAGAACGGTTCAAGCGTTGGCAAATTCGGTTCCATCCCGGTGGAAGTTCTTACCAAAATGTTTGAAGGATTTAAGGGTACTGGCTTTGACATGAGTAAGCTCCTTAACTTCGTCGGAATTAAACCCGAAGACCTTGCAAAAGGTGTAACCCCAACGGATAAGAAGGAGTAATCTTATCTGAAAGTTTTTAGGGCCCCAGGGATTTCTCTGGGGCCCTTTTAAAACTTTTACAAAGGAAATTACTAAAAGATTTATGGAATTATTCGAGCTAACTAAAGCCATGTTTGAATCTCCTGCAAAATATGCAGAAGCAACTAAAGGGGATAAAAGAAAAAATTTCTTTATGATTCAAAGAAGAATGGCTATTAATTTTCCTATTCAAGCTCAATTGCTTCAACATATTAGGATAAACATGGAAGCTGCTGTAGACTGGTGGCAAAGATACCTAAGGAAGCAATATCAAAAAACCCCATATTGGATGTATCAGCAAGGGGTCAAAAAGAATCAAGAAAAAGAAGAGAAAAAAGTAAAAATCTCTAATGAAACCATCTCTGAATATTGTAGATTTTATCAGAAAGATCCAAAACAAATAAGGGATGCTATCAAGTTTTTTCCAGAAGAAATGGTAAAAGAGATGAATGAGTTTCAAAAAATGATAAAAGAATTTAAATAATTAAAACTTATATACATGGCATCAAAACAGAAATCAGAGGAGAAGATATTGAATTATACTCTAAATAATCTTAATATAAAAGATATTTGTCCTAATTCAGTAGACGGAGTTGTTTTATCTATAGAAGAGGAAAACATGGTTAGAATAGATCTTCCTTCTGCAATGACTGCCGAATCTTTTAAAAAATGGCTCCGGGGTAAGGGAGGAGTTTTTTCTAAGGATGTTAGGAATTTTATAAAAGGAAAACCCGCCGGAACTTAT
>ERZ1645192.4108-NODE-4108-length-11659-cov-4.699845_pt1 | contig 11659 bp, 11 predicted proteins | sample MGYA00575354_ERZ1645192 | MGnify/ENA primary metagenome ERZ1645192 (study PRJEB40844, sample SAMN11349763) | freshwater sediment metagenome | isolation source: river sediment | host: Sediment | place: India: Faizupur Khadar , New Delhi | collected 2017-02-21 ... | reverse complement strand
GTAATTTTAACCTTTCCGGGTTTTCCTGAACTGCAGCTTTTCCTGATCACATCCTCAACAAAAGGATGCAAAAGCAGGGGTGGTAATTTTTCAAGAGGGTTCTCAATTTCTGATTCAAAAACTAGATCGCAACGCTCACCCAGTCTGAGTTCCTCAATGCCAAGAAAACTCTCAAGAAACAGGTTTTCTTCAGCCAGTGTAACACATTCCTTACCAGAACTCTCGATCTGATAGCGAAGCAGTGAAGACAAGGTATACACATAGTTAAGTGCCAGTTCTGTATCAACCTGTATGGTTGCAGCAACATTGTTGAGACTGTTGAACAGAAAGTGCGGATTCAGCTGGTTTTTAAGGTGATCCACTTCCATTTGTTTGACAATTGCCTGATTCTCGAAATAATGACCATTGCTCATGAGCGACCTCACAACATAATTGAATGCCAGTCCGCAAAACATAACGAAGAAAACAGCCAATGCATTTCTGATCCAGAACAATCCGGCTATCTCAGCTTTACCGAACGCAACCACTGCGGAGGAAACCAGTAAGGTAAACACCACACCCGAAAAAAATGCCGATAAAATATAGGTAAGCCGGTGTGACTTATTCAGATATAAATGCCTGAATAAAAGAGAATTGGTAAATATAGAAGCGCAAAATATGAAAGCTACCAGCAGCAGACCCCCATCGATGAGCCCTGCTGATCCTGGCTGGTAAGTATAGATAATTACCTGAAAACACGAGAACAGGATAACAAACAGCAACAGATAAGGGAGCAGGTTTTTAGTCAGAAATCTCATATATACAGAAAATCCGGATAAAAGTAAAAAGTAATTCTGAATGAATGAACGCTTTTTAAAATTTGTTGACAAGTTCAATTCATCACGGACATAACGAACTACAGCTCATTTATAAATCTGCTGAATTATTTTCCGGATAATGGACCAGGTACCGGTTATTGTAAGAAAAAGTCAAACGAACGGGTTCAGGAATAAATTCAGATCAGAACAGGCAGCAACAGGCTATACATAGAAAGAAAAAACCTGAAATCCGCTCACCGGACTTCAGGTTCTTTCAGAAATGAAAATATCGTCGCAACCGGGTTTCCCGGACGATTCAGCTACCGTTCATGATGCAGAATTGATTTACCCAGATTATGCCGCTGTTTCTTCTTAATGGCATTCAGGGTAAACGGGATTATGGTAAAGATTGTCCCCAGCAGCAGCAGCAGTCCAAACAACCTTGTTGTTCCAAGATACTGGAAATGCCAGGCTACCATCACAAAGGCGATGTTTGCTATCAGAAGTGTATAGGTGGCATTCAGGTGGCTGAATCCGAGCTTTAGCAGGATGTGGTGCATGTGGGCCCTGTCAGGGGCAAACGGGGTGCATTTACGATAGAGCCTTACCACAAACAGGCGCAGGGTATCAAAAAGGGGAATCATCAGAATGGCAAAAGAAAGCGAGGGTGCAGACTCAAGACTCCTGAGGGGGTGACCAGCAACATTGAATTCATTGAACTTGATTACCATTACCGAAAGTATAAACCCCAGTAGCAGAGAACCGGTATCCCCCATAAATATCTTATATTTTGAATCAAGCAGGTTGTACCTGAGAAATGCGAAAAGCACTCCTATCAGGCTGATTGCAATGATTACCAGACCTGTTTGACCGGCTTTGAAAAACCATTCGCCAAGAAAAACGCTGGCCACCACAGCAAGGCCGCCGGCCAGGCCATCAATGCCATCCACAAGGTTGAAAGAATTGACAATGACGACAAAAACAAAAACTGTGATGGCAATACTCCAGAGGTAAGGTATCTGGTTAAAGCCAAACAATCCGTGCAGGTCGGTCAGTCTGATGCCTCCCGGAACAATAACAATGAGGGCGGCTATGATCTGCCCGTAGATTTTTGCCAGGGGTGAAAGCTCCAGCAGGTCATCTTTGAGTCCGAGAAAAAATATGATAATTGCTCCGGCAATCAGATAGGCGGAAAGAACCGCATCCAGGCCGGTGTTGAATGTCAGGATGGCAATCGAAAAACCCATAAAAATGGCAATTCCGCCAAGGGTAGGTACCCGGCCTTTGTGAGAGGTCCGGTGGTTGGGCTCGTCGACCAGATTTTTACTTCGTGCCACATTGATGATTACCGGAATTGAATAATAGCCGACAAGAAATGCGATCAGAAAAGCAGAAACTGTGCGAAAAACAGGATGATATATAAATTGCAGGTACTCAGGCATAGTTCAGAAAATTAGCAGGCCGGCATTAAAACAATCGGTGACAGTAATTGATTTTAAATGAGTTATACCAGAAAAAAGCCACGAACTTGATTCTTAGATAAATCAACGATTCTACCAAAAGTAACCCCCGTTTCATATCAGTATAAACTTAAGATTCGGGCAATCACAAGACAAAACACTCATATTCATTACATTAAGTCAAATACAACACAATTAATCAAGATTCAGATTAAATCATTCTGCTTTGCCGTTGATCAGATTCTGATGATCTCAGCTTTGCTCCAGTCTGTTCTTCTGATGGCTTCATCGATATCGATAAATTCGAAATCGGTGAGCCAGCGTTTCAGTTTATCAATACTGTTATTTAACCCGTAGTAAGATTTGAACAATCTCAAAGGAGTCAGGCCAGGCAGAAGTTTTTGTCCGGGATCGAAATCGCGGGGATGGAAATAAGACATCACATAGCCACTCCTCCTGGTGAGGCGTTTGATTGCGCTGTAAGGCATTAATCTGAAGTAACCACCGCCCGAGAAAACTGTTTTATAGCCGAAATACCTGGTTGTATTCAGAGGAAACTCATAAATTCTGGTTCCACCTGATTCAACGATACAGGGTTTATCAACCGGAAAATCGGGGAATCCGCCATGAGATCTGGATGCCGGGAAGATGGAAGCATCGGCAATAAAGCCCTGTTCAGCAAGTTCTTCCAGTGCCCAGAGGTTTTTCTTTACGATGGAAAAACCCGGCGCCCTGTACATTTTCGACCTGACTCCTGTTATATCAGCTATGCTGTGTGATGCCCGTCTGATGTCTTCCCTGAATTCCACCCTTGTTTGTTTTGACACCAAAGCATGATCCCACGAATGGATTCCGACTTCGTGGCCACAGTCCGCTATTTTACGGATCACGCCAGGGGATTGGTTGGCTACCCAACCCATGGCGAAAAAAGTGGCTTTCACACCCGTTTCATCGAGCAACGACAGAATCCTGTCGGTATTGGCTTCAAGCCGGGGCTCAAATTTCACCCACTGTTCCGGTCTGCTGGTCGACCTGAGCTCAAGCAGGTGATACCACTCCTCAATATCAAAAGTCAGGATATTCAAAATTCAGCACTTTTATCAGGTTAAACTCCCCGGATCAGAATCAGTATTTGCGTTCTTTTGCAGCTTTCTTCGCTCTTCTGAACTTTTCGACCCAGAGAACCCACAAGGCAAAGATAATGACATAAAAGAACGGCCTGAGTATCCATTCATGGGCGAAATCCCAATGTTGCGGAATCCACAGGGCGATCAGTGATAAGACAATGATTCTGAAAATATTTGCCAGAAACATGACAAGAAATCCAAAAGGAATATACCACAATTTATGCTTCCACGGCCCCGGGAAGAGGATAAACAGTACCAGAACCTGGTAAAACTGCTTCAGTCCCGAGCAGCCCTCATCGATGGTTACATAGCTGCCGTTGCTGAACCACATGGTGTTGGGTTCTGTCGTGGTGATTGCCAGGCCAAGAATGTGCTGATTAAACCACAACGATGACAGATAAACCTGCCTGGCGAGCCAGTCTGCTGATCCGATGATGAAATCAAAGGATTCGAGCCAGATATAAAAGTTCCACCATAACCGGTGAAACACATAGGTGATAATTGCAAATATGGCCACATCGACGAAAGCCTGAAGTTTGTGCCGTCGGATGAACTCTTCTGCTTTTGAGTAGTAAGATTTTAACATTTTGCTCAATAAGTAAGGTTTATTGCCCGGCTCCCTGATTGAAGGAGTTAACTCAGTTGTAATGAATAGGATAAAGTAAGCATCAATAAAACTTACCGGCAACCATAGGGCCAAGCCACCTGATGATAAAGCAGGGGGATATTTTCCAGAGGAAGCTTAGAATCGTTCTATCAGGCATATTTATTCTGAATGGACCTACCTTGAACTGGTCGTTTCGGGGAGGATAGGAGAAACTCCAGTAGAGGGTTGAATTTCGCGCACCCCACTGCTGTTTGTACAGGTGGGGGCCCGAATCACGGGTACTGCGGCCAAAGCTGAACACTTTACAGTTGCGTTCTATTGAATGTTTGATGCACGACCACCACAGGAAATAGGAGGTATAAAAACTGTTGTAATCTTCCAGTGTTGAAAACCAGCAGGCTTCACCATAGTCCCCCCGTTTCAGCCAGATGGCCCCTCCTATCGGCTTGCCGTGATGCTTTGCGATCAGCACTGTTGCATCCCTGCCGAATGCTTCCACAATGCCCGAGTAAAAACTTCTTGACATGGAGGGAGCTCCCAGCCGGTGCATGTTGTGCGCAAAAACACCATAAAACTGTCCAACCAGTTCCGGACCACCGGTTTCAAGCGTAATCTCGTTTGAAATGGCTTTGTTGATCTTTCTTCTTACATTGGATGTAAACCGGCTTAACTGAGCCTGCGGGGTTTCAGCCAACCGGAGCCAGGAAACGACTTTGACAGTGTGGAAATGTTCAGAAACAGGCCGCAGCATTCTCACATGCCATTTAACCCTGGGATCGTTGCAGGTGAGTTGCTTTCCATCGAAAGTAAACTCAATATTACCATCTACAACTTCAGGCTCGTTTTTAGTCAGCGCGCCATAGGAAAAGAAAGGTAGTGAAACAAGAATGTCATCCATGTTTACCATCATCATATATCGCTTTCCAAACGGCGTATGCACGGCATACCAGCCCTGAGGACCAGATTTACGGTAAATCATTGACCAGTTGACACCCATAGGAATTTAATTTAGCTGCAGGTTAACAAAAAAGGGTAATTACCAATTAACTGAAGAAAGCAGGCTTCGGCGGAAGATCTTTAAACAAACGATAGGCCCATTGGTTTTCGGGCATAAAGATAACTGCGGCCGTCAGAAAAATAATCATGACATCGGTATAGAAATTGCAATGATCGCGGTACCATTTTTCGAGTGCCCCTTTGAACGGAGAAAGGTAGAGGCGGTCGAATTCATGCGGATCCATCCCGGATTCGGAATGCAGTTTCTCTTCATCGCGGAATACAATGGACGCTATGCCTGTCAGTCCCGGCTTGCAATCGTAGAAACTGGCCTTCACTTCATCAGAGAACTTAACGAAATCAGCTTCCATCAGCGGGCGGGGACCAACAACCGACATTTCACCCAGCAGAATATTGATCAGCTGCGGGATTTCATTTATTTTAGACCCCCTGAGATATTTACCCAGAGGGGTCAGCCGCCAGTCATTTCTGACCGTAATGCTTCCGGTACCCAGACCCGGGCTGGCTTTCAGCATGGTTGCAAATTTCCATATCCTGAACATTTTATTCTTATACCCGCGGCGCTCCTGGAGGTAAAAGACATATCCCTCTCCGGTGAGCATCAGCGCTATCGACAACGGAATAAAAAACGGCAGGAAAATCAGGATTCCGATGATGGCAAAAAGAATATCTCCGGTACGTTTGATGATTGTGTACATGACTTACATTTTTTGGTCAAGGTTTTTCCCGGTTTCAATGTGGTGGAAACTCGGGAGGAAATCACTCATAACTTTCACGATATCAGACTTGAGCACCCCCGGATCTTTGAGAACACGATTCAGCTCACCGATCATCAGCCCGATTTCACTGAATGACTTTTTCGGTGCATTCTTGATCACGCCAAGCGCTTTAAAAGTCTCCAGATCAAGCTGTTCTCCTTCGGTATAAAACTCCTCAAAGGTTTTCTCACCCGAGGTCTCCGAAACAAAAAAGTATACCGGGTATGCTTTTGAACCAGGGGTGAGTCTGGTGGCTTCGTAACGGGCTTCCTCTTCCGAAGCACAGATCAGAGGCTCATATCCGAGCTCGTTGAGGAATGAAACGGTAATGTCTCTGAAGTTCATCATCTGTTCTTCATCCAGCTTCGGGAAAAATATATCGCCCGATTCACCCAGCATACACGCCATCAGGCATATCTGGCCCGACTCCTGGGGCGAAACAAAGAAACGCCGGATGTCGGACGGACAGGAAAAGGGTTGTCCCTTCATCAGTCGTTCGAGGTAACCGGCGAGCAGACTCCCGTTTGAGAAGGCTACATTGGCAAACCGGGCAGTGGTAATCGGGAAAAGGCTGGAATAAGCCATAATCACCTCTTCCATAATCTTCTTGCTGGCCCCCATTATGTTGACCGGATTGGCAGCTTTGTCGGTTGAAACGCAGAAGAAATGCCCGGGAGGCGCAGCTGCAAGTTTACCCAGCAGTTTTTCGGCTTTCAGGATGTTGTTTTCAAGCAGCGCAGTTACAGAATAATGATCCTTCTCACTTCTTACGTGTTTGTGGGCCGCGAAGTTGGCCACGATGTCGAAGGGACCATATTTCTCCAAGACCCGGTCAAAAACAGGCTCTCCGAAGTTTACAGGGTAAGTAACGTACTTCTCCGGCACCTTGAGTTTGTAGCGGCTGCGGAGGTCGCGGGTAAGTTCGGTAAGGTAGTTTTCACTGATATCCGCTACAACCAGGCTGGCTGGTTCAAATTTCAGCAGTTCGCGGATGTAGGATGAACCTATGGTCCCGCCTCCACCGATAACCAGTACCGATTTGTTGCTGATGCCTTTGTACAGCTTCTCGTGATTATCTGCAATGTCTTTCAGAAAAAAGCTCTCCTGACGGAAGGTAATATGCTTTGAGATAAAGTTTTCTACGTTGATCATACCATTTATTTTGAAAAGAACTGCTTAACAGAAGCAACGACAAAACTGCGTTCTTCATCGGTAATGTTTGAACTTGAGGGTAAACAGATTCCGTTTTCGAACAGCCTGTCAGAAACCCCGTTGACATAGGCCGGACAATCGCTGAATACGGGCTGCAGGTGCATGGGTTTCCACAAAGGTCTTGTTTCGATATTTAGGGCTTCCAGCCCGATACGAAGGTCTTCGCGGGTGATACCGCCACTCAGGGCAGGATCGATTACCATGGTGGTAAGCCAGTGGTTTGAAAAGTAAGATTCATCCGGTTCGATCTGGAAGCTCACTCCCGGTAATCCTGACAAGTGTTCAAGATAGAAGAAAAAATTCTCCCTGCGTTTCTGTATCCTTTCAGGCAATACTTCGGCCTGACCGCGGCCGATGGCAGCGACCACATTGCTCATGCGGTAATTGTAGCCTATCACTGAATGCTGGTAATGCGGGGCAGCATCACGGGCCTGGGTGGCAAGGATCCTTGACCGGCTGATATACTCATCGTTATCTGATAGCAAAGCCCCTCCGCCGGAGGTTGTAATGATCTTGTTTCCATTGAAGGAGAGAATGCCCATGAGCCCGAAAGAGCCCATGCGTTTGCCCTTGTATTCGCTGCCGAGGGCTTCGGCTGCATCTTCAATGACAGGAATATTGTAACGGGCCGCAACCTCCATGATGGCATCCATATTGGCTGGCATCCCGTAAAGGTGAACAACAATGATGGCTTTGGGTGTTTTTCCTTTTGAAATACGGTCTTTCACTGATTTTTCGAGTTCCACAGGGCACATATTCAATGTATCGGCTTCACTGTCGACCAGTACCGGGGTAGCGTCGAGGTATCTGATCGGATTAACGGTAGCCGAAAAGGTGAATGAGGAAGCGATCACTTCATCTCCCTGTTTAACCCCAAGCAGAATCAGCGCAAGGTGAATAGCTGCTGTTCCGGAACTCAGCGCAGAAGCATGTTTTACACCGGTAAAAGCTGCCATTTCGTTTTCAAACTGCGTAACATTGGGACCTAAGGGAGCAATCAGGTTTGAGTCGAGTGCTTCGTGCAGGTATTTAAGTTCTCTGCCACTGGTGTGGGGCGATGAAAGCCAGATTTTTTGTGTTGACATTGGTTATGTATAAATTGATTATCCGAATTTAGATGAAGCGGTTCCGCAGTTGCTGATTCAACCGGAACACGCCTGCTGCCAGGTCAGACAGCGTCGAGTCTGCGGCGTTCAAAAACAAAGTAACTGAACAGTTTGATATATTCCTGCATTACGGTCTGAATTGTTTCCTTGTGCTTCCACCAACCATGACCACTGAAGGCATTGTATTTGCTCGGTACTGCGATAATTCTGGTTTTCATTCCCGATTTCCTGAAGGCCTGACTGAAAATAATCCACGAACGCCGGGTATGCCCGGGGGAAGTAACCAGAATCAGCCGCTCAGTTTCCTGCCTGCCTTTCAGAAAATCCCTGACAATGATTGCTTCAGCCTGTGTGCTCTGAGCATCACCAGGCAGAATGGTGATATCATTGGTTTGAACGCCCAGCTTAACCAGGGCATTGAAGCACTGTGTTGTATTCGAAAGAATTTTCGCCCCCCGTTCTTCCAGTTTCCTGTATGATCCCATATTTTCTTCCACCAGGATGATTTTTTTTGCATAACCGGCCCTGTATAGGTCTGAAGCCTCGAGAACCCTGTCGGGGATGCTGCCCATCAGCATTACCATTACGTCCGCTTTTACAGGTACATCTTTTCTCACCAGCCAGGTTCCGGCGAACCGCATAACAAACAGGACTGACACAACAACAACGGAAACCATAAAAAGGTAAATGACTTTCCGTCTTCTTCTGCCTGAAATTTCCTTAGTGTTCAGATTTATAAAGTTTTACCGGTAATTTTTTTTCAGGATGCAGATTCGTTGCCTTCCGGAAAACTGAGTTCAGGATTCATCCAGGAAAAATCAGGTTTCCTACCGATGAGTGTATAAACAATTATTCTGAGATCGAGCCTGAAGTTCAGGTTTCTGAGATAGCCCAGCTCAATGCGGACCTTGTCGGGATAAAGAATGGTTCTGTTGTAGTGTTCAGGGTCTGAAACCCCGGCCAGCAGCAATTCTTCGTTGATATACCTGAGGCTGGCTGCGCCTGTTATCCCTGGTCTGAGTGTAAGAATTTCCCTGCTTTCCCCGGTGAGCATATCTGCGAAACCTGGCACATCGGGGCGGGGACCTACAAGACTCATCTCACCCTTCAGCACATTGATCAGTTCGGGAAGTTCATCAAGTTTGGTTCTTCTCAGAAACCGGCCCAGGTAAGTTATCCGTGCATCGCCCCTTACCGATACCACACTCCCCCCCACCGTGGGTTTCATTGTCCGGAATTTTATGATCCGGAAGGGTTGTGCATTTCTTCCAATGCGTGTCTGCGTAAAGAAGACCGGTCCGTTGCCGGTAAGCAGAACCAAAGCAGAGAAAACAACTGCCGGCAGCAAGAGCATGACAAGCAGTACACCCGACACCATCAGGTCAAACAATCTTTTGCCGCAGGTTCCGTATTTCAAAGCACCGGATTAAAGCTGAACCCTTCAAGAAATCCTTAAGGTTTGTTTTCATCCCGGATTTTTGATTTCAACCAGGAGGTAATCATTCGGAAGCTCCTTCAGGACGACAAAATTCTTGTCAGCCAGATGAAAATTGTAGATCGAACTGTTCTGTTTCGATATTGTTGACAGACACCTGAAACCGTTCTGCCAGGCTGTCTGGTACATGATGTGATTCATGCTTCTGGCAATGCCCTGACGCTGGTGATTTCCATCAACGATACGGCCAATGAAGCATTTTTTGTTGACAAAAAATCTGAGGAAAAAGTAGCCGACGATCTCGCTTTCCTTAAAAACACCCATCATCAGAAACGAAGGGTTACGGTTCAGCCGCATCAATGACTTCAAATCGAATTTGTGGGGCCTGAAGAAACTGAATTGTTCGGAATGCTGGGCAGCGAAGAATATCTCCAGAGCCGGAATGTCGGCACTGTTGAGTTGACGGTATACAAAGCTGCCGCTGTTCGATTCCCTGAAAAGCCGGGCAAGGCTGCTGCTGATCTTTTTCCCATGCAGCATCCCGAAGACGAGACCATTGAGGTACTCAATCATGTTCCAGACAAACCCGAGTCTGTGTTTGATAAATAGCAGTATCCTGACCAAAGCCCGTGAATTTTTATGTTAGTGGTATTTGCTGATCATTGGCTTCAGACCTCTTTTCACCGGCAACTGCCATAAAAGCTTACACCAGTTGTGGTTGCCTTCGATGAGTTCGGGTCCTGACGGGGTGATGGCAATATCCCAGCCAATGGATTTGTTCTCCGGATGATGCTTTGCTGCCTGGGTAACAAAACCGGTGATTTCCTTCCAGAACGGGATCTGAAAACCGACAATACCGATGCCTGTAACCGGATGAACTGTTTCGTCGGATTTGGTAATGTCGCTGTATACCCCGGGTCCATCAACAACCCCGGTTTCCATGTTTACAGAAGCAGCCAGATTACCGGCTCCCATATTGTCGACAGGAGAATTGACCGAAACCCGGAGCCTTGCACCGAGAAAGACAACTTCATCGCCTTCAAGCTGGGTAAAGACCCTGAGGGTGTTTAATCCTGTAGGCGAAATATCCATAAGCGACTGGTGCTGAATTACATACTCTTCAGCCAGGTCAAATCCGAGGCGTTCCATTTCAGTAACCAGTGTTTCCGGTGTGAACTGATCACTTTTGTAAACCTTAACTTCTGCCCCTACCTGACCGGTGGAGAGCTTCAGTACAATCTTACCCGAGGCGTTGGAAAGCAATTCTCTGCCGAGCGACTTATTGCCTTTCAACTCGGGAAGGGTATAATGACACCTTTTGACGAACTCGTGATATTTATCAAGAAATTTAATTTTGTTTTCGAGTATATCCCGGCTGTTTTTCGGATTCATGATGAGATGATACTCATACATATAGCCGCTGCCGGCCCAAAATTTTCTTTCGCCGGCCGGTTTGTTGTAGAACCGGAAGTAGAAATAGTCGAGCAGGGAAATGTTGTACCTGAAAGTTGAGAAAAACAGATCGGGCAACAGCAGGAATTTGCTTTTCCCGGATTCACGGGCAGCATAATTGAGAAACCTGAAAAACTTTTCCCGGTCGGTTTGTTTCAGGTAATATCCAAAGTAAAGTATCCGTTTCATGTTGTTGTTTGTTGTGTTAAAGAGAGCTTCCCTTATTTCCTACATACCACAATGCTGCAGGATAATTTCGTAGGTTCTGCGGGGAGTATATTTTGTTGTTAGTGCCTGGTATCCGTTTTCGCCCATTTTCTCACGTAAACCCTTATCGGAATAGAGGGCGTCGAAGTGTTTGCGGTAACTTTCGTGGTCACCATAAACACAGCAGAATCCTGTCTGGTCACTTGACAGCATATCGCCATAATCTGTATTCGGGTCAACGATGGCGAAAACCGGTTTTTTCAGATTGTAATATGCAAGGGTGCGTGAGGGTGTATTGGGAATGGTGAACTTTTCGTTGAGTGAGATCAGGCCAACATCGGCCAACATGGCCAGTTTTTCGTAGTCAGCCCTCGGCAGGTAATCGAAAACAAGGATATTGGCAAGTTTTTCTTCTTTGATCCTGCTTTCAAGATATTTCTTGTGCGTTCCTTTTCCTACCACGAGGATGGTCAGGTCCTGC
>ERZ1645192.4106-NODE-4106-length-11662-cov-9.328939_pt1 | contig 11662 bp, 9 predicted proteins | sample MGYA00575354_ERZ1645192 | MGnify/ENA primary metagenome ERZ1645192 (study PRJEB40844, sample SAMN11349763) | freshwater sediment metagenome | isolation source: river sediment | host: Sediment | place: India: Faizupur Khadar , New Delhi | collected 2017-02-21 ... | reverse complement strand
CTTAATAAGCAGCCATAGATGCTTTAGAGGCTGTAGAGGCTGTAGAGGCTGTAGAAGCTGTAGAAGCTGTAAAGCCTCTATAGCCTCTACCGCCTTTAAAGCTTTTTCTTATATTTGCCAAAATTTCTAAAACTGAAAAGATGAGTTTGCTAAAAGGAAAAACAGCTCTTATTACCGGAGCATCAAGGGGAATAGGAAAAGCTATTGCATTGCTTTTTGCGCGTGAGGGAGCCGATATCGCTATTACAAATATTGTTGACGACGACGAATTCAGAAACGCCGTAAAAGAAATAGAAGCACAGGGTGTAAAGGCTAAAGGATACGTATCAAATGCAGCACGCTTCGACGAATCACAGAAACTTATTAATGACGTGATCGCCGATTTCGGACAGATCGATATCCTGGTCAATAATGCAGGAATAACAAGGGATACACTGCTGATGAGAATGACTGAAGAGCAATGGGACTCAGTTATTGCTGTCAACCTGAAATCTGTTTTTAACCTTACAAAAGCTGTAATACCTTCCATGCTGAAGCAGAAATCCGGCTCAATCGTCAACATGAGCTCAGTTGTCGGAGTATCAGGTAATGCAGGACAGAGCAACTATTCCGCCTCAAAAGCCGGAATTATAGGATTCACCAAGAGTGTTGCAAAGGAGATCGGATCGAGGAATATCAGATGCAACGCCATCGCCCCGGGATTCATTCTTACTGAAATGACCGAAAAGCTTCCTGAGGATGTAAAAAATGATTGGATAGGAAAAATACCCCTTAAACGTGGAGGAACTCCTGAGGATGTGGCAAATACAGCACTATACCTGGCATCTGACCTGTCGTCATATGTAAGCGGACAAATAATTCATGTGTGCGGAGGTATGTTAACATAAAAATATTTATTATCTTTACTGCTTCGCAGGGTGTCTATCCTTTTAGCACGAGGAAATGCAGCGAGACATATTTATTCCACACTTATTTTAAAAAGACACCCTGCTTCTTTTTTTTATACCCCACTTACAGATGATCAATAGTATCTTCATACTTATATTAATAATACCGCTGGCAGGATTCTTTCTCGAAAGATACCTCGAACATCTTAATAACAAGATGTGGTCCGATAAACTGCCAGAAAAACTGAAAGGAATATGCCCCGAAGATGATTACAGGAAATCACAGCTTTACCATAAGGATAATGATAAACTTGGATTCTGGTCCTCGCTCTTTAATATCCTTGTTATCATTGCAATGATTTCAGCAGGAGGATTCTCGCTTGTCGACACCGCCGCACGCAGCATATCGGGTAACATCATTTTTATCTCCCTCATTTTTTTCGGCATTATAGGATTTGCCTCCGACCTGATCAACATCCCATTCAGCTGGTATGACACTTTTGTCATTGAAAAGAAATACGGGTTCAACACAATGAAAATCCGCACTTTCATTACCGATCATTTGAAATCATGGTTCCTGGCGGTAATAATAGGAGCACCAGTGCTTGGCCTTGTAACATGGTTCTACAACAAAACCGGATCTATGTTCTGGCTATATGCATGGGCGCTGATAACCCTCTTTTCTGTCTTTATGAATTTCTTCTACTCCGAACTCATTGTCCCGCTTTTCAATAAACAGGTGCCTCTTGAGAATGGGCCCCTGCGTCAGAAAATAGAGGAACTGGCTGTCAGAACAGGCTTCGGTCTGAAAAACATTTATACTATCGATGGTTCAAAAAGAAGCACAAAAAGCAACGCATATTTCTCAGGTTTTGGATCAAAGAAAAGAATAGTGCTTTACGATACCCTTCTGAAAGAGCTTAGCGAAGAAGAAATTGTCGCAGTACTCGGTCACGAAATAGGCCATTACAGGAAGCACCATGTATTGCTCAGCCTGCTTTCATCTTTTATTACTACCGGACTGATGTTGTTTCTATTCTCGCTGGTTGTCGATAATCCAAGACTGTCTCAGGCTCTGGGAGCAGAAGAATCAAGCTTTCACCTTGGACTGGTGGTGTTCGGGATCCTTTACAGTCCATTATCTCTCATTATCGGACTGATATCCAATATCATATCACGAAGGAATGAATTCTCGGCAGACAGGTTTGTGAAGGAAAATTATAATGCCAGGTACCTTGCTGATGCTCTTAAGAAGCTTTCAGTGAAAAACCTTTCGAACATGCTTCCTCACCCTGTTTATGTCTTTTTCAATTATTCTCATCCACCGTTACTGCAGAGACTGGAGAAACTGGAACACTGAAGATGGCTGTAGAGGCTGTAGAGGCTATAGAAGCTTTAAAGCCTTTAAAGCATTTAGAGCCTCTAAAGCTTTTAAAGCATTTTATTATATTTGTGCTCTTAAAATTGCCTCCTTAGCTCAGTTGGTAGAGCATCCCGTGTAACGGGAAGGTCGCGGGTTCTTTAAATATCGTAATAAAAAATTGCCTCCTTAGCTCAGTTGGTAGAGCATCCCGTGTAACGGGAAGGTCGCGGGTTCTTTAAATATCGTAATAAAAAATTGCCTCCTTAGCTCAGTTGGTAGAGCAGCTCATTCGTAATGAGCAGGTCGAGGGTTCGAGTCCCTTTGGAGGCTCCATGCTCTTTGAAGTATAATTTCATTTTAGTATTTTTGCACGACTGCACGACTGCACGACTGCACGACAGCAAGACTATAAGCGGGAATAGCTCAGTTGGTAGAGCATCAGCTTCCCAAGCTGAGGGTCGCGAGTTCGAGTCTCGTTTCCCGCTCAACATGAAAGCCAGTATAATCACTATCGGCGACGAACTCCTCATCGGGCAGACCGTCGATACAAACTCTGCATGGATAGGAGCAGAGCTCAGCAAACTGGGATTCGATATCATCCGGAAGATATCTATTCACGACCGTCGCGACGATATCCTTTATACTCTCGGAGAGGTAACAGGAAAATGTGACCTGGTCATTATTACCGGAGGATTAGGCCCAACCAGCGACGACATAACAAAACCAACACTATGTGAGTTTTTCAGCACCAGGCTTGTCGTGAACCAGGATGTGCTCAACATGATCGAGCATATGTACAGTCAGCGCGGCTGGCCGATGAACAACCTGAACCGCAGGCAGGCAGAGGTGCCTGAAAATTGCCGGGTACTGAAAAACGCAGTCGGGACAGCTCCGGGAATGTGGTTCGAAAAAGAAAATACAACAATCGTTTCGCTGCCCGGTGTACCACATGAGATGAAATATATTATGGTCAATAGTGTCATTCCCTTACTTTCTGACCGTTATTCATCACAGGCTGTTATCCATAAGAATATTATGACCTATGGAACCGGGGAATCTGTCCTCGCCGAGCTCCTCAGAGGATTCGAGGAAGAGCTCCCGTCTGAAATAAAACTTGCTTATCTTCCGGCATACGGTGTAGTTAAACTTAGACTCACCGCCACAGGACCAGATAAAAAACTTCTCGGGCAGACTGTGGAGCAGCAGGTTAAAAAACTCTATGCCCTTATTCCTGAACAGATCTATGGCGAAGATGAAGTAACTTTCGAAGAAGCAATAGGAGGAGAACTAAAGCTTCGAAAGACTACCCTGTGTACCGCTGAAAGCTGTACAGGAGGAAAGATCGCCTCGCTGATCACAAGCATACCCGGCAGTTCGGAATATTATAAAGGCTCTGTGATTGCTTATGATAACAGCGTGAAAACCAGCCTGCTTGCTGTACCTCCTGACATCATTGCTCAATACGGTGCGGTAAGCGAGGAATGTGCCATCGCAATGGCTGTGGGAGCAAGAAATCTTATGAATACCGGTTTTGCCCTGGCTACGACCGGTATTGCAGGACCTGATGGAGGCACTGACGAAAAACCTGTCGGAACAGTATGGATTTCTGTTGCATCAGCTTCCGGAACAAAGACATTAAGAGCACGTTACGGCAGCGACAGAGTTACCAATATAAACCGCTTTTCAACTGCTGCCCTTAACCTTCTCCTGAGGCAGATCAGGGAACAATGAGATTTCAACAATGATAATGTTGAAAAAAAAGTGACTTTATTATTTGGTTAATCAGATAAAAATCACGTATTTTGCGCTTCGTTTTTAAAAGCAATAATTAAGAACAAGGATAAACAGAAGACCAATGTCAAAAGTATGTCAGGTTACAGGGAAGAAGGCGATGGTAGGCAATAATGTATCGCATTCAAGAAGAAGGACTAAAAGAAAATTTTATCCTAATCTATTTGTCAAGAGATATTATCTGCCCGAAGAGGAAAGATGGATTTCACTGAAAGTATCAGCTGCAGGTATACGCCTCATAAGCAAAAAAGGGCTTACGGCTGCACTTAAGGAAGCAAAGGAAAAGGGTTATATTTTGAACTACTAATAAAGGGTTAAGATGGCAAAGGCAAAAGGCAACAGGCAGCAGATCATTCTCGAATGCACCGAACAAAAGGAAAGCGGTGTAGCCGGAATGTCTAGATATATCAGTACAAAAAACAGGAAAAACACTCCTGACAGAATAGAAAGGAAAAAATACAATCCTTTCCTTAAGAAATATACTGTTCACAGAGAAATAAAGTAAATACTTCATACAATGGCAAAGAAAGTTGTTGCAACACTAAAAACCGGTTCAGGCAAGACATTCACAAAATGTATTAAAATGCTGCGTTCCGACAAGTCAGGAGCATACCAGTTCAAGGAAAGTATCGTTCACAACGATCATATTAAGGACTTTTTTAAGAATTAATTTTCTACACACATCATAAATAGGGACATGCCTGGGTGTGTCCCTATTTTTATTATCTTACCTTCAATAATTATCAGATGGCCTGGAACGGATTTTTTAGCAGGGAGAAAAAGGAGAACCTGAATAAAGGCCTTGAGAAAACCAAGGAATCGGTTTTTACAAAACTCTCCAGAGCTGTCATCGGCAAATCAAAAGTCGATGATGAAGTCCTGGATAATCTCGAGGAAGTACTTGTGTCTTCCGATGTCGGAGCAGCAACGACCATTAAAATCATAGCCAGGATCGAAGCCCGCGTCAGCCGCGACAAATTTCTCAATACAAGTGAGCTTAATCTGATTCTTAAAGAAGAAATAGCAGCCCTTCTGAAGGAGAATAACGAAAAGGGCATGGGTGACTTCAGCGCTCCCGATACACAATCACCCCACGTAATCATGATTGTGGGAGTAAACGGTGCAGGAAAAACCACCACCATTGCAAAACTGGCCTACCTTTATAAACAGGCCGGGAAGAAAGTCCTGCTTGGCGCCGCAGATACCTTCAGGGCAGCAGCTATAGAACAGCTCCAGATATGGGCCGACAGAACAGGCGTTGACATCGTTAAGCAAAAAATGGGTTCCGATCCTGCTTCAGTAGCCTTCGACACTGTAAAATCGGGTGTCTCAGGCGGATATGAAGTGGTTATCATTGATACTGCCGGACGGCTCCATAATAAGGTCAACCTGATGACCGAACTGTCAAAAATTAAACGTGTGATGGAAAAAGTCCTGCCCGGAGCTCCTCACGAAGTATTGCTGGTCCTCGATGGATCGACCGGGCAAAATGCATTTGAACAGGCAAAACAATTCACGGCTGCCACCGACGTAACAGCAATGGCAATTACAAAGCTCGACGGAACAGCAAAAGGAGGCGTAGTCATCGGGATATCCGACCAGTTTAAGATCCCTGTGAAATATATCGGGATTGGCGAAAAAATGGATGACCTCCAGATCTTTGACAGGGAAGAATTTGTCGATTCTTTATTCAGCAAATGAATCCACGGAAAATAAACATTATCACACTCGGCTGCTCGAAAAATGTCGTCGACTCCGAGAAACTCCTTCGTCAGATTGAAGCCGGGGGATTTACAGTTTCTCATGATGCCGAAGACTTCACCTCCGGAACAGTTATCATAAATACATGTGGTTTCATCAATGATGCCCGGCAGGAAAGCATCGACACCATCCTGAGATACGTAAAAGCCAGGGAAAACGGCAAAATTGAAAACCTGTATGTAATGGGCTGCCTGGCTGAACGCTACATGGATGCCCTGAAAACAGAGATCCCTGAAGTAGACAAGTATTTCGGCGTCAACGATATGAGCTCCATATTGAAAACTGTCGGACTGAGCTACAGCAAGAAACTCTTTTCTGAACGGAACCTTACCACTCCCTCACACTATGCATACCTGAAAGTATCTGAAGGGTGCGACCGAAGTTGCGCGTTCTGTGCCATCCCGGCCATAAGGGGAAAATGTATCTCCCGACCTGTTGAGGAGCTGATTCATGAGGCAGAGCTGCTGGCTGAGAAGGGAGTAAAGGAACTGATACTTATCGCGCAGGACCTTAGTTATTATGGCCTTGACCTGTATAGAAAACAGATGCTGCCGGAGTTGGTTCGCAGGCTCCTTGATATTGAATCCTTTGAATGGATCAGGCTCCATTACCTGTACCCGGCAAATTTTCCTGAAGAGCTGATAAGTATTATAAGAGATAATCCTCGTATATGCCGTTATATCGATATCCCTGTACAGCATATTACTGACAGGATGCTCGGACTAATGAAAAGGTCGCATAACAGGGCAGAAACAGAAAATATCCTTTACAGGCTCCGCGATGAAATACCCGGATCGGTGATCAGAACAACACTTATCGCAGGACATCCTAGGGAAACAGAAGAAGATTTCAGACAGCTTCAGAAATTTATTTCAGATTTCCGCTTCGACAGGCTTGGAGTGTTTGCCTATTCTCATGAAGAAGGAACATATTCGGGAGAAAACTATGCTGATGATATTCCCGATGATGTAAAACACGACAGAGTCTCGGAGCTGATGACTATTCAACAGTCAATTTCGGCAGATCTGAACCATAATTACATAGGCCGTGTCATGAAAGTATTGATCGACAGGAGGGAAGGCGATTTTTTTGCCGGCCGCACAGAATATGACAGCCCGGAGGTTGACCAGGAAGTACTTATACCCGTAAAATATAAAATAAAACCCGGCACTTTTTACCGGGTTATGATCACTGAGGCAGGTGAATTTGATCTCTTCGGAATCCCTGTTTAGCTTTGTGCCTCTTCTTTCTTCACTATCTTAATCACTATTTCCGACTTTTCACTGTCAAACCCGATATTGAAAAGGTCGCCGTCACTCTGGCCTGTTTTTATCATCATCTCTGCCATCGGATCTTCGAGGTATTTCTGTATCGCACGTTTCAGAGGCCGCGCACCATAGTTTGCGTCGAATCCCCTTTCGGCAATATAATCCCTGGCTGCAGGTTCGATATTGAGCTGATAGCCCAGTGTTCGTACCCTGTCGAATAATCCTTTGAGCTCGAGGTCTATTATCTGGTTAATTTCTTCGCGTCCCAGGGAGTTGAACATTACGACATCGTCGATCCTGTTAAGGAACTCCGGGGCAAAGGTCTTCTGAAGAGCTTTCTGCAGAATACTCCTTGACTGCTCATCGCGTGTGGCTTTCTTTGCCTGTGTGTCGAAGCCCACACCATGGCCGAACTCTGCAATCTGCCGGGTACCTATGTTAGAGGTAAGAATGACAATTGTATTCCTGAAGTCAATTCTGCGACCCAGGCTGTCGGTAAGCTGTCCCTCATCAAGAACCTGAAGAAGAATATGGAACACATCAGGGTGTGCTTTTTCAATCTCATCGAGCAGCACCACAGAGTATGGTTTTCTTCTTACTTTCTCAGTAAGCTGGCCGCCCTCCTCATAACCAACATATCCGGGAGGAGCTCCGACAAGCCTCGAAACAGAAAATTTCTCCATATACTCACTCATATCAATTCTCACGAGGTTATCAGTGGTATCGAAAAGAAATTTTGCAAGAACCTTTGCCAGCTGAGTTTTTCCCACACCCGTCGGACCAAGGAAAATAAAAGTTCCGATAGGTTTATTTGGATCCTTCAGGCCTGCACGGTTTCGCTGGATTGACTTAACAACTTTCTGTATCGCTTCATCCTGGCCAATAACGCTGCCACGCAGTTCTTCAGCCATCTGCAGGAGTCTCGTTCCTTCTGTCTGTGCTATACGCTGGACCGGAACCCCGGTCATCATTGCTACCACTTCTGCAACTTTCTCGGCATCAACTGTTTCCCTGTTTACAGCAAGCTCCTTTTCCCACTTCTTCTTTTCAAGGTCTATCATGTCGAGAAGATCTTTCTCCCGATCCCTGAAGCTTGCCGCTCTTTCGAAATTCTGGTTTTTTACAGCTGTCATCTTGTCCTTCTTGGCATCTTCCAGCTGTTTTTCAAGTTCCAGTATCTTCTCGGGGACGACGATGTTGGAAATATGTACCCTCGAACCTGATTCGTCGAGTGCATCAATTGCCTTGTCGGGCAGGTGCCTGTCAGATATATACCTGTTTGTAAGCTTCACACAGGCTTCAATTGCATCATCGGTATAGGTAACATTGTGATGGTCTTCATACCTGTCCTTGATGTTTTTGAGGATTTCTATGGTTTCGTCGATAGATGTAGGATCAACAAGCACTTTCTGGAACCTTCTTTCCAGGGCCCCATCTTTTTCAATATGCTGACGGTATTCATCAAGCGTGGTGGCTCCAATACATTGTATCTCGCCCCTGGCAAGAGCCGGCTTCAGCATATTGGCTGCATCGAGTGATCCCGTGGCACCACCGGCGCCGACAATAGTATGGATCTCGTCGATGAACAATATTATATTGTCATTCTTCGAAAGTTCATTCAGTATAGCCTTCATCCTCTCCTCGAACTGGCCCCTGTATTTTGTTCCTGCAACAATCGATGCAAGGTCGAGGGCCACAACACGCTTATTGAAAAGAACCCTTGACACGTTCTTTTTGGTAATACGCAGGGCGAGACCCTCAGCAATGGCCGATTTACCGACACCTGGTTCTCCGATCAACACGGGATTGTTCTTCTTCCTCCTCGAGAGTATCTGGGCTAGACGTTCTATTTCACGCTCTCTTCCGACAACCGGGTCGAGCCTGCCTTCTTCTGCTGCTTTTGTCAGGTCGATGCCGAAATTATCCAGTACAGGGGTGTCGGATGATGATTTTGGTGTGGCTGGTGCACCTCCCGGGCTTTTTCCCGGGGCTCCGAATCCATGCCCCTCATCATCTTCATCGCGCGGGTAATCGGCACGGGCGCTGGGGGAGCCTGTTTCCACCATCCTCCTGACCGACAGGTAATTGACATCCATCTCGGAAAGAAAACGCGATACAAGGGTGTTTTCATCTTTCAGAATTGCCAGAAGAAGGTGCTCTGCCTCTATTACTGAGCTTTTTAAGGCTTTTGCTTCAAGGTAAACAAGCTTAAGTATCTTTTCGGTACTGCGGAGCAGGGGAAGTACCTCATGATCGGCAACAGGAACGGGGCTCTCAACTTTGATACTCTTCTCAAGTGAACCCTTCAGTACCATAAGGTCAATGCCCTGGTTTACCAGGATATCAACAGCACCGCCTTCACCATCCCTTAAAATGCCCAGGAACAGGTGTTCAGGACTTATATGACTGTTTCCCAGTCTAATAGCCTCTTCCTTACTGTAGCCTAGAATATCTTTTACCCTCTGCGAAAAGTGTGAATCCATATATTATTGTTCTCTTTTTAATGTTTTATACAGTCATATTGTCATGCAGAACCGACAAAAGTACATTATGACCGCATAACAAAGTTAATTTATGCAATATTTAACATTGTCAATTTTCGTGCCCATTTATGAACAACTATGTTAAAAAATCACCCTTTAAAAGCCCGTTAAGAGGGAAATATTTACTATTTTCGTACGGCAAATGAAAAAAAACATTTGCATGTCGTAATTAATTAATTTTTAATCTGTTATGTCAGAAAGAGAGAGGATAGTTCAGGTAAATATTGAGGAGGAGATGAAATCGGCATATATCGATTATTCGATGTCGGTTATCGTATCGAGAGCATTACCTGACGTGAGAGACGGACTGAAGCCTGTTCACCGCCGTGTATTATACGGCATGTCGGAACTTGGAGTTCTCGCAAACAAACCATATAAAAAGTCAGCAAGAATAGTAGGAGAGGTGCTTGGTAAATATCATCCCCATGGAGATTCTTCGGTATATGAGGCGATGGTCAGAATGGCACAGGAGTGGTCAATGAGATATCAGCTGGTCGATGGCCAGGGTAACTTTGGTTCGATCGACGGCGACAGTCCGGCAGCTATGCGGTATACTGAAGCAAGGCTTCGCAGGATAGCTGAAGATACTCTGTCAGATATTGAAAAGGAGACTGTCGACTTCCAGCCAAATTTCGACGACTCGCTTCAGGAACCAACTGTTCTGCCAACACGAATACCAGTGCTGCTGGTAAATGGTGCTTCAGGTATTGCAGTGGGTATGGCTACCAACATGGCCCCTCATAACCTGAGCGAAATAGTAGATGCAACGATAGCATATATCGATAACAACGATATTACATCAGAAGAACTCCTTAAATATATAAAAGGACCCGATTTCCCAACGGGAGGTATTATATATGGAGAACAGGGTATCCGCGACGCCCTCGAAACAGGCCGTGGCAAAATTGTAGTAAGGGCACGCACTGAGGTGGAGATTACACACTCCGGAAGAGAATGCATTGTTGTTACAGAAATCCCCTATATGGTAAATAAGGCTGAAATGATCCAGAAGATCGCCAGCCTTATCAACGACAAGAAACTGGAAGGTATTTCGTATATAAACGATGAGTCGGACAGGAACGGCATGCGCATAGTGATGATACTTAAGAAAGATGCCACCGCAAATGTCGTCCTTAACCACCTTTTCAAATACTCACAGCTCCAGACTACCTTCAGCGTGAATAACATTGCACTGGTAAAAGGTCGTCCCCGCACACTCAATACAAAAGAGCTGATCCACTATTTCGTTAAGCACAGGCATGATGTGATAATGCGCAGGACGAAATTTGACCTCGACCAGGCTGAGAAAAGAGCGCATATACTTGAAGGACTTATCATTGCCAGCGACAATATCGACGAGGTAATAGCCATTATAAAAGCTTCAAAAAATCCTGACGTTGCACGCGAGAAATTAATGGAGAGATTCGGGCTGACCGATATCCAGTCACGTGCCATAGTCGATATGAGGCTGCGGCAGCTTACTGGCCTTGAACAGGATAAACTTAGAGCTGAATACAAGGAAGTTATGAACCTTATCGGCTACCTGAAAAGCGTCCTGGCAAGCGTTGAGCTCCAGATGAAGATTATCAAGGATGAACTGGCTGAGATAAAACAGAAATACGGCGATAAAAGAAGGACTGAGATCATTCCCAGCGAAGAAGAATTCAATCCTGAAGATTTCTACGCCGACGACGAGATGGTAATAACGATCTCACACCTCGGATATATCAAGAGAACACCTCTTACCGAATTCAGACGCCAGAACAGGGGCGGAACAGGTGCCAAAGGAAGTACAACAAGGGATGAGGATTTTATCGAGCATCTGTATATCGCAACCATGCATAATACAATGCTCTTCTTCACAACAAGGGGAAAATGCTACTGGCTGAAAGTTTACAGCATCCCCGAGGGATCAAGAACATCGAAGGGAAGAGCTATACAGAACCTGATCAACATCGAACAGGGTGATAATGTGAAAGCCTTTATAAATGTTAAGAATCTTAATGATCCTGATTATATAAACAATAATTTTATAGTACTCTGTACAAC
>ERZ1645192.4102-NODE-4102-length-11667-cov-6.854116_pt1 | contig 11667 bp, 13 predicted proteins | sample MGYA00575354_ERZ1645192 | MGnify/ENA primary metagenome ERZ1645192 (study PRJEB40844, sample SAMN11349763) | freshwater sediment metagenome | isolation source: river sediment | host: Sediment | place: India: Faizupur Khadar , New Delhi | collected 2017-02-21 ... | reverse complement strand
GTCTATTCAGGTTCATCCGAATAAAAATTCATTGTTTCGGTTCACATTCCCAATAATCATATAGAAACAACAAAAAACCTGATACTATGGTCCGGATCATACCCTCTCCCCGAATTATCCCTGCAGCAGGAACACCTCCGAAAAGAATAGAAGAATATGTGGGACGAATTGTATCCGGAACGCCAGAGGTCAGTATTGCACGGATGGTAAGCCCCCCCGGCTGGTCAGAGCCATATCAGACCCCGGAGTTTGATGAATATTCTGTTGTGCTATCCGGGACCTTGCAGGTAGAGACTGATGGTCAGATATTTGTGGTTCCATCCGGACAGGCGGTTCTGGTCACTGCAGGCTCACCGGTCAGGTACAGCACACCTGACGGAGCAGAATATATCGCCGTATGTCTTCCGGCTTTCTCCTCAGAACTTGCGCACCGGGCAGAAGAGGAGAGGAAAGAGCCTAAATCGGCACTCTCAACAGATGAACAGTATACAATTCATGCAGCCGGACCAGAAGAGACCGACCGGATTGAAAAACTCTGGGAACAACTCCGGGTCTGCATTATTTCCCGCAATGAGATGTTCGGAGGGCAGATGCGGAAGGTCAGGTTTCATGACCGGAAAAATGACCTCCTGCAAAAGAACGATGACCGGCTGATTCGGATCTTTTTTGCCATCGATACCCTGTCTGGTGATGATATCGGGTACTGTTTCTGTTCTGTAGCGCCCGGCTCCTTTGGAGAGATTGAGTCCATATTTGTATGCGATGAGGCCAGGAACCGGGGAATCGGGACAACGCTCATGGTCCATGCCCTTACCTGGATAAAGGAGGAAGGCGGCAGGGATATCCGGGTTCATGTGACGGTTGGAAATGAAGATGTGATACCCTTTTATCAGAAATTCGGTCTGCATCCACGACAGTATATCTTATCATATCCGGGGGAATTATGATTAACACAGGTCTCCTCCTCATTGATATCCAGAATGATTACTTTCCCGGTGGTGCCATGGAATGTCATGAGAGCCATAATGCAGGGAAAAAGGCCCGACTTTTATTGGATTTTGCCCGAACCCATGGGATTGAACCAATTCATATCAGGCATATTTCAACACGCCCGAATGCGACATTCTTTCTGCCTGGAACGAGAGGGGCAGAGATATCTGATCTGGTATCCCCAGTACCAGGAGAGAAGGTCGTAGAAAAACAGTATCCGAACAGTTTCAGGGAGACAGACCTTTATTCACATCTCCATGAAAAAGGGGTGAAAAACCTCATCATTGCCGGAATGATGAGTCACATGTGCATCGATGCGACAACACGGGCAGCAGCGGATCTCGGATTTACCTGCATTCTTGCTCATGATGCGTGTGCAACCCGTGACCTGACCTTCCAGGATATTACCGTGCCTGCTCCCCAGGTCCATGCTGCATATATGAGCTCCCTGTCAGGACTGTATGCCAGAGTCATCTCAACAGATGAGATTATCCGTGGCGGGCTTATCTAAAAAGGCACTTATGGAGCATACGATAAAAGATATGAAGTACGGAAGTAGTTATTTATGAATACCGTCCTTCTCATTCCCTATTTGGTTCTCAATATCGTCGCTTTTGCATTATTCGGATTTGATAAACACCGGGCAATGCGTGAAGAGTACCGGATATCTGAACGGAACCTGATCACCGTGGCCTTTTTCGGACCGTTTGGTGCGTATGCAGGAATGAGGATATTCAGGCACAAGATTCGAAAACCGCTCTTCTCAGTCATGGTTCCGGTGTTCATCCTTATCCATGTAGGTATCTATGCCCTGCTTCTCTCCGGGTATCTCTCCGGTTGATGGGGGGTATGGTTTCGGATGCCTGTATATAAACCTGCTACCAGAACTCTTTTCTTTTGTTCCGGCGAAAAAAATGTATGATTCGATCAACGGCATCGGTGGGTGTTTATTTACTGGCACTCTTATTTTTCTGTGCAGGGGGGTGTATTGCACAGGAAACCGGTTCAGAGATTACAAGTACCGGAACAATCGCCTACATTGATCTTGAAGGGGGTTTTTATGGGTTTATTGCTTCAGACGGGACACAATATCTCCCATTGGACCTTCCGGATGAATATAAGCAGGATGGCCTGGCGGTAGATATTACCGGGGTCATTGATACTGATGTGATGACAATCCAGATGTGGGGCCAGCCGCTTCGGATTCTCTCAATATCAAAACATGAGGGGTTTACCGAGTCCGAAAGCTGGTATGAGGGAGATACTTCAGATCTGTCATCCGAAGAAGAACTGGCGATGACAACCATGGTGCTCAAGTCCTCTGCTGCTCTTTTAGATGCATTGCAGGATTGTGATGCGGATATTGCCGCTCATGCTGCAGATCTCAAGGGGAAGAATCTGCAAGGCACTGATGCAAAAGCCTATCTTGAGAAAGTAGCGGAGAGTAGCCCAGCCATATTTGAAGTCAGTCTTCTTGACCGCTCCGGCACGATACTGGCAGCATATCCTGAAGAATACAGCAGCAGTGTAGGGTCGAATGTCCGAAACCAGACAATGGTTGCCTCGGTTATCCGCAATCCTGCCCCTGGTATGAGTGAGTATTTCGAGACAGTTGAAGGAGAATTTGCAGTAAGTATCATTCATCCGATCTACTCTTCATCGCTCTCTGTTACCGGATACCTGTCGGTGCTTCTCCATCCCGCTCTTCTGGTAGAGAGCTCATTCGATTCATTGACCAAAGGTTCGAACCTGAACATCCTGGTTCTTCAGCCTGATGGAACCATCATCGGGCATGAAGGCTCTCTGCCTGCCATGGTATCCGATCCATCGGCGATTCAGAAGATGGCTGACCTGGCATCATCACCGGTTGGAACCTATCCAGCCGGGTATGATATGCTCTCTCTTGGTGATGCAGTACCCTCCGGCAAGGACAAAACCCTGGTATACTGGGGCACGGTGTCCCTCCACAATACCCCCTGGAGAGTCCTGGCTTTTTAAACCCCGTCTTTTTCTCTATTCTCTCTTCAATTTTTTTTCTGATTCATCATGTCAGAACACGAATTATTAACCTTCTTCCGGCGAATATGAAGAATAAGAATGAAGATCCGACCCTGGAGTAACCCGGTAAGTTTTATCCTCATAACATTGGTTTCTATCGTTATTGCCCGCGTTATTGAATATTTAATCCATGAATCAGGTCACTATGTTGCTGCCTGGATGGTTGGCACATCCATCAGTCCTGGTCCGGTTCAGGCCATTATCACAGCCCCGATACGTATCTCCCAGTTCCAGCCTGGCATATATGGGTTTTCTGAATCCTTCCAGTATGTCCCGTATCTGTCCGGCCTTACTGGTGGGTCTGCGTCCCTGATTGCCATCGGAGGTCTTATATTTAATGCCCTGGCAGCAGCTCTTTGTTTCTGGATATTCCTGAAGACACGGGGAATTAAGTATAAAAGTCTTGTAACACTTTGCCTCTGGGTGCTCATCTTCAACCTTGGTGCCCTGTTCTCCTATATACCGCTCCGGGTCTTCGAGGCCGCCGGGGATGTCGGGTATTTCCTCTCTTCCCTCTGGGTTCATCCGGTGATATTTCTCTTTCCAACACTCATTCTTACCGTCGTCGGGCTGATCATCTACTTTTCAGTCATCCTTCCCCTCTATTGCATCTCCATTCCGGTGAAGAATAAAATTTTACGAGTCTTTCTCCTTCTCTGTTCGACGATCATCCTTCTCATGTATATGGTCGGCCCCATTCTTGCAGAGTTCCATGTATCTGATATTCTGACCTTACCTGAAATGACCAGTATCTTTCCGGTGATTGTAATCGGTCAATGTATCTTTCTTATTGCCCTTGTTCTGGTCGGCTTTTTACGGGTGAATTCTCTCCAGTCATCCCGATATTTAGGGGCAAAGAAGAAGAAAACATAAAATTCCTATTATTTATCGAAATTCATGCAATTCTGGTATGGTTCTTATGCGTGGGATCACTTTTTGGGTTCAGAGAATAATAGAACAGGGAGAAGATGTCTCATCAGAAGCAGATCATTACCCTTTCACTCCCCCCGGAGATTGTAAACCGGCTTAATCACTTTGCTACAGAGCAGCACGTGCCCATAGAAGATATTGCACGGGAGTTGCTCAGTCAGTCACTCAATATTAAAAAGCACGACATTACCCGGATTGTATCCCCTGAACGGAAAGGAGCCACCTCCCCAGCCGACCATGAGATTCTGCGTGAGATTATACACCGTCAGGATGAGGAAATTCTCTGGCTCCGGGAGCAGATTGCCCGCCTCTCAACAATCACTCCAACGACCCATGTGATCAGGCATGAATACCCTGCTCTCATGCAGGACCCCCGCGAGAGCATCCAAAGGCCGGTGTTGCAGGAATCAAAACCCCCTGTCACCGAAGAGAAGGAGTCTGAAGGAAGTGCCATCCTCCCCGCTCATGTTTCCGTGGATGATGTCCAGTATTCGCTTCCAGAATCCGGAATTGAATCTGAAGACCTCATAACTTCAGGGTTTGCAGGACCGGAACGGGTTGGTGACCGGATGCTTCGTGACTCAATCGGTGGAGTCAGTGAGGAAGTAATGTATACGGTATCAGAAGCTGCAGCCATTGCCGGTGAAAGTGAATCAGTTCTCCTTGAATACATCACAGACGGATTTTTACCCGCGATACGGGATGGTAATGTGTGCCGGATCAGGGGGATTGATCTTCGCCGGTATATCATGAGCCGGTAATATCCCATACGATCCCAGGATCAGATTCGTCCCTTATCAGAAGGGAATAATAATCACTATCTATTTACCCTACCCGGTGGAAATACCGGTATGTCTCTTCCTGTGCGGTATCTTCTGGCATGTGGAGCGATTCTCTGTGGACTTTTGATTCTCTCTTTTTCTGCAGCAGATGAGATCTCACAAAAGCCGGTCATCAATGTGAATACAACCTGTTCGCCGTTTATGGTTGATGACCCTGAGTTTGATTTTGAGCTCAAACGGACCCTTTCCAGTATGTACTCCGGAGGGTCTGATCTGGGTGAGGTCATTGCTACGGCATCCCGGATTAAACCCCTCAATTATGAGAACTGGTATACTGAATGGACAAAGACTGCAGACCATTTTAAAAATGTCGGTGATACTGCATATGAACAGGGCCACCTTGTTTCAGCGCATGATGCCTGGCTCCGTGCCCAGACCTATTACCGGACTGCAGAGTTCTTCCTTCATAGAAATCCTGACGACCCCCGGATTCTGACCTCATGGAAGAATAGTGTGGATACATTCAGGGCTGCCATGGAGCTTGACCCGGTTCACATGGAGATAGTGGAGATTCCCTATGAAGACACCACTCTCCCCGGATATTTCTACACCGCAGATGAGTCGGGTGAGAAAAAACCTCTTCTGATAATCCAGACCGGATATGATGGAACCCAGGAGGAACTCTACTCCAATGCCCTTGAAGGGGTGAAGAGAGGGTATAATGTGCTCACCTTTGAAGGCCCCGGACAGGGTGAGGTTATCCGGGTTCAGAAGATCCCCTTCCGGTATGACTGGGAAAAGGTAGTCGGACCGGTCCTTGACTACGCAACGAAAAGACCGGATGTTGATTCAGAACGGATCGGTATCTGGGGGATCAGTATGGGAGGGTATTTCGTCCCCCGGGCTGCTGCGTTTGATAACCGGATTCATGCTGTCATTGCCGACAGTGCCATCTACGATATGGCAAACGAACAGGTTAATCAGTTCAGAATGGGATTCCCTGACCCGCAGAATGTAACCCGTGCGGATGTGTTTGACTTCATCAGGGAGAATAAGGACTATATCAATGAAGATATGTATGCCCGGATGAATAATTCGACCAGCATGGACTGGACCATGACCCAGGGAATGTATGTCTTTGATGTCCCGACCCCTGCGGATGTGATGCTCATCTATGAACCATACACCCTTGAAGGAGTCATTGAGAAGATAACGGCACCGACCCTGGTCTGCGATGGGGCAAGTGATTCAAAGATTGGCGGTCAGGCACAGACATTTTATGAGGCTTTGAAAAGCCCGAAGACCTACCTGGTATTCACCGACGAGTTTTGTGCCGGTGAGCACTGTCAGCTGGGTGCATCAGGTATTTCATATCAGGAAAAATTTGACTGGCTTGATGACCAGTTACAACCCTGATTTTTATTTCCAGATAACCTGAAGAGCGTTCCGCTTTGGTATCTGGGTAAAGGTATACTTCGGATATCCGATCATCATCCCGTACATCGGTACATGATCTGCCGGAAGTCCGAGCCCTGCAACAAGGTCTGGTGAATCATTCCAGGCAATCTGGACGATCCCTGCCCAGCAGGTTCCAAGGCCAAGAGCCGGTGCTGCAAGGTCAACATGGGTAAGGGCGATAATTGCATCAATAAACCCGATTGGATTCTGCTTGTGAGCATAGGCAACCATCAGGTGAGGAGCACCATGACAGATATGGTCCTCTCCCCGTTCCCATGCGTCGATGATCATTGGAAGGATCGGTTTGAGCGGGTGTGCGATGTCGGTCTGCATCAGTTTACAGGCCCATTCCACGGCACCGGCAACAATTTTCTTTACTTCTTCAGGGTTTTCGATGACCAGCCATCTGACTGACTGTCCATTCATGCCGGTCGGGGCATATCTGACCACGTCAAGAAGGGTATGCAGAGTCTCCCGTGGGACCGGGGTTTCTTTATAACTCCTGACCGAACGCCTGACCATCATCAGCCTGCTGAGATCGCCAAATGATGGAATCGAATCCGATGCACAGGACGGAATCGGTCCAGCGCCTTCATAGTCAACAGTAATTGCCCCCTGGGGGCAGACTGCACTGCAATGGCCGCACTTGCTACAGAAAGGTATCATTTCAGGGTTGGCAGATGCTACCTTTTCCCCTTCTTTCATTTCAAGGATACAATAGGGGCAGAGGGACATGCAGATTTTACATCCGTTACATTTTGCCGGGTCAATAGTGATTGTGGTCATATGAATCCTACCATTGTATTAACTGACTATTCATTCTTTCAACCGGGGGTCAATTTATGATGAGATACGGTTTGACAACGGTTCTCCCCCGACACCGATGGCATCAAGCGGATATTCCTTTATCAGAACAATAAACGACTGCTCCGGGATGCTTGTGATCTGTGCTGCTGCAGTGGTGAGTGCTTGTATGAGTTTCTGCTTCTTTTCCGGGGTGCTTGGCCCCATTTCAATAGAAATTACTGGCATGGTTGTCTCCTGGTTCATCTGGGCAATCAGAAACTAAAAGAGCAATTGTCTTCTTTTTCGAATGATTGCCCCTGATTTCTCATTACTATACTATTGGTAGTAATTATATTATAAATAATTGCATTCTAATCAATAGTAAAACACCATCCATGAATGATAAAGGTCCGTATCATTGTCCGGTTGAGGCAGCCCTGGCCGTTATTGGCGGTAAGTGGAAGGCACTCATCATCTGGCAGTTAAAAGGGGGGAGACTTCGGTTTACCCAATTGAAGGATAAGTTGCCAATGGTATCACCCCGGATGCTCACAAAGCAACTTCGGGAACTGGAAGACGACGGGGTAATAACCCGGACTATCTATCCGGAGGTCCCTCCACGGGTTGAATACTCTCTTACGGATCTTGGGACCTCTGTCATTCCCGTGCTTGAGTCGCTCTGTGCCTGGGGATCAGAATACCTGCTTCATAACGGATGCCCTCTCCCGGAAAAAAAGTGTCAGGGTGAGTCTTCCCCCTGATCCTGTGCTGGTTATCAGAGTGATATGGGGATAGTTTTCGTCTTACTGAATGGGATCTCCGGAGCCAGTCCAAAGAAGGATGGCTGTGCAATACCCTCTACCTGAATTGTTATCTCACCTTGTATCAGGACCTGAAATCCTGCTTTGATAAGGTCAGCATTCTTTGCCGATACCGGAAGCAGAACCGTGCTTTCACCGGTTGCAATATTCACATTCTCCGATTCAACATGACTGAGTGGTTCCCAGTTGTTGTCTTTCAGATATGAGACATTGGCTGTGATTTTTTGAAACATGACTCCGAACGCATTCGGATTGTTCATGTTTAACGTCACGTCCAGGCCTAGATCGGTGGCATTGATGTATGCCAGTTCAACCGACCCGACGGTTATTGTCGGCTCCTGAAAAAGAGCACTGCATCCGCAGAGAAATATAGTTGCTATAAGGATTCCGGGCAGCAGGACGATATAAGCTTCTCTCATCTCTCTTCTCCGGAATGGGTATTGGGTTTTCGAGATAATGAATGATATGATCTGATGATTCAACCAGGGTGGGAAATATGAGGGAGAAGAGAGCATAGTGTATCAACATTTGTCCTATCCCCGGGACCGGTGAAAAATTACCCCATTCATTTAATCATGAAGTTTATCGTACTTATCCTGACCATATTGTTCTGTACATCTGTTCTTTCGGTATCTGCTGTGGAGAGTGACCCCGCTGATGCATCTTTATCTCCAGACATTGCAGATCAGTCTGCTCTGGACAACAAGACTCCGGCGGATCGAGATATGGATGCGATGATTCATCTGCTCGAGGAATCCGGGGTTGATATCTCTTATGGGGAGGAGGGAGATATCTTTTCCATGGTCGATGAGTCACTGACCCGGATAATAACTTCGCTTGCATCCGGCAATGTGGAAGGGTTTATGGATATCCCGCTCATCCGGGAGACGCTTGACTATTTTGGGCTTTCAGCAGATGAGATTGTCATCAGTCCGGACGAGACATCAGCCCGGATGCAGGCCATCGATATGTATGAGCGAAAATATGAATCCAAAACAGGCGTGTGACTGGAAAAATGCTCACTCTTTCATACTGATCGGTTATCACTGCCCTTTTTACCCTACTCTGATACCATTTTTCAGGAACAAATAAATTCCGGAACTTATAATCTCCTTTTTATATGTTCGGTGGAATTATGGGAATTCATGCGAAACGCTCTACATCCTATGGGCTAAACCAGTTCCTTCTGACGATTCTGATCCTGATCCTGTTCTCCTGTTCTGCCCAGGCAGCAGTCTCCGAAGAGCAAATTATCTTTAATGGGCCATTTTTTGAAAATTTCGGACAGGGGTTTACAAACTGGACTGGTGATTCTGCACCTCCGGGCGGCACCATGCTGCTCAAGGGAAGTCTGTCTGCCCTTCCAGATGAGGTGGCCCCCGGCGATGAGGTTGAATTTACTCTGAACCTGGATGTCTCTGCGATGACTATCTCCGGAAAAGATGGAGCAGTGCTGAAGAACACCGAAGATAGGGCCTGGTCTCTTGATACTGTCAAACTTCTGGGTGAGCGGATAAATTTCACTGTAATCCCTGATTCTGAACTGCTTGGAATCGGAATCGGCTCACAGGTCCCAGGTCTCATCTTACGAAGCACAAAGAGGACGGTAATAGTTCCGATTCCTGAAACTGTACAGCCCGGCCAGTACTCTGTCCGGGCCAGTATTACCGGGTCTGACATGCGGACAAGTCCGGTGAATATCACAGTCCTGAACGGATCACAGCAGATATCGGAAGATGACCTGAATGAGACTGTTGACATTCCCCCCACTCCGGAGATCACTCCTGCTACAGAGCCGACTCCGGATCAGACCGGGGAAGAGCCGGTATCTGATCCCCGGTTTGCCGGAATGAGTGAGAAGATCGTCAATGAGCGGGGTATTCATGTCACCAGCATCTATCCGTATTCTGGTGGGGCTGGCAATACCATGGGAATCAAGATTTATGGGGATCATTTTTCGTCCCCGGTATATGTAACCCTGGTCAAAGACAATGTCGGTATTGAAGCCTACAACTATTGCTTTACTGAAAACCAGAAGTATGGCGTCGTAATGATTGACATTCCGGAAGATGCTGAGCAGGGAACCTGGAGCCTTGTTATAACCACGAAGACAGGAAAGGCAACCATTCCATTTGAGATCACATCAAAACAGATTCCGCCGGTTATCATATCTGTTGAAGCTCCGGTTCTCACCCCTGACAAAGCCAGCGATGTGACCATAACCGGAAGAGAGTTCATGGAGCCTTGTGAAGTTCTCCTTGCCGGAGATAGTCTTACCTGGTTCTCATATCAACCAAAGCCGGTCCTGACCCATAATACCATGAAGATACGGGTGAAGATCGATGCTCCACTTTCTGACGAGGTCAAATCAGGGAAAATGGATCTCTGTGTTCTGAATAATGACGGAGTTTCATCTGTATACAAGAAAGCAATAGCGTTTACAGTTGAATCACAACCCTAATCTTTTTTATCTGACACCTGAAATTTTGTATACTTCCAGTAGACTACTTTGAATTATATACATAGATCGGACTTCTGAATTTTCAACTGTTATTTGAAATTGTATACTGATGGGTATTGTATCATCGGCCGTTCATATGTCCGCTATCAGGAGGATGAGACGATTATTACTTATGATCTCGAACAGATTATCCGATCATGTCTGAATCCTGTCTGAAAAGAAACCCCTGTCTCTATTTTTTGAGCGCCTGAACAGCCGTCCCAACAATGATGGTGATTATGCCGGCAATCGTCAGCATTACTCCTGCATAGAGGAGAAACGGCGCAAGGAATGATATACTATCTGAAAGCCACCAAAGAAGAATTCCGACACATGTTGCGATTATTCCCTGAATGAGGTATTGGTATTCCATTCGCATTCTCCATCTCATACCGGTCAGGATAGGACAAATATTTTCCCCTGAGCCTTACGAGTATCAGATGATTATCATGAGAAGATATTGGTTTTTTCCATCCGTTGTGATCCCTCTTCTGATACTTTTCCTGCTGATTTCCCCGGTGTATGGGGCGTCTCCATCATATGATCCGGTTACAGGACGGGATTATGATACCTTTGGGGGATTTTTTGACCAGTATGGTCAGTATGTTGATCCCATGGGCGGTGTGATGGACCAGTACGGAGAGTATGTGCCGAATAGTTACTCTGAAACCTGTGATACCTACTCTGATTCACACGGGCAGGTGTATGGGGGAAAAGCTCTTTCCGGCAGTATGAAGGAAGGAGACTGGTTATTTGGAAATACTGACAGGTACCGGATAGACTGGCCTCCGTATATTGAGCTGACCAGAAATTCGGATTGTAACCTGCAGGGCAGCTATAGCAATGCTGCAGGTGCTCCTTTCATCATTACCATCCGGGAGAAGAGGAGATTTCTTGGGACGACCGTTGATCAGATTGCCCTGAACCTGAGGGATATTGCCGATCCTGTCACACAGGAAAAGTTGTTCAAAGAGACCGGAAAGGAGACTGATTTGGCACGAATGATGCTCCAGAGTCATGCTGTTGATGATAACGGCTATATCCATCTTATCAGGGGAGAGATTTCAAATCCGGATGAATCCAGATGTAAATCATGGAATGTCGGGTTTACCGGGTATTCGTTCGATAATGGGAAACGGTTCAGGGCTCAATACTGGAGCTGTTATGTCTGCAATGCATTCGATGGATCGCTGGAAGAGGGTGAATATCATTGCAATCTGCTCTATTCGGATCCGATGAGTGATGACAACACCGTCACCCAGTGGCCCTGGGCATCAATGGCAGACGAGGATATTGACGGGGATTGGCTGGGTGATGGGCAGCAGATCGATGACCCGGGACC
>ERZ1645192.4101-NODE-4101-length-11669-cov-7.102204_pt1 | contig 11669 bp, 9 predicted proteins | sample MGYA00575354_ERZ1645192 | MGnify/ENA primary metagenome ERZ1645192 (study PRJEB40844, sample SAMN11349763) | freshwater sediment metagenome | isolation source: river sediment | host: Sediment | place: India: Faizupur Khadar , New Delhi | collected 2017-02-21 ... | reverse complement strand
ACACCGTCAGGATGATCGAGGGTAAGGCATGAGCACGCCGTTGCAGCGCCATCCCCGCTTTGCCGAGTTATGTGACGAGTTCCGGGATCATCCTGACTGGTTCACACCGTGGACGGGCACGTTGTTCCGCTTCCAAACGGTGGATTTTCCCGCGTCCAAAGATGTTCTGAGCGGGAAAGGGGCGGCCGCGCGCGGCGGTCGCTGGAATCCGCCCGGGTTACCCACGATTTACGGCAGCACCAAGGACACCACCGCATTGGAGGAATGCAAAGCCAATGACCGTTACTACGGCATCGTCACCAAAGGCCCGCGCATCCTCGTTGCCATTGAAGCCCATCTGACCCGGGTGCTGGACCTGACCGGTCCTCAGATTCGTCGGGCATTGGATATCACTTTGGCCGAACTGGCCGCCGAGGACTGGCGCAAATTGCAGGATGCCGGCAGGGAGAGTCTGACCCAGGTGCTGGGGCGAGCGGTGGCCGAAAGCGGCGGCAGCGGTTTGCTGTGCCGTTCCGCCGCCCTGCGACGCGGCGTAATCGTGGCCATTTTCCCCGGAATCAGCCGTGCCGACCGCCTGGCCGTGGTGGAAGGCGACCGGTTGGACAAACTGGGCGTGCGAAAGAGGGTTTGACACCTGCAATGATGCAGGTTATTATGCAGGCAGAAAGTTATGCCTACTGTTGCCAGAAAAACCAGGCGGGGCCACACCGCCTTAACAGCCTTCCGCTTCGCTCATCGCGGCGCGACGGATTACGCCGGTCTGTTGCAGCATTATCGCTCAGCCTTCAAGATGCCCCAGCCCATCGTGGTGCGGTTGACCGGGTTTTCGCCGCGCTCGGTCGCCAAGTGGAGCGAGGGCGTTGCGCCTTCACCCAGGCAGGAGCGGGCTTTGGCGGAGATGGATCGCCTGCTGGATGGCCTCGCCCGCGTAATGCGTCCGGAGCAGGTCGGCCAATGGCTCAAGTCGCCCAATCCGGCCTTCGATGGTTCGACGCCGTTGCAGGTGGTGGAGCGCGGCGAATTGGATCGCATCTGGCAAATGCTCTATGATTTGGAATCCGGCCAACCCGGCTGATCGCCTGCGATGAAACCGCATCCGTAGAGCCGAACAGGGCACGCACCCGCAGTCAGCGATTCTGAAATGTGACTTCGCGAGTCGGTGAAACATCTCCGTTTCTTGCGGTTGCCGGCGGCTTCAGGCACGTTTTGGGCATGCGATGGATGATGCGTCCTTCTTTTTTCGGCTTGCTGATGGTTCTGTTGCCGGTGTGCGGACTGGTCGCGGGCGGCGCGACGGTTCTGGTGGGCAGCGCGGACCTGGATATCACGCCGCCTGTGGGCTACCGGATGGCCGGGTATTTCGACGAGCGGCTTTCCACGGGGGTGCATAACCCGCTCCTGGTCAAGGCGGTGGTCATCGGACGCGGCGACATGCGGATGGCGCTGGTGTTTTGCGATCTGATCGGCATTTCCCCGCGAGTGAGCGCGGATGCCAGGGCCCGCGCAGGCAAAGAGACCGGAATCCCCGTCGAGAACATCATGATCACCTGCACCCACGCTCACACCGGCCCGATGTTTGAAGGGGTGCGGCGCGATTTCCTCCATGAACGCGAGGTGGCGAAAAGCGGGGCGGATGCGAAGGAAAAGATAGATTACGCGGAGTTTCTGCGAGGCAAGATCGTTGCGGCGATCGTGGAGGCCAGCCGCGCCATGCGCCCATGCTCGCTGTTTGCCGGCGAGGGGCGGCTCGAAGGCTTCTCATTCAATCGCCGCTACCACATGACCAATGGAACCGTGCAGACCAATCCCGGGCTGCGGAATCCCGGCATCGTGCGCCCCGCCGGTCCTGTGGACCCCGCAGTGGGGGTTCTCCAGGCGCGCGGTGCGGATGGACGTCCGGCGGTGACAATTTCCTCATTTGCGCTGCACTGCGACACCTGCGGCGGGACGGAATTTGGGGGGGATTATCCTTACTTCCTGGCGGAGACCCTCCGCCGGGAGTATGGCGCCGGGCACATGTCCGCGTTCGGGCCGGGCGCCTGCGGCGATATCAACCACGTTGACGTGGCGGCGGACAACCGGCTGAGGGGTTTTGCGAGCAGCGAGCGCATCGGGACGAACCTTGCGCGGGCCGTGCTCGATACCCGGCTCGAGCCCGTTTCAAAACCGTCCCTGGCCGTTCGCAGCAAGACCATCCGCGTGCCGCTCCAGCGCGTCAGCCCGGAGGAGGCCGCCGGCGCGATGAGCCGGATGGAAATGGTGTCCAGGCCCGGGATGCCTTTTCTCGAGAAGGTGCGAGTCGTGAAGGCTGCGGATCTTGCGGCGTTGGGACCCGAGGCGCTCATGGAGGTGCAGGTGTATCGCCTGGATAAAGAAACGGCGTTTGTTTGTCTGCCGGGAGAAATTTTCGTCGAGCTCGGCCTGGCCATCAAGCGGCAGTCGCCGTTCCAGCGAACCTTCGTCCTGAGCATCTGCAACAATCGGCCGGGTTATGTGCCCACGCGAAAGGCGTTCGAGGAGGGCGGCTACGAGGTGGAAAACTCGCGAGTGGCGCCCGGCGGCGGCGAAATGCTCGTGAGCGCGGCGGTGGAACTGCTCAACGCATTGAAGTGAACACCGGGAGCCCAGGCGCTCGTTACTTCACCTCGATGCAGACCATCCGTGTCAGATCCCGGGCCAGCAGCCGTCCGGAGGTCAGGGCCAGCGGACCCCATGCTTCGCGGCCCGTGAGCACCTGCGCCTGGGCAAGAGGCGTGAACTTTGCGGGCGTCGCCTCCAGCAGCCGCAGCAAACCGTTGTCATTCACGCCATAGACCAACCCGCTCCCCAGCACAAAAGGGCCAAGACCGAACGGTTTGCCTTCACTGGTCCACAACGTTTTGCCTTCCGGAGTGAGACAGGTGAATTTGCCGTCCGGCCTCACGCCATAAATGTGGCCCTGGTAAAAGACCGGCGATTGTTGGGTGGCGCCGAAGACTGATGGCGCCAGGCGGAAAAGCGATTCGACCCCGAATGTGTCACCGGTCTTCCTGATCCGGATCATCATGCTCCCGGCGTTGTAGCCGCCCGAGAGAAACACCCGCCCGCCATCGAGCGCCAAAGGAGATGGCACGGTCGCAATGCTGATCTTCCAGTCTGTCGTATCCCAGAGAATGGCGCCGTCGCGCGCGGAGACTCCGGCGACTCCCTTGTCAGCGCAGTAGATATACATGCGTTCGCCTTCAACCTCGATGGGCATGATGGAGCTGTGCGTCATCTTCCATCCGCGCGGGTTGGGCGATTTCCAAACGATCTCGCCCGAGGCCGCTTTGGCCGCGACCAGCAGGGCGTCCTTGCCTCCGGGCGCCAGGATCAGGCGGTCGCCCTCGATGAGCGGGCATTGCCCGGCGTACCAGGGCGGAACGGTGGTTCCAAACTCGCGGACCATGTCCATGCCCCAAAGCAGCGCGCCCGTCTCGGCGTTCACTGCGGCGATGTGACACTTGGGGCCGATGGCCACGACCATGTTGCTCGAAACCGAGGGGACCGTCCGGGACATGCCGTGGTTGCGCTTGATGGCGACCGGGTAAGTGAACCGCCAGATTTCCTCCCCGGTGTCAAAAGAAAGACATCGCAGCGCATCCTGTTTCTTCTCACGGTCGTAATCCATCAGGTACACGCGTCCGCCCGCGACCGCCGGTCCGGCGTAGCCTTCGCCAACGTCGGTTGCCCATAGAATTTTCGGCCCTGTGCCTGGCCAGGATCGGGCCAGCGGGGTGGATTCAAGGCTGATGCCGTCCCGGGCGGGGCCGCGGAACTGTGGCCAATCTCCCTCTGTCTTGCCGGGAGCGCCTGTGCCCAAAATGACTTTTCCGGTCAGCACTGGATTGGCGCGGACGGCGTTTTGACCATCCGGCCCGAGGTCCGTTCCCGGGATGCGCATAGGCAGCCGCACCTTTCCTCCGGTGTACCAGAACACAAACACCGCCGCAGCCAGAACGGAAGCGGCGGCGATCAAAACGCGCCTGGCAACACCTGAGGACCACATGATCACCCGGCACATGTAGCCCGAACGGGCTTGCGGGTCGAGCAAAAGGCACATTTCGCGCAGGGAAACCTTGACACGCCGATGCGGGCCATCTTGGATTGAGATATGCGCATATCCTCTCGCGGCTGCATCCTGGCGATGAGCGTAGCCCTGGGTTCGGCCCTTTGCTCGAACGGAGCGGACACCTTCATACGCATGAATCAGCCGGGTTACCTGCCCGGCGATACAAAGATCGCCATCGCATTTTCGAAAAAGGCCCTTCCACCGGTTTTCTCGGTTGCCGGACGCGATGGCAAGGTCGTCTTTTCCGGGAAGGTCACACCGGTGAGCGATGCCGTCTGGGGCGCGTGGACGCACCACGCCGAGCTGGATTTCACGCAATTGAAAACCCCGGGAGATTACCTGGTGCGTTTCGGCGGCCCGGAGGAGCGCGGCGGAATCTCCGAACCGGCAAGGATCGCGTCATCGGCTTACGGAGAGCTCGAGGATAAGCTGCTGGAGTTCATGCGCCAGCAGCGTTGCGGATATAATCCGTGGCTGGATGTCGTTTGCCATCCCTTTGACGGGCGGACGGCATACGGTCCGCTGACCAATGGCAGCTACATGGACGCCCGGGGCGGCTGGCACGACGCGGGCGACCAGCTCAAGTATATGATCACCTCTGGCAATGCGACTGCGCAGATGCTGCTGGCCGGGCAGTTGTCCGCGCGCCGACCGGCGCTGGACGCCCGCAATGCCCTGGGTCAGCCGGGGAGCAACGGGATTGCGGATGTGCTGGACGAGGCGCGTTGGGGCCTGGACTGGATGCTCAAGCTGCATCCCGCTCCGGACCAGCTTTATCACCAGGTTGCCGACGACCGGGATCACATCGGGCGCAGGCTGCCGCAGGATGAAATTGCCGATTACGGCTGGGGCAAGGGCAGCTACAGGGTGGTGTATGCGGCGGATGGCAAGCCGCAGGGGCTTCAGCAGTACAAGAGCGAATCCACGGGCGTCGCGAACATTGCGGGGCGCTACGCGGCGGCAATGGCCCTGGCGTTCCAGATCTGGAAGGACGATCCGGCACAGGCGGGCTTTGCCGTGCGCTGCCTGCAGGCCGGGAAGGAAGTGTATGAATTGGGCAGGGCAAAGGAAGGATCGCAGCAGGGCAACTCCTATCGCGCGCCCTACCGGTATGAGGAAACCACCTGGGCCGACGACATGGAGTGGGGTGCGGCCGAGTTATTCCGCGCCACAGGCGAGCGGCGTTACCTGGATGAGGCCACGGCATACGCCCGCAAGGCCGGCATCGAGAACTGGATGGGCAAGGAACAGACGGGCCACTATCAATACTATCCCTTCATGAACCTGGGACACTTCCGGCTGTACGACCTTGTGGAGGACGATTTCAAAAAAGTGCTCGCGGGGTATTATCGCGAGGGGATCGAGCTTTGCGTGAAGGCCGGGCAGAAAAATCCCTATCGCATCGGCGTGCCTTTCATCTGGTGCTCGAACAACCTGACCGTGGCGCTGGCCACCCAATGCCTGCTGTATGAGCTGATGACGGGCGACACGCGGTACCATGACTTCGCCGCTAAACAGCGCGATTGGCTGCTGGGCCGCAACCCGTGGGGCTACACCATGTTCACCGAAATCGGGCGGGTGTTTCCCCAGGACACGCATTTGATGACCATGCAGATCACCCGGCGCCCGGTGCCCGGCGGGCTCGTGGACGGGCCTGTTTACGAGCGGATTTTCAAATCTCTGAAGGGGGTCACGATTACTGAGCCCGACCCATTGGCGGCCTTCCAGGGCCCGGCGGTGTATCACGACGATTTCCAGGATTACTCCTCGAATGAACCCACCATGGACGGCACCGCATCGGCCATCCTGCTCTGGGCGTTGTGCGCGAAGTGATTTTCCCGGGCCAAAGCGCCCGGGCCGAAAGTGAATTTTTATGAAAATGCGTTTTTTCGATTCCATGTGTCATTGGCGGCGAACTGTGTCCGGCCTGGCCCTCATGGCCGCGCTGGCCGGTTGGGCGGCGGAGCGTCCAAACATCCTGTGGCTCGTCAGTGAGGACACCACAACAATGCTCGGATGCTACGGCGATGCCTTCGCGAGAACCCCGACGCTCGATAAGCTCGCCCGCGAAGGGGTGTTGTTCGAGCGTTGCTTTGCCCAGCCTGTTTGCGCGCCGTCGCGATTCGCATTGATCACCGGCATGCCCGCGATTACCTGCGGACCCGCCGGGCACATGCGCGGCACGGGAAAAATCCCGGGCTTTGTCAAAGGCTTCCCGGCATACCTGCGAAAGGCCGGCTATTACACCTGCAATAATTCAAAAACCGATTACAACTCGCCAATCAACATTGGAGAGACGTGGGACAGGTCCGGCGCCCAGGCGCATTACAAGAACCGCTCGCAACCGTCGCAGCCGTTCTTCAGCGTCTTCAATCATGTCGTCACTCACGAAAGCTCCCTCTTTCCGGAAAAGGACGTCGAGGTGGAATTCGAGAGGTCCGATCCCGCAAAAGTGCGGCTGCCGCCGTATCTGCCGGATACGCCGGAGATTCGCGCCGACATTGCGCGCAACTATGACCACATCGCCATCATGGACGGGCAGGTTGCGGCGAAGCTGGCCGAGTTGGAGGCAGCCGGACTGGCCGACAACACCATTGTGTTTTATTACGGCGACAACGGAGGCGTGTTTCCGCGCAGCAAGCGTTTTCTTCACCGGACCGGCACCCATGTCCCGCTGATCGTCCGGTTTCCCCCCCGGTGGCAGCACCTGGCTCCAGCGCCGGCCGGCTCGCGTGTTCGGCAGCTCGTGAGCTTCATGGATTTCGCGCCGACCGTCCTTTCGCTCGCGGGAGCGTCCATCCCGGAACAGATGGCCGGGCGTCCCTTTGCCGGGCCGCGCATCGGCACGAACGATTTCGTTTTCTGCACACGCGATCGCATAGACGAGCGTTACGACACCGTCCGCTCGGTGGTGGATGCCCGGTGGCTGTACATCCGCAACTTCCGCCCGGATCTTCCGTACGTTCAGCACAAGCAATACATGTTTCGCGCGCGCGGATATCAATCCTGGGAGCGCATGGCGGACCAGGGCGGGCTATCGCCGGCCACGAAGCAGTTTTGGGGACCCAAGCCGGCAGAAGAGCTCTATGACCTCGATGCAGACCCGGATAATATAAACAACCTGGCCGCGAATCCGCAGCGCCGCGAGCAGATCCAACGCATGCGCGCCGCGCTCGAAAAGCGCGTGGTGGAAACGGTGGACAACGGCTTTATGCCGGAAGGCTCGGCGCACGAAGGGTATGATGCCTCGCGAGCCCCAGGCGCCTTCCCGATTCGCAAGGCCTTCGAAATGGCATGCGCGGCATCGGACCGAAATCCCGCTGCGCTGCCAAAGCTCGTGGCAGGGTTGAAGGATTCGGCCGAGGCGGTGCGATGGTGGGCTGCGCAAGGCTGCGCGATGCTGGGAACGAATGCCGCAACGGCGGCAGGCGAGCTGACGGCGTGCCTCGAGGATGCCTCGGGTGGGGTGCAAATCGCGGCAGCCGAGGCCCTGGTGTTGCAGGGCAAGGCGAACCTGGCGCTGCCGGCGCTTGAGCGGTGGCTCACCAACACGGTGAACGGCCCGTTCGCATTGCAGGCCGCCAACGTCATCGAGCGCTGCGGCAAAACGGCCCTGCCCTTGCTGGCATCCGTCCGCGGTGTGGCTCTAAAAACGCCGCCCGAGGGTCAGGGGCATTGGACCGAGCAGAATATCCACCGGCTGCTCCCTCGAATCATTGCAAATCTGGAAGGCAAACCGGTGAAGCCGGAGGAGGCGCAACCGCCTGCGGCACGCAAAAAGCAAAAACGCAAAAAGCGCAGTTAATCTCTCACAGCCGGTTGATCAATCAACAGGTCGCCGCGATTGGCATCGAGGGTGACGCGGGCGCCCACCGGCAGGGTCGCATTCTGCGGGATGTGTCCAAAAGGCAGGCCCGAGACCATTGGGACCTTCAGCGGGAGCAGGCGCTCTTCAAAAACGTCCTCGAGCGTCTGGCGATATTCTTTTGCGCGGCTGGCTTTCGGATCTCCACAACCCTTGTTGATGCCAATGGCGATTCCGGCGGCTTTTTGAAGCAGGCCCGCGTTGAGCAACTGCGTGAGCATCCGGTCGAACCGGTAAGGGACCTCATCCAGGTCCTCGAAGAAGAAGATGCTGTTCTTGAGGTTGGGTTGCCAGGGGGTGCCCAGGCTGGCGCAGATGAGGGTGATGTTGCCGCCGACAAGCTTGCCGGAGACTTTGCCCTTGCGGTGGATCTTCACCGTGTTCTTGCGGTAGCCCGCCCGGATGCTGCCGGGCGCTTCAGCCACCGTGAGCGTTCGAAGGAAGCTCGACAGCGTGAACCCGGGGATGTCCTCGTGGATGAGGTCCGAGTTGAGCATGGGCCCGTGAAAGGAAACCAGGCCCGCTTCCTTCAATAACGCCAGGTGCAGGGACGTGATGTCGCTGTAGCCAACAAAGATCTTCGGATGATTTCGGATCACCTCGAAATCGAGCAACGGCAGCAGCCGGCTTGCGCCATACCCGCCCCGAACGCAGATGATGCCCCGCACTTCGGGGTCCGCAAACATGCGCATCAGGTCCGCCGCGCGCTCGCGATCGCTTCCGGCGAGAAAGCCAAGCCGCTTTCGAACGTTGGGCGCGAGCTTCGGCTTGAACCCGAGCTTCCGGATCGCCTCGACCGACCGGTCGATCGCTGTGGGATCGGGCGGCGCGCTCGCGGGAGCAACAATGCCCACGGTGTCGCCGGCTCGCAGTCGTTTTGGTATCGTAAACATGGGCCTGTATTTGAGACGGGCGCAGCGGATTCACAAGAAAAAAAGAAGCCGCAAGGAAAGAGTTTCAACGCTTCCTGGTTTGCGATTAGAATCGAGCCGTGGCGAGAATGAAAAAATTCCTCTGGCGCGTTTTATTGATACTGGCCTTGCCGCTAGCCATTCCGGCGCAACCGGCGGACGAGGACGGCGCCCGGCCGGTGCGCATCCATGACCCCTCCACAATCATCGAGTGCAAGGGGGAGTACTGGGTGTTCGCGACCGGCAGGGGGCTGATTTCCCAGCGTTCGCGGAACCTGGTGGATTGGCGCAGCGGGCCTGTGTTGTGGAAAGAGTTCCCGGCGTGGAAGTCGGATCTGGTCCCGGCCAACAGAGGCCACTTGTGGGCTCCAGATATTATCTTTCGCGACAGGCGTTACTGGCTCTACTACTCCGTCTCGACGCTGGGCAAGCGGGTCTCGGCGATCGCGCTGGCGACAAACACCACGTTGGACCCCCTGGACCCGGCCTATGCATGGAAGGATTGCGGGGTGGTGACCAGCACCACCGAGGAAAGCAACCACAACGCGATTGACCCGAGCATTGTGCTGGATGAGGCGGGGCATCCGTGGATGGCCTATGGATCCTATTGGAGCGGCATCAAGCTGGTGGAACTGGACCCGGCAACCGGTTTGCGGGCGGCCAATGGGCCGGTTTACCCGCTGGCCTGGAAGCAACAGATCGAGGCGGCCTGCCTGTACCGGAAGGGAAAGACCTATTACCTGTTTGTGAACTGGGGGCTTTGCTGCCGGGGCACCAACAGCACCTATGAAATCCGGATGGGGAAGAGCGATCAGATCACCGGTCCCTACCTCGATGCCGAAGGCAAGGACATGATGAAGGGCGGAGGGACGCTGTTCCTGGGAACCCGGGGAAAGCGCATCGGTCCGGGCCATGCGGCGGTGTTTCAGAAGCGGGGGAAGGAGTATGTGAGCTACCACTACTATGACGCGGAGCAATCCGGCCTGGCCGCCCTTGAAATTGCGCCCCTCGAGTGGAGCAAAGGCTGGCCCCGGGCGGGCAAGCCCCTGAGGCGCTGAGAGTAGGGTGTCGCGCACGCCCCGGGTGTCCTTTGAGCTTGTGAGCCTGTGTTCATTTCGTAGCATGAGTCCCGTTGTTTATGCCCGTTTTAGAAGCCAAACCAGAATCGGCTGTTGAAGCGCCGGTTGAAAAGAAGGGCACGCTTCTCATCATCGACGACGAGGACAGCCCGCGCATCTCGCTCGAGATGATCCTCAAGAACGACTACAACATTCTCTCCGCCAGCAACGGCCCGAGCGCAATCAAGCTGGCGCAGGAGAATTCTGTGGACGTGGCCATTTCGGACATTCGCATGCCCGGCATGTCCGGCATCGAGCTTCTCGAGCGCCTGAAATTTATTGATCCCTCCATCGAGGTGGTGATGCTCACCGCGTACGAGACCACGGAGACCATTCGCAAGGCGCTCCGGTTGCGCGCGTGCGACTACATCAACAAGCCATACGACGTTTCGGCCATGCGCGCCGCCGTGGCGTCCGCCATGCAGCGGCGGGTGATCAACGGGCAGGTTCGCGACGACACCCGGCAGCTCGAGGCGCTGGCGCGGGAGCTCCGGCATCAGCAGATGGAGGAGCAAATGGCCCAGACGCGCGGGGACATCTACGCCAGCATCATCCACGACATGAAGGGCCCCCTCACGGTCATCGGCGGTTTTGTGCAGCTCATGGAACAGCGCATTGGAAACGCCGCGCAGCTCGAGGGCGAGGATCTTGCCTTCGTCAGGGAGCGGCTCGGCACAATCGCGCGGCAGGCGAAGAATTGCGCGGAAATATCAAAGCGCTACGCCAGCATCCTTCGACGCGACGGCAGCGCCGGGTCGCAGATCGCCCTGGACCAGCTCCTGCATGATGCCAATAACCTTCTCCGCGTGCACCCGAGCCGCGACGCTCACGATTTTCACATAGACCCGATCTCAAAACATTTCGCCGTGCGCATGAACGCGACGGATTTCATCCAGATCACGCAGAATCTCGTCGTCAACGCGTTTCAATGCTCCCGGGATAAACACGTCGTCCGCGTCTCCGGGGAAGTCATCCATGATCCGCTGGACCTGTCCACGTTGAGGGACAGGGAGAACGTCCGTGTTTTGAACATCGAGAACTTCCGGAATGAACCGCCGATCGTTCGGGTGGAAGTTCGGGACAGCGGCCCCGGCATTCCCGCCGAGGTGTTCCCGAGGATTTTCCAGCCGTATTTCACCACCAAGGCGGCGATGCAGGGCACCGGGCTGGGGCTGAGCATCGTCCAGCGCCTGGTGCGGGAGGCCGGCGGCATTCTGCACGTGGCAACCGAGCCGGGAAAGGGCACGTGCTTCACCCTTTACGCGCCCGCGATGCAACTGGCAGAGACGGCGTAGCTTTTTTTCCCGGACAATTCACAAAGCCAGGCCAACGGCCTGGGTATCCGGAAGGCAACGGCCAGCGGCCTGTAGGGCCGCGATAACCTCTTCCCCATCGGCAATAGGAGCGGGGGTGGCCCCGCCTTTGAGACCTGATTGACACTCCTCCGCACTTGTCGCAATCCCGATGTCGTCTATCGGGACACCCCCGTTTGGTGCGTGGCGGGTGTGGTCGTGCCTGCGCTGTGCTGAGGTGCCGACGGGAATGAGGCCATTCCCGCCCCAATCCCAGGTGCGGGGGTGGCCCCACCCCCGTTTACTGCGTGGCGGATGCAATCGTGCCTGTGCTGTGCTGAGGTGCCGACGGGAATGAGGCCATTCCCGCCCCAATCCCAGGTGCGGGGGTGG
>ERZ1645192.4100-NODE-4100-length-11669-cov-11.546323_pt1 | contig 11669 bp, 13 predicted proteins | sample MGYA00575354_ERZ1645192 | MGnify/ENA primary metagenome ERZ1645192 (study PRJEB40844, sample SAMN11349763) | freshwater sediment metagenome | isolation source: river sediment | host: Sediment | place: India: Faizupur Khadar , New Delhi | collected 2017-02-21 ... | reverse complement strand
ATAAGTGGCCGGCTTCGAATTGGAATACCTGGCCGACTTCGTCGGAATCCGCAGTGGCGTGCAAATACAGGAGAATGGCGGTGGGAGCTTAATCTTGCAGGACGTTGGTTCATGACTATTCGCTGCGCGCGCGACCGTCTTCGTGATCGGGTGCGTTGCTGTCTTCCGAGATTTCCTGCCTCAGCTTCGGTCCCTTGGCCAATCGTCGGCCAAGCGCGATGACGAATTGGTCATAGCGCTCGCCGGCCTTGGCGCGTGCGGCTTGCGCGGCGGGTTCCGGCAGTGGTGGCGTGGTGGCGACCCAGAAGCGCACGAACACGGCCAGCATTTCGACCGAAATACCGACATCGCGTTCCAGCCGTGTCATGCGGCGATCGAGCTGGTCGAGGCGTTTGGTGGTGGCGGCTTCCTGCCGCTCTGCAGCGTCGGGCGACAGGAAGGATTCGATGGCCGCTTCGGCGATCAGCGATCGGGAATGATCGCGGCGCGCGGCATGTTCGGCGAGGCGGCGCATCACCGCCGGGTCGAGATAGACGGACAGGCGCTGCTTTTTGGGTGGCTTGGACATATCTGTCTCACAGCTCCATGCCGTCGCCAGGATCGAGCGAGACCTGACGCGCCACGCCCTGCATCAGCCGGTTCATCCGGCTGTTGCGGGCCGCGTCATCCTCGGCCTCGTCGGCAAGGCCAATCTCGAACTCGTTCTCGATCGGAGCCTTCTTCTCGACCGGCTTCACGCGATTGAGTTCGGGTTGCTGGCGACGTTCGGAATCGGTCGGATCTTCGTCGCCGGCTTCCGCCGCTGATCTTGCCTCGGTCGTCTCTGGTTGCGGGGGGAGCGGCAGCGCGGCCCAATCGTCGGGACGCCCCTGTTTTGGGGTGACAAGTGCCGGCGGCGGCAGGATGCGTTCCTTGAAACGTGCATCTTCGTAGTAGCGCGCCTTCTTCGCCCGGATCGGTGGCGTGCCCGCGACCATGATGATCTCGTCAGTCGGCGGAAGCTGCATGATCTCGCCGGGCGTGAGCAACTGGCGGGCCGTTTCCGAGCGCGACACCATCAGATGTCCGAGCCACGGCGACAGCCGGTGCCCAGCATAGTTCCGCATCGCCTTCATCTCGGTCGCGGTGCCGAGCGCGTCCGACACGCGCTTCGCCGTGCGCTCGTCGTTGGTCGCGAAGCTCACCCGCACATGGCAGTTGTCGAGGATCGAGTTGTTCGCGCCATAGGCTTTCTCGATCTGATTGAGGCTTTGCGCGATCAGGAAGCTCTTCAGGCCATAGCCCGCCATGAAGGCCAGGGCGGACTCGAAGAAATCGAGCCGGCCGAGCGCCGGAAACTCGTCGAGCATCAGCAGCAGCCGATGGCGACCGGCCTTTGCCTGGAGATCCTCGGTCAGGCGGCGGCCGACCTGATTGAGGATCAGGCGGATCAGCGGCTTGGTGCGGTTGATGTCGGACGGCGGGACGACGAGGTAGAGTGTGGTCGGATGCCTGGCCGTCACGATGTCGGTGATCCGCCAGTCGCAGCGGCACGTCACCTCCGCCACGACGGGATCGCGATAGAGGCCGAGGAAGGACATGGCGGTCGACAGCACGCCCGATCGCTCGTTGTCGGATTTGTTGAGCAGCTCGCGCGCGGCGCTGGCGATGACGGGGTGCGGCCCGGCTTCACCGAGATGCGCCGTCTTCATCATTGCGGCGAGCGTCGACTCGATCGGCCGCTTCGGATCGGAGAGGAAGGCGGCGACGCCAGCGAGCGTCTTGTCCTCTTCAGCATAGAGGACATGGAGGATCGCGCCGACCAGCAGCGCGTGGCTGGTTTTTTCCCAATGGTTGCGCTTCTCGAGCGAGCCCTCGGGATCGACGAGGATGTCCGCGATGTTCTGGACGTCGCGCACCTCCCACTCGCCGCGGCGAACCTCCAGCAGCGGATTGTAGGCCGAGGATTTCGGGTTGGTTGGATCGAACAGCAGCACGCGGCCGTGCCGCGCGCGAAAGCCGGCGGTGAGCTGCCAGTTCTCGCCCTTGATGTCGTGGACGATCGCCGACCCAGGCCAGGTCAGCAGCGAGGGGACGACCAGGCCGACGCCCTTGCCCGAACGGGTCGGCGCGAAACACAGCACATGCTCCGGTCCGTCATGGCGAAGATAGTCACGGTCGTAGCGGCCGAGCACGACGCCATCGGGACCGAGAAGTCCCGCCGCCTTCACTTCCTCCGTCTCGGCCCAGCGGGCGGAGCCGTAGGTCTCGACCTTCTTGGCCTCGCGTGCGCGCCATACCGACATGCCGATGGCGACAGAGACGGAGATGAATCCGCCCGACGCTGCGATCCACGCGCCCTCGACGAAGATCGACGGCGCATAGGCATCGAAGCCGTACCACCACCAGAAGAAGGCGGGCGGCAGATAGAAGGGAAAGCCGAACAACCGGAACCACGGCGCCCCAAGCTCCGGCTGGAAGGCCAGACGCCAGGCGACCCATTCCGTCGCGCCCCAGGTCGTGACGAGCACGATGGCGAAGACGGTGAGAATCTGGCCCCAGAGGATTTTTGTAGCGGACATGGCAGAGGTCTTTCTGCGAGGGATCAAAGGCCGAGGCCCCGCTTGCGGCCGAAGCTCCAGTCGATGCCGCCGTCCTCGCGGGCGACGCCGGAGACGTGGCGGCCGAGTTGCTTTTCGAGAGAGGGGGTCCAGGGCACGAGCTGGAAGCCGAGCCCATCGTCGATCATGGCGAAGCGGCCGGAGGCGAGCGTGAAACGCTGGCGATAGGAGCCGGCGACATATTCGCCGCTCGCGGCGCGGTTGAACGGCTGGCCGGTCTCTGCGGCGAGCTTCTCTCCGAGCGTCTCCAGCTCCCGTCGGCGCAGCGTGTCGATCAGGTTCCGGCTGAAGGTGATGCGCTGGCCATGCCGCTCGCCGAGGCCCTGATCGACCAGATGCTCGGCGCGGCGTTCCATCGCCTGCCGCACCTCGGCGCCGAAGCCGCCTTCCGACAGCGCAACCGGCTCCCGGGCGATATTCTGGCGGTCGAGCCAGGTCGAGCCTGACGCCGTGATCTGGCGATCGATGTCGAGGTCGGAGCGAACGGCTATGGCGACGCGACGTTGCCCCCGTGCGTCATCGAACCGGCGCAGCTCGACGATCGAGCCGGGCGCGCTGTCGCCGGCCGCATCGAGATCGGGCAGCTTGATGTGGTGGGTGCGTCCGTCGACGCCATCGACGACGGCATAGGCCGTGCCCTTCAGTTCGTCGTCGAGGCCCCGATCGACCAGCCTGCCGACAATCGGCGTATCGAGACTTTCGGCGGCTAGCACGTAGCTGGCCGATCCGCGCTCGATGCCGCGTTCCGTCAACGCCCGGTGCATCCGCTTGATGATGTCACCGCGTTCACCGAGTTCGCGCAGCGTCGCCTCGGCCTTGCCGTCGATCATCCACTGGCCGGGGCCGACCTCTATGGCGAGGCCGAGCGTTTCCAGCTTGTGCAGCCGTCCGACCTTGAGCGCATGATATTCGTCGGGCCGGGCTTGTCGGTCGGGCGCCATGTCGATGACGCCTGTGGTGCGCGCATCGCGGGCAAGCTGGCGGTCGAGTTGCGTCCAGCGCTCGGCCTCGACCTGTCGCTCCAGAGCGCGGTGAATGTCGAGATCGGTGCGCGGCCCCAATTCCTGCGTGACGAGGTCGGCGGCGCGGGCGCGCATTCCTTCCTTGATGTAGTCGCGCGCGATCACGAGGTCCTGCCCGTCATCGGCACGGCCGCGCAGGATGATGTGGACGTGCGGGTTGTCGGTATTCCAGTGATCGACGGCGGCCCAATCGAGCTTCGTGCCGAGATCCTTCTCCATCTGGTTCATCAGATCTCGGGTGAAGGATTTGAGGTCCGCCATGTCCACGGCGTCCTCCGGCGAGACGATGAAGCGGAAATGATGTCGATCGTCGCCGCAACGCTCGGCGAAGGCGCGGCCCTCGACCTCATCGATCTCCGGCCCGAACAACCGGGCCTTCTCTCCGTCACGGGTCACGCCTTCGCGGCGCAGATAATTGAGATGGGCGGTCAGCGGCGCCGTGCGCGCATGGTGGCGCACCAGGCGAGTCTTGATGACGACGATGCGCGAGCGGCCAGTGAGGAGACGGTTGGCGCGCACGCTGGCCGTTCGGCCCCGCCCGAAGGTCGAGCGATTGCCGGAGCTGATCCGGCCAGAACGCGAGACGCGGGCGCCGGCCTTCTGCGCGGCAGCCAGGGCCTGCGCGATGAAGGGCCTGGCCCGCTGCGCGCTGGACGAGCGGATGCGGCCGGGCCGGATACGGAAATCGTCCTCGCCGCTCATCCCCGAGACCCCGCACATCGCATCAAGCGCATGAAATCGCGGAGAAAACGGCTGTACCGCGCGGTGCGCGGAAATCCCGCACCTCGCGAAAACGGGTCATAACCTATTGAAACAACACGACCGACCGACGCCGCACCTCGCGGCTTTTTATCTCGCCATCGTCCGGTCGTGTTACCTGCCTCCCGCCCCAGCCTACGCCATGACACGCCGGGATACGCTATCGTGCGATCAGGAACCCGGGCGCTCATCGCGCGGTCCCTTCGCCGGCGCGGACGACGAAAAGCCCGCCGGACAGCGGCACGATGGCGGAAACATCGCGCACAGCGGGCGTCGCGCTCGCGTCACTGGATGCGCGTTCAACCGGCAAGGGATCGGCAGCGGCACTGCGCTCCGATTGCGCAATGAACAGCGGCGCGTGCGTCCAGGCGAGCGGATCTGCCGCCGCGACCATGACCGGGCTGGCGGGATCGCTACTGCCGACCGACGGCGCGACGATGGCGACATAGGCGCGCGTTTCGGCAGGCAGCGGACGGCCTTCGAGCGAGTCCTCGTAACGCCCGGGGCCAGCATTGTAGGCCGCGATCCAGCCGGGCGAACCGTATCGGTCGAACAGCTCGCGAATATAGGCCGCGCCCGCGATGATGTTGTCGTGGGGGGCGTAAGGATCGGCGCCGAGGCGATGGCGAGCACGCAGCCCCGCCCAGGTTTCGGGCATGATCTGCATCAGGCCCATCGCGCCCTTGGGTGATGTCGCGCGTGGATCGCCGGCGCTCTCCGCCCGCATGACCGCGCGAATCCATGCAATCGGTATTCGGAAGCGCGCCGCCGCTTCGGCGATATATGCAGCTCGGCGATCGCTGGCCGATGGTCGCGCGATCGGCGCATTCTGAGCCAGAGTGATCGTCGGCATGACGCTCGCGACAGAGAGGCCGGCAAGGAGAAGGAGAGCCATGCGCCGGGCCGCGGGGCGCAGCCCGGACACACGCTGGCGGCTCGTCGTCGGACGAGGTCCAGCCATCGCTCAATCCTTCTCCGCGCGGTCGCGCGGTCGCGACCAGTGCAGCGACCAGGCGTTGCCGGCTTCATCGTCGCGGAACAGGTTGGCGCGGATCGGCTGCGGCAGGGCCGGATCGTCGATCAGCAGCGCGACATATTCGCCTGCGCGCTCGCCGGTGCGTTTCCAGCCCGCCCCGATCTCCGGGCCGGTTTCCTCGGCGTCGTCATCGCGGGCATGGATGCGATAGTCTGGCGCGTTTTCCGCGTCGGACGGATCGGCCGGCACGATGGCGATGTCGCGGAAGAGCGTGAATGTCTCAATGCGCCCGGTGAAGCCGGACGTCTGGCGTGTGAATTGACCGATCTGCGGCATGACTGTCTCCATGGCGGTGGTGTTGGAAATGCGGTCGGCGGGCACCGCTCCCGCCGATCGCAAGGCGGTCAGCGCGTCGGCGCGCGCCATTCGAAGCGGCCGTCTCCGTCCTCGTCGGTCCACAATGGGACTGCGCGGCCGATGATCTGGTTGGTGGAGGTCAGGCCGAAGTAACGGCCGTCGAGGCTGTCGCGGACCTGCCAGTTCATGAGGAAGACCTGGCCGGTCGGGATGCGGCGGCAGCCCTGCCAGACGGGTAGGTCACGTCCGTCTCGATCGCGCTCCAGCGCCGTGCCCATCTCGACGCCGTCGACGGTGATCGAGAGGTTCGAGCGACAGACGGTTTGCCCGGAAACGCCGAGGATGCGCTTCATGAGCGGCACGCCCTTGGGCAGATAGCCGCGCTGAGCGAGGAAGGTCGCAAGCGGTTCCGGCGCGTCGACGGCGACAAGATCGGTGACTTCGAACGGACCGTCGACGTCGATTGTGTAGAGCCCGACCGGCGCGCTGGCGGATGCATTCCAGATGAGATTCGTCGGCATCGGCGTGAACGCCGGATAGCCGACGCCCATGGTCGCAAACGCCGTCGTCAGGATGAGCCCGGCGCGCGTCACAGCTCGACCCTCCCGCGGAGCAGGTAAGCGCGATGCTGCTCAAGGGTGTAGGAGCGCGGTTCCTGTCCGGCGGCCAGGCGATTGTGGATGTGCCGCCAGTGATCCGGCGAAACGGATTCGGGATCGATGCCGAGCCGTTCGATCGCGTCGATCGCCTGCAGCACCTGCTCGACCTTGGGCCAGCCTTCGATCTTCAGCAGAATGTCGCCGCCCGGCTGCACGAAGGGCAGAGTCTGATAGGGTTCGTTCGGTTCGACCGTGCGCACGATGTCGATGCGCGAACTGATCGTGCCGAAATCGCCGGCCGCCCAGCGGACGAAGGCGAAGACACAGCCGGGACGATAGGAGAGGGCACGGCGGCGGCGGTCGAGCACCTCATCGTGGACCTCGCGGCCAAACCTGATCCAGTTCTCGGTCTGCTTTTCGATCCAGATCAGCTCGACATGGGTAAGGCTGTCAGAAGCCTGCGCGATCGGCGCGGGGCCGCCGTGTACGCGGAGGGCCGCGTTGCGGGTCATGGACGTTCTCCTTCGGCAGGGGGAAATTCGCGCGCGAGCAGATCGCGCAGCATGTCGGCGACGGTGACGCCGCGCTGGAACGCGGCGATCTTGATCCGGCCGCGCTGGTCCGGCGTCACGTCGATGGTGAGCCGCGCGGTGTAGCCGGTGGCGCTATCGTTGCGCGGCGGCGCACCGGCAGCCCTGATCCACTGATCGGCATCGGCGGGCCGGGAGGCGAAACCGCGACGGGCCGGACGCTCGTTCATCGTGTCGCCCTCCCGATGCCGAGGCCGTCGATCGCATCCGCCAGCGCTGCGATCTCGCGCGCGGCGGGTGTGTCGTCGTCCAGTTCGGACACCAGGCAGCCCGACTGAGCGGCGACCGCGAAGGCGATGCGCTGGCCGATGGTGGCGGCAAGGACGGGCGGATCATGGTCGGCCAGCGCCTCTGCCGTTTCGCGTGCGAGCACGGTGCGCGCGTCGCAGCGGTTCAGCACGAAACGGGCCGTAAGCTGAGGCCGGTAGATGCGCGCCTCGGTGATGAGCGCCAGCATCTCGGCCGAGGCCCAACCGTCGAACGGCGATGGTTGCACCGGGACCAGCACGAGATCGGCGGCGAGCAGCGCCGAACGCATCAGGCCGGCGACGCGGGGCGGCCCGTCGATCACGACATGATGGGCATCGCGAGCGAGTTCGGGCGCCTCCCGGTGCAACGTATCGCGGGCGAGCCCGACGACGCCGAACAGACGGGGCTTGCCCGCATGCTCACGCTGCTGCGACCAGTCGAGCGCCGATCCTTGCGGGTCCGCGTCGATCAGCGTGACGCGCTTTCCTCGGCCTGCCCATTCGCCGGCGAGGTTGAGCGCCAGCGTCGTCTTGCCGACGCCGCCCTTCTGGTTGAGGAAGGCCACGATCATCGGCGGCCTCTCGGGCGGGGAGCGAAGGGAAGTTGCGGAAGGCTTTGGGGGGCGGCCGTTCCAGAGCTGGTGCTGGCAAGAGCGGGGGTGTTGGCGCGCCGTTTCACGGTGACGCTGAGCGCATTTGCGGCCTGCCGGACGAGGTTGTCGTTTTTCCAGGTTTCGTGAATCGGCGAGAGAGCAGACGTGAGTCCGAACAATGGCTTGCGCGCATAGATATGGTTCCATGTTTGTGAACTGACCCCAAAATGTGCTAGGTTTGCGTACCGACTCGTTTCGCAAATGGAGGTGCATTTGCGGCGCATTCCGCTGAGCCATCGGTCGCATGTGATCGGCTTCCAGCCCTTGGAAACGGGCGTGGCGGAGCATGAGAGTGCGCTGGAGCGGGACTTCGTGACGCTCGCGAGTTTCATGGATGCGAGCGCGGTGGTGACCGCCCAGCCGGTGACGATCCGCTTCGAGCACGAGGGCCGCCAGCGGCGGTACACGCCGGACTTTCGCGTGGATTGGAGCGACGGCCGCTGCGAGATCATTGAGATCAAGTACCGGGCCGATCTGCGCGCGGGCTGGAGCCGCTTTCGGCCTGCCTTCGCCGCCGCCCGATCATGGGCGCGCAGCAACGGCGCACGGTTCCGCATCGCTACAGAGCGCGGCGTTCGCGGACCGCAACTCGATGCCGCGAAGCGATTGCTGCCGCTCAGGGCTGCGCCGATCGACACGGCGCTGGCGGAACGTGCGCTTGCCCATGTGCGCGACAATGCAGTGAGCTTCGCCGATCTGGTCGGCATGCTGCCCGCCTCGCGTGAAGCAGGATTGGCCGTCGTGTGGCGGTTGATCGCGCGGGGTGCGCTTGTCGTCGATCTTTCCGCAGCGATTACGGCACAGACACGGGCGACGTCGCGATGAGCGCGCCCGATCTCTCCATGGTCGATGCCTCCGCCTGGGACGAAGCGCGGCGCTGCCTGCCGGTGATCCGCCGTTTGGCGGAGAACCCGGCGCGCACCAGAGGCGACGTGGTAGCGGCTGCGGTCGAACTCGGTTGCGGTCCGACGCACGCCTATGCGCTGCTGCGTCGCTATCTCGCCGATGCGCGTCTGACGAGCCTGCTGCCGCGCCGGCGTGGCCCCGAGCGCGGCATCTCGCTGCTCGACGAGCATGTGGACGCCGTCATCCGCGATGTCATCGACACTGTCTATCTGACGCGCCAGCGGCCAAGGATTGCCGATCTGGCTGAAGAAGTGCGGCAGCGTTGCAAAGCGGAAGGCTTGCGGGTTCCGAGCCGCAAGGCGATCACCGCCCGCGTGAAGGCGCGTCCTGCCCGCGAGGTCGCCGCCAAGCGTGAGGGCCGCAAGGCCGTTCGCGAGCGGTATCTGCCCGTGGTCGGTTCTCTGGAAGCCCACTGGCCGCTGTCGCTGATCCAGATCGACCACACGCTGGTCGACGTGATCGTGGTCGACAGCGAGACGCGCGCGCCGATCCAGCGGCCTTGGCTCACGCTGGCGATCGACGTGTGTTCGCGATGCGTGGCCGGCTTCCACCTGTCGCTGGAACCGCCGTCCGCAACCTCCGTGGCACTGTGCCTGACGCACGCCGCTCTCTCCAAGGAAAGCTGGCTGGCCGAGCGCGGCATCGATGCGGAATGGCCTGTGCGTGGCATTCCCGAACGCCTGCATCTCGACAACGCGAAGGAGTTCCGGTCCGAGGCGCTGAAGCGGGGCTGCGAGCAGTATGGGATCGCCATCGACTACAGGCCGGTGCGCACGCCGCATTACGGCGGCCATATCGAGCGGCTGATCGGCACGATGATGGGCAAGGTGCATCTGCTGCCCGGAACCACCTTCTCCGACGTGCGGGCTAAGGGCGATCTCGACCCCGAGAAGACGGCAGCGATGACGCTCGACGAGGTTGAGCGCTGGCTGGGCCACGCGATCGCCGGCGTCTATCACCGCGATCTGCATCGTGGCCTCGGCATCACGCCGCTGGCGGCGTGGCAGCGAGGCATTGCCGGGGACGAAGCTACGCTCGGACGCGGAGAGCCGACGTCGGTGGCTGATCCGCGCCGCTTCCTGATCGACTTCTTGCCGATCGCGCGCCGCCGGGTTCGCCGCGACGGGGTGGCGCTGCATTCCATCGCCTATTGGGCGGACGTGCTGGGCACCTGGATCGGCCATCCCGAGCAGATGATCGTGCGCTATGACCCGCGCGACCTCAGCCGGATTTACCTGCTCGGCCCCGACGGCACCTATTACGACCTCAGCTACCGCGACCTGCGGCGGCCGCCGATCAGCCTGTGGGAGCACCGTCTGGCGCTGAAGCGGCTGCGGGACGAAGGCCGGTCGCTGGTCGATGAGGAAGCGATCTTCCGCACGATCGAAGCCATGCGCGCCATCGCGGATGGCGCTGTCCGTGCCAGCAAGGCGGCGCGTCGCCAGCGTGAACGGCGTCTGCGCGTCACTCCCGAAGGCCGTGGCGATCTGCTCCCGGTTGAGCCGGATGAGGTGGATCGCCTCCGGCAGGTCAGTGAGGACCTTCCGCCGCATGAGCGCATGTTCCCGGTGGAGGAATGGGAATGAGCGGCGGCTATGCGCATCTGCATCCGTCTGTCCGGCACCTGGCCGACGAGGACGCCAGTTCGCGGATACGGCGCATCCGCACGGATCGCTGGATCGGCTACGCACGGGCGGAAGCCGTCCTGGCGGCGCTGGAGGACCTGCTGAGCTTTCCGACGCGAACGCGGATGCCGAACCTGCTGCTGGTCGGGCCGACCAACAACGGCAAGACCATGATCGTCGAGAAGTTCCGGCGCGCGCATCCGGGGACAGCCGCCGCAGAGAGCGAGGACGGTTTGGCGCTCCTTCCCGTCGTGAAGGTGCAGATGCCGCCCGGTCCTGACGAGGGCCGGTTCTTCGGGGCCATTCTCCATGCGCTCGGAATGCCGTTCAGCCCGCGCGACCGGATCGCCACCAAGCAGGACACGGCGGTCCGCGTCATGCAGGCCATGGGCGCGCGCATGCTGGTGATCGATGAGTTGCACAACGTGTTGTCCGGCTCGGCGATGCAGCAGCGTCGGCTGCTCAATCTGCTACGCTGGCTCGGCAACGAGTTGCGGATTCCATTGGTCGGCGTCGGCACGGCCGAGGCGCTGCGCGCGATCCGCAGCGACGACCAGCTCGTCAACCGCTTCGAGCCGCATCCGCTGCCATTGTGGGGCGACGACGAAGAGTATCGCCGTCTGCTGAGCACGCTGGAGGCCGTGCTGCCGCTGCGCAAGCCATCCCATCTTGCGGATTCCGCGCTGTCCGGACGCATTCTCTCGGCGTCCGAAGGCGTGCTCGGCGAGATGATCGCCGTCGTCATCCGGGCGGCGGTGCGGGCGGTGGAGACCGGCGCGGAAGCGATCTCCACGCGCATGATCGAGGATACAGGCTTCATTCGTCCCTCCGAGCGTCGTCGTGTCGTGGTCTGATCTGTTCGAGGTATCGGCATCCCCGATGCGGGCTCCCGGCCGCATCGGCCTGCCGGGGCATGTCGCCCCGGTCGAAGGCGAGGCGCTGCTGTCCTGGGTGGCGGCGATCTCCGCTGTTCTCGGCATGACGCCTCGCGTCTTCTGCCGCGACGCGCTTCACATCGACGTCCGACAAAACCCTGGCTGGTGGCGTCGGCCTGCCTCCGTAACCCTGGAGCGGATCGGCAGCCTGACCGGCCTCGATCTCGATCACCTGGCCGGAATGACGCTGGATGGCTGGGCCGTCGCGCCCGGTGACGATGATCCTGACAGGTTCGCTGCGAAGCGTTGGACTGCCGGCGCCGATGGCAGGAAACGCCTGCCTCGCATGGATGTCTGCACACTCTGCCTCGCCGAGGCGCGGCGGCCGCACCTTCGGCTGAACTGTATCCCTCCGGCGAGGGCCGTCTGGCATTGACTGCGGCGTGCGGAGATAGATCG
>ERZ1645192.4098-NODE-4098-length-11671-cov-6.410296_pt1 | contig 11671 bp, 10 predicted proteins | sample MGYA00575354_ERZ1645192 | MGnify/ENA primary metagenome ERZ1645192 (study PRJEB40844, sample SAMN11349763) | freshwater sediment metagenome | isolation source: river sediment | host: Sediment | place: India: Faizupur Khadar , New Delhi | collected 2017-02-21 ... | reverse complement strand
CCTGTCGCACCAGGACTGCAAGCTCCCGGAATTCGAGCAGAACAGGAGGAAGCATGCCCGGTTTGAGTTGGCTTCGGGCGACGACGTGGATCATGCTTTTTCCCCGGCGGGCCTGCCTCGCAGCAGATAGACCCCGAAGATGACGGCCACGCTGCCAGTGAAAAAACAAAAGAGACCGGCTCCAACCTTGAGCAGAAGCAGGGGCACATGCAGATGCCGGAACAGGACGGACTGGTCCGGCCTGCCGGGGTTGACCAGGGTTGTCACGGTTCGGCTCTCCTGCTGCGCGGCTTTGAGGTCGGCGTGCAGGTTTTCAGGGCATTCGTCACCGATGCAGGAAAACAGGCCGTCATAGCTCGTGCCACTGAATTCATAGCGGTATCGGGCCACAGTCTGGTTGCCCAGGGCCTGGTCATCGCTGGAGAAGAGGTCTACCCCAAGCAGCTCCGCGCTTCGAGGGGACCACGATGCTGCGGACCAATACACGTAGGCGCTTTTCCCGGCGTCAAGGAGAAACCTCGTGCCCAGCATGACGAAGGGGATGCCCAGAACGAGCAGGAGGATCTTGCGGGCCGTGGCGAACATCAGGATACAGGCTCGAAACCGATCTTGCGAATGGCATCCTTGACGCTGTCCACATCGACTTCAGGTCCGGCAGTGAAGCTGGCCTGGCCAGGAGTCAGAGTGACCGACACATTGGAGATTCCGGGTATGGACTGCAGCAGCTTGGTGACAGATCCGGTGCAGTGTTCACAGGACATGCCTGATATCTTGATGGTTGTCATGGTGGCCTCCTTTTTCGGCACAATGTCCCAAAGAACCCGGGAAGGCAATGCTTTGCTGCGCTGGACAGCCAGGCGCTTCCAGGGCAGAAGGGGAAAACATCAAGGATGAGCATGCTGTTTAGAAACGCCCACGCCAAGCTGACCCGCCGCATCCGCTCCGTATCCCTGGCAGAGGAATACTGGAAGCGATTCCGCATCCGTCTCAAGAGCGACGAGGAGGTGGAGGGCATCGCCAGGGCAGGAGAACTGGTGGTCCGCACCCTGGACATGGTTGCAGCCCATATCAGGCCAGGCATGACCGGCGAGAGCCTGAACGGACTGGTGCATGCGTATACCCTGGATCATGGGGCCAGGCCCGCCCCGCTGGACTACCGCGGTTTTCCCAAAAGCGTCTGCATCTCCGTCAACGAGGAGATCTGTCACGGCATTCCCGGTTCGCGCGAGCTCCGCGAAGGGGACATTGTCAACGTTGATGTGACGAGCATCCTCGAAGGCTGGTTCGCCGACGCCAATCGTACATTTCTGGTCGGTGAAGTCTCTCGCGAGGCAAGGGAACTTGTGGATGCTGCGCGCCGCTGTCTGAGCCTGGGCATCGAGGCCGTCCGGCCCGGGGCGACCCTGGGCGATGTGGGGCACGCCATCCAGCGGCATGCCGAAGGGGCAGGGTATTCCGTTGTCCGGGAACTGGTGGGCCATGGAGTGGGGCACGCTTTCCACGAGCAGCCCCAGGTCAACCATACCGGGAGGCCGGGCATGGGCATCGTGCTCGTCCCGGGCATGGTCTTCACCATCGAACCCATGATCAATCAGGGCGGTCCACAAACCAGAAGGCTGAACGACGGTTGGACCGTAGTCACCGCCGATGGTTCCCTTTCCGCCCAGTTCGAGCAAACCGTGCTGGTGACGGAAACGGGCGTACGCAGTCTGACACCCTATGCGTTGTGATTTGGGCGTGCCGTGAAGGGGCTCGAAAGCCCCTTTTTCATTGCATCGATGCGGCATCCAGGATGGACGAACTGCACACCATGTTTCGTCCGCTGGTCTTGGCCCGGTACAGAGCCTGGTCCGCGATGTGGATGAGCTCCTCCGGGGGGGCCAAGGCCCCTGGCTTGAGACCTGCAATGCCAATGGAGACGGTGACCCTGAACATCTTTTGCTGGAACTGGAAAATGGACTGGCTGATAATGGCCCGCAGGCGCTCGGCCAGCATCCAGGCCTGATCTTCCCTGGTCTGGGGCAGGATAATGACGAATTCCTCACCCCCATATCGGGCCGGAAAATCTGATTCACGCAATGTTTTTTGCAGAATCCTGCCGACCTCCCTGAGCACCTGGTCGCCGGCCTGATGGCCGTAGGTGTCGTTTATGGACTTGAAATAGTCCAGATCGAGCATCAGCAGGCTGAGTTCATCCTGGTGGCGTTGATGCCGCTTCATTTCCTCGCGCAAACGCATGTCAAAGTGCTGACGATTGGCGATACGGGTCAGACCGTCATGGTCTGACTGTGCTTTGGTCTTGCGGAATTCAAGACTGTTGCGCATGGCCAAGGCAAGATGGTTGGCCGCCGATCCAAGGACACGCAGGCGGTCCTGCCCCAGGGTCGAGGCCTCTGTCGAACAGATGACCAACGCTCCGAAAGGATCGTCCCCCACGCTCAAGGGCTGGGTCAGAATCTGTTCCAGTTCAGGGGACATGTACTGGGCCTCTTTTCGGGGTGCGAGAAAAGACACCTGGTATCCGCTCACCTCTGACCTTCCCAGCCGTTTGGCCACGCTCAAGAGATGGGTGATCCACTGATCCTGACGCTCGCTGGCAAGGTTGTCGGGCAGAAAGAGTTCCGCTTCGATCTGCCCCTGACGCCCATTCCAGAATACGGCCATGACCGCGCTGACCTGCAGGAGCAGGTTCAGGTCGTCGGCGGCGGAGGACAGGATGACAGCAGGGTCAAGTGTTTGGCTGGCCTTGGTCAGCAACTGGTTCAAAAATGTCAACTGTTCATTCTTGCGGGCCAGGAGTTCCCGTTCCAGGCTTATTTCACGGGCCATCATGAAGATGTCCTGATACATGACCGAGACCTCTTCGGCCTGGGTCAGGGCACGGGTAATTTTTGCCTCGTCCAGCGGTAGGGTGACGAGCCCGAGAAAGGCCCCGGAAGCCATGTATTCCAGTACCTCCCCCTCGCAAACGTCCGCAATGAGCAGGAATGGCCAGGACTGGTGGCTTTGCAGGGCCTCCCGGTCTTCCGGGCTCAAGGCTCGCCATGAGGACGCGGGCACGAACAGGATACCGCTTTGGGGCCGATCGGTAGATTCCAGAAATTTCAGGACAAAACCTGTCGAGCGGTTGTGCAGCACATGGTTTTCCGGGAGAAGCCCGGTCAACGCACCGGCCAGATGCGACTTCAAGTTGAGTCCAAGACAGGTCCTGATGGCCATCTCCATTGAATCCTCCGCAGCAGGGAAAAATGACGCCGTATCCCAACCTAGCAAATTCATTGCCAAGATAGGAACGCTGCTGCCAAGGCAGGCATGACAGGCGCGAATATTGCTTTGGCTGCATGCATGAAAGAACCATCGGGTTTGATCTGGGGAACGCTGGACCCATTCGTGGAAAGAGGCCCTGTTCTCGGGCGCAAAGTGGCCAACAGGGGGTTCATCCAAGCCCTGCTGACGGTCGACCCGTTTGACGGGTACCATTTTTTTCTCCCGGACGCCCTTTCCGGTCAGGCGGTACATGACTTTGTCCAGCAGTATCATCCCGGTCTCGGTCCGAAAATCCGCATCCTTCCGCGCACCGAACTGCCCTCCAGGATAGCCTCAACGGCCTACCACTGCTTTCACCTGTCGGACTGCATGACGACCCAAGGCTTTCTGGCAGCCCTGCGGAACCGCGTGTCATGCACCGCTTTTCCCGTCACCGGCGTGACCCATTCCCTGTCCTATGCCCGTTACGGCCAGGCCATCGCCCAGCACGTCTGGTCCGGGGTCACCCGGCGGGACTGCATTGTGGCCACGTCCCGGGCCGGAGCAAGCGTGGTGCGCAACATGCTGCAGGGATTGCTGGAGAGGATGCCCGACGCCACGGTTCCGCAGGTGGAGCTGGTCCCGCTAGGGGTGTGGCGCGACGAATTCGTCAGAGAGGGACATGCGCCATTGGCAGGAGTTCCGGATGCCAAAACCGTGTTTCTCGTTCCAGGGCGGATCAGCCCCTATTCAAAGATGGACATCCTGCCTCTCCTGCGGGCGTTCCAGCGATTGGGCCGGGCCGGAACGGATCTCGGAGGGATTTGTCTGGTCCTGGCCGGAGGGGCCGACGAGGGAACGGAGCTGCCCGGGACCCTGGCCAGTCTGGGGGCCAATATCGGCCTGGAGATCGTGGTGGTCCGCTGCCCGGATGACGAGGTCAAAAAGGCCCTGCTGCATCGGGCCGATGTGGTTGTGTCCCTGGCCGACAATCCCCAGGAGACCTTCGGGTTGACCCTGCTGGAGGCAGGGGCAGCAGGCAAGCCCGTCATCGCCTCAGATTATGACGGCTATCGGGACCTGGTCCTGCATGGTCAGACAGGGCTGCTGGTGCCGACCATGGACAGCGGAATGGATGAGACGGTCGGCCTCATGGCCCCCCTGCTGTACGACAGCGTCTACCACCTCTGGCTGGCCCAGGACGTGGCTGTGGATGTGGCCATTCTGGCCGGGTATCTGGCCCGACTGATCGACCCCGGGGAGCGGGAACGCATGGGCGCAGCTGCCCGGGAGCATGCCCGCAAGTTCGACTGGCCGAAGATTGTGAAGCAATATCTGGCATTGTGGGAGCGGTTGCATGAAGAGCCCTGTCCCTTGCCCGGCCAAGGGGCGTTTTGGCATCCGTTGGCCCTGGATTACGGCCGTGTGTTCAGCGTCTATGCAAGTGGGCGTTTGCACGAGAGTCATGTCCTGGAGGCCACGGACCTGGGCCGGGCCGTGTACCGGGGGCAGGATCATCCCGTGATGTATGCGGGGATAGAGGATCGGATCGATCTGGATCTGATGCGGTTCATTCTGGTCCGGGCCCGGAGGGGAATTGCCTGGGGCAGGCTGGCTGAGGAATGCAGCTCTCCGGCTTTGGGAAGCACGGTGTTGTGGATGCTCAAAAACGATTTGCTCAATATTCTGCACAGGGACGAGACTTAGCGTTCCCAGGCTACCGGATCACACTCCATACTTTTCGAAATACCCCCGTGGAGTCAGGATCTTGTCGCTGACCAATCGACTGGCGCTGTTGCCGACAATTACGATGGTCAGCATGTCGGCCCGGTCCGGATCACACGATTCCAGGGTGGTCGCAAGGACCTCCTGGTCCTGACGGAAGGCGTTGCGCACGAACCCCACCGGGGTCTGAGGACCTCGCTGGCGGGCCACGATATCGAGGACATCGGCGAGATATGAACTGCGCCTTCGGGATTTGGGGTTGTACAGAACCAAGACGAAGTCCGCCTCAGCCGCGGCCCAAATCCGCTTCATGATAGTGGGCAGCGGAGTGAGCAGGTCCGAGAGGGAGACGCAGGCGAAGTCGTGCATCAGCGGAGCGCCCAGCAGGGCTGCCGCAGCGCACAGAGCCGGGATGCCGGGGATGATCTGCAGGTCGATCCTGTCCACCAACGCCCATCGCTCCAGATATTCCAGCACCAGTCCGGCCATGCCGTAGATACCGCTGTCTCCAGACGAGACCACCACTGTGTTCATGCCGTCCAGGGCCAACTGCACAGCCTTTTGGGTGCGTTCCATCTCTTTTTTCATGGGGCTGGAGAACAGGGTCTTGCCCTGCAGCAGTCCCGGATCCACCAGATCGACATACCTGTCGTATCCGACCACGGCCTGGGCCTGGATCAGGCAGTGCAGGGCCATGGGCGGGAGAAGTCCGGCAGTGCCTGGGCCGAGGCCGATGACGGTCAAACGGCCACGGCCACCGTAACCGGGCCCACAATCGTCTTGGGGACGATGAGTTTTGCCGAGGGATTGTTTTTCCTGGCCACCATCAGGGCCGCTGCTTCGCATACGCTGGACACTCCAATTTGTTTCAGCACTGTGTTCGACGGGTTGGGAACCTGGATTCGTTCCAGGCACGATCGGTCCAGAAATTCCAGAGGCACGCCGATGTCTCGGCCCGTCTGGAGGAGGCCGGATTCATCCTTCTTGAGGTCCACGCTGACCAGGGATCGGAGACTTTGCGGCGCCAAGTGGTGAGCGGCAAAGACCTGGTCCAGAGCGGCGAGGATATCCTCCCTGTGGACCCCCCTGCGGCAGCCGATGCCGGCCACCAGGCACATGGGATGCAGGACCAGCCCCTGGTGCGGGCGGTTCTGCCACGTCACAACCACCTGGGCCGTCTCGGGATCAGAAACGAGATTGAATGCCGGATGGTCGGAAATTCCCAGATACTGCTCCGGATCGTGTACCATGACCGGCAATCCTTCGGCCAGGGCGGAATTCACGGCCTTGATGCGGGACGGGTCGGCGATGGTGCAACCCTTTTCCCGGGCCAGTACATCCATGGCCGGGCTGGCGCAGGTGTCCGTAGCCGTGGTGATGACGGCCTGGCCTCCGAGGTGTTTCGCTATGCGGCGGGCGAGGTCGTTGGCGCCGCCAAGGTGCCCGGACAAAAGGCTGATGACATGCTGCCCAGCGTGGTCGCAGACAATGACGGCCGGATCCGCCGTCTTGTCCTGCAGCAGCGGGGCGATGGTGCGGACCACTATGCCTGCCGCCGCAACGAAGACATGGGCGTGATAGGCTCCGAAATTGGCCCGCACCTGTTCAGACAGGCGGGCAAAGGCAACGGTATCGCTGTCCGCCAGGCGGCGGGGCACAAAAATGTCTCCCGGCCAGGCTGAAACCATGCGCCTGGCCAGGGCTAAACCCTGTGCGGTCAAGGCGTAGACGGCCAGGCGGGTCCAGGTGTCAGGGCGGATCGCCCTGCGGAATCCGTGGCCAAAAGATGCGGCGTAGAGCCGGGACATGGTTTCCGGAGCAGACTCCCCGGGCAGGATCAGAAACACGGCCTGGCGGTCGATGTCGAACTCCCGCACCCTCTGTTCCAGGTCGGCAAGGCTGGTGCGCAGAATCTGTTCTCCGGGATGTCCGACCTTGTGTCCGACGACAATGACTGTGTCTGCGGGCAGTCCGGCTTGGCGCAGTTCCTCTGCCAGCAATGTGGTCTTGTCTGCGGAGAGGTATACGGCCACCGAAGAGCCATGGGCGGCGAAATGGCGCAACGATTCGGATCGGGGAACGGGCGTACGCCCGGCCAGACGGGTGAGGACCAGGCTCTGGGTGGATTCCGGCACGGTGAAGGACACCTTGGCCCGCGCCGCAGCGGCGAATGCGGCGGTCACCCCCGGAACGATGGCCCAGGCTACGCCATCGCGTTCGAGGAGGGCCCCTTGTTCCCGGATGGTCCCGTACAGGGACGGGTCCCCAGTATGGACCCGGGCCACAGTTCCCCCGCGCTGCACCGTCTCAAGGACAAGGGCATGTGTCTCTTCCAGGCTCATGCCGGCTGAGTCCAAAACCAGTGCGCCGGATTTGGCGCAGGCCACCACTTCCCTGGGAACCAGGGAGCCTGCGTAGAGGACCAGATCAGCCTGACGAATGCATTCCTGTCCCCGGACAGTGATCAGGCCCGGGTCTCCAGGTCCTGCACCGACAAACCAGACATGCGGTGATTTATTCATGCATCGCTTGATGTTTATGGGTTTCAACAAGAAAAACAGGATTTGATGGCACAAATCGCAGGTCCTTGCCCAGGGGGACGCTTTTGTTGTGTGCGATCTGGTGGATGGTGCAGGGCCATCCTCGTTCAGAAAGCAGGGAGCGCGTCATTACCAGGGTTGAAAGAAGCACTGCCGACACAACCATGTACCCGCCGGGATGCAAGAGGTCGCAGCAGCGGCTCAGGGTGTGGTGGGTTGCCCCTCCTCCAAGGAAAATGCGGGTAGGGGAGGATGGGGTCATTGTTGTTTGAGAGGATTCCCTGGCGAGGAATTCGCCCACATCGGCACATACCGGTTCCACCAGCCAGGCCCCGGTACGGAGGATATTTTCTCTGATGTGCTGGAGCCTGGAAGGGTGCCGTTCCACCGCGATGATCCGTCCGTACGGGACGAGCCGTGCCGCTTCCAGGCTGACGGCCCCGCTGCCCGCTCCGAGGTCCCACAGGGTGGAGTCAGGGGCAAGACGCAACAGCGAGAGGGCAAGGGCGCGCACGGGTTGCTTGGTTATGAGCTCTTGGTCATGGGCCAGGAGGGAATCATCGAGACCCAGGCAGAGGTCCAGGGGTGGCGGGCTCATCCGCTCAAAAAGAACGAGATTGAGGGGATGCCACGACTGCGCGGCCGCACGGTCCAGATCCAGGCTGCTCAGCCGCTCCTCGGGCAGGCCGAGGGCTTCCGCCACATGCATGCGCCAGCCCTGAACTCCCCGCTCCATCAAGGCCTGGGCCAGTCTGCCGGGATCATGCTCAGGGTCGGTGTAGACAGCCACCAGACTGCCTCTGGCCAGGGCCGCGAAGAGGGGAGCGAGATCGGATCGTCCGTGCATGGACAGAGGGACGCAGTGCGCCCAGGGCAGCCCGAAACGGGCGCAGGCAGCCTGCATGGCCGAGACGTTGGGCCGGAAATTCAGATCCTGGGCCGGAAAAAAACGCAGCAACGTCGTGCCGATGCCGAACAGGAGGGGATCGCCGTCGGCCACCACGCAGACGTCGCCCCATGCGGCATGGGCGCGGATGTGGGCCGCAAATTCGTCAGCACGGGTGAAACAGATTCTCCGCCGTTCCTCGATGCCCAGGCGGTCAAGAATGCGGGTTCCGCCGGCGACCATCGCGGAGCCACGGATGAGGGACATGGCGTCCGGGGGAGGGTCCGCAGGGCCAACGCCGAGACCGATGACGTGGATCATGCCGCCTCCCGGCTGTCACGCAGAACACGTCCGTTGAAGTCAAACAGCAGATAGTCCACGCGCATGTCTGTCCCGGCAAAGGCTCTGGCCCAGAATCGGGCCTTGTCCGTAAGCAGGGCAAAGAGCCTGGACGCCCTGGGGTGGTCGTGTATTTCCTCCAGAACCTGTCGGGCTGTGTTGGCCTTGGCCACGAAGTCGCAAACCCCGGGTTCAAAACCGCAGCCGGCGCACCACAGGGCGAGGGTCCTCAGGTCCAGGCCCGCGCTGCGGGCGTGGGTATAGCGATGGCCTTGGGCATGTTTGACCAGTTTTCCGAAAAAGATACCCCAGCACAGGTTTTCAAATCTGCGTCTTCCCGCTTCGCGCATGGAATAGAAAAAAAAATCAGCCACCTGCACGCAGGCTTCCGCTGCGATTTCGGGCCTGGCACGGCGGAGGAAACGCTCGCTGCGGCCACCCGTGGTCAGGCAGGGGCAGGGGACGGCATTGGCGACCATGACATCGAGGCACTGGCGGATGGTGGCCTGGTAGGCCCAGTGACTGAAGGGCTTGACCGTGCCCCGTGTGCCGAGAATGGAAATGCCCCCGACTATCCCCAGGCGAGGGTTGAAGGTCTTGCGGGCCAATTCCTCGCCCCGGTCCACGCGGATCTCGACGTGCAGGCCGCGCGGACCGGCGCCCAGGGCCTCGGCCACCGCCTGGCGGATCTGAATTTGCGGAACGGGGTTGATGGCTGGTTGCCCGACGGTCACGGGCAGACCTGGCCGGGTGACCACTCCCACGCCGGTCCCGCCCGTCAGCACCACCCCCTCTCCTGCACCGGGCCGGACCCAGGCCCGGATCACGGCCCGGTGGGTTACGTCCGGATCATCTCCCGCATCCTTGATCACGGCGGCCAGGATGCCGTCAGCCTCGGCCCTGCTTTCCAGCACCGGTATGGTCAGGCGCTCTCCCGTGGGGAGGGGTACGTCCACAGTCGTGTGCCCTTGGCCAGTCAACAGATGCAAGGTCGCGGCCTTGGCCGCGGCCGCTGCGGCAGTGCCCGTGGTGAAGCCCTGACGCAGGGTCATGCGCCGCAGGCCTCTACAAAATGGGCTGCCATAGCCGGGTTGGAACCAAAGTGCAGATGCACGTAGGAGCTCAGGCAGTTGTTTTTCAGAAATCCGCCTTTGGCTGTATGGCCGCTGCGGTCAACGACGTTGTAAATGTCCGTGACCCCAGGATCTGCGCCGTGCAGAACAGAATAATGGAATTCATGCCCCCGGGCCTTGGCTCCGGCCTGGCCGAGGAAGCAGGACCCGGTGAGTTCCACCTCGCGGTACCCCAGGGCTTGGTGCCGTCCCTGCATGGAGCAGGTGAAATCGAAGACTCCGACCATGGGCAGATCCTGGCCCGCGCGGCTGACAATGGAGCGCATCAGGTACATGAAGCCCCCGCATTCGGCATAGACCGGCTTGCCGCTCAGGCAAAAATCGCGGATTTTGGTCCGCATGGTTTCATTGGCGGCTAATTCACGGGCGTGAAGTTCCGGATATCCGCCGCCCAGGTACAGTCCGCGCAGGGCCGGCGGCAGATGGGCGTCCTGCAGAGGGGAGAATGGCACCAGTTCGGCTCCGGCCTGGCGCAGCAGGCGCAGGTTTTCCTCGTAGTAGAAGCAGAAGGCCCGGTCCCTGGCGTAGCCAATGCGGATTTCCGGCATTTTGCTGCCTCCGTCATTCAAGGTTGGCAGGGTGCAATCGGGCAGGGATTTGTACAGGGAATCCAGATCCAGGGCATTTTCCACCCAGTCAGCCAGGGCGTTGAGCCGTTCCTCCCGCCGATCCAGGTCTTCGGCCGTGACCAGACCAAGGTGCCGGGAGGGCAACTGCAGGTCCGACACGCGCGGAAGGCTGCCGAACACATGCACGCTGGGCAGGACCTCCAGGGCCTGGGCCAGGATGCGGCCATGGGTTGGGCTGCCGGTCATGTTGAAAAGGACGCTCTCCAGGCGCAGATCCGGATCGAACTCCGCGTATCCCTTGACCAGGGCGGCAGCGGACCGGGCCATGCCCCGGGCGTTGACCACCAGCAGCACGGGCACGTCGAGTATCTTGGCCAATTGAGCCGTTGAGCCCTCCTCCCTGTTCGCGCCGATGCCGTCGAACAGCCCCATGGCCCCTTCTATGATGGACAGGTCGCAGCCTTCGTTGTTGCGGCGGAAAATGCGACGGATTTCCTCGGCCGGAAGCATCCATCCGTCCAGATTGTGGCTGGGCAGGCCTGTGGCCATGCGATGCAGGCCCGGGTCAATGAAGTCAGGTCCCGACTTGAAGCCCTGGACTGAGAGTTTTTTGCGGGCAAATGCTTTCATCAATCCGAGGGCCACGGATGTCTTGCCGCAACCGCTGGAGGTGCCGGCGATGATGATGGCTTTGGGCATATGGTTCCTCGCTTTCAGCGTGGTTTGCGTTTTGTCATGAGCATGAGCGACAGATAGGTCGGGTTGTCAGGGGCCTCCGCCAGGCTCCTGGTGATGAGTTCCTCCTTCATGCCCACCCTTGAGGCGAAAACGCAATGGGTCTGCAAGGGAAAATTGCGCAGTTCTTCCCGTATGGCGGCAAAATTTGTGTATGTCTTGAGGATCACGGCATTGTCTGCCTGGGCCAGGTTATGGCGAAGCTCTGCGGGTTCGCGGATGCCCGGGAGGATGACGAGATTCTCGGCGCCTTCCGCCAGTACGGTTTCCGTGGCCGCGGCAGCGGCCTGGAAGGAAGTGATGCCAGGGATGACGCTGGCCGTCAGATCCGGGTCCAGTCCCCGCAGGGTGCGCAGCAGATAGGCGAAGGTGGAGTAGAGCAAGGGGTCGCCCAGGGTCAGGAACGCTGCGTCATGTCCCTTACGCAGTTCGGCCAGGACCAGTTCCGCGTTGCGGATCCAGGCGGTCTGCAGGGTGTGTGCATCCCGGCACATGGGG
>ERZ1645192.4097-NODE-4097-length-11673-cov-6.327767_pt1 | contig 11673 bp, 10 predicted proteins | sample MGYA00575354_ERZ1645192 | MGnify/ENA primary metagenome ERZ1645192 (study PRJEB40844, sample SAMN11349763) | freshwater sediment metagenome | isolation source: river sediment | host: Sediment | place: India: Faizupur Khadar , New Delhi | collected 2017-02-21 ... | reverse complement strand
GGAGGCTCCAAGGATATCCTCTACCCTACCGGGGCAACCCTACTATATACTCACTAAACACAGATAAAGGCTCTGGTTTTTCTATAGATTTCAGTTCGGATACCGGTAAATAATTTCAAATAATTATCCTCTGAATTGGATTATATTTAAATCAAATCCATATCACGCAGATATGCGATTGAAAAACATATTCAAGAGAGATCAGCGAGGAGAAAAAATAGTTATAACATTACTTTGAACTCTTCAAGATTGGCAGTTACAGGTCTGGAAAATCCTGCTCGTTCAAGTTGCGGGGGAATTTTGTACTAAGAAGATTCTTATCCGATGTAACAAAATAACTGCAATCATTTGAAATTGCGTATCCAAAATGGACCCGGTCTGTCTTCTCAACACGAAAATCTATTTCTCTGTTAGCGAGACAATTACAAACACGTGCAACCACTTGATCCGGGTAGAATGTCCATACCTCCCATTCATTCAGAAAAGACATGAACGCAGAAAGATACCAATCCCTATCATTGTGCTCACGAATCTGATCAATCGCTTCACCGAGGACGGTAATTGACGTAGAGATGATATATCCCAGATTTTTGGCGTGATGAATAGTTGTAGTTTTTCTAGAGTCTTCAATACACTCAAAGAATACACAAGTATCAAGAAAAATTGGTTTTAACAAACCCCTGCCTCATCGAGCCTACGCATTTTATCTTCAAATTCTTCCCGGGTCACAATATAGACTACACGACCCCCTTGAGTAGCTCCGCCATATGGGAGCATCCCTCTTTTATAAGGCTTCCCAAGGTTTTCCAGAGGGTCAGAAACAGACTCCATGAATAGGTATTGGAACACTATTCAGATGAAAGTATCGAGTGCCGAATATATTTTTCATCTCATCTGACGCTGGGAATACACAACCAAGTATCAAGAATAACATTGTCAGGTCCAAGTCCTAAATTCTCACCAACCATCATAAAGTAGTCCGGATAAAAACTCAAATAAAAGAGAATTTTCTGATACTGGGCCATTGTGCAAGTAATCCGACAAGAGTTCACAAACAACAAAAGAGAGGATCATGACCAAAAAATCATGATCTAAATATCGGCTCTAGACTTTCCGAATGTGGTAATGGTGCCAGATCTTACAGGCCCCTTCATGACTGACCATGCACGGACCAACCGGTGTCCGTGGCGTACACGTCTTATCAAACAATTTACAATCTACCGGAGTTGCGATACCCCGGAGGATCTTATCACAGATACAGCCGGCTTGTTTCTTCGTCGGTTTAATCTCAACACCAAACTTCTTCTGGGCATCCCATGCAGAAAACTCCTCACGAAGCCGGAGTCCGGATTGTGGAATAACCGGAAATCCCCGCCACTCAACATCACATGGTTCAAAGACCATATTCATCACCGACATGGCTTTTGGATTGCCCTCCTCATATACTGCCCGTGGAGAAGCATTATCGACCCGTGCTGTCCCTTCCCGTATCTGCTGGACCAACATGAGAAGACCGAGAAGGATATCATCAGGCTCAAATCCGGCAACCACCTGGGGAACCGGGAACTTTCGGTAATCTGCGAGACCGGTAACGGTCAGAACATGGCCGGGAAGGAGAAATCCGTGCAATGCAGCCTCACCCTGTGATAACAACCACGCCATCGCCGGGGGAACCAGACGATGACAACTCAAAATGGAGAAGTTCTTTGGCGGATTCGTCAGGAGCATTGCGGCAACAGTCGGTGCGGTTGTTTCAAATCCGACCGAGATAAAAACAACCTCTTTATCGGTATTCTTTGCTATCTCAACTGCCTTATGCACACCCTGAACAATACGGACATCAGCCCCTGAGCTTTCAAGTGAACCGTTCGAACCTGGCACCCTGAGCAGGTCACCATACGTTGCAATGATGCACCCTTTTTCGGCAAACTCAAGGGCAGCATCTATCTCTCCCTGCGGAGTAATACAGACCGGACATCCGGGGCCCATCACAATCTTCAGATTCTTTGGAAGAAGACTTCGGATACCATGACGTGCAATAGCGGCCTCATGCGTTCCGCATACATGCATAAATGTAAGATCCCGGTCTGTCAGTTCGTGAATTTTCTCTGCAATCGGATTCTTCCCGGCCATAAATCTCTCAAACGTTAACCTGAAACGTGAAAAAGATGCCCATCATATACCCTGTCGGATCTGAATAATACCGGATTTATAAAGGACGTACCTGAACAGTCATAGAGGAGAACCCTCATACCAGTAAGTATGTTCTCCCGCTCGGTCTTCAGACAAGATTTCAAATCTGCCCTTGAAGAGGCACTTGACCGCCGTCAGATGAGCCTGAAGGAACTTGCAGAACTTGCGGGAATCCCTCCTGCGACCCTGTACAAGATAACATCTGGGGAACGCGACCCACGGTTATCCACTGTCCGGGCTATAGTGCAGGCCCTGGAACCGTATGACCAGGACATGATCGCCATCATCGCGGCAAAATTTCTCCTTGATGAAATTGGTGCCGGGACCATCGAGATGAATGGGAGGAGAATCAAGATCAAGGGATATACGGCAAATACCATGGAGGACTGTATCGTTGCAGCGGTTCGGGCAGAAAAAGAGGGAGCCGGGGGCATCATCTGCGCACCCATCCTTGCAACTCTGATAGAACGGATCGTTGATATACCGGTTGTTATTGTAAGACCGGACAGCCGAACCTTTCAGGAAGCGATTGAGGTCCTTTGTAAAAGAATAGAGTGAAAATCAGGGAGTTACCTGATTCTTCTCATAAAATGTGATGAATTCCTTCTGGAATGAGGATGCTGATGCAAGCAGATCAGGATACATCTCATTCATTGCAGCCACGCAGGAGCCACATCCGGGAACCAGTGTCCCATACTCTTCAAGGTCTGTACTCAGTTTATCAGCGGCGGATAACCACGAATCACGAAGATTTGTTGTTTCCGGACTCAGGGTATACCCTTTTATCTTCTCGGTAAAGGATACGAGTGCTTCACTCTTTTTAGATGCAATATCGGCAATTGCAGTATCTCTTCCATAAAATACCCCGATATTCATCGCCTCAGGAGTCTGGTACAACATCGGAATTCCTGATGTGAGGATATCAGAAAGAAAAGCGGTATCATCATCAGTAAGAGCCGGTCCGGCTGATACAGTCTGTGCCAGAATGAAAAGTGAAAGAAGGGTGCATAGCCCGGTAAGGACTCGAATGTTCATACCAGAAGGTTTCACCCGTTTCAATATAAGGGTACTCCTATTATAGAGAAAACCGGTCACTCTGCTTCTTCAGATTTCCACTGAGACGGGCTATCTCCAGTGACGAGGATGCAATATCATCCGTGGCATGCCTGCTCTCATCCATCCGGTGCGATATCTCTTCCATCCGTGCCAGGTTCTTCTCACTTTCTGAGTTCATTATCCCAATGCCTTCCTGAACACGCTGCATAAGAGTCTCTTCATCCATCGTTGCCCGGGTGACCTGGCTGATGCCATCAGATATCTCGGCCACATGGGAGGTAATTGAAGAAAGGGCATCTATCGTCTTATTAACACTGGCAATACCCTCCTGTATCTCCGTATATGCCGCTTCAATAGAGGTGACCGTATCGGCTGATTTTGTCTGGATACTCCGGATCAGTTCCTCTATCTGATAGGTCGCAAGCTTTGACTGCCCTGCAAGATTCTTCACCTCCTGGGCAACCACAGCAAAACCCCGTCCATGTTCACCGGCCCGTGCAGCCTCTATTGCCGCATTGAGAGCAAGGAGATTGGTTTGACTGGAGATATCAGAGATGAGCCGGACTATCTTATCTATCTCTGCCATCTGCTCATTCAGACCGGTTATCTGCTTCATATTATCTGCACTGATCCTCCCGACCGACTCCATCTTTTCATTGGCAACGCCACCAATCTGACCCGCTTCTGCTCCCTGACGGGCCGTTTGTGCCGCAAGTTCCATGAGCCGTGTCGTAATATCTACAATCTGACTGATACGGTCAGAGAGTAACCGGATGTCATCAGAGATCCGTCTTGTCTCTTCCATCTGATCCCGTGCACCGACGGTTGAATTCTGGACTTCATCTGCAATATCACGGATCGCCTGCTTGATATTATCTGTCTGCGAAAGGGTTTGTTCTGATGTTCCGGTCAGATGAGAGATAGATCCTTCCAGTTCCTCTATGAGAAGCGATATCGCTGAGAGAGCAGTATTATAATCATTTTTTATCTGTGAGAGGGGATCATGCTCCGTGACCGGTGCACGATATCGGAGATCCCCTTCTGCCATCCGTGCCATACCGGTTTTTAGATCCCCGGCACTCATTGAGAGTGTTTCAGACATGGTCCTGGAATCGTCCAGGAGTTTTTGAACCTCTTCTTCCTGCCTTTTTCGCCCGGTGATATCATTATAGACTATGAGCAGGTTTTCCAGTGAACCTGATTTCGAGTAGATGGGGATGCCATATTGTTCAAGGATCCGAATCCCCACCGGAAATTCACAGGTCAGTTCGCCAAAGGTGGGTTTCATGGTGGACAATAATTCTTTCAGTCCTTCTCCAGTGTACTCAAGCACGGTGATGTCACGGGGAGTCATCCGGAAAAGTTCGTCTCTGGTATAACCGGTTAGCCGGATATAGGCATCATTCGTCACCAGGATCTGCTGATTTTCATCAATGAGCAGGACCGGCATTGGGATCTGCTGGACAATCGTGTTATTGAGGTGCTCCAGCTCCTCAATCTCATCCATCCGCCGTTCAAGCTCCTGTTCACCTTCCTTCCGGTCAATATAAGTTTTGAGCATATCTGCAAGTGAATTTATCAGATTACGCTCTTCTTTCAGGAACGGACCTTCATGTTCGGCCGGTTTCTCCTGAAGGTAGACTACTTCTACATTCCCTAATTTGCCGGTCCTGGTCACAAAGGACGATCTCTGAATCCATGGTGTTTCATGGAAATTTTCTGTTTGAAAGTCCAATTCTCCATACTGAATTCGTGCCCCGGTAACCTCCGGAAACTGCCAGCCGGGCGGGATGAGCATGACAACATTCTGCAAGACATCAGCAATCCTCTTTGAATCATCCTGGATAAGGGACGATGTTTTGTAAAAGAGCTGTTGTTCCTTTACCCGTTCACCGAGATCATGCATCTTCTTCGCAAGTTCCTGCTCGCCTTCTTTCCGGTCAATATAGGTCTTGAGCATCTCGGCAAGTGAATTGATGAGATTTCTCTCTTCAAGCAGGAACGGGCCTTCATATTCCGGTGGTTTTTCAGATAGGTAGGCAACCTCGATGATCCCGTCTGTTCCACTTCTGGTCCGAAAGAGAGCCTGCTGAGTCCAGGGAGTTTTGTCATAATCAGGAGTCTTAAAGGATTCATTTCCGTAGAAAATCTGTGCAGTCGTCTCTTCCGGATACTGCCAGCCAGGGGGAATCAGGAGAGCCACCTTGCTGAGTACATCTGGAACCGACAGGCTGTCATCCTGGATAAGCGAGGCTACGGAATAGAAGAGTTTTTGCTCCTTTACTCGTTCACCATAATCATGGGCCAGTTTCTGCTGAATCTCCTCTGCCTGCTGCTCTGCCTGAACCCGGATGGTGATATCCTTAAAGACCAGAATTATCTCGGTTAATGTTCCGGAAGCATCTCTCACGGGAATAGGGTATAGCTCGAGTACCCGCCTTCCTGAAGGGAAATCTATGGGAAATATTTCAGACTCTGTGCTGATATGAGACGTACCCTCATCGGACAGGATAAACCCGGGTACAATTGTGGAGACAGGCGTTCCAACACATACCTCTGGAGCAAGGCCGCTCATTTGAATGAATGACTGGTTGACCTCGGTAATGTGGGTGTCAGGACTCAGGATGAGAATCGGTTGAGGACTATGTGCAAAGACTGCATCCATCCGGTTCTTTTTTTGCTGGAGAACCGACTTTCTTTCCACTACTGATGAGAGCAGATCACGAACTTCCTGATCAGGGAGTTCCATACTATCCGGAATGGGTATCCGGGGATCATCAGAGAGAATGTGTATAAGTATATCGCGAAGATGGGTTGTCATGGGAAACACCGCAGGTATCAAATAGACTTGACTGCATATCATTTCCCCCTTAGTAGTATAAAAAAGTTGAGTTGATTATTTAATAGTAACCGGGATTTTTGCAAACCGGACATTATTATTCTCGTCAGATTCGACGATCTCATTCTCACCATCCACCAGAATACCAAAATAGTATATGCCCGGAGTCATGTTCGCCGGTATTGGTGTTGGTGCATTCCCATCAGACTGAGTTCCTGCAGGGAGTTCAGGTATCTCCCCCATGCCCAGAAGAATATCCTCATCAGAAAGTTCAGAGTCTGCGGAGAGATAGAGTTCCACGACAAATGACCCAGCATCACCGGTTCCAACATTCCGAATTGATGTTGAGACATTCATAACCCCACCAGAGGTTCCTTCGGTATCAGAACTGACATCAGGGATGGTAAGATCTGGGAGTTCCGGAGGTTTTTGGGTCTGGGACACGACCGGCTGGGCTCCTGCAGAGACTTTTACCATATTATTGGCAAAGAGAATGTTATTTGCCTCACTCTCTTCAGAGATGACTTTTCCTGAATCCACCATCACACCCAGGTAATAAGTACCGGGTATAAGATCTGCAGGGACCGTTGCAACGGCAGTTCCGTCACGGAGCATCCCGACCCCCAGATCCGCAACTTCCCCATACCCGATCTCACGATCCTGTTCGGTAATCAGGGCATCTGGTGAGAGATAGAGTGAGATCCTGAATGGTCCTGCAGATGCTGACCCCTGGTTTTTCACCGTGGTGTTGACATTCATAGTCCCGCCCTGCACCGCAGACTGCTGACCAGTAACCTTACTGATAACAAGATCCGGACGGGTAATGGTAAACCGCGTATCCTCTTCGGTCTCTTCTGATACAAATGGCACTGACCCGGTTGTGACCAGGAATGCTGAACTCTTCACATCAGGAATCGTCACTTTGGAGGTGGATCCTTTCACATTGTTGTCTTCAGATACCTCCATGATCTCATTTGCCGGATCTGCGATGGCCCCAAGATAGAATGATCCCGGCTCCATCCGATCCATCGGGAAGTACCCGGTCAGTTTCTTCTCCATCCCCTGTTTCAGGTTTGGGATAAGGTAATACCCGATGGGTGTATCATCCCGGGTAATCGTAGTATCATCTGACGCATAGAACGTGATGAAAAAGTCCGTGGATGGCCGGTATCCCTGGTTTATCACCGTGGCCTTGACCTCAAGCTGCGGATTTCCTTCCCTGACCAGGGGATCAAATGAGGTAATGACCATATCAGGCCCGGTAGGATCAGGCTGCTTGGAGAGATCAATATTTGTCTCAACCATCTGTGGCTGCTCCTCATCCCTGACCGTCCGTGGTGTCGGAACCGGTGTAATGACCAGTTCAGCAAGAGGCCCGACTCGCCGATGGAAGGGATCATCTATCATGGGGTTCATTGCCTTTGCCTTTGCTATCGATTCAGCAGAGCCTGCACTATCCCCAAGAGCGCTCAGGACGACCCCCCGCCAGTACCAGGCATCGGCAAGATCCGGATCCTGAGCCACAGCGGTATCCAGCAAATATAGAGCCCGGTCATAATGCTTTAACAGGAATTCAGAAACCCCCTGCTGATACCAGTATTCAGGATATTGAATCCGGTCGGTCATATCTTCGCCAGCGACCACACCGGCAGAACAGATCAGAACAAGAATGATGGATACTATAGAGAACGCCACTTTCACAGATGATCACCAGATTTATGCAGTAGGGTATGACATCAGTCCCTGATATTTCTGGTGGAAGAATCCCCGGGGTATGCAGGATTATGAATCGGTAAAAAAAGGCATATCCGGATTATCCGGACGGATATAATGATCCCCGATACAGGATATTCATTGAAAAGGGAGAGTTATTCGGTTTCTTTTGCTTCCCGGACCATAACCCTGACCCGTTCAATAACCTCAATCTTCCTGCGGTAGTCTCCTTCAATCTCACCTTTGATCTGATCAAGGATCTCATCAATAGAACGTTGCAGACTGTAAACCTTGACCGGACGACCTTTCTTCTCGGTGATATGACTGGTTACATACACCCAGCTCCGTTTAATAAGCTGGTTGATTGCAATACTGACTTCTGGCTGCCGAAGATCAGATATCCTCTCGACCTCACGCGATGTCAGGTCATACCCCTTAAAGAGTACAACCAGCACCCGTGCTTCCCCACTCTTCAAACCAACGTCTGAAAGGATATCAATTATCTCAATATCGGTATCCGAAAGATGAACTACTGTATCCGGACCCATCCCCATCCCTGATTCATTCCATTGTTTTTATTATATTATTATTATATCGATCATCCGATTATCTCAAAATTCAGAAGACATCTTCCCCTATAAGGAGAAGAAAACCCCCGGTTATATCATTTGGGTGATATATTTCGGTTTTCAATAGTCCCGATCTCCGGACTGCAAATACTGCAGTATTATATTGAAAAACGACAAATGCTGAATAATCTGTATAGTTGGTCAGCCATGGATCATTACCTGTTCTTTTCAGTCGGGCACATCAGGTGCGGGATACCGTTTTCAGATACGGTCTCAATGATCAGGATGGTCCGTATTAATACAGAAGGCAGGTCAGGGAATGGGAAGGCCGGCACGATTAACCTTCATGGAGAGATATTGGAGGTCTATTCAATACGTGAACTGTTCGGGTACAAAGAGCGCCCCCCCCTCCCTTCAGACAACCTGATAATAGTCAGAAAAGGACTTGAAAACGCAGCCCTCTGGGTTGATGAGACGTTTATTATCCAGGATGGCGACCTGGAACCAGAAGACCGGTTTACAAGTGAGCACCTGCAGACCATTATCCCCGGGATCAGGATCATCTCATCAGATCTGGTCATCATTTTTGATCTCATAGAGTTCCTGGATTATGGATCAATCGGTCAGACACGGCTTATTGACATTCTCTCTGACCATAAAGGTGGGGATGATATACCCCCGGTTTCATCAGTGCGCGATTACCACGATACCGACCGGTTGTTAAAAGACCGGGCTTTACAACTGGCACTCCCGAAAGAAGAGATGAAACGACCTCCGGTCATCGAGGTGATCCGGTTTAACCTGATGTACCAGGAGTATGCAGTGGAGATGAAATACATCAGGGAGGTGATCCAGACCTCAGAGATCACTCCGGTCCCCGGGACACCTGATTTTATTGCAGGTATATGTTCAGTCAGGGGTGAGATCATTTCACTCGTTGATCTCAGGGCCCTGCTCTCCATCCCTGAGAAAGGACTGACTGATCTGAACCGGGTCATTGTGCTCGCTGACGGAAATCTTACCTTCGGCCTTCTTGCAGATCAGATAACCGGTATCGGCACGCTCAAGACCGAAGATATTGTCCGGACGGTCAGGAGAGAACAGACAGAATGGAAGAACTATATCTGCGGAACTATTGATTCCCTTCATGTACTGAATGTACAGGTATTATTGACGGATCCCAGGATGATAATCGATGACACGGAAACCTGAAAAAGATACCATCACGGGTAATACCTGCCCGTCACCAGGATGGTGCACTATAAACCATCGAACAGTCCGCCGGATGGAGGAGGCATTATGATCCAGTTTTTTTCGGATTTAAAAGTTGGAACAAAAATTCTTGTTATATCATTATTTCTGGCAATTATCCCCACATTGCTTCTGGGACTTGTATCGTATTCAAGTTCTGTCAACGTAATTAACGAGCAGATTGAAACCCTGCTTGAAACGCAGGTCCAGGACATGAAAGGGTGGACCAATGATGTCTACAAGCTTACCAGGAATAAGGTAAACAGTGACCTCAATGTGTTGCGACAGAACTTCTACGCGAAAGGAACGCCCGAGATCATCAATAATAATATGACGCTCATTGACCGGAACGGAAAACCGTTTGTTGTCAATGGAAATTTCGAGATCGTAGACGGGGTCAGGGATCTTGTCGGCGGGGCAGCAACCGTCTTTCAGGTCGTAAATAACTCGTACGCAGTCAGAATATCCACCAATGTCAAAGGTACCGACGGAGAGCGTGCTGTCGGGACTCACCTGACCGACAATGTCTATGAAGTTGCCGTAAAGCAGGGTGAGACCTATTATGGCAGACGTGACCTGTTTGGTGTCAACTACGTGACGGCATATGAGCCAATCAGGGATCGGAACGGATCAGTCATCGGAGTACTCTTCGTCGGAACTGAGGAAGAGCAGACCCTTGATGTCGTGAAAAAGAGTATTCGGGACACGGTTGTTGGCAAGAACGGATACATGTATGTTCTTGACGGGAACGGAATGGTCCTTGTCCATCCAACGCAGAATGATGCAAACTGGTCTGAGATGGAATATGTCCAGGAGATGATGGAGAAGAAAGAAGGGGCCATCATTCACCAGGTAAACGGAACAACCGTCCTTGATGCATATACCTATTTTGAGCCGCTTGACTGGTACATCGTATCCCGTGCAGAAATGTCTGACTTTAACGGCCCGATTGATACCATCAGAAGTACCATCCTTGCCATTGTTATCGCGTCGATATTAATCGGTGCCGTCATCGCCATTCTCTTTGGCCGATCTATTGCAGGACCTCTCCAGCAGGTTGTTGTCATGATTAAGGAGCTCCGGAACGGTCATTTATCAGCCAGACTGAATATCAGGAGAAAGGATGAGATCGGTATCATGGCCACTACCATGGATGAGTTTGCCGATGACCTGCAGACCAATGTAGTGGGTAATATTGTCAAGATAGCAAACGGTGAATACATCCAGGAATTTACCGGACCGGTTGATGAACTGGACCAGATCCGTCCATCCCTCGAGCTCCTGGTCGAATCCTTTGATCACCTGCATAAAGAGACCATAAAACTGACCGATGCCGCACGGGCCGGAGATCTCTCCATACGGGGTGATGAGAAGGCATTCCGTGGAGGATACCGGAGAATTATTGCAGGATTTAATAAGACTCTTGAGACGATCACAGAACCGGTGAATGAGGCCATGCGTCTTGCCGGTTGTTATGCATCAGGTGACTTTACTGCACGGTTTGATGAGAAGATCCCGGTTGCGGGAGAGTTTGTGGCATATCGTGATGCCCTGAACACCATCGGTATCGAACTCTCACGGCTCATGAAACTGATCACCGAGGAGCTCTTTGAAGGAGTGTCAGTGCTTTCAGTTGCGTCAAGCGAGATCCTGACCGTTACATCCCAGCTCTCCTCGGCAAGCAGTCAGACAGCAAATACCGTTAATGAGACATCTGACACGGTGGAGACGGTCAGAAAGAAGACCGACATTGTCAACCTGAAGACAAAGTCCATGTCTGAAAAGGCAAAGAAGGCCATCGAGGTTTCAGAGACCGGTCAGCAGTCCGTTCAGGAGATTCTTGACGGAATGAACCACATCCAGCGGCAGATGGACATGATCAGTATGAATGTCGTGAAACTTTCCGAACAGAGCCAGGCTATCGGGGAGATTATCGCAACCGTTACTGACATATCAGAGCAGTCCAACCTGCTTGCGGTCAATGCCTCAATAGAAGCAGCAAAAGCCGGAGACTTTGGGAAAGGGTTCGCCGTCGTCGCGCACGAAATTCAT
>ERZ1645192.4095-NODE-4095-length-11675-cov-6.201893_pt1 | contig 11675 bp, 9 predicted proteins | sample MGYA00575354_ERZ1645192 | MGnify/ENA primary metagenome ERZ1645192 (study PRJEB40844, sample SAMN11349763) | freshwater sediment metagenome | isolation source: river sediment | host: Sediment | place: India: Faizupur Khadar , New Delhi | collected 2017-02-21 ... | reverse complement strand
GCGTTCAATTTCCAGGAAATCCATACTTCCCCCTCATCGTTGACGTTGATCCCAGACTCCGTCGTCGGTTTGACCGACCCGCCCAACTTCCCCTTTGCCTAGCTGATGTCCACGAACCATTTCTTCATGCGCGCCAGGATGGATTGAAAGATGTTCTTGTCGCGGATGCGGATCTTGTTGTCCCGACCGTGCTTTTCCGCGCCATAAAGGAGCAGTCCCACCGCTGTCGCGTACATGGGGCTGTCCACCACATCCTTGAGCCCGCCCACTCCGGTAGGCGAGGCCATCCTGGTCGGCAGATTGAAGACCTGTTCGGCCAGTTCCTGAATGCCTTCGATGCGTGCAGCGCCACCAGTCAGCACCACGCCCGCTCCAATGAGCTTCTTGAATCCGGATCGGATCAGCTCCTGATCGACCAGAGCCAGCATCTCCTCCATCCGCGGCTCGCAGATCTCGGCCAAAACCTGCCGGCTCAGCTTGCGCGGCTCGCGGCCGCCCACGCTCGGAACCTCGATGATCTCATCCTTGCGGACCAGTTCTGCCAGAGCGCATCCGTACTTGATCTTGATTTTCTCCGCAGCCTGGGTGGGCGTGCGCAGACCAAAAGCGATATCGTTGGTCAGGTTGGTCCCACCCAGGGCGATGACTCCGGTATGCTTGATGGAATTGCCATGAAAAATAGCCAGATCCGAGGTCCCGCCACCTATGTCCACCAGGGCCACGCCGATCTCGCGCTCTTCATCCGTCAGCACGGCCTTGGAGGAGGCGAAGGCTTCGAGAACGATGTCTTCCACATCAAGGCCCGACTTGTGACAGGATTTGACGATGTTCTGCGCGCTGGTCACCGCTCCGGTGACGATGTGCACCTTCACCTCCAGCCGCACGCCGGCCATGCCCAACGGATCGGCGATGCCCGTCTGGTCGTCGACAATGTATTCCTGAGGCAGGATGTGGATGACTTCCCGGTCCAGGGGAATGGCCACGGCTTTGGCCGCGTCAATGACCCGTTCGATGTCTCGGGCCGTGACCTCGCCACCCTTGACTGCGATGACGCCGTGGCTGTTGAATCCCTTGATGTGGCTGCCGGCGATGCCCGCGTACACGGAGCGGATCTCGCAGCCGGCCATGAGCTCGGCCTCTTCCAGAGCCTTTTTGATGGATTGCACCGTCTGCTCGATATTGACTACCACACCCTTGCGCAGACCCGTGGACGGACTGGTCCCAATACCGATGATATCGACCCCGTCGGTGCCCACTTCCCCGACGACAGCGCATATTTTGGTCGTTCCGATATCCAGACCGACGATCAATTCAGATTTGGCCATGTTCCTCCTCGTCTCCCGGCACAGCCGGCATGCTTTCCCTAGAGTGTTTGATCCGCGTTGAGTCTGATCCATGCCCGACCCGGCATAACGAACATGAATGCGACATGATCCAGTTCGTTCCGGTCCTGCAGGTCGGCCCAAAGCTTGATCAGACATGCCAACGTGGCATGCAGATCCGTACCATCCAATTGCACAAGAACCTGAGGCTTCTCCAACAACAGGCTGAACTGTTCCGCGCTGTCCTGCCTGATCCAGGCCATCTGGCTCATACCGAAAGGCAGGGCATTGCGGGTGATTTCTTCCAGCAAGGTGCGAATTCCGGCTCCCACCGGCACGCCATCCTCCTTTTCGAGCAGTGGCAGGGAAATGAATTTGTCCACTCCCACAGCCACGATGGGCTGCCCATTGATATCGGCATAGTAGAGCTGGTCTTCGAGCCTGGTCAGGAATGCGGGCTCCCGCTCCTTGACCTCGATGGCCAGTCCGTCGGGCAGAATGCGCGTCACGGAAACACGTTCCACCCATTCGCAGGCCTCGATCCGGCTCTGCACGTCGGCGATATTTATGCCGAGAACGTTGCTGCCCTGCTTCACGCCGCCGAGATTGGCGATTTCCTCCGCATTCAGACGCTGACCGCCGCGGATATCGAGGTTGAGCAGGGCAAAAAATTCATGGGTGGTCACCCAGCGATAGGCATAAAGAATGCCGAAGCTCACGGTCCCAAGAAAGGCGAGCATGAAGGCCCACTGCACCGCCGTGGCCATTGTCCGTCCGAAGCCCACGGCAAACCCGTTGACCAGTTCACCCGTGGTCACGGATTTCTTGCGTTCGGTCCTTTTGGGAATGTTCCTGCGGACCTTTTTGCCCATCACCGCCACGTTCATGGTCCTTATTCCTTGCCTTCCAGATAGCTCTGACCAACGGTCCAGATGCTCCCGGCGCCCAGGGTCAGAAACAGGTCCCCAGGCCGCAGGATTTCAGGCAGTGCCGCCTGCATGGCCCCGAAATCCTCGAAAAACCGCACCGGTGTGGCGGTCACCTGCCTGATGGCCTGGGCCAGGCTCTGCCCACTCACTCCAGGAATCGGCGACTCGCTGGCCGGATAGATCTCGGTCAACAGCAGCTGGTCCACCTTTTCGAAAACCTTGGAGAAATCCCCGAACAGGGCCTGCGTACGGGTGAACCGGTGGGGCTGAAAAGCCACCACCAGTCGTTTGTCCGGGTAGCAGAGGCGCGCCGTTTCAAGGGTGGCTGCGATTTCCGTGGGATGATGGCCGTAATCGTCCACCACCAGCACGCCGTTTTTCGTGCCCTTGTGCTCAAACCGCCGTCCCACTCCGGCAAAGGAGGCCAATCCGCGGATGATGTCCTTTCTGGGCACCCCGGCTTCAATGGCCACACCGATAGCGGCCAGGGCGTTCAGGACGTTGTGCCGGCCGGGGTGTGCCAGGGAAACCTCACCCCAGAACTCCTGGTCGCGGAAGACATTGAAACGGGATCCCGCAGCGCAGGCGATGATCTCTGCCCTCAAAGCGTTCCCATGCCCGAAGCCGTAGGCCAGGACAGGGCGCCGCACCCGATGCAGAATGGACTGCACCCCGGGGTCATCCCCGCACACCACGTTCAGTCCGTAGAATGGCACGCTGTTCATGAATTCCACAAAACTGTTACGGATCTCGTCCAGATTTTTGTAGAAATCGAGATGGTCCGCGTCCACGTTTGTGACAATGGACATGCGCGGCAAGAGGCACAGAAAAGACCCATCGGACTCGTCGGCCTCGGCAATGAGATACCGGCCCTGGCCCAGCATGGCGTTGGCCCCGTAGGCGTTGAGCCGTCCCCCAATGATGACCGTGGGATCGAGGCCAGCCTCCATGAAGATCGTGGCCAGCAGAGAGGTGGTCGTGGTCTTGCCGTGCGTGCCGGCCACAGCCACGCCTGTCTTCAGACGCATCAGCTCAGCCAGCATCTCGGCCCTGGGAATAATGGGGATGCCCTTGGTCCGGGCCTCGGCCAGCTCGGGATTGTCGTCGCGTACAGCCGAAGAGCGGACCAGGACCTGGGCGTCGCGCACATTCTCCCGGGCATGGCCGATGGATACCTCTGCCCCGAGAGATTCCAGGCGCTGCGCCACAGGACTTCTGACCAAGTCAGAGCCGGAGACCGAGTAGCCCAGGTTGATCAGCACTTCCGCGATGCCGCTCATGCCTGCGCCGCCGATGCCGACCATATGAATTCTTTTGATCTTTGATTTCATACTCATTCTTTCTCCGGTCCTATGCCGCCAGGGCCAAAAGTTCGTTGACCACCCGCTCCCCGGCATCGGGAATGCCTATTTCCCGCGCGGCCCGGCCCATTCTTGCCAGTCGCTCATGAACCTCGAACAGGTCGCCTACGGCCGAGGCCAAGCTGAGGTTTTCCAGCTGACTCTGCTGGAAAACCAGGGCCGCCCCGTTTTTTTCCAAAAACCGGGCGTTCTTAAGCTGATGGTCATGCGTGGCGTAGGGGAAGGGCACCAGCACGCTTGGCTTCCCCGCTGCCGTCAGTTCGGCGATGGTTGTGGCTCCGGCCCGGCAGATGACCAGATCCGCAAAGGCATACGCCTCGTGCATGTCCTCGATGAAGGCTTCCACGCGGGCGTCCTGATGTTTCCCCGCGTAGGCGGCCCGCACCTTTTCGACTTCATCCTGCCCGGTCTGATGCCAGATCTTGAAACCCTGGCTGCGGAAACTGTCCAACTCCCGCACCATGAATCTGTTCAACGCCGAAGCACCCTGGCTTCCGCCGATGACCAGGATGTTGCGGCCCGATCCCCTCTGCTCGTCCCGAAGATGACGGATGCTCCTGCGGATGGGATTGCCTGTCAGGACGGCATTGTCTCCGCTGAATTCCGGTGCATCGATGTCCGGAAAACTGACCAGGATGCGGTCCACCCGTTTGGCCAAAACCCTGTTGGCGATACCCGGGATGCTGTTCTGCTCGTGGATGGCCGATGGTATACCCATGAACGTCGCTGCCAGGGTGCAGGAAAATCCCGCGTACCCGCCCAGTCCGAGGACCACGTCGGGCCTGAATGCCTTGAGCAGCTGCCAGGCCTTGACCAGACTTTTGCCCAGCCACCACGCCGTGGCCGCGCTTTTCAGGCCGCGTCCGACAACCCCCTGAGCCGGCAGGGCTGCAAACCCGACATGGGCCCTTGCCGCCCATTCGCGTTCCGGACCACGTTCGCCACCCACAAAGAGGATCTCACATTCAGGCACCAGCGCGCGCACTGACTCAGCCACTGCCAAGGCAGGGAAAATATGGCCTCCGGTGCCCCCTGTGGTCAGGATCAGCCGCTTCATCCCTTGACCTTGCGTGAGAGGTTCAGCAGCACGCCGATACAGAAAAAACCAGCCAGGAGATGGCTGCCGCCGTAACTCAAGAACGGCATGGGCACCCCTTTGGGCGGAATGGCTCCAAGGACCACGCCCATGTTCAGCAAACCTCCGATGATCAGGATCGCACCCATGCCGAAGGCCGTGATCCGGTTATGCATGGACGTCTGCCGGATGCTGATCGCGACTGTTCGCCACAGGACCAGCCCAAACAACACGACGATGAATGAGATGCCCACAAAACCCAGCTCTTCGCCAACCACGGACATGATGAAATCGTTGTGGGCTTCGGGCAGGAAAAAAAGCTTCTGCTTGCCTTCACCCAGTCCCTGGCCGACCCATCCACCTGAGCCCAGACCGTAGAGAGACTGCACGAGTTGATATCCGCTGTTCTGGGCGTCCTTGAATGGGTCAAGGAAGGCAAAGAAACGGCGGAATCGATAGGGTGAATTGACCACCAGCAAGATGGCCGAAACCACCGCGAGCATTACGGCAGAGCCCAGAAAGATGATCCGGGTCCCGCCCACAAGGCACATCAGGAAAAGCAGGGCCGCCAGAAAAACAGCACCCCCGAAGTCCGGCTGCAGCAGCAGAAGCAGGCACAGGGCTCCGGTCATCAGGATGGGTGGCAGGAATCCCACGCTGAAGGTTTTGACCATCTCCTGTTTGTTGGCGAAAAAGTAGGACAGATAAAAGACCAGAGCGATCTTTGCCGCTTCCAGGGGCTGGATGGATACCGGACCGAGCCGCAGCCAGCGGCTGGCTCCGCCGGCCTTGGTCGACAAGGGCGAGAAAACGGTCAGAAGCAGTAACATGGCCGCCAATATCAGCCAGATATAGGTATGCCGATAAAAAAACTGCATATCCGCGCGGGCGGTGACGGCAAGCACGCCGAAACCTGCGACCATGAACGCAGCCTGCTTCCAGAACAGGGCGTATTTGTCCCCAAAAACCTTTTCTGCCATGATTCCGCTGGCACTCATGACCATGATCAGCCCCAGAGAGGACAGGCAGATGACGGCCCCGAGCAGGACATAGTCGAAGTTCAGAAGCTGGCGGGCAACTTCACGCTGGGTGATCTTCATGCCGTACCCTCCACCCATTGGCGGACGGCACGCTGGAAGGCCTTGCCGCGTTCCTTGTAGTTGGCAAAGAGGTCGAAACTCGCTGTGGCCGGAGACAGCAGGACGCACTCTCCGCTGCCGGCCGCGGAGGCAGCCCGGAGCACCGCATCCTCCAGGGTCGGATCCCAGGTGATTTCAGGCCCGCACTGCTTCCAGGCCGACTCGAAGACATCCCGCGACGCCCCGAACAGATAGATTCCCCTGACCCGTTCGCGGATGAGCGGTAGCACCGCATGCAGGTCGCCGCCCTTGAAAACCCCTCCTGCCAACAGACGCACCGGCCGATCCTGACTTTTGAGGGCCGCAATCATGGAGTCGATGGTCGTGGACTTCGAATCATCCACATACACCACGCCTCCATGCTCTGTTACTGCTTCCAGACGATGAGGCAGAGAGGTAAACCCCTCGATCCCGCTCTGCACCTCTTCCTGGGTCAGCCCGAATTCGCGGCAGGCAAGGAAGGCAGCCTCCATGTTCTCTTGATTGTGTTCACCGGGCAGACCCGGACAGACGAATCGTTTGGTGGCCACGAAATAGACACGCCGGGCTGCAGTGAACCTTCTGCCCTCCAGCTCGTCCTTCATGGACAGGGGCACCACGGCCAGGTCCGCGGTATCCATGTGGGCGAACATGGACAGCTTGGCGGACAGATATTCTTCCATGTCCGCATGGTAATCCAGATGGTTGGCGGAAAAATTGAGCAGTATTCCGACCCGGGGATGAAAGGACGGAGAGTTCTGCAGCTGAAAGCTGGACACCTCCAGTACCAGGACATCCGCCTGCTCGTCACCGAGCAGGTATTCGCACAAGGGCGTGCCGATGTTCCCGCCCGTGAAGACCTTCTTGCCGTTGTGCTGCAGGATGCGGCTGATCAGGGTCGTGGTCGTGGTCTTGCCGTTGGTTCCGGTGACGGCGATAGTGGGTTCCGATACAAACCAGCTGGCCAGTTCGAGTTCTGAGATGACCTGCGCCCTTTGCGGCATGAGAAATGCCACTTTGGCCCTGGGAATCCCGGGGCTGAGCACCACTAGATGGGCGCCGGCCAAGTCCTGGGGCCTGTGTTCACCTCCAATGACGTCAAAACCCAGATCCGTCGGCACCTTCGCGGCACTGGCCGCATTCCTTTCCAGCAGGCGGACCGTCGCTCCCAGCCGGACCAGAAGCCGTGCAGCTGCAATGCCAGAGGTTCCGGCGCCCAGGACCACTGCCTGGTGTCCGCGGAGCTGATTGGTATGGATGAATTCGCGCATGACCCGCCTACCGCAACTTGAGGGTTCCCAGAGCCATGACTGCCAGGAGCAGAGAGAGGATCCAGAAACGGATGATGATTTTGGACTCGTGCAGCCCTTTCTTTTCAAAATGATGGTGCAAGGGAGCCATGCGGAAAATTCTCTTCCCTCCACTCACCTTGAAATAGCCAACCTGCAGGATGACGGAGAGGGTTTCGACGACGAACAGTCCGCCCACAATCACCAGCAGCAACTCCTGTTTGCAGAGAACAGCAATAAACCCGAGGGTGCCGCCGATGCTCAGACTGCCTACATCGCCCATGAACACCTGGGCCGGAAAGGCGTTGAACCACAGGAAGCCCAGACCTGCGCCGATCATGGACCCGCAGATGACGGTCACCTCACCAACCCCCGGGATGTAGGCAACTTGCAGGTAGCTGGCCATGTTCACGTGTCCGGCCACATAAACAAACAGGGCGAAGCAGCCGGCGGAAACCACGGCCGGACCGATGGCCAGTCCGTCCAACCCGTCCGTCAGATTGACGCCGTTGGAAGCTCCGATCATGACGAACATGCCCACGGGCACGTACACCCAGGACAGGTCCGGCTGGAAATTCTTGAAAAACGGAACCATAAGCCGCGTCGAGTATTCCGGGAAGGAGACCAGCAGAGAGACCGCGCCCAGGCTGATGACAAGCTGACCCAGAAGCTTGCCCCGGGGGGAAAGTCCGTCGTTGTGCTTGCGGACCACCTTGATGAAGTCGTCGGTAAAACCGACCGCCCCGAAGCCCACAAAGACCATGATGGTCAGCCACACGAACTTGTTGGTCAGATCCCCCCACAGCAGGACGCTCAAAAGCATGCAGAACCCGAAAAGAAGACCGCCCATGGTCGGGGTGCCGCTCTTGCTCTGGTGATCCGGCCCGCATTCCTTGATCTGCTGTCCGAACTTGAGCTTGCGCAGCCAGTTGATGCACGTCGGACCGATGATGATGGAAAGTATGAGGGCCGTCAGCATGGCGTAGATCGACCGGAACGTGATGTACCGGAATACGTTCAGGATGCTGAACTGGTCGCTCAAGGGGTAGAGGAGGTGGTAGATCACGCCCAGTTCCTCTCCAGAAAAGAATAGTAGTTTTCCATTTTACAGCTTCTCGATCCCTTGAAAAGCATCACTCCGGCTTCCTGGCGTTGGGACTGCAACGCCTGCAGCACTTCCTCAGCGCTCTGCACCGCCATAAAGCGACCTTTGAACTCTTTCAGCCCGGCGGCCACGTCCGCTGCATGCTGGCCGTGAAAAAAGACGTGGCTGGCCCCGGACCTTGCGATACGCTCTCCCAGTTCCCGGTGCGCGCGGGCTGCGTCCTCCCCAAGCTCACGCATGTCCGCCAGGACCAGCACCAGTCGCTTGCCCTTGGCCAGATCTTCCGCCTCGGCGATGGAACGGGCCATGGACACGGGATTGGCATTGTAGGTGTCGTCGATCAGCGTCCAGGAGCCGATACGGGTCTGCACAAAACGCTGCGCTACCGGGGCATACCCATTGAGACCCGCCTCGATGTCGCTGACGGTCATGCCCAGTTCCATGGCCATGGCTGCTACTGCGGCCACATTCTCAGCCACGTGCACGCTGGCCGGAACATGGACCGAGTTCTTCCGCCCTTGGGCCTGCAGGGCGTACACAAAGCCCTGCTGCGTTTGTTCGCGTCCCAGACAGACGTAGTCGGCCGTATTGCTCCGTGCGGAAAAGCTGACCCGGCGCAGATTTCGCTTGTTTCCTTCTGCGACCAGGAGGGGATAATCGGCGCTGATGCAGGCAAATCCACCGGGGCGGACATGATCCAGCAGGATGCTCTTTTCCCGGGCAACGCCAGCCAAACTGCCCAGTCCTTCCAGATGACACGGTCCGATATTGACCACCAGGGCCGCGTCCGGGGCCAGGATGTATCCCAGTTCGTCCATGTCCCCCGGCCTGCTGACACCCAATTCCAGAACCCAGAAATCCTCGTCTCCACACATCTCCAGAATGGACAGGGGCAGGCCGACCTGGTTGTTCAGATTGCGGAAGTTTTTGGCCGTTTTGCCGGCCTTGGACAGCACGTGCGCCAGCATCTCCTTGGCCGTGGTCTTGCCTGCCGAGCCCGTCACTCCGACGACCCTGGCCCTGCTCCTCTCCCGCCACATCCTGGCCAAACGACCCAGGGCCAATGTCGTATCCCTGACCAGCAGCACCGGCACGGCCAGATCCAGCGGGGTGCTGGCCACAACTGCACAGGCCCCCCCGGCCACTGCCTGGGCGGCGAATTCATGTCCGTCCAGCCGCTGTCCCACGATGCAGAAAAACAGGTCGCCCTTCTGCACGGCCCGGCTGTCGATGCAAACCCGGGTCACTTCCATTTCCCGGTTGTCATCCACACTGGCGCCAATGGCACTGGCGGCGTCATGCAGGGTCATGATCATTGCAGGTACTCCCGTACCACCTGAAAATCGGAAAAATGACACTTCTGGGTTCCGATGATCTGGTAGTCCTCATGGCCTTTGCCGGCGATCAGCAGGGCGTCCCCGGGCTGCATGCACTCGATGGCCAAACCGATGGCCTTGCGCCGGTCCACCTCCCGGATCAGACGCCGGACCGAGGCCAGACCCGGCTGGACCTGGTCCAGGATGGATTCCGGATTCTCGGTGCGTGGATTGTCCGAGGTCAGCACAGCCACATCGGCATGGCGGGCCACTGCCTGCCCCATCAGAGGGCGCTTGCTCGCATCCCTGTCCCCCCCGCAGCCAAAAACAGTGATCAGTCGGGAGAATCCCATGGTTTTGAGGGCCATGGACACTTTCTCCAATGCGTCAGGGGTGTGCGCATAATCGATGAAAATATCCAGACCGCGTGCGTTGGGTACCCGTTCCAGGCGGCCAGGTGCGCCAGCGGCCTCGGCCAGACAGGCCAATCGCCCGGGGTCAAGGCCCAGAAGAAGTCCAGCACCCTGGCAGGCGAGCAGGTTGTAGGCATTGTGACGGCCCACCAGTCTGGTACGCAGTTCCCATGTCCGCCCTTCCCAGCTCATGCCGAGATGCATACCCCACGTGCCAGCGGACAGGATCTGCCCATGCAGTTGAGCATCTGACGTCTCAATCCCGTACCCGACGAGATCAGGCCGACCTCGACGCAGTCTGCTTCCAAAACTGTCATCCATGTTGACCACGCCCCTGGCGCACTGCTGGTCCTCGCCCCAGAAAAGACGGGCCTTGGCCGCGAAGTAGGACTCCATGTCCCTGTGATAGTCCAGGTGATCCTGGGTCAGGTTTGAAAAAACACCGACCTCCACAGGCAACCCCGCAATACGGTCCTGGTCCAGGGCATGGGAGGAGATTTCCATGACCAGATATTCGACCCCGTCCCGGCTCATGCGCCCAACCAATTCGTGCAAAGCCAGGCAGTCAGGGGTGGTCATGGAGGAAGCATACTCCTTCCCGGCCCACGCGTACCTGACCGTGCCGATCAGACCTGTGGAGAAACCGTTTGCGCTCAAAAGGTGATGGAGCAAATGGGCAGTGGTGGTTTTACCGTTGGTTCCGGTCACTCCGATGATCTTGGGCAGACGCGCCTCGGTGCCGAATGCGGCCAGACACAAACGGCCCAGGGTCTTGGCCGGATCATCCACGCTGAGGAAATCAACGCCTCTCCTGGGCGTGACGGCGGCGCCATGCCCATGTATGACAACAGAGGCACCACGGTTCACGGCCTCATCGATGAAATATGCCCCGTCCACCCTGGTTCCGGCCAAAGCCACAAACACATCCCCGGGCTGCACCTTTCCTGAATGGGTGCGCAGCCCGGTCTTGTTTCTGAGTTTGTCCAGAACCGTCTCGAGGTTCATCGCGGCCTTCCCTATCCCGGCTGATGTCCCAGCCAAAGCTGACATTTTTTGTCCGATGGCCACTTCTCGCCGGGAAGCGGCTTCTGCTTATCGACGAGAACGCCCTGCCCGCTGACCGTGGGTACGATGCCGTGGGCAACAAGCATTTCCAAGGCCTTGCGGACAGTGATGCCCTGGAGGTTGGGCATGCTGTCCTGATCTGCAGGAATGGCATCCTCCCTGTGCACTGAAGCCGTGAAACGTTCCGCAGCCGGCTGCGAAGCATGCTTCGTATCCGTCGGTTCGGCCAGCATCCCGGTGGAGGTCAGAAGCTGTACACCGACATTGCGCACTTCCGGAGCCACCAGGACCCCGCCGTAATGCCCGGCCTGGGGTTCGTCGACCATCATGCAGACCAGATAGCGGGGCTTGTCCGCCGGAAAGATGGCGAAAAACGAGGCCACGTAATCCCTGCCGTAGCCTCCGGTGGGACTTGCCTTCTGGGCCGTGCCGGTTTTTCCTGCCACGCGGACTCCCTCGATGCGGGATCTGGTGCCAGTGCCGTCCTCCTGGACCACCTCTTCAAGCATGGCCATGACCTTGGCTGCCACATCCGGATCAAAGACCCGCTTCCCTTCCACCGGCCGTTCCGGTTCATACACCAGGCGAAGGGGCAGACGCACACCCTGGTTGGCGATGCACAGATACGCCTCGGCCATCTGCAGCATGGTCACGCCCAGCCCCTGCCCGAAGGCCATGTTGG
>ERZ1645192.4093-NODE-4093-length-11676-cov-6.810860_pt1 | contig 11676 bp, 12 predicted proteins | sample MGYA00575354_ERZ1645192 | MGnify/ENA primary metagenome ERZ1645192 (study PRJEB40844, sample SAMN11349763) | freshwater sediment metagenome | isolation source: river sediment | host: Sediment | place: India: Faizupur Khadar , New Delhi | collected 2017-02-21 ... | reverse complement strand
CCCCCCGGAGATCGCGGACCTGCTGGCCACCCAGTACCGCCAAGGCGTGCAGGCTCGCCGCGCCATCGACATCGAACAGCGCCTGCACACCCCCGTCGGGCTCCGCATCTTCGCGACCAGCCTCGTCCCCATCTTCGAAAAGGGCCTCGACGGCCCGAAGAAGGCGTTCATGGTCCGGTACCAGCCGCAGCTCGACAATTCGTCCGTCGTCACGGGCAAGGACGGCTCTAAAAGGGTCATCGAAGAGAAGAAGTTCAGCCAATATGCCATCGTGCCCGTCGACAGGGCCGGCGTCCCTGTTGAGACCCGGGACACGATCACAACGACAGTGGCCATGGCGCCGGAAGAGGACCGGAAAACGGAGAGCGGCGTTATGTTCCTTCTCATCGGCAGGCTCCAGTCGCCGTACGCTTCATATGAAGAGGTCAACAGGAACCCGGTTGGCGGCGCGTCGGGCACATATCTTGGCCGCTATCATTATCTGCACATACATGTCCTCGACATCTGGGTATACGACATCGCGAGCGGCAGGATACTGCAAAAAGAGTTTCAAACTTCAGGTTCCACGTTTCAGGGAAAAACGAAATAATTCTGCTCCGTCAGGCATCGGGCCGGCTGGCGATCAAACGTCGAACACGCTTGTTTTAATTTTCCTTTCCCTGTACATTACATTATGGCGCCTTTTCGCAATCCCGAGTTTGCACGGGCATATCACCGCAAGGGCGCGGCCTGCCGTGATATCGGGAACAACGAACTGGCGCTCAAAAATTACACCCGGTCAACGGAGCTTGACTGTGAGTTCCTGGACGCCTTCCTCGACCTCGGGGACCTCCTGCGCGATATGGGCCAGGCGCAGCGCGCGGCAGAGAACTACACGAAGGCCATCGAGCTCGATCCGACGCGGGCAGAAACGTACATAAGCAGGGCACACGTGTATGGCACACTGGGCGAATATGAGCTCGAGGTCGCCGATTACGACAGTGCCATCACCCTGATGCCGCACAACCCCATCCTTTACGGGAGGCGGGGGGCGGCGCTTATCCTGCTCAAGAGATACGATGAGGCAATAGATGATTACTCGACCCTCCTCGCACTGAAACCCACCTTTCTGTGGGTCCGCGTCATCAGGGGCGACGCGTATGCGGCGATCGGGATGAACGAGGAGGCGATAGAGGATTACACCGTCTTCATCGATCTGCACCCCGAGTACGCCGAGACATACGTCAGCCGGGGCAAGGCGTGGCATAGCCTCGGTGAGTACGGCAAGGCGATCGAAGACCATGACCAGGCTATCGAATTGAGCCCCGACCTCGCCGAGGCATATTACCATCGCGGGCTGTCACGGGACGGGCTTAAAATGACGATGCCCGCTATCGCCGATTACCGCATGGCCGCGCAGCTCGGCGACAAAAATGCTCAAAAGCTCCTGAAGAAACGAAAGATACTTCACTAAGAATTGAAAAACGTGCGGCACTTTTTCCTTCCCGGGCATCGTTCTGAACTGCAAAGACAGGTTTTGCCACGGTCACAGCGACCCTGAGCACGAGCGGCCACTTGTCAAAGACAGATAGCGAAAGCTGCGGTCCCTGTAGCCACGGGGCCCTTGAAACTGCGTTTGATAACAAATTCGTTCATAATACCCCCGGAGCAGCGCCGCATACCATCATTTCCTTTTATCCTTCCCCGCGAGTCGAGCCCGGTTTACCTTTCACGGCAGACCGGTTGAAGAGCCATTCATACCGCGGCAGCTTCTCCTTCGTGTACTGCATAAGTTCAATAGCTGCCGGGTCTTCCCGTTCTATGTTTTCGTGCCTGTTGATATCCATGGATGCCTCCGTATAGTGACCTTTCTCTCTTTCCTATTTCCTTAACCGGAAACGCTGGATCTTGCCTGTCGCGGTTTTCGGAAGTTCTTCGACGAAGTAGACGTCGCGCAGCCATTTATATTTCGGCAGCCTGTCGCTGACGAATTTCAGGATCTCGCTCGTCAGTTCGTCGCTGCCCGAACGGTCCACAAAGCCTTCGTTGAGTGACACGTAACCGAAGGCCTTGGAAAGCCCTTCGACATCATGGCCCACCACTGCCGCCTCGTTGACGGCCTGGTGCTGGATCAGGACGTTTTCGATCTCGACGGGGGACACCCAGATGCCGCCGACCTTCAGCATGTCGTCGCCACGGCCCTGGTATGTGAAGTACCCGTTCTCCTCGGTGTACATGTCGCCCGTCTTGAACCAGCCGTCGTCGGTAAATTTCTCCGCGTTGGTCTCGGGCTTCTGCCAGTATCCTCTCGTGACGCTCTCACCGCGGATGATCAGCTGTCCGCCCTCTCCCGCTTTTACTTCTTTGCCTTCGTCGTCGATGATCTTCGCCTCGTAGCCGGGGACTATACGGCCCGACGCCCCCGGTTTGACATCGCCCGGTGTGTTCGAAATGAAGATGTGGAGGGCTTCGGTCGACCCTATGCCGTCCAAGATCTCGAGGCCGGTCTGTTCCTTCCACTTGTTGAAGATCTCTGGCGGAAGGGCCTCGCCCGCCGATGCGCACACGCGAACGGAACTGAATGCTCGTGCGCCCTCGCCGTCCACTCTTTTCAGGACCGAATTGTACTGGGTCGGAACGCCGAAGAAGATGGTCGGCTTAAAAGCGGCAACGGTCTCCATCACACTTTCGGGACTGGGAGGGCTCGACAGCAGCACTACGGATGCGCCGTGTCTGAATGGGATGTGGAGACCGTTGCCCAGGCCATATGCAAAGAAAAGCTTGCTCACCGAATAACAGACATCGCTTTCTGTGATGCCGAGGACCTTCTTGCCGTAGTTGTCGGCGGAATGGATCATGTCGATATGCCTGTGGGGCACTCCTTTCGGCCTGCCGGTGCTGCCCGAGCTGTAAAGCCAGAACGCGATATCTTCTTTCTGTGACGGATATGTTTCCGCCTCGTCGGAAGCGGACTCCATGAGCGAATCCAACCCGTGGTCTGCAAGAAGCTTGTAGCAGAACTGCGTCGACTTCGCCCGGGCGGCCTTGCTGTCATGGACCGTCACGAGGACGCGGGCATCGCTGTTATCCAGCATGTATTCGTAGTCATTTTCCTGGAGCATGGTGTTGACCGCTACCGGCCATGCGCCGAACTTGATGCTCCCGAGAAATGCGTACATGAATGCCGGGGTGTCGGGAAGAACGATCATGACCCGCTCGGCGGGCTTCACGCCGAGGGCTTTCAGGACATTGGTAAATTTGTTGACGTTCTTCTCGAGGTCCTTGTAGGTTACCCTTTCGTCGCCGCAGAATATGGCGACCTTGTCACCGCGAAGCGCCACGTTCCGGTCGAGAAGTTCCGCTGCCGCATTAAATATTCTTCCTTCCTTCGGATCTTTCATCTCCAACCCCTTGCGAAAAAGTTTTGAATTACCCATGGCATATGAGTAACGCAAACGGCATGCCAGACGTTCGAAAAAACTTATCTATAATAATATAAGATAGTTACGCGACAGGAAGAACACAGCCTCAGGATGCGGCAGCTTCAAAAACTTTTAAATCTTTAAAACATTTTCAATAATTGAAAGAAACAGGGTGAGGCGGCCCTTAAAGCCGGAACCACTTCGGCTCCCGGAACCACTGTGTGCTTCTGAAGACGCGGTTCGTATAATTCGTCACGTACTCGCGTTTCAGTCTTCCGGTATAGAGCAGATAATCTTCGTTCCTGACAAGCCGGCCGATATCTTCCGGCTCCCGGAACGTAAATTCGAGAACGATGTCGCTGAATCCGCCGAGTATAACGTTCCAGCAATTGGTAACCTTGACAAAGCTTATCTTCTCCATCTTCGGGATATACTCGTCGACGAAAAAACGCTCGTATTCTTCTTTGACTTCGGGCTTCAGGTTGTAGTACTGGTTGAATTTCCAGACGCTTCTCTGGACCCCGTATTTCCCGGTCTTGACCGTGCCCTGGGGCTCCAGGACGAGATTGTTGAGGTTCGCCACGAATTTCTTGAGCCCCAGCGTAAGGCCCCTGAAATCTCCGCCCGTGATAATGCGGGAGATCTCGTCGAGGCTCTCCGAAGAAAAGACAACGATGGTGCGGGGCCCGAAACCGATCTCGACATAATACCCGCCTACCGGGACAAAGCCAAGGGCCGCTATTGCCGGAAGATACGTGTCGTTGAAATATCCGGCGTACTCGTCCTCTTTTTCCTCGATGACATCCCAGTACTGGGCAAACAAAAGAGACATAGCACAACCTAACGCTTACGGATAAGGTTATCCCGGTATTGAAGATAGATCTCGCGCATTGCCACATACGGGTCGGCAGAGGCGTTCTGGAGGGCCTCGTACTCGCCCAGATGGAAAGATGTATAGTTGATCTTTTCGTGGATATAGAGCCCTACGTTATACTCGTTGAAGAATTCGTCGCCCAGATATGACGTCGGTCTCAGCGGCCAGTCAAACAAAAGGCCTATCCCGTCACGGACATCTGACGGGCCCAAAAACGGCAGGACGACGTAAAAACCGTACCCGAACCCCCATTTTCCGAGTGTCTGTCCGAAATCCGCGTAATCGCGCTGGATGCCGAAGCAATCCTGTGCGCAATTCTTTAAACCTCCAACCCCTAACGTCAAATTGATGAGGAGACTGGCGAACTCGGTCCCCGCATGTTCCATATCGCCCTGCAGGAGGTTGTTTATGATCCGCATGGGTGCCTTGAGGTTCTCGTAAAAGTTTAGGATGATGCCCCTGACCTCATGAGGCACGACATACTTGTAGCCTGTCGAAACAGGTTTCCACGCCCAGTAATAGACCTTATCATTAAAATGGTACATGGCCGTGTTAAAAGGCCTGATCGGATCGTACGTTTCTTTTGCTTCAAGGCCCTCACCGGTATCCGACACGACATCCCCGTATTCATCCGATGTCTTCCCGGCCTTCGGCCCAATCCCCAGTTCCTCCGGGGTAACATCCCCGTATTCATCATCGGAAGCCCCACCGGGAGCGGCCTTGACGTCCGGTTTTTCCGGTACCGCGCCGGTGTTCTCAGCGACGGGCTTTCCTGCGGCATACCGGGCGGGAACGTCCTTTTCGGTAAAGCCGGCCATTACGAAGGGCGATTGATCCTCGGCCGCCTTGAGGGTACGTACCGATACGGCCCCAACCTCCTGCCCCAGGAGCGGACCGCACCAACCGAGAAAAAGTATGAAAAACAGCACCGTTGCAGGCCTGATCACGAACAAGTCCGCCGGGGCCTTTGCACCGTTGAAAAGATTCCTCATTTACTGCCCGCTTTTTTCTTCCGCAATGTATCGATCAGCGTTTGCGGCGGATTATTCCCCAGGATGTCCCTGAACTGCGTCCGATAATTACTGACAAGGCTGACCCCTTCGATCACGACATCGTAGACCTTCCACTCATTGCCTTTCTTCATTGCCCTGTAATTGATCGGAGTCCGTGCCGAGCTTGAAATAACGACGGTCTGGACTTCGACAGAGTTTTCCGTAAGGGGGAGCTCTTTGGTAAAATTCACCTGCTCGTTGCTGTACGCCGTGATCCTGTCAATATAGGTGTCCCTCAGCATGCCCTTGAAAAGCTCGACGAATTCCTTGCGCTGATCAACGGTAAACTTGTTCCAGTTAAGGCCCAGGGTCCTTTTTGAGAGCTCGACATAATCAAACATCCTGTCAGCGATCACCTCGATCTTCTGTTCCTTGGCCTTCTTTCCCGCAGGGCCTTTCAGCTTGGGGTCTTTCAGGACATCAATGACCGCGGTGACATTCGCCTTCACGGAATCGGTGGCAGGGCCCGCAACGAGATACATCGGGGCAAGCACTACAATGAGTACCATAAGACCGGCGCATAATCTTTTCAACACAACCTCCTCCTGACGGATCATTTCGTATCTTTCCCTGGATCTTTCTTGACATCCCCAAAAGCATACCTGCCGATGAGGTCTTCGATGTCTGCAGGGACGGATGTCTGGGCTATGAACGAACCGGCTTTGAGTACCTCCCCCGATCCGCCCGGATCTACTTTAACATATTTATCGCCGATAAGCCCGGCCGTTTTGATCGTCGCGCTCGCATCGTCGTAGATGATCGTGTTCTTGTTGATCTTCATTCCAACGACGCCCATCTGCTTGTCGTGGTCGATGCCGAGGCTCGTGACGGTCCCCACCTGGATCCCGTAAACCTCCACCGAACTGCCCACCCGCAAACCCGAGACCGAGGTGAACCTCGCGCTGAGAGGGTACGTCGTATCGCCGAACAGCGATACATTGCCGAGCTTTACGGTCATATAGCCCACGCAGATAAGGCCTATCACAATGAAGATGCCGACCGCTGTCTCCATTGAATATTTTTTCATTATTCGTTACCTCCGAAATCACAGCGGTATTTTGAAATGATCTCCTGGTGTAAACGTCCCTTTTCGATGATCTCTTCTATGGAATCATCCGGAGAGACCTCCATTACACCGGCACGTATGTAGATATCGAAACACGTTCCCGCCTTCGATCGCGCCGAAACCATATCCCTGATGTGGTCTATGACGCCGTTTGTCAATTCGTCCGCAAAATCCTGCACCAGCTTTTGGGCCTCTTCGAGGTCCTTGCGGGGAAAGATGGTGAGGATCTCATCCCTGCTGTGACGTGCGGAGAATCCCCCGATATTGTTGAAATAGTTGTTCGTGTATGCCCCGAGGGCCTTGAGGACCTCTACGGACGCCTGGGCCCCGAGGGCTTCGTACAGGATATTAAGCCGTACGCTGAACAGCGCCGCCGACGTCTTCTCCATGGATGAACTGCCCAGCATTGCCGAATAGTGCATCTTGAAGGCTTCCCGCGACAGAAGGCCCGTCAGCTGGTCCTCGAAACCGTCAAGGCTTCTCAGGAATTCCTCGATCATGGGGACCTTCAGGCGCAATGCCTCTTCGTACGGCCCTTCAAAACCGACACTCCCTTCCCAGAGGATGATCACCCGGTCTGAAATGAAGAATACGTCCGGGATGTCGTGGCTTATCATGATCGCAGTAAACCCGTATTTCTTTCTGTAATGCATGATCATGCTCAGGATCATGTTCTTGCGAATCGGGTCCTGACCTGTGGTCGGTTCGTCAAAGAGAACTATCTCCGGATCGGTAACGAGGGCCCGCGCAAGCGCCACGCGCTTCTGCATGCCCCCTGAAAGTTCGGAAGGGAACTTGCCGACCGCCTCTTCGAGCTCCAGGTCCTCGATCCGTTTCATGACGCGCTTCTCGATCTCTTCCTTGCCCAATCTGGTTGTCTGGCGCAAGGGGAAGGCGACATTGTCGAAAACGGTCATCGAATCAAAAAGGGCGTTGTTCTGGAACAGGTAGGCTATGCCCCGGCGATGGCCTTCCCACTCGGACTTCTTCATCCCGGCGACCGGTTTGCCCTGAAAAAGGATCGAGCCTTCATCCGGTTTCAGAAGACCGATAATATGCTTGAGGAGAACGCTCTTTCCGGTACCGCTCTTTCCGATGATGGTCGTGACCTGGTTCTCGTAGATGCTCAGGTTGATATTGTCGAGCACCGTCCTGTCATTGAACCTCTTCGTGACATTTCTGAACTCTATCAAAGGGGTTTCCATATCCATCCTACATTAAGAACGACGTGACGACGTAATCCGAGACGAGGATCAGCACACACGAAATAACCACCGCGGACACGGTCGCCAGGCCGACGGACTTGGCTCCGAACCCGTCCTTCCTCATATGGCAGTAATAGCCCTGGAAACAGCAGATGCACGAAACGATCGCGCCGAAGACCAGGGCCTTGATGAAGCCGCCGCGGATATCGACGAAGTCGATGGCCGACTGGACGCGATAAAAATACGTGCCCGCATTCGTGCCGAGAAGGAGGACGCTCGTGATATAGCCGCCGAGTATGCCGATGAGGTCAAAAAAGGCGGTGAGCAGGGGGAAGCTGATAATGGAAGCCGCGATCCTCGGGCTGATAAGGTAACGGATCGGGTCCACCCCCATTGCGTAGAGGGCATCGATCTGCTCGGAGTTGCGCAGGATCCCGATCTCCGCGGCCATAGCCGAACCCGCACGGGCCGCTATCATGATCGCCGTGAGGACCGGTCCCAGCTCCCGTATGAGAGACAGCGAGATAGCGGAACCCAGCGCCCCGACGGAGCCGAACTTGACGAGCGTATAAAAAAGCTGGAGGCCCAGCACCATCCCGGTAAACAGCGCAACGAGCATGACGATCAATGTCGATTTTGCCCCGATATAATACGTCTGGCTTGTTATCTCATGTATCTGCTTTGAACGGAATATGTTGATGAAACTCAGGAAGAAGAAGATCGCCAGTGCGCCGAAATTGCTGATCGCGCGCACGGAAAACACCCCGATGGCGGCGAAGAAGCCGACGATGCCGCCCGGCTTGACGGACGGCGGTGCCCCCGTCCCCTCTGGTCCGCCCTGGTCCTTCATAAGAACAACATTCTCCCCGATGGGCTTTATGACACCCGCCTGATCGCTCATACCATACTCTCACTGCCCTGGCCGCCTGCTTTAAGCGAAACACGGCCGGATTCGACAAAAGCACGGGGCAGCCAGAGACATCAGCCCCGTAAGCCATTATATGCAACCTTAAGATACGCTGTCAACACTACGAGATGAATAAAATAAGACAACCGGGATAATGCCGGCGGCCGTCAGCTTCCCGTCTTGACCAGGGTTACACCATCCACGGTCATCTTCCACTGGTTGTTGACAGGATGGGGCGGTTCCGACACGACAAATGTTGTCGTGATCATCGGCACGCCGACAACGAAATTATTTCCTTCAAAGGCCCGGATAGGTCCGGACACGGATTTTGTCACGCCGCGCTGGAGGCGGGAATATTTGACGGAACCATCCTGAGTGATAAGAAGGTACATTTCCCGCGACTGCCATTCGCCGACATAGGCCGCCTTGTCCGCAGGCACCTCGATCCCGCAGCCATACACCAGGGTTACGGCCATAACGATAAGAAATGCAAAAATGAATCTTTTGCCGGTCATACGCAACCCCTTTCCCTGCCGTTAAACAATAACTACATAGTACCTTCCCGGAGGCAGGAACGCAAGCATAACAGAGGCCCGCGTTAGCGCGGGCCGTTTCAAGTTTCAGGCAAAAGTGAAACTCCCCCTACTTCGTCATCCCGGCGCTTGACGCCGGGATCCAAGGTTTTTTTGTTTCAGAGTTTGTAGAAGATTTAAAAGAAGAACCCTGGATTCCGGCTTTCGCCGGAATGACGGACAGGGGGGGAGAAGCCTTACGCCTTCCCTATCTCCCCGCCCAGGGACTTCCAGAACATTTCCTCCATCTCCGAGCCCAGTTGGAAGATGCCCTGGTTTTCCATCGATCTGACCCGCATGTCGTAATTCTCTTCGAGTTCCGACATGACGTTCGCAATCTCCGGAGAGTCCTTCAACCGTTCCGTGACGGCCTGCCGCTGCCTGAAGGCCTTTTCGAACTCCTTTTTGTCTACGGGAATATTGTAGAGGGTATTGATGACCTCCATAAGCCTCACTTTCCCGAGGTAATCCTCTTCCATGACCACGTACTGGGGCAGCGAAACGATAAAGACAGCGGCGTCCATCCCCGCCTGAGCCGCCTTCTTCGTGATGAGGTTGGCGTATGTGGACGGCCCGTGGTATGTGATCGGCATGGCCCCTGCCCTGCGCACGTCCTGCAGGGCCTCTTCACCCATCCCGTAACCGCTGACGAGCAACGGCCGTGTGTGGGGAACGACATCGTACATGCTTCCGAGGAGTATGTACCTGCTTGCTTCGAGCGTTTTCAGGACCCTGAAGGCCGAGTCGACGTACACATGGGCATTCGCATGCGGTTCGAGAAGATCGAAGAGGACGATATCGTTGAGGTCCTTCCGGCGCGCATAATGGATCGTTGTGTTGGGCACCGACATTTCGTTGATGCCGTCCTCGATGGTTATGACCGGCCTGTACCGCGTAAAGTCATAAAACCGGTCCGGCCTGCCGATCCTCCCGAGCTCGACCGCATCGTACTGCTTCCGGATCTCCCCGAGGACCATGCTCCCGACATTGTTTACATCTATCCAGGGCCTCAACGTCGCGAACACATAAGGCCGGTCCAGCTTCGGGACCGGATCGCCCAGTTCAAACGCGCCTATCCTCACGGGCACCTCCAGAAGATAGGTTAATGCCGCAGGCGATCGTCTGTCAAGACAAGAGGAACGTTCTACGTTCTACGAAAGCCTGCGGCGGATGTTTCTTTTTGTAAAGTGTATTGGTTCCGATCATGCAGGACAGTCAGCCCCTCTCAGGACAGTCGTCCTTCCTCAATCGGACCTGTCGGGATATTTAACGTGGAACGCAGAACGCGGAACGCGGAACGATTTTCTTCACCCCGTCACCAACTTGTTCCCGATGGCGGCTATTTCCCCTGCGAAGGCGCCTGCCGGATTGCGGGTTATCGCGGGGACGAGGTCTACTGCGCTGCGCTCGACATCGATGTGGCGTCCGATGCTGCCGAGAAGCCTTACGTCCCGCGCAAGCCATTTCTTTGCGACAGCCTGTATCTTGCCTGCCACCTCTTCCGGCCTTACACCCTGGGGGACCCTGTTGACGACCAGGCACGGGTTGAATTCCCAGACAGCCTTCATGATCGCCGCCAGGTATTCGGGGCGGTCGTTCCGGACCGCAGCCACCAGTTCATTGATCGTCTTCGACCCGGTGTCGGACATCGTCGCCTGATGGATATATCTCTCGAGGGCGGCGTCCTTGAGGTCCTTCCCCGAGCGGGCCTCCATGCCGGTCAGCCTGTTCAGCTTCCGGTAGATGGCGGCTTTCAAAAAATGGTATGCCCCGATATACGCCGCGGAATCGCGGGTCGTAACAACTATCCCGTGATCTGCCTGCAGGAAAAAATCGAGGATATTGTATGAGGTGTCGCCGCCGAGATCGAGAAGGACGCAATCGGCCTCAATGGCATTGATCCCCTTGATGAGCTTGACCTTTTTCATAAAATCGATGTTCGCGGACCCCAGTTCCGAACTGTCGCCGCCGATGAGTATCGGCCCGTGCGGCGTCTGCACCATGACATCACTGAGCGAACCGACACGTTTTTTCAGGAAATCGTTGATCGAACTGCGCAACAATGCCCGGTAACCCAGGTAAAGATGAAGGTTGGAGCCCCCGAGGTCAAGGTCGACGAGGACCGTCTTCAAGCCCAACGATGCAAGGTAGATGCCAAGATTGGCGGCGATAATGCTCTTGCCGATGCCCCCCTTCGCCCCGCCGACCGCAATGATCTTTCCCCTCGACAGGGCCACACCGGTTGCGGGCCTCAGCTCCTCCAGGTAGGTGACGAGAACCTCGTACGACCTTTGTATCGCGAGGAAACGATCGGATGTCACATCTTTGACGACCGTGCTCACGTTCATGTCAGGATGATGGACCCGCGCGTTCCTCCGGTACGCCCTTTTCACCATGTCGACGTCCAGGGAGTCCAGAAAACTCTCATTTTCCGCCGCCGCCTCCGAAAAGAGGCACGCGCAAGCCGCCTTTAATTCCCGCACCTTATCCGTTTCCAGCCTGTTCACGATCATGTATTCGGAGTCCTCGACGTTATTAATTATTGTCGTCAAAGTTTGCAAATACTATACCAAGAATGCTTCTCGCAAGAACCGGTCTT
>ERZ1645192.4091-NODE-4091-length-11677-cov-36.610652_pt1 | contig 11677 bp, 13 predicted proteins | sample MGYA00575354_ERZ1645192 | MGnify/ENA primary metagenome ERZ1645192 (study PRJEB40844, sample SAMN11349763) | freshwater sediment metagenome | isolation source: river sediment | host: Sediment | place: India: Faizupur Khadar , New Delhi | collected 2017-02-21 ... | reverse complement strand
GGTCGTGGGCAAGGTGCTCTCCCCGGAAGATCTTGAGAAAATACTGAAATGAAAAAGGGGGTGACATGTCGCAGGATGTCTGCTGTTCGCTGAAAGAGAAGCTTATGGGATTTAAGATTGGATTCATTGCAACGGTTCTGACCATTGGAGTAATGTTTTCTGGGTTGTCATATGCCGGGGACTCGGTGTTCAAGAGAGAAGTTCCCGTGAAAGGCACGGTGACCATGGTGGACCTGGGTGCCGGTTCCTGCATCCCCTGCAGGATGATGACGCCCATCCTGGAGAAACTCGAGAAGCGCTACAAGGGCAAGGCAGAGATCGTTTTCATCGACCTGCGGTATGACAAAGAAAAAGCTCGGCAGTTCCAGGTGCGAGCCATCCCCACGCAGGTATTTTTCGACAAGGAGGGGAAGGAAGTTGCCCGGCATGTCGGGTTCATGTCCGAGGATGCCATCGTGGAGCAGTTGAAGAAGATGGGCGTGAATGGTTGAGATGGTGAGAACTTGTCGCAGCACCCGGAGAGGGTATCGGCCTGATGAAGACTCATTCAATGCAGGAGACCAGTAATGCTCGATTCACTGTTCCTCACGATCAATGAATGGCTGGTCGCCGGCACCGCGATAGCAGCAGTCGGGGCCTTTCTCTGGGGTATGGTGAGCGTCATGCTCAGCCCCTGCCATTTAGCGTCAATCCCTCTCATCGTCGCCTACGTGGGCGGGCAGAATCGCGCGGTGAGGCCAATGCTCGCAGCGGGATATTCGGTGGCGTTCTCTACGGGGCTCTTCATCAGCATCGCTCTCGTGGGCATTGTCTGTGCCCTCCTGGGCAGGATGCTGGGCGATATTGGGGACTACTGGATGGTGCTCGTAGGCGGCATACTCATCTGGGTTGCCCTGGGCATGCTCGGGGTAGAGAGCTGCTCCATGTCGGGGAGCCTCCTGTATCGACTCAATCTCAGGGGAATCTTCGGCGCGTTAGGGCTCGGTCTCGCCTATGGCGTGCTGTCCGGGACCTGCACCTTCGGATTCATCGCCCCGATACTCGCAATCATAACCATCCAGGAAAAGATCCTTGCCGGGATTACGCTCATTCTGCTCTTTGCCCTGGGGCACTGCCTTCCCATTGTCGTTGCCGGAAGCTCCACCGCAGCGGTGAAGACGCTCCTGGAGAGTAGCAAATGGAACAGTGCGTCCATGGTGTTCAGGATAGGGGCCGGGGTGCTCATCATCCTGCTCGGGGTGTATTTCATCGTCACGCCGTTTACGGCGAGCTTCTGATATCGCCCTTAGATGCTGCTGGATCGGGGAACAAATGAATGGCCTGGAGCAAGACGAACAAGGAGGATGGTTGTGTCGGTTGTCAAGATGGATATCAACGGGAAACAGGTGGGAATCATGGACCTGGAAGACATCTTCCGGGAAGCGGCCTCGTCGGGGCTGAAGGATGCGGAGCAGCTGAAAGACCTGATCCTTGAAAAGGTGAAGGCGAAAAACTACGTGCCGTCCAGCCAGGAGAAAAAGTACCGTGAGGATCTCTACGAGGAGTACCGGGTATCGATCGGCGAGCTCAAAGAGAGAGCCCGCACAAGCACGGCCGTGGAGGTGCGCCTCTACGGGGCTTCGTGCTCCCAGTGCGAAAAGCTCAACGCCATGGTGATGGAGACGCTCTCACGGGCAGGCATGCCGGTGGATTACCAGTACATCACCGACACGGCAGAGGCAGCCCGGGCAGGCATCATTTCACCCCCGGCCCTCACCGTCTCGGGCGCTTTAGTGGTTTTCGGACAGGTACCATCCGGGAACCAGCTGGAAAAGGCACTCCTTCAGGCCATAGACAAGGCAAAAGGGAACAAGGCATGAACGCCATTTTTACAAAAAGGCTCCCAGTTCATCCGCTGCAGCGGCCGGGCAGGGTGATGCCTCCCGTTGGCTTCCCATTGACAAGGTGTAGTGCTCTCATATTCTATGCATATCTGTGCGGATGCACAGATTGCACACCAGGAGATACCAGTGCAAAAAGCAGCGTCCCCGAATGAACCCAGACGGCTCAATTTCTTTGAACGCTACCTCACCCTGTGGGTGCTCGTCTGCATGGTGCTGGGTGTGGCTCTGGGCAAGCTTCTGCCCGGCCTCACGGCAACCTTGAGCAGCATCGAGTTCGGCAAGGGATCGCAGGTCAACGTGCCCATCGCCGTGCTCATCTGGCTCATGATCTTCCCGATGATGCTGAAGATCGACTTCGGGGCGCTGGGCGGCATCGCAAAAAAACCAAAAGGCCTCCTGGTCACATTATTCGTGAACTGGCTGGTGAAGCCTTTCAGCATGGCATTCCTGGCATGGCTGTTCATCCAGAACATCTTCGCGGCCTGGATCGACCCTGAAACGGCGAAGAGCTATACGGCGGGATTGATCATCCTGGCCGCCGCCCCCTGCACGGCCATGGTGTTCGTGTGGTCGTATCTCACCGATGGCGACCCGGCTTACACCCTTGTGCAGGTGGCGGTGAACGACCTGATCATGCTCGTGCTGTTCGCTCCCATTGTGATGTTCCTCTGTGGAGTGGCAAACGTCATCGTGCCTTCGAAAGTGCTTATCACCTCGGTGGTGGTCTTCATCGTGATTCCCCTCGCAGCCGGCTACCTGACACGGGCCAGTATGTTGAAGGCCAAAGGCCTTGACTGGTTTGAGAATCATTTCCTGCCCGTATTCCACCCCGTGACAGTGGTGGCGCTGCTCATGACCCTTATCCTCATCTTCGCCTTCCAGGCAGAGAACCTCACGACCAAGTGGATCGCGGTCATCCTGATCGCGATACCCATTATCATCCAGGTCTATTTCAACTCGTCCCTCGCCTACCTGCTCATGCGCCTGTTCAAGGTGCAGCACAACGTCGCCTCGCCGGGGGCGCTCATCGGCGCGAGCAATTTCTTCGAGCTGGCCGTGGCGGTGGCCATCACCCTCTTCGGCCCGAGCTCCGGCGCGGCGCTCGCCTGCGTGGTAGGTGTCCTGGTGGAAGTGCCGGTCATGCTGTCGGTGTGCACCATCTGCAACCGGTCCCGTGAATGGTACTGCGAGACGCTCCCTGAGACGAATGCGTGAAAGGGAAAGGAGGTCACGATCGAGAGCGTTTTAGAGAAACAGAATGGGGGCAGGCGTTATCATGATTTTCGAGCAGGCCTGTTGAGTCGGACCCAAGCTGGGCATGGCTCTGGATGAGCAGCGAGAGAAAGATCTTACCTTCAATGAGCAGGGCATAACTTCGGCAATTGAAGAGCTTTTTACATCACCATCATGCTTTATTATATTGATTGCCTTTATAATAAATTCTATAATAAAGGAACACTCGTTCGAGAGGTGATTGATCCATGAAGATGACCGAGGTGAATTTCTGGAAATCATTAATCAATATTGGACTTACGCGAATACTCGTCCTGAAGGTCCTCTCCAGGGGACCCAACTATGGATACGGGATACTCAAAGAGCTGGGGTCCATTACCAGCGGATGCTGCACACCCACGTTTGGGACCATTTATCCCATCCTGAAGGAACTCACGAAGGAGGGCTATACTGAAGTCAGCGAAGAAAAGCAGCTCAAGGGCGCTCAGAAGAGGAGGGTGTACACCCTCACCCCTTCAGGCATCGAAGCTTACCGAGTGGCACGTGAGGCATGGCGGACGACTATTCCCTTCATCTACAGGGCCATCGAGGATGTAGAGATTCCCTCAATGGAAATAATACAACCATGCCTCACAGACAGTACGTGCAAGAAAGTCAGGAAATAGGAGGAGCTACCCATGTTCGGGCTCAATAATTTCATCATTGCCGGCAAATTCTTTCTCATTATCTCAGGCGAATTGATCCTGATCTTCATCGCTGTTTCCTTCCTCATCGGGGTGCTGATGGAATATCTCCCTCCCTCGCGCATAAGAGATTATCTGTCCAACAAGTTTACCTGGGCGCAGTATTTGCTTGGTGCGGGCCTGGGTGCTGCCACACCTTTCTGTTCCTGCTCAACCGTTCCGATAACGGCAGGACTTCTCAAGGGAGGAGTTCCCTTTGGCCCCGTGATGGCATTCCTTTTCTCATCTCCCGTGCTCAATCCCATTATCATTGCCCTCTTGCTCTCCCTTCTCGGGCTCGAGGTCACGGTGATCTATGTCATTGTCACCTTCTTCGGCTCAATGGCGGCGGCAGCCCTGCTGTCAAAGTTCGGGATGGGAAACCAGGTAAAGCCCCTGGTGAATATCCAGGAGTCCTGCTGCCCGGGGGAGAAGAAACCGCAGCCGGTCTCTCTGCAAACCTTGCCTGGAGCTGCAGGATGCTGTTCTCCCGGCAACACGCAGCCTTTCCCCATGATCACTCTGCCGACTGTACAAAGATCCGGGAGCTGCTGTTCAGGTGGATCTTCCACGGGCGGACAGAATCCGTCTCAATCATCGTGCTGCTCCGTCAGCTTCGAGGAAGACGACTCGATGAAAACCCCTTTCAGTGAAAAAATGAAGAGAGCTGCCTTCTCATCGGTGGACACGTTCAAGGGGGTGTTCTGGTACCTGCTCCTCGGCGCAGGCATCGGTGCATTCATCTATGGATTCTTCCCCCAGGATCTCGTGATGAGGATAGCAGGGCCAGGCAATCCGTGGTCTATACCCATAGCTGCGCTCGTCGGCGTCCCCATGTACATCAGGGCTGAAACCGTGATCCCCATAAGCGCGGCCCTTGTGGGGAAAGGTATGGGGGTGGGCACTGTCCTTGCCCTCATTATTGGCGGAGCCGGAGCAAGCATTCCCGAGCTGATCATCCTCGGGTCGATGTTCAAGAAGAAACTGGTCGTCGCCTTTGCGCTGAACGTTTTCCTGGTGGCCGTTGTGGCAGGGTATCTCGTGGATCTCCTGGTATACTGAAAAAGATCTGCGGTGGATTAACCTATGGCTGATCAAAGCAAACTGTCTGGAGATAGAAAGATATTATCCATTATTGTGGTGCTTGCCCAGGCATTGCGTATGTGCCGTCAAAATGAAGCGTTCTGCGGTGGCGTTACCTTCTCCCAGTTCATCATCCTCGATGCTGTGGCAGAACATGAAACATTGACGATGGAGAATCTTCGTGACATTCTTTCTGTGGATAAAAGCACTGCAACTAGGTTAGTAGCACTCGATGAATTCCTGGAGGTCTTCAAATCTCAGCGGTGATTTTTTCAGAGTATGACGGCTATTGGCGCAGTAATCATATATCCACACTTCATGCGTCCATGGGTCTTTGCTTGCAGGCTTGTTGTCGAAGAAAAGCACATTGGCTTTGACGCCCTGGGCATAGAATATGCCGGTCGGCAGCCTTAAGATCGTATGAGGGTCTGTCGTCTCCTGCAGTTTTCCTTTTGAACCACCGAGGATTCCTCGGTGGTTGCCGACTCTTCCAGCTCGCCTTCCTTGTAGATGTTGCGGAGGTGCAGGCCGATCGTGTCGGTGTCCTTGTCGAAGAGCAGCGACATCTGCTTCTGGCTCAGCCAGAGGGTTTCCCGGTCCAGCCTGACCTCCAGCTCGGTCATGCCTTCCGGTGTCTGGTAGATGATGATCTCGCCTGAATGTTCCATTACTGAATTCATTACGGCTTCTGGTTTTCTTTTGCAAGCAGGCGGCTTTCTCGCGCTCTCTCCGTATGCGTTCAGAACAGCAGGATGTCCTCTGTGCACGTATTGCAACAAATGCGGGGGAATCGATAAACGATGCCGCAGAGGCCCACGGGAGTCACTGGCGCTGAAGGATGAGCCTCTGGATGAGCCGCGCCCGTTCCCTGAGCGTGAGGGTGAGATAGCACGGGCTCATGATGAGCGCCCGTATGATCTCCCTCTTCGTCATCCGTGACTTCTTTTTCATCTGAGCCTGTCCCCTTGTCTTTGCAGTGAGTGAAATGCTTAAATCCATTATCGGATATCGGATGGGGGATCTTGAAAAAGCTAGGGGAGAGGCCCCCGGACGAGCTCTGCCGGGGGGTCGGGGGGTCACCCCCCGCTGCCGTGAAAGCAGCGGGGGGCCCCACCGTGCAGGTGAGCGAGGGGGGGGGAACTGGCCCGGTCTCAGAGCCTTTTCTCACCTGCCCTCCCAGTTTCTCCAGGTGCGGCCGCTCGGGCCCTGCTGCTGGTACCTGCCGTCGTTACGCCGGTAGTCGCCGTGCCCGTACCCGTTGTCGCCCCTGCCGTCATGGCGCTGGTAGTCGTACGAGCCCCTGCCGTCATGCCGGCGGTCGGGGGTGTGCCGCGGCGAAGGGCGGTATTCGTCATGCCTGTCCATGGCCGAGAAGAGAAAGGCCGCCGTCACGAACGCAAGGCCCGCGACCAGCACGGCGCCCGCCGCCTCGTCGCCGCTTTCCGAATCATGGGCATAAGCGGTGGAAAAACCGAACAGGGACAGTACCACCAGCACGGCTATCGATTTCCTGATCATGACATCCTCCTTGGCCCTCGGGCCGCGTTTCTTTTTTCTTTTGCACTCTTTGTCAGCCAAGACGCATGCCCGGCCCGGGTTGTCTACACGGCCGGAGAAAACACTGCCGGAATTGATGCGAAGGGGCTCGGGCAATTCGGCGAGGGAGAAGGGTTTTACGTGCAGGGGGCCTGATGCGAAAACCGCCCGGGGGTGAACCCCGCAGTTACAGAGGTGGGAAAGGACTCTTTCCGCAGAAGGGGACGTATGGGCACTTCCGATTGCAGATGCTCGAGCTACAGAGGGGGGAAAGGGCGCTTTTCCGCACAGCGGCCTGCGCGGCCTCGGAAGGTGACCGGGGCCGCCCGGGAGCTGGCGGCCCCGTTTGCTTCAGAAAGAACCGGCGGTGCTCAGACCTCGACCTTGCCTTCCCGCATGGTCTTCGTGGGCCGGAAGACCTCGATGCCGAACTTGTCGGCCAGCTCGGTGCAGCGGGCCACGAGCTTGTCCCAGCCGATGCTTTTGGCCAGGACGAAGGGGCCCATGCCCCCGCCCCCGTTGGCCATGGCGAGGTCGATGTCCCCGGGATCGTTCGTGACGCCTTCCTCGAGGCACTTCGTGGCCTCGTTCACCTGCAGCGCCACCATGTGGGTGAAGTCGTACTCCGCGGTGGGGTTCGAGGTGTCGATCAGGGGCCTGCCGGCGGACCAGTCGTAGATCCCCTTCCCCGTCTTCTTGCCCAGGGTGCCTCCCTTGACGAGGTCCACGAGGGCCTTGCGCGGGGCGTAGTCCTTCGAGAGCGTCTGCGCGTAGTACGCCTGGATGTGCTCCACCACGTCGAGGCCCACGTAGTCGAGCAGCTCGAAGGGCGTCATGGGCATGAGGGGCTTGAACACGGCATCGAACTGCGCCGGGGTCGGGCTGCCCTTGTCGAGGATGATCTGCAGGAGCAGCGAGGTGGGCGCGTTCACCCGGTTGTAGATGAAGCCCGGCGAGTCCTTCTTCACGATGACGGGCACCTTGTTCATCTTTTTGGCCACGTCGTAGGCGGTCTGGACGGCCGCGTCCGAGGACTGGTTCGCGTAGATGACCTCGACGAGCTTGAGCAGCACCGCGGGGTTGAAGAAGTGCATGCCCACCACCCGCTCGGGCCGGCCGGCCGCGCTGGCGATGGAGGTGATGCTCATGGACGAGGTGTTGCTGGCGAGCACCGTGTCCGGGCGCGCGTAAGCGTCCAGGTCTTTGAAGATTTTCTTCTTGAGGTCGAGGTCCTCGAACACCGCCTCGATCACCAGGTCCACGTCGGCCACCGCGCTTTTGAGGTCGGTGGAGGTCGTGAGGCGGGCGAGCATGTCCCTGTTCTGGTCCTCCGTGATCCTGCCCTTGGCCACGAACTTGGAGAGGCTGTCCCTGATCGTGGACACGCCCCGGTCGATGAAGCGCTGCTCCACGTCGTTCATGGTGACCATATACCCTGCCATGAGGCCCACCTGGGCAATGCCGTTGCCCATGGCCCCCGCGCCGATGACCGCAATCTTTTTCACATCCATCGTTTCCTCCTGCATGAAATGATTTGTTCACCCGTGTACACGGGAACCCTTTCCCCGATGAACGCCGCGAACCCCTGCAGGCCGGAAGCTTGTGCCCGCAGAACCCGATGAGCCCTTTGTCCGAGGGCGCTCAGACCGCGAAAGACTCGTCGGCGATCTCCACGGGGGTCTTGTCCCCCAGCTTGATGCTCTCGCACCTGCCCTCGATGGTGGGGATGACATTGGCAATGAAGTACCGGGCGGAAGCGACCTTGCCCTGGTAGAACGCCACCTCCGCGTTCTCCTTCGCCAGGGCCGCCCCCTGGGACGCATCGGCGCCCGCGGCCCGGTAGAGACCCTCGAGCCTGCCCTGTGCGATGAGTGCCGCGTCGAGCAGCCTCCACCCGATGATCAGATCGCCCATCATCATGAGGAAAGGCCGCGCGTTCATGACCGGCAGGACGTAGTCCATGCTCCTGCCCCACGTGGCGAAGGTCATGCAGAGATCGCCGATGGCGCCCATGGCCTTCTCCAGGCGGCCCGCGCAATCCTTGAGCTCCCCGGTCTCCTTGGCCCTGCCGATGGCGCCGGTGATCTCGCCGAAGAGGTTCATGAGGTTCGCGCCCTTTTTCTGGCCGAGCTTCCTGCCCACGAGGTCGAGGGACTGGATGTAGTTGGTGCCCTCGTAGATGGTGGCGATCTTCACGTCCCTGAGATACTGCTCCATGGGGTACTCCCGGCAGTAGCCGTAGCCGCCGAACACGTCCATGCCCAGCGAGCAGATCTCCACGGCCTTGTCGGAGCAGTAGGCCTTCGAGATGGGGGTGAGGAGCTCGATGAGCCCCTTGGTCCTGGCCTTTTCCTCATCAGTGGGGGCGATGTGCTCCAGGTCGATGCAGTAGGCGATAAAGTAGTTCAGCGAGCGCATGCCCTCCACGTGGGACTTCATCCACATGAGCGAGCGGCGGATGTCCGGGTGGTTGATGATGGGCACGCCCGGGGCGGCGTTGTCGCCGATCTGCTCGATCTTCCGGAACTGGACCCGCTCCTTGGCGTACTGCACCGCGTGCTCGAGGCTCGCGCTCGCCAGGTCGAGACCCTGCATGCCCGTGCCGAGCCTGGCCTCGTTCATCATCATGAACATGACCTTGATGCCCTCGCGCTCGTTGCCCATGAGCTCGCCGATGCAGCCCCCGCTCTCGCCGAAGTTGAGCGTGCAGGTGGCGGAGCCGTTGATGCCCATCTTGTGCTCGATGCCGCCCGTGTTCACGTCGTTGAACTCGCCCAGGGTGCCGTCGTCGTTCACGCGGTACTTGGGCACGATGAAGATGGAAATGCCCGGGGTGCCCGCGGGGTCGCCCTCGATTCTCGCCAGGACCGGGTGGACGATCTGCTCGGTGAGGTCGTGGTCGCCCGCGGAGATGAAGCACTTGGTGCCCGTGATGCTGAAGCGTCCGTCGGGCAGCCTCCTGGCGGTGGTCCGGCACGCCCCCACGTCCGTGCCCGCGCCAGGCTCGGTGAGGCACATGGTGCCCGCCCACTCGCCGGAGAACATCCGCAGGGCGTATTTCCGGAGCTGCGAAGGCGTGCCGTAGGTGGCGATCATGGCCGCGGCCCCGAGCGTCAGGCCGGGGTACATGCAGAAGGCGTAGTTGGCCGCGCCGAAAAGCTCGGAGCAGGCATAGTAGGCGGTCATGGGGATGCCCTGGCCGCCCAGCTCGGGGGGCGCCATGGGGCAGAGCCAGCCGCCCTCGATGAACTTTCTGAACGGCGCGTGGTAGCACGCCGGGGCGTGGGCGCGCCCGTCCCTGAACACGGCGGGGTCGTCGTGATCGCCCTTCTCGAAGGTGGGCATGATCTCCTCCACCGCGAGCTTCTCCGCCTCCGTGAGCATCATGTCGACGATGTCCCGGGAAAAGTCCCTGAACTTGTCGAAGGTGAAGAGCCTCTCCATCCCGATCTGCTCGTAGAGCACGAACTTTTGATCCCTCGTATTCACCAGCGAGTTGCCCATAAGAAATCTCCTTAACGATAGTATGTTGTTCGGGGATAATCGCCATGCGCGACCGGGTGCCATCCGGCACCCTTCACGCATCACACACAAGCGCCTGGAAAATCCCCTCTGCCGGAAAGCATTGTCCAGGAGAGAACCTCGAAGATTCCGATATAACAATCGTTATTAATGAAAACCACTATACATTATGGATAATTATTGTCAAACAAAAATATTGTGCCCCCGGTGCGGCTGGATTTTCCCGGGGGCGAGGTCTGCCGTCTCCATGCATTCTGCCGCGGGCTGCAGCGCCGCTGCGCCGCCTTGCATCTGCTGATCGGCGCAGACGAGTTATTTGTCTTCTCGAAGAATTCCGCTGCAGGGCCGCCGTGCCGCGGTCGGCTCAGGGGCGGCCCTTTGGCAAAAGCGGCCGGGAGGGCTCAGGGGGGTGTTCCCGGGTGCCCCCTGTCCCCTCCCGCTTTCAGACCGGTTCCGGTCTACTTCTGGCCGAGGAAGAGCCCCACGGAAAGGAGGGTCTGGTTGCGGTCCTCCACCTGCAGGGCGTTTTCCAGGCCGCCCGCGTCGATGTTGACGTTAATGGCCTCTTTCGTCAGCCGCAGAGCCATGTGGTTCTTCGTCATGAGCTTTTTCGCGTACCCCATGGCGGCGTCGAAGAGCTCTTCGCGCTCGACGATCTTCGAGACGAACCCGAGGGAGAGCGCCTCCTGCGCGGTCATGAAATCGCCCGTGAGCATGAACTCGTGGGCACGCCCCGTCCCGATCATCCGGGGGAGGAAATAGCTGCACGACATGTCGGCGCCGCCCAGGCCGATGTTGATGTAGGCCGCGTTGAAGCGGGCGTCGGGCGTGATCACGCGGATGTCCGAGGCGAGAGCGAAGCTGAACCCCTGGCCGGAGGCCGCGCCGTGGACCGCGCAGATGATGGGCTGGGGGGCCCGGCGCATGGCGAGGTTCAGGCGGGCGAGGCGCATCTGGAAGCGGTAGAGGACGGGGATGGTCATGGTGGGCGCGAGCTCGGTGGTCTCCTTCATGTCCAGGCCGGCGCAGAAGCCTTTCTCGCTGTTCGACTTGAGCACGATGACGAAGGTGTCGAGGTCGTAGAGGCGCTCGTTCCAGAAGTGCTCCAGCTCCTCGACCATCTTCGTGTTGACGGCGTTGTAGGCCTTCGGGCGGTTCAGGCTCAAGACGCCGATCCCCTGTTCCGGAACTTCGTATGCGATGGTTTCGTATGTCATGGTGTCATCCTCCCTGGTATGTGTATTTTTTCAGTGATTCGAGGCGGAGATGAAGCAACATCTTCCCGTAAGACATCCTTAAACGTCCTGACTGTAGATTGCTTGCATGCCGGTGTCAACGAATAAACCCCCGCCCCACTCCGAGCACGGGCAGCTGTTCGAATTCCAGCATGCCCATAACCTATAAATCCCCGCCCCGCGCGGAGCAGGGGGCAAATGCGTTTCTTCCAGAAGACCGCAAGAGTGTTCGCCGGAGCACCGGCAACGGGAGGACGGGCGAAGGACCAGGCGAAATCTTTTTTTCCGAAAACCCGGGGGGAGGGGGAACTGGCGGAGAGTGAGGGATTCGAACCCTCGGTAGAGCTTTTGGCCCTACATTCGCTTAGCAGGCGAACGCCTTCGTCCACTCGGCCAACTCTCCAGCCCTGGCGGAGGGAGCAGGATTCGAACCCGCGGTACCTTGCGGCACAACGGTTTTCAA
>ERZ1645192.4090-NODE-4090-length-11678-cov-13.986320_pt1 | contig 11678 bp, 13 predicted proteins | sample MGYA00575354_ERZ1645192 | MGnify/ENA primary metagenome ERZ1645192 (study PRJEB40844, sample SAMN11349763) | freshwater sediment metagenome | isolation source: river sediment | host: Sediment | place: India: Faizupur Khadar , New Delhi | collected 2017-02-21 ... | reverse complement strand
CCCTGTCAGGCAGCCCATGCACAGGTTCTCCTTTGGTATGCCCACCGCATCCACCAGGCCCTGGTGGCTGACGTAGCCCAGAGAATCGGCGTTGATCACCGCCTCCACGCCGGCCACAGTCTTGAAGGCGGCTATAAGCTCCTCTCTGCTGGCCATGTCGATTCCCAGATAGCACGGCGCCATTATGGGGGGGCTGCCGATCCTCACGTGCACCTCTTTGGCCCCCGCGGCACGCACCATGTTCACAATCCGGCGGCTGGTGGTTCCCCGCACAATGGAGTCGTCCACGAGAACCAGCTTGTTGCCCTCGATGTTGGGGCGAATGGTATTCATCTTGAGCCGAACCGCCGTCTCCCTCATGTTCTGGTCGGGCATGATGAACGTCCGGCCTATGTAGCGGTTCTTCATCAGGCACTCCCTGTATCTGATGCCGGAGCGCTGGTGATATCCCACAGCGAGAGTGATCCCGGAGTCGGGGATGGGCGTGACAGTATCGGCGTCTGCCGGGTGCTCGCGGGCGAGATTTGCCCCAATATTCACCCGCACGTCGTATATCAGCCGGCCGTCCATTATGCTGTCCGGCCGGGCGAAGTAGATGTACTCAAATATGCAATGCGCCGCATTGGGCAGGCGGGCCAGTTGGTAGCACTGCATCTGGCCGTTGCGGATGACCACCAGCTCGCCGGGCTTTACATCCCGTATCAGCTTTCCGTTCAGGGTATCGATGGCCGCGCTCTCCGAGGCCACCATCAGGCCGGAGTCGAGCTGGCCGATACACAGGGGCTTGATGCCCAGCGGATCGCGCACGGCGAGAACCGTGTCCCCCCACAGGAAGACCAGCGAATATGAGCCGACGATCTTTCTCATCAGCGCCCGCACCGCCTCCTGAAGGTCGAAGCGCAGCAGCTCTTTCACAAAGATATGAGCTATGACCTCGGTGTCAGAAGTAGAATAGAATATGTCGCCTGCCCCCTCCAGTTGCTCTCGAAGCTGGCAGGAGTTGACAAGATTGCCGTTATGCGCCACGGCAATTGCCCCGTCCTTGTACTTGACCAGCAGAGGCTGGCTGTTCTCTATACAGGAGCGGCCCGATGTGGGATAGCGCACATGCCCGATGCCCACCCTGCCGCGCAGGAGCGCAATCTGGGCATCATCGAAGACCTCGGAGACCAGGCCCATGCCCCGGTGGGTGCGAATGGCCTTTCCGTCATGCACCGATATGCCCGCTGCCTCCTGTCCGCGGTGCTGCAGGGCATAAAGGGCATAATAAATGGACTTGGCCACATTATTGCCTGTCTCCTGCAGAGAGATCCCGACAACGCCGCAGGCATCGTGCAACTTTGCGCCCCTAATAATCTGCCTTTCTCATCCACTTGTGACTGCGCAGCTTAGCGGAGATGCCGAAGCCGCATTGAACACAGACCTTTCTCTTGAAGTTAAACGATATACTGCCACAGCGTCTGCACCGAATATGCGATCTCTTTTGGCGCTTGCCCATAGAAGGAGTACCTTTAGTCATCTAAAACACCTCAGGGTGAAATATACACAACATTATCTCCTCGCACGATTACAGTTCCAATCTTGCGTGCGACCGCCCCTTCTGCCACTTCTTCAGTTTTCTCGAGCACCAGGTTCATGTGTATATCATAACCTTGCAGCTCTCCCCGAAAGACCCTTCCGTCTTTGAGCTTAACTATGACGGGGCCGTTCAGTGATTCATTCAGAATATCAAGCGGTCTCTGACCCATTAAACCTCTCTCCAGCGATGATAACCGCAAAAGGCTTCAAAATTGAGACGTGCTCGTTGCATATTTAAACCTATCGGGATATCTCCAGAGCATGAAGACAAAATCCAGGCATCACCTCAAAGGCAGCGACGCCAGGAGGATCATAGCCAGGATTGAGCCCTTGCTGGAGGACTCGTCCCGCCTGCGCAAATCGTCCCTGGAGATGGCCGTAAGCGACGAGGGAGTCGACCTCATCTTCGTGGACGGACGGCCCTTACTGATGATGGTAGACGACCAGCCCTTCTTCACAGTGCTGGGGGCCATTGAACTTGCCCCCAAGAAAAGGCTGGTGGTTGTCGATGCCGGGGCGGTGCGTTTCGTGGTCAACGGCGCAGATATCATGAAGCCGGGCATAGTCGCAGCCGATCCTGAGATTGCCGCAGGCGACCTGGTGATTGTGGTGGAAGAGAGGCATAAAAAGCCTCTGGCCGTGGGGCTGGCCCTGGTTCCAGGATTAGAGATGAGGGGAAAGAAGGATGCAACGGACGGTGAAACGGAGAGAAGTGATGGGAGGATCGAAGGCAAGAGCGAAGGAAAGGCCGTCAAGTCCCTGCATCATGTGGGCGATGCCATCTGGAAGGGCGTGGAGGAATAAGAGATGGAAGATATCAGCGCACTGCTCAGCCGGGGGTTTTCCCTATGGAAGAGAAACCTCAACCTCTGCCTTCCCTTTCTGCTGAGCATCATACTCTCCATGCTGCTCTTGATGTCCTTCCTGATGAGCATCCTCATGATACTCTTGCCCCAGGATAGCCTGGAGGCCCTGGCGTTTGAGGATGCTCAGAATGCGACTCTGATGCAGTCTCAGATGGAAGATCTGCTCTCCAGCCTGGATGCCGGGCAGTTGGCTGTTGCCTTTCTGTTCTTTTTGGGCATAATGCTGCTCATATCGCTGGTCGATGCCTTCTTCTCCGCCGCCGCCATCGGCATGGCCAGGCAGGCCCTGGAGACGGGACGGGCGGATACTGCTGCCATGTGGTCCTGCGGGAGAAAGCATTTGAAGAGTATGTTCCTGGCCACGCTGCTCATAGGGCTGATCACATTTGCAGGGCTGGTCTTTGTCCTTCCCGCCATGGCTGCGGCCCCCAATCCCCTGCAGGCAGATGAGGAGACAGCAGGGCTGCTGGCCGTCGGCCTTTTGTTGTTCCTGTTTTATGCTCTGGCGGTATCCATAATCCTGATCGCAGCGCCCTATGCCCTGGTGGTGGGTGATCTGGGCCCCATTGCCGCCGTGAGGGCGGCTCTGTCGTTCTTCAGATACAATAAGTTCGACGTGGCTGTGCTGTGGCTGGTGGTGACTGCCCTATCTACAGCCCTGCAGATGCTGGGCGGAGCAACCTTTGAGGGAATAGGAGGCCAGCATCTGTCCCTCATAGCCAGCCTGGCCAATCTGATAGTACTGGCCCCGCTCTCCTGCCTGTGGTGGACAAGGCTATATATGAACAGGACCGGGATGCTAAAGGTCGATGAGGTGAAAGATACATGGTAGATTGGGCGAGATCATATGCCGATGTCATGACGCGTTTTCGGCAGTACACTCTGATGCAACAGGCGTCCATAGCCGGGGTGCTGGTGCTGGTCTTATCCATCCCATACTCCTATTTTCTTCTGAAGATGGACATAGCGCATTCCATAAGCATGGCCGCCTATTCCACTGTGCTCTTTGTGGTGGTCTATTATTTCACATCGAAATTTATAACCAAGAAGGTTCAGCAGGCTGCCAGCCAGTCAGCCGGACCGAAGAAGGGCCTGCGCCATAAATAAAGAAGTCGATAGCAATGAAGATAGGAGGAATATGTGATGCAAGAGTTGCAGCTTAAAGTGGTGGAGATGGAGATTCCAGAGGGAGCGAATCTAATTTTGGGCCAGAGCCATTTCATCAAGACCGCTGAGGACATCTACGAGGTCATGGCCGGAACCGCACCCTCGGCAAAGTTCGCTGTAGCCTTCTCCGAGGCCAGCGGCGACTGCCTGGTGCGCCTGGAAGGAAACGACCAGGGACTGATCGATTCCGCCAGGAACAACTCTCTGGCGCTGGGCTGCGGCCATACCTTTGTGCTTCTCATGAAGGGAGCCTTTCCCATCAACGTCCTCAACGCCGTCAAGTCGGTGCAGGAGGTCTGTGCCATATTCTGCGCTACAGCCAACCCCTTGCAGGTTATCGTGGCTGAGACAGAGCTAGGTAGGGGAATCATGGGGGTCATCGACGGCTTCTGCCCGAAGGGCGCGGAGGGGCCGGAAAAGGTGGCGGAGAGGAGGAGCCTGCTCAGGAGGTTTGGATATAAGCTATGATCTGGCCATAAAGAACGGCCGGGTCTATACGCCGCGCGGCCTGCTCAGCATTGACATCTGGGTAAGAGAGGGTAGGATTGAGGCTTTAGGCGGCTCGCACCATGCCGATGAGCGGATAGACGCGACGGGGATGCTGGTTCTGCCGGGGGCCATAGACGCCCACGTGCACTTTCGGGATCCGGGGCCCAATTACAAGGAGGACTGGGCCAGCGGATCGGCCTCGGCTGCGGCAGGTGGCGTGACGGCGGTAATAGACCAGCCCAACACCGACCCGCGCACCCTGGACGCCCGTGCCTTCGACATGAAGCTGGACATCGCCAGGCACAGGTCGGTGGTGGATTTCTGCCTGAACGGCGGGCCGGGCGATATCGAGTCTCTGGCAGCCTGCGGGGCGGCTGCCATCGGAGAGATCTTCTCCTACGAGCACAGCGACAGCGAGATGGAGGCAATACTGCAGGACACGTCCAGAGCGGGGCTGCCGGCCTGCCTGCACGCCGAAGACGGGCAGATCATCCGGGAGTGCTCGGCCCCTCTGCAGGACAGACACGAGCCTGAGGTCTACTCCCAGGCCAGGCCGGCATGGGCCGAGGCTGTGGCCATTGAAAAGGCCCTTTCCTGCGCGGACTGCCGCATGGGCCGCCTGCACATCTGCCACCTCAGCTCCGCCCAGGGGCTGGAGAGAGTGCTCCAGGCAAAGCGAGAAGGCCGGCTGGTCACCTGCGAGGTCGCGCCCCATCACCTGCTCTTCACCGCCAGAGATTACCGCGAGCAGGGGTCATTTCTCAAGATGAATCCGCCCCTGCGCTCCCAGGCGGACTGCGATGCCCTCTGGCAGGCTCTGCGAGGCGGCGGGGTGGGCATCGACATCCTGGCCTCGGACCATGCTCCGCATCTGCCGGAGGAGAAGCGTGAGGATATCTGGCAGGCTCCGCCCGGCATTCCCGGCGTGGAGACCATGCTGCCGCTCATGCTCATGGCCGTCAGGAAGAACATGCTCAGCCTGGAAAGATTGGTGGACGCAGCAGCCAGCAGGCCGGCGGAGATCTTCCGCCTCTCCGGCAAGGGCAGCATTGAGCCCGGAAAGGATGCCGACCTGGTCATAGTGGACAGCAAAGCCGTCTCCAGAATTGACGCGGAAAAGCTGCACAGCCGGGCGGAGTGGACGGCCTACCAGGGGATGCAGGCCATATTCCCAAAGATGACCATCCTGCGGGGAGAGGTAATCTACGATGGCGAGATCCAGGGGCGGCCCGGTTTTGGGCGGTTCATGAGGCCTGCGGTGCGGGCCGGGCAAAAGGCTTTATGATGAGAGGGACATTACTTCAACCATGAAATCAGATTCTTCAGGCAGCAGCGATCTGGAGCGCGTCATAGGCAAGGCGGCGGTCGAGGCAGCCAGAATGTCCAGCCAGGCCAGCCAGGCGGCCAAGAAGATCCTGGGCGATGTCACCAGCGAGATCTCCGAGGTCAAGAGCTACGATCTGGCGGCTGTGGATCTCATGGAGACGGAAGAGGAGCTGGTTGCCCTGGTCGCCCTGCCCGGTGCGACCAAAGAAAATATCGACCTGCGGGTGACCGAAGACAGCCTCTTCATAGACGCCAAGGCTCCCCTGCGGGAGGGAAAATACCTGCGCAGGGAGATGAGCACACTCTCCCGAAAGAGGGAGATCAAGCTGCCCATGGAGATCAAGCCGGAGCAGGTGAAGGCTAGCTTCAAGGACGGCATACTGGAGGTGCGCCTTCCCAAGCTGGTGGTGGTGAGCGCCAAGAGGGTGCAGGTGGACTAGATACAGGATTTGGGTGTTTAATTAAACTTCCGAATATTTTTTGAGTCTAGCGTCCCGATAAGATCTATATTGCAGACATAAAAATTGCTTTAGATAATATTATTGATTTCGTCCTCTGTAAAGCCTAATTGGCGCATTACTAGTTTTATATATTTAGATGAAAGTTCGCTTTTAGCCATAACAACAGGTGCTCTGTAGATCTTTCCATTCTTCTCCCGCTCAAAGAAGCATGACTGGTTCCATTTTGTCTGACAAATCTGGCATTTCCTTGACTGAGAAGTTTTACCAGCCTTTGGCTCGACATCGGTGGAATCTTCTTAAGCACTGGCAGAAACCTCAAAAGTAATGCTCTCTGAATAGACCCAGTCTGGAGACGGCTTCACGCACTCGACATCGTCCATGAGGAACTCGCGCAGGATGTCAAGAGGGACTGGTTCGATTTCATTCTCCAGCCCTTCATTCTTCATATATGTGAGGTATTCATCACATGCATCTTGGAGCATCCTTCTGGCTTCCTCAATGCTTTCACCTTGACTGGATACATTGATCTCAAGGCACAAAGCAACATAAAATTCTCCAGATTTTTTAAGTATCCCGGTTAACTGCATTTGTCTCTGCCGCCCCGTTTTTAGTTATCAGAATTGCCGAATGGTCTTTCGATCTTAGTATTTATATCATCCGTTTCTCAATTGAGGCTGAGAAACATATTTTTTTATTTTTAATGAATACCCCACAGCGAACTGCGGGGTATTCATTAAAAATATTTAACTGTCAAGTCCCTCCATGCTGGTCACCTGGTAGGTGTAGTTGATGGCCGTCTCCTGTCGTGCGGCGATATCCAGATCCCACTTCAGGCTGGATGCCAGGCTCTCCGAAGGCTGCGGCGTTGCCGATATAATCACCGCCTCCCGGGGAATGGTGTCCCTGACCTCAAGGCTCGCCGCCCGGTCCAGGTTGCTCTTGATGCTCAGGCTGTAGCTCCAGGTCTCGACCGTCTCTTTTACGCTATGGTTCCTGCCCTCCGAAGCTATCGACTTAATGCTCTCGGAGATGTTGTAGTCGAGAAGCTTGCTCTTCACAGTCAGATCCGCGGATGGCCCCAGCACAATGGAGGCGTTGGTGCCTGAAGCCGTATAGGGCATGTCGATGGTGGAGATGTACTCGTCATCTCTGTAGACCAGCGCCTCACCTGAGGGCCAGGGGCTGGCCAGGGTGTTGTTGGCCCGGATCTCCTCTAAAGCCGGCCCCTCAGTTGACCCTGCGGCATCCCAGGTGTAGACTCTGACCAGGGGCGCGTCCATCTCGAAGAGGAGAAAGCCGATCTCTTTGTTGGCGGGCAGATCCTTTCGGCCATCCAGCTCGAAGATGTAGAGGGTCTCAAGCTCGCCTGTGGAGGGTGTATAAGGCTCCTCGACATAATAATCCGTGGCCTCTTCAGCAGCAGGAGCAGCGGCATATTCCATCATGGGCGCGGCCTTGGCGTAGCTGACAACAGCCGAGGGCAGACCGGCCACCAGCTTGAGCCGCACATTCTCCAGGTCCTCTCCAGCGAGGTTGGTTACCACTGCCTGGGCATTGACGGAGACGTTCTCCTCGGTCAGATGCAGGTCGTAGACCGGCTTCCATGATGCGGCGGAGTACATGAGATAGGAGAGGTCGAAGCTCTGCTGTCCGGCAGAGGTGACATTGAGGGTGAAGATGGGATTGGCCTCGTAGACCACCCTCTCCTGGCTGGCATTGCTCACCTTGAGGAGGACGGTGCTTTTGTCCGCCTTCTCAGGCACATTGATCACAAACTTGTGGACTCCCTCGGTCAGATCCAGGCCTCCCGTGCGCTTGACTGCCATCAGCCCGTCCGGATAGACCGTCACATAGTCCACGGGCAGGGTGACGGCGGTGGTGGCCTCGACCGACTGGGAGCCGGATGATGCCGAAGAAAGAGGCAGGCCGAACAGCAGGCTGAGCAATAGGATTAAAATAGCTATCATGAATTTCAAATAAATCCCCTGCATTAGTATTGCCCTGCCAAGGTATAAATTTTGTGTGAAATCTACGCAATCCTTATATCGATCCATCCTTCTCAAACCTACAGATTTCGCATTGGAGTTACCATGTTTCTCGATTTTCAAAGCGAGGTCGAGGGCCTCATCAATGCCGCCCTCGAGCGCTGCGGCTTTGCGGTAGAGCCGGGCATAAACAGCCTGGGGCTTGACGTCAGCCCCCATGCCGACCTGGCCTGTTCAGTGGCCTTCCGGCTGGCCCCCGTCCTCAAGAAGAGCCCTGCGGCCATAGCCAGGGAGATCCACCAGGCCCTGCCCCAGGACTTCCATTTTGTAGAGCGTGCAGATCTGGCCGGCCCCTACATCAACTTCTTCGCCGGCAAGAGGTTCCTGAGCCGGGTGCTGGAGCAGGCCCTGGCAGACAACGCCTGGACGGGGCGCATGACAGAGAAGGTCATAGTGGAGCACACCTCAGCCAATCCCGATGGGCCGCTGCACGTGGGCCACATCAGAAACTCGGTGATAGGCGACACGCTGGTCCGAATACTGCGCCGGGCGGGCTGCACAGTGGACGCACAGTATTACGTTAACGATATGGGCCGCCAGGAGGCCATGGTGGTCGTCGGGTGCGATCACTTCCAACTGGACGGCAGCAAGGCCGACCACGCCATAGCCAAGGTCTATATCGCCGCCAACCGGCTCATGGAGACCAATCCTGAGATCAGGGACGAGGCCGACTCGGTGATACAGCGCTACGAGGCCGGGGACAGAGAGATCGTGGCCAAGATCCAGAGCGCCGTCAAGTACGCCATCACCGGCATTGAGCAGACGCTCTCCAGGATGAACATCCGCCATGACTCCTACCACTGGGAGTCGGAGTTTGTGCGCAAAGGCGACGTGGCCGAGATTGTGGGCCTTCTGGAGAAGACGGGGCTCATGCAGCTCGAGGATGGGGCCTACCAGCTCGACCTCACCGCCCACGGCTTTGAGAAGAAGATGGTCCTCAAGAGGGCCAACGGCACTTCTCTTTACATAACCCGCGACCTGGCCTATCACCGCTGGAAGTCCCAGAACTCGGACCGCTCCGTGGACATACTGGGTGCGGACCACAAGCTCGTCTCCGGGCAGCTCCGCACGGCGCTGCGGCTTTTAGGTGTTCGCGAGCCAGAGGTGGTCATATTCGAGTTCGTCTCTCTTCCCACAGGCTCCATGAGCACCAGGAAGGGCAAGTTCATCTCCGCCGACGAGCTTCTCGATGAAGTAGAAAAGCAGGCATTTGAGGAGGTAAAGCTCAGACGCCCGGAGGAGAGCGAGGCCTTCCTGAAGCAGGTCGCCGCCCAGGTAGCTGCGGGAGCCGTGCGCTACGATGTGGTCCGGGTATCAGCCGACAAGGCCACCACATTCGACTGGAAGCAGGCCCTGGACTTTGAGAAGCTCTCCGCGCCCTTCATCCAGTACTCCCACGCCCGGGCCTGCAGCATCCTGCGAAAGGCAGTGGCGGAGGGTGCAGTCACCCAGGAGGAAATCAAGTCCATATCATCCACCCCTGCCGCCTCGCTGCATGCAGATTTGCTCACAGGCGACTATGAGATAGCTCTGATCAAGAAGATCGCCGAGTTCGACCTGGTCATCGACCGGGCGGCGAGAGAGCTCAAGCCCCACCACCTGGCCACATATGCCCGGGAGATGGCGGAGAGCTTCAACCTCTTCTACCGCTACAGCCCCGTTCTCGACGCCGAGCCCGATATGCGCCGGGCCAGGATCGCCCTGGCGATAGCGGCGAGAAACGCCCTGCGGGCGACCTTGGAGACCCTGGGAATTGCCGCTCTGGAGACCATGTGAAATGAAGGGCGCGATGCTGCCGGCGCTGCGGCTGCTCCTGCTGCTCATGCTGCTTTGGCTGACGGCCTGCCCGGCCTGTGCCTCTGCCGCCTACAACCAGAGCTGGAGCGAGCAGCCCTGGCAGAGAGAGGCGAAAACGGAGAGGCCGGCTGAGCAGACGGTGCTCTCCAGCCCCATTGCCGTCAACCTCAGCGGCAGGGAGCCGCAGACGGTTCTGGTGGCAGGCGAGAACTCTCTGTGGATAGACAGCGGCACAAACTGGAGCCGGAGCCTGCAATCAGTGGCGTCGGAGGCAGTGGACATCATCGCCTCCTGCAACAACTCCGCAAGCGCCGACCTCTACCTCATCTCCTACTCAAACAGCAGCATAAAGCACTACAACTACAAATTCCAGGAGGGCTACAATCTGCTGCGCCTGGTTCCCGGCGGACCGGGCCGCATCTTTCTGCTCATGGTCTGCCAGGGCGAGCCCGGAGGAGCTATTATGCTGGATGTGCAGCCCAGACCGGAGCAGACCACTCCCACGTTTCAGGACGTTGGCGACATCTCCATCGGCGAGTCCCTGGTCACTGTAAAATCGGAGAGGTTTCGGGGCTTTGACCTCTACGTGGACGGGATATTCTTCGGGAGCGATGGCAGCGACGGCACCCTGGACGGCACAGCTCACCTGATAGTAGGCTCCGGCAAGACCCATACCATCTCCGTCTGGCAGAGGGACGGCCAGGGTGGAATCATCAACAAGAGCGAGCACACCAGGGTCTTTGCCAGGGACGTTGCCTACACTCTGCTGATCAGCTAAAAAAAAGTTATTTGTTCAGGCTTTCACTCCGCCTGCGCTATTGGATCTCCCCTTGCTGGCCATCATGAAGGCAAAGTCTGCGCGTGTGTCGGTCTTGTGTCCGTCCGGAAGCCGTCCATATGTGAAGTCGGTGTGGGACATGTCGCTCTGCTGGGGGGTCTTGTCCATCTCGACACCTGCTTCATTATAGAGGAAGATGGTTCCGTTGCCTGTGGTGACCCATCTATCCTGGCCGTCAAAGGCCACAAATCCCTTGGCATCGATGCTGCCCGTCAGGGGAATTAGTCCCTGCCAGGGAGTGTCCACGATGTTGACCGTCCATCCGGTCAGATTCACTGCCTGATCCCCGGTGTTGTACAGCTCTACCCAGACGGTGCCATTGTCGGGCGGGCTGAGCTCAAACTCATTGATCACCACGTCGCCCAAACCCGGCGCGCAGAGGGCAAAGAGCCCCAGAAAGGCGAAAAATGCCTTTATTCCCATGGATTTCGTGATTTCACTCTCCTTTAATTTTTTACAGTATGATGTGTTTTCTTGAGTTTATACTTTCTCATCAGGCATTGGACGATCCCTTGCTGCCGGCGGAGAGGCCCCAGTCTCCATCGGAGTTGGTGTCATAGCCATCGGGATTCCTGCCGTAGGTGAAGTCGTTGTTCATGGTATCCTGGCGGCTGGCGCTCCTGTCCACCTCCTCACCGGAGGCGCTGTAGAGAACTGCATATCCGCCGTCATTGTGGTTCCAGGAGGGCAGGCCAGTGAAGACATAGAATCCCCTGGATGGCAGTATGGTTGCATTGGGAGCTACATCGAATTTGCCGACCCAACTGCCGTCAACGATCTCTGCCGTCCAGCCGCTGATGTCCACGCTCTCGTTTCCGGAATTGTAAATTTCCAGCCAGTTCACGCCGCCCTCGGGAGGGTTGACCTCGATCTCATTGATCACAACCGATGCCGCAGCGCACATGGATACAGCCAGCAGCGCCGCTGCAAAATAAAGCGCATTGCATGTCATTTTCACAACAATCTCCTCCACTCATATTCTAATGCCAATGTTAATCAATTATGGCAACTGGCTACGTGCTTTTCAAGTATATTACTATATCGGGGCAGCTATATCAAATAAGAGATACAAGAACAGCACAATCCGGGAAAGGATGCATATCCATTTATT
>ERZ1645192.4087-NODE-4087-length-11680-cov-5.947699_pt1 | contig 11680 bp, 9 predicted proteins | sample MGYA00575354_ERZ1645192 | MGnify/ENA primary metagenome ERZ1645192 (study PRJEB40844, sample SAMN11349763) | freshwater sediment metagenome | isolation source: river sediment | host: Sediment | place: India: Faizupur Khadar , New Delhi | collected 2017-02-21 ... | reverse complement strand
GGGCATGAAGATGCTCGGTGAACATAACCTCAGAATAGTGCAGAATCTGATGGCCCTGCCCGGGCAATCACTTGATGAAATAACAGAGGTACGTTCACACCCGATAGCGCTTGCACAGTGCATGGATTATCTGAAACATCATCCCCGGTGGATGCTTGTTGAGAGCGATGACACTGCCGGCAGCGCAAAGGATATAAGCGAAAACAGACTGAAAGGCGTTGCTGCAATAGCATCAAACGAAGCTGCCAGGATATACGGACTGGAAGTAATGGCTCCGGGTATTGAAACGTACAAACAGAATTATACAAGGTTTCTGGTGGTAGGTCCGGAGGAAAGCGGTAACAGGGAAGGGAATAAAATATCAATCTGTTTTTCAACCGGACATCAGCCGGGCTCACTGGCAAAAGTGCTTGTAAAACTCGCCGAAATGAGCATCAACCTTTCTAAAATACAATCTGTTCCCAAATTCAACGGACAGTGGCAGTATATGTTTTACTGCGACCTTGAGATGCCAAAAAATGTAAATGCTGAGATAATAAAAAGGATTCTGAGAGATCATACAAGCGACCTCGAAGTCCTTGGTGTATACTATAAAGGAGACATGCTGTATGATAGTTAAACCTGCAAAACGTACTGAATCAGTACAGGAATACTACTTTTCGAAGAAGCTTGCCCAGATCGACAAGATGAGAAGGGACGGGGCAGATATTATCAATCTGGGAATAGGCAGTCCCGACCAGATGCCATCTGAAAATACAATCAACGCACTTGTAAACGAAGCAAGGAAACCTGGATCACATGGTTACCAGAGCTATACCGGGATCTTGTCGCTCAGAAAGGCCTTCGCGGAGTGGTACAGGAAATACTTCGGCACTGAGCTTGACCCTGAAGGTGAGATACTTCCCCTTATGGGCAGCAAGGAGGGAATAATGCATATAAGCATGGCTTTTGTAAATCCCGGCGATGAGGTCCTTGTCCCCGATCCCGGCTATCCAACTTATGCATCTGTCACGAACCTTGTGGGAGGTATTGTCAGAAATTATGACCTGAGTGAAAAGACAGGCTGGCTGCCTGACTTTGACAGTCTTGAAAAAAGCGACCTCAGCAAGGTAAAACTGATGTGGGTAAACTATCCTCACATGCCTACCGGAACAAAAGGTTCGCTTCAGCTTTTTGAGAGACTTGTCAGTTTCGCTGTAAAACATTCAATATTACTGTGCAACGACAATCCGTACAGCTTCATCCTCAACAATGACTACCACAGCATTCTGTCGGTTGAAGGAGCAAGGGACATCGCCCTTGAACTGAATTCCCTGAGCAAATCCCAGAACATGGCAGGCTGGAGGATAGGAATGGTTGCCGGAAACAGGGATTACATAAAAGAGATTCTTAAGGTAAAAAGCAATATGGATTCAGGAATGTTTCTTGGCCTGCAGGCAGCAGCCGTTGAAGCCCTGAACGCGCCAGACTCATGGTATGACACAGTAAATGAGGTATATATAAAACGCAGGAAGATAGTTGAAGAACTCATGGATCTTCTGAAATGCAGCTACGACAGGAAGCAGACAGGACTCTTTGTCTGGGGAAAGATACCTGACAATATAGCCTCATGCGAGGAATTTGTCGAGGAAATCCTGCAGAAGACACATGTATTCATTACCCCGGGATTCATCTTCGGGAGAAACGGTGAGCGTTATATTCGTATTTCGCTTTGTGCCACCGAGAGTAAACTAAAGGAAGCAAAGGAAAGGCTGAAACGGCAACCGGCAACCGACAACCGGTAACCAGCAATAAATAAAACTACAAGAAACTTATCGCAAATAATTCATCAAAATAAAAAATGACAATAACAATAGTTGGAATAGGGCTGATAGGCGGATCACTTGCCGTGGATCTGAGAAAAAGAAAGTTTGCTGATTGGATAATCGGCGTTGATTCAAGCATCAGGCACCAGAACATAGCACTGCTTACAGGTCTTGTTGATGAGATTGATACTCTTGAAAATGCCGTTGCAAAAAGTGAGCTTATAATACTTTCAACACCTGTCAGTACAAACAGTGAGCTTATAAATAAAGTTCTTGACATGATTTCTGGAACATCAAAGGTTGTGACGGATATGGGCTCGACAAAAGTGGGTATAACAAGTGCATGCAAAAATCACATCACGAGAGGAAGGTTTGTGGCAGCCCACCCCATGGCCGGAACAGAATACTCAGGTCCACTTGCCGCAATTGGTAAACTATTCGATTATAAGAACGTTATAATATGCGACAGGGAACTAAACGATGCCGATGCTCTCCTCACTGTTGAAAACATGCTCAGCGTGCTGAATATGAAAAAGGTATATATGAATTCTGCAGATCATGACACACATGTGGCTTATGTATCTCATATATCGCATATTACCTCATTTTCTCTCGCACTCAGCGTTCTTGACAAAGAGAAGGAGGAAGAAAATATACTGACTCTTGCAGGAGGAGGTTTTGAAAGCACTGTTCGTCTGGCAAAAAGCAACGGAGATACATGGGCCCCTATCTTCATTGAGAATTCCGGTTATATCCTTGAGGTTCTTGATACTTATATAGAAAAGATGAACCTTTTCAAAAAGAAGATTCAGGAGAAGGATATGGAAGGGCTTAAAAATTTGATGGATGAAGCAAATACTATCAGGAAGATACTTAATTAGTGCCTAGAGTGCCTAAAGTGACTAAAGTGCCTAGAGTTAAAGAAACTCTAAACTATATACTCTAAACTCTAAACATAAAAAAATGGTTCTAAAGATTGAAAACACTCAGATCACAGACTGGAAGGGTTACAAGGGAAGACCTTTCCTGATATCCGGTCCATGCAGCGCAGAGACGGAAGAACAGGTGATGGAAACTGCCAGGCAGCTTGCAGCTCTCAATCAGGTAAGTGTATTCCGGGCAGGGATATGGAAACCCCGTACCAGGCCAAACTCATTTGAGGGAATCGGATCAGAAGGCCTGAAATGGATGAGAAGGGTCAAACAGGAAACCGGAATGCTTATCGGAACCGAAGTGGCAAATGAAAAACATGTTTATGAAGCACTTAAATACGGTGTCGACATGCTCTGGATCGGGGCCAGGACAACTGTTAATCCTTTCACAGTACAGGAGATATCTGACGCCCTGCAGGGAGTTGATGTTATGGTACTTATAAAGAATCCTGTCAATCCCGATATTGAACTCTGGGTGGGAGCTATTGAAAGGATTGCCGGAGCAGGCATTACAAGAATAGGCGCCATACACAGAGGCTTTTCAACTTATGAAAAAACCCTGTATCGCAACCAGCCCAACTGGCAGCTGCCAATCGAGCTCAGAAGGAGAATTCCTGACCTGCCAATAATCTGTGATCCAAGCCATATAGCCGGTGCCAGGGCCTACCTGCATGAAATTTCGCAGAAAGCCATGGACCTCAATTTCGACGGATTGATGATAGAATCACATATAGATCCGGCAAATGCCCTGAGCGACTCAGCTCAGCAGCTCACCCCTAACGACCTGAAAGAGCTGCTGACAAGGCTTATTATGAGAAATCCCAATCCTGATGATCCGAAACTTCTTGATGTTCTGGGAGAACTGAGACAGCAGATTGATATCTATGATGACCATCTTCTTGACCTGCTTGAAAAGAGAATGAAGATAGCAGAAAAGATAGGGATGTACAAAAAGGAAAATAATATCACTATCTTGCAGAGTCTCCGGTGGGATGAAATAATAAGAAGAGCGGTTATCAGAGGTCAGACCAAAGGACTGAGTGCAGAGATGATTGACGGCATCTTCAAGGCTATCCATCAGGAGTCTATAAATCACCAGATGAGGGTGATGAATAATGAGAGATAATATAATTCTGATATATGGAAAGATACATTGATCCGTCTCATTTAAAGGGTACTGTCAAGGCACCCTCTTCAAAAAGCATGACTCAGCGGGCAATAGCAGCAGGACTGCTTGCCACCGGCAATAGTATAATCCATAATCCTTCTTACTGTGACGATTCACTTGCTGCCATGAGCATGGCAGTAGGTCTTGGAGCAAGAGTCGAACCTTCACCTGGCAGCCTTCTCATTCATGGAACAGGCGAACTTAAAGAAGCTAAACTGAATTGCGGAGAATCAGGCCTTGCAATAAGAATGTTCTCTCCGATTGCAGCCCTGTTTACAGAAGAGATAATAATGACGGGTGCCAACTCGCTCAGGAAGAGGCCTATGAACATGATCGAAGAAGCTCTGTCGCAGCTGGGAGTACAGTGTAAAACAACAAATGGTTTGCTTCCGCTTTCAATTAAAGGTCCGCTGCAGGGCGGGAAATGTACTATTGACGGATCTGTAAGCAGCCAGTTGCTGACCGGGTTGCTGATGGCCCTTCCACTGGCTGAAAAGGATTCCGAAGTAACAGTTATAAATCTGAAGAGCAGTCCTTATATAGATATGACTATTCAGATTCTGAAGGATTTTGGAGTAAACATAGTAAATAAGGATTATAAACATTTCTATATATCAGGCAATCAGAAATACAAAGCATGCGAATATACTGTGGAAGGAGACTGGAGCGGAGCTGCCTTCCTGCTTGTTGCCGGCGCAATAAACGGTGAAATAGCTGTTACAGGACTACAGCAGTCGAGCAGGCAGAGTGACATGGCTATACTGAACGCCTTAAAGGATGCAGGTGCATCAGTCAAAGCAGAAAAAGACACCTTCCTTGTCAAAGCATCAGAGCTGAAAGCATTTTCGTTTGATGCAACACATTCTCCTGACCTCTTCCCCCCTCTTGCCGCCCTGGCATCTTATTGCAGGGGAACTTCATCAATTAAAGGAGTGTCGCGGCTGATCCACAAGGAAAGTAACAGGGCTGACACAATAAAAAATGAATTCGGAAAGCTGGGCATAGGAGTCGAAGTGTCAGGCGATATTATGACAATTACAGGAGGCAAGGCTAAAGGAGCAAAGGTGGAATCGCATGAGGATCACCGTATTGCCATGGCTATGGCGGTAACTGCACTTAAAGCTGACGGAAGAGTGTATATTAAGGACTCGCAGAGTATCGCCAAGTCATATCCTGCTTTCTTCGACGATTTGAGATCACTTGGAGCACTTGTGCATGAATAAAACGAAATCAGGCTCCTGCATGTCATTTAAACAAGAAAATCAGGCACATGGTTTAATTTTTTAAAAATATTTACACTTTTTATTTTGAATTTTAAAAAATTAATTATTTTTGTCCTCATGAAAATGAACAACTCAAATATCTGGTCTTGGCGCAGCAACCTTGTTGAAACTGTGTAACAAGCCATATATAAGAGTTTTAAGATATTATTTATGAGCACGCTGTACACAGCGTGCTTTTTTTTTGCAAATAATTAACCAATAAAATAGTACTACAATGGAAAAATTCAAAAAGATCATCTTAAGCGAAAACGAAATGCCAAGGCAATGGTATAATATCATGGCCGATATGCCAAACAAACCTCTTCCTCCCCTCCACCCTGCAACAAAGCAGCCTGTGGGACCGGAAGACCTGGCAGCAGTATTCCCGATGGAGCTGATCAAACAGGAGGTTTCAACCGAGAGATACATTGAAATACCTGATGAGGTCCTTGATCTGTATTATAATTTCAGACCTTCTCCAATGTTCAGGGCAACCAGCCTTGAAAAAGCTCTTGGGACTAAAAGTAAAATATACTATAAGTATGAAGGAGGTAACTATTCAGGTTCCCATAAAGCCAATACTGCAATAGCGCAGGCATATTATAATAAAAAGGAGGGCGTGCGCAGGATAACTACCGAAACAGGCGCGGGCCAGTGGGGAAGCGCCATGAGCTTTGCATGTAACCATTTCGGACTTGAGCTGCTGGTATTCATGGTAAGAGTGAGCTACGATCATAAACCGGGAAGAAAGCTTCTGATGAACACATACAATGCAAAAGTGGTTCCATCACCAAGCACCCTGACTGCAGCAGGAAGGAAGATACTTGAAATGGATCCCGATTCTCCTGGTAGCCTTGGAATAGCTATCTCTGAGGCAATGGAAATTGCCGTACAGGATCCTTACACAAAATACTCGCTTGGAAGTGTCCTTAACCATGTTATTCTGCATCAGACAATTATTGGCCAGGAAGCTTTGCTCCAGATGGAGAAGGCAGGTGACTATCCTGATGTTGTCATCGGATGCTTCGGTGGTGGTTCAAACTTCTCGGGAATAGCATTTCCCTTCCTTCGGGAAAGGCTTCAGAACAACAGGAAAACACGTCTTCTGACAATAGAACCTTCATCATGTCCCAAGCTGACAAAAGGTAAATTCACTTACGACTTTGGCGATAATGCCGGAATGACTCCCCTCCTTCCTATGTATACACTGGGACACAACTTCATTCCCGACAAGATACATGCAGGAGGACTCAGATATCATGGAGCCGGAGTGCTTGTGAGCCAGCTGCTGAAGGATGGATTCATTGAAGCTAAGGCAAAAATGCAGAGGGAGTGCTTTGAAGGAGCTGTATTGTTTGCAAAAACAGAAGGCATACTGCCTGCACCGGAGTCATCTTATGCCATTGCAGGCGCCCTCGATGAAGCAAGGAGAGCTGATCTTGAAGGTGTTTCAAAAACAATCCTTTTCAATCTCAGCGGTCACGGTCATTTCGACATTTCTGCTTATGAGAAATACTTCGAAAACAACCTGCCGGATCATGAACTTACTGCAGCTGAGGTTGAAGAGGCTGTTTCGAAAATAGATGTAGGTGTATAATGACCTCTCCCTAAATCTCTAAATGACCTCTCCCCAAACCCCTCCCCCGAAGTGGGAGGGGCTTTAGGCTAAAGATAAATGTTCATTCTTCAGACTACTCCCCTTCTCCCCCCGGGAGAAGGGGCTGGGGGATGAGGCTTTTACTACTGGAGTAAGGATTTGGGGGATAAGGTCTTCCCTGAGGTCTAGAAATCAGAATAGTTTGTCGGCCTGAGGAGGTACCTGTCAATATATGACACTGTATTTTTATATTCTTCCTTTGGCGAAAGGGCCTTCCACTCATCACTTGCACCGAATGCTTTCCAGTGTTCATCATGCGACTTCATATCAGTGAAGGTGGTCATATACATCAGGTTTGGTTTTGATGAACCTGCAAGCACTTCACCATAAAATACAGCGTTGAAATTCAGCTTTGTAAAAATATCAATCTCCTTTCCTTCATTAAACATGTGTATCTTCCTGACAGCCAGATCTTCTGTTGAACTTTCATAACTTCTCAGCTCATAGACTCTTTCAGAAACCGGATTTGTATATTCCGGGAAAGTGGCCTGTGGCCAGTCTTTGAATGCCTTGAGAAGGATACTCTCATGCCTTTTGTACGGGGCCTCATTATAGGGCGCTGCAAGGAATGATTTTCCTGCATCCTGGTAAGTTTTATCCTTTGCAAGAACTTCTGAAAGAGAAGAATACTGTTCTAGAGTTTTGTACGGAATGAAAACGAAGATTTTCTTCCCTGACTGAAGATCAGTCTCAAGCGGTTTAAATACGCCTACTTTGGCTATGCCTGCCCTGTGAAGAGCCGGAATGAATACATCCTTCAGGAAGGCATCAACCTTTCCATCCTGCGGGCCGTAAACATGATAGATCCTGATTTCATAGAATTCCTGTTTAGCAGGAGGATTGGCAAAACTGAAGTCTGCCGTAAATGCAGTTACAAGCAACAGCACTGCAAAAGCTACTGAAAATCTGATTGTTGATTGCATAATCTTATTTTTTGAAATGGTTTACTACTCATTATTATTAAGCTCTGCAAACTGCATGGGTTTGCGGAACCATGAAGTACGGTAAGCCCCGTACAGAACTCCGCAGGACAGCCAGACTATACCAACAATTTTTGCAGGCACACCCAGACTAATCCATAGATACAGGCAGATTGAAAAGCCAAGAAGCGGAGCTATGAAGTTCCAGAAATTTCTCTTTTTGCTGTTAATGAAATAATGCGTGAAAGCTGAGGCATTTACTCCCATGAAAGCAATCAGGGCGCCAAAATTAAGTAATTGAGCGCCAAGTGAATATGTTACCAGAAATACTCCGATCAGTACAATTGCACCTACAAGTATTATATTGTTTGAAGGTATCTGCGTTTTGGGATTCACATAGGCAAAAAACTTCTTCGGAATAGCATTGTCACGTCCCATACCATAAAGAAGGCGGCCTGCACCCAGATGAGCTCCTGAACCAGAGCCGATTGTTGCAATAAGCAATGCAAAATTCACAGTATGGAATAACCATTGTCCTCCTGCTTTTCCTGCAACATAGCAAAATGCCGTATCCTGATCAGGGAAAGAAGTACCGGGCCATACCATCTGTGCAAAGTAGACCTGGATTGACGCGAGTGTGCCTGTTATAATGCATACAAGAACAGAAGCCAGTAGAATATTGCGGCGAGGGTTCTTTACCTCTTCCGAAAGAGTTGAAATTCCGTCGAAGCCGATATATGTAAGCACCGCAAGGGAAGCCCCTGCAGACATTGCATTGAATGAGAAAGTCTGAGGATCATAAAAAGGTCTTGTCCATTCTGAAATTCCTGCCGGAGGATTAATTATCAGGTAACGTACAGCTGCTCCAAGGAAAAGAACAATCACTACACCAAGTCCGGCAGCAATAACCGCGTTGGTCCTTGAGCTTGATTCGATTCCCCTTAGATTCATTCCCGTGAAAAGCAAAGTAAAGAACACTGCGTATACAGGGAAAGGTATTTCGGGAATCAGGTTCATCGCAGCCTTGCTGATCCAGATAACACAGATTATAGGATTCATCACATAATCAAAAATCATCCCCCATCCTATAAAATAGCCAAGGGAAGGATGTATTTCACGGCTTACATAAGCGTATGCAGAACCTGCACTGGGATATACGTTGGCCATACGTCCATAACTGATTGCCGTGAACATCATCCCTATCATACCTATAATAATTGTAGTAACAACATGCCCCTTTGCAAGCGTTGCTGCGGCACCAAACAGTGGCATTGGCGCTGTGGGCTGGATAAGGATTATTCCGTACAGAACAAGAGAAGTCAGTCCAAGTACACGCCGCAAACCGGGACCTGAACCATCGGGTTGGTTAACACTCATCGGGAAACAGATTTGAAGTAATAAATTGCATTTACTTATTTTTCTATATTTGAGAACGCTTAACCTGCGTTAGTCAAATATGCAAATTATAAGCGAGAATACAATTATCCGGCAAATATTTAACTTAAATTGACAAATAAATCTACTGCTTCAATTACAATGGAATCAAACACTTCAGCTTCACAAAAAAGACTTTACTCCCTCGATGCCCTCCGCGGTTTCGACATGTTGTGGATTATGGGAGGAGAAGCCTTGTTCACTGGTATTGCAACTCTTACAGGATGGCCGGTATTTGAATGGTGGGCCGGACAGCTGGATCATGTTGAATGGGATGGCTTCAGATTTTATGACATGATATTCCCTCTTTTCCTTTTCATTGCCGGAATTTCATTTCCATATTCTCTTGCAAAGAGGAGGCAGAAAGGCGAGGCAGATACCCTGATATACAGGCATATAATCTTCAGGGGGTTGATACTTGTCCTGCTCGGCATAGTATATAATAATGGTATTCGTTTTGATTTTGAAAACATGCGTTATGGCAGTGTTCTTGGAAGGATCGGCCTGGCCTGGATGTTCGCTGCAATTATTTATATGAATGCAGGAAGAAAATTCAGGATACTGTGGTTTAGCCTACTGCTTATCGGATACTGGTTGCTGCTACTCTTTTTTCCTGCCCACGACCTCGGAGCAACAGATCCGTTTTCACAGGAAGGCAACCTGGCAAGCTACATTGACAGGCTGCTCATGCCCGGCAAGCTTTACCGGGGCAACCATGATCCTGAAGGACTTTTCAGTACAATCCCTGCAATATCAACTGCCCTGCTGGGAATGTTTACCGGGGAATTCATGATGTCTGAATACCTGTCGGACAAGCCATTGAAGAAAGTGATTTCACTGGTGATGGCAGGCATAGTTTTTATCTTAATCGGAAGTATCTGGAATCTGTTTTTCCCGATAAACAAGAATCTCTGGTCGAGTTCATTCGTTTGTTACGTTGGCGGCCTTAGCATCCTGCTCTTTTCATTGTTCTACCTTATAATAGATGTAATGCAATATAGGAAATGGGCTTTCTTCTTTGTTGTGATAGGTCTTAACCCGATAACTATTTATCTGACTAATAGAATTATCAATTTTGGAAATGCAAACAGGTTCTTCTTCAAGGGCATAACCGATTTATTGCCGGAAACATGGGCCCCGCTGATGAACGGACTGGGAATAACAGCAATAGGATGGATATTTCTTTACATACTTTATAAGAAGAAGATTTTCCTGAAAATCTGATCTTTACAAAAATGACATCAAGAGAAAGAATACTAAGTGCCCTGGCTCATAAAGAACCTGACAGGATCCCGGTTGATCTGGGCAGTGCCACGGTTACGGGTATTTCTGCAATAGCTTATAACAGGCTTAAGAAAGAACTCTCCATTGATAAACCCACCCGGGTCTTTGATGTCGTTCAGCAGCTTGCAAATGTGGACCTTGAAGTTATTGACCTGTTTGATGTCGACGCACTGGATATAAACCGGATTGCAGCTGAAACAGGAGAATGGTATGATGTTGAACTCCCTGATGGCAGCAGGGCACAGTATCCTGGCTGGTACAGACCAGTAAAGGACAGTGACGGATCGTGGTATACAACTGACAATGAAGGTACTATACTTTCAAGACGGGCTGCCGGTGCTCCGTTCTTCGATCAGATGTTTTTTCCCTGGGAAAACGGATATCCGGAAAACATTAATGACCTGCCAAAGGCATTGAAAAAGATTAGCTGGGTAGTACATTCCCACGCCTCAAACCTTAATACGGCAGAACTGAGAGAAAAACTCATTGCACTTAAAGCGGCTACCGGCAAGGCTCTTGTTATGTCAGGTGGTGTTAAACTTGCAGAACTGGGATTCTTTGTCAGGAGGATGGACAATATGCTGATGGACCTGATGACAGATGAACCTCAATTGTCACAAATGCTTGACCTAATGGTAGAGATGCATCTGGCAGGTCTTGAGAAGAAATGCGCTGCCCTTGGTGATATAGTTGATGTTATAAGGTTTGGTGACGACCTCGGTATGACCTCCGGTCCGCTTATGGATCCTGATACTTTCAGAAAACATTTCAAACCGAGGTATAAAATACTCTGTGACTATGTAAAGAAAAATACCGGCATGAAGATCTTCATGCATTCATGCGGCAGTGTGAAACAATTCATTCCTGACTTTATTGAGGTAGGCATTGACATCCTTAATCCCGTACAAACTAACTGTCACGATATGGACCCTGTAAATCTGAAAAGGGAATTTGGCAGGGAAATAGTGTTCTGGGGAGGAGGCGTCGATACTGCTTCTGTACTCAATAGTGCGAAACCTGAAGAAGTCAGAAGGGATGTCCTTAAACGCTGTGAGATCTTCTCAAAAGATGGAGGATTTGTATTTGCTCCAATTCATAATATTCTCTCAGAAGTACCACCGGAGAATATTCTAGCTGCTTATAATGCAGTACGGGAGTTTAATGGTGAGATATGAGATATGAGATGTGAGGTGTGAGGTGTGAGGTGTGAGGTGTGAG
>ERZ1645192.4086-NODE-4086-length-11680-cov-7.442237_pt1 | contig 11680 bp, 9 predicted proteins | sample MGYA00575354_ERZ1645192 | MGnify/ENA primary metagenome ERZ1645192 (study PRJEB40844, sample SAMN11349763) | freshwater sediment metagenome | isolation source: river sediment | host: Sediment | place: India: Faizupur Khadar , New Delhi | collected 2017-02-21 ... | reverse complement strand
ACATCGGAAAGTAGTGAAGCGCTTCAGCCTTGTTCTCAAATGTCGGGATCTGGTTGTTGACCATATCCATGAAGATGAGCCATGCCTCGTCATGCTGCGGTCCCTTGTTGGTAAGGGCATAACCGCCCTGCTGTGCAAGCGACTCCTTCGACATGTACTGGGAGTATTCGAGGCCTTTGTTCTCCATTCCTATATCATTGAGGAAATCCGGGTCACCCCACCCCTTTTCGGCAAAGATCTGTTTCATACGGCGGATGCCCTGACCTGCTATCAGGCCAAATCCTTCGCCGCGCGATACCTGGTGAAGCAGTTCGAGTGCCGGGGGTATGTTTCCGAAGGTGAGCTCGAGGCCGCCGGTACGCTCCTTGTTCAGGATGCCGTTCTCATAGCATTCCTGGATAAATGCGAGGCTGGTACCCCAGGTGATTGTGCATATGCCGTATGTGTCACAGTAGAAGTTCGTCTCGATTATATATCTCGGATCGAAGAAACCACCGTTTGAGCCTAGCCCTGCAGCTGTTTCATATTCCGGTCCGTCAACTATCACCTTCTGCCCGGCATATGGCCCGGTGGTTATTACGAAGTCGTCAATTGCCTTGGCGCATGCCATGTTGCATCCAATCCAGCATCCGTCAGGAATGTTCTGTGTGAAAAATGATTTCCAGACGCTTGAATCAATCCTGGGAGAATCTTTGTGTGATCCGAACTTGTAATTATGGGTGGGAAGGAGATCATGGTCATCCATTATCTCCATAAGGTGTGCCGTACCGATCTGACGCATCTTGCACTGCTTGTCATCAAGCTCACGCATCTCGCGGTTGAAGCGGCGACCGCGCTCCTGTATTGCCTCGAGGTCAACAACATTATTAAGGTTGCCCTTCACACCCGGGATCTTGCAGACGATGGCTTTTATCTTCTTGTTGCGGAAGACGGTTCCTATACCACCACGACCGGCCTGCTTCATCCTGATCTTCTTGCGCTTGTTGTCGTAGAATGTAAAGTTAAGCATGCCGATAAGCGAGTGGTCGGCCGCAGATCCGGTTGAGACTATGCCGATATTTTTCCTGTCCGACTCATCATTGGCAAACATATCTGTCAGCTGTTCTGCCAGAACGTGGCTGTCAAGTGCCTCGGCCGGAGCCTCGAAGACCTCTACATAGTGTTCTACACCGTTGATATAGATTATTACGTCATTGGTGGCCTTGCCTTGCAGCTCAATTGCGTCAAATCCGGAAAACTTCAGGAATGGTCCGAAGAATCCGCCCACGTTGCTGTCCATCACAGAGTCGGTCTGAGGTGATATAGTGACCACCAGTGACTTGCCCGATCCGGAGTACTGGGTGATTCCTCCGACGGGGCCTGATGAGATTACAATTTCATTTTCGGGGTCATCCCATTTGGTGTCCGGCCTGGTGGCGTCCCAAAGGAGCCTGAGGCCGTACCCTTTGCCGCCGATGAATTTTTCCTTCATCACCTGCGGGACAGGTTTTTCCTTTATCTCGGGGGTTCCGACGTTTACATAGAGTGTTTTGTCAGTGTAGCCCTTGTCGAGAGCGGTCCAGTTGTAGTTCCATCTTTTGAGAAGCTTGTGCTTCGCCCTGATTTCGCTGATATCCATAGTAAGATTTTAAATTGTTTTCCGTGTCAATGACAAATATCGTGTATAAATATCCACATTCTAATGATAATAGTCAATATGCATCCGATTGCCAGACGGGAGGCGGGGTGGTGCGGGCGGGCGGGGCCTTCCGATCTACAATTCTCAATGACCTGCAGCCATCGCAAATATAGAACTATGGAGTGGAAGAAATGAATAACTTTGCAGCGATGCAAATAACGCTGAACAACGAACCGATGACTCTTGACGGTGACACAGTCACTGTTGCGAAACTGCTTGAGCTGAAGAAATATACATTCAGACTCAGGATAGTCAAGATCAACGGGCGGATCATTGACCGTGACAGCTATGACCTGGAGATGATCCATAACGGCGACACGGTGCAGGTGATCTACCTCATGAGCGGAGGATGAGAACTGAATTCAATGAAACAAAACCGGTAACACCTTGAAGGAAGATTTCTGGCAGCGGTTCACGCTGGCAGCCCTGCTCGACAGGATGCCGCCATGGATGAAGAACAAGTACATCCTCACACTACTGGTATTTCTTGTCTGGATCATTTTGCTTGATCCCAACAACCTCATCTCCAGGGTGCGGGAGGTAAAGACCCGCAACAGGCTGGAACGTGAGAAGGAGTACTACATGGGAAGGATCGAAGAGGACCGCAGGAAGCTGGATGAGCTTCGGACCAGCAATGAGAATCTCGAGAAGTATGCCCGGGAGCAGTACCGGATGAAGAGGCCCGATGAGGACCTGTTTATAATAGTCACTCCGGAGCAGGAGCGCAAGATCAGACGCGAACGGAAGGTGTCAAAAACACCGAAGCCTGCTCGCAGGCAGGCTTCGGATAAAAGTTCCCGAAAGTAAAATCTACTTCTTAGCTTTTTCTGCGTTGTATTTGGCATTCAGGCCTGCAATGACGTCAGCTGTAATATCAAGTGTTGAATCACTGTAAAGAATGGGGCCTGGAAACTGTTTTGCAAGTATATACTGGTATCCGTGGTCAGCATTGAACTCTGCAAGATACTGGTTGATGTACTCAAGAACCTGCCTCTGTGCAACAAGACCCTCCTCATTGAGGTTATAGGCCATCTCATCACGCCTGGCAATGAGTGTCTGCTGCTGCTGTGCAAGAGTCTGTTCCATCTCTGCAGCTGTTGCCCTTGTGACAAGTCCTTTCTGAACCTTGTTCTGGAAATCCCTTACATCGCGGTCAAAGGCCTGCGACTTGGACGTCAGTTCCGCTTCGGAAGTCTTTGTCTTCTCCTCCAGTTCGGTGGCTTTGTCCTCTGCCATATCAAAATTGGCTATCACCGAATCGAGCTCCACGAAGGCAATGCTGCCGTGAATCTTTTTTTCAGCCGTGTCTGAAGCGCCGGCAGGCTGGTTCTTGCCGCAACCGGCCATGATGAAAGCTCCTGCGGTAACAAGTACTGCTATGATCAGGGTGTTCCTGGCAACTGATATTCTGTTCATTTCTGAAATTAGGTTATGGTTTTACAAATTGTTGCACAAACATACATAAATTTTAAATACCAAAAAGAGGGAGAGAAAGCCGGGCTGACGGAGGGTACACCTTCAGTTAACCGGGACTGCAAGAGGAGAGCAGGGACAGATGGCTCAGAACTCGGGACAGGGGATTGCGTGAATCCTGCCACCGTGCTTGCCCTGCGACGATGCGAATGAGTAGATCAGTGATATCTCATATGCTCCGCCCGATGCTGTAATCAGGTTGGAGACTGTAAAATCATAGCTGAGGCCTATGTTCAGCTGGTCGGTTTTGATGCCCAGCATCCCGATGATTGCATCACCTGCCTGTGCCGATACATCCTTCGAAGTGGCGAAGGGTATGCCCCTGTACCAGACGCCAAACACCAGAGGGTTCTTAAAGTAGTAAAAACCGATGTCTGACTGGACAAAATCTGCCTGGAACATAACGTTTCCGGCTACTGAAAGGACCTCTGTCAGCTTCGTGCGAAGCCTCCCGCGGCTGACAATCTGGAATCCGCCGAAGAGATCGACCTTTATCGGAACGGAGGTGTTGTCACCCCAGAATGAAGTTCTGGGTCTGAGCAGGTGATCAACAGTGAATCCTCCCCATATTTTTTCGTTATACGCAAGCCCTGACACAGTAAAGTCGATGTCAGCCACATTATCAAAAGGAGGAGGTGTTATGGGAGGCAAGGTGCCGCCAGTGGTTATCTGGCTGTTCCAGACGAGTTTTGTGAGATCCAGGCCAAGATATGTGAACTTGAAGTTGATCCCGGGCCTTATGTGCCATTCCTCATTAACCTGAATATCATATGAGTAAAGCAGTCCGATATTGGTTGTGCTGAGATCGCCGGAACCTGCCACATCATGTGTTGCAAGAATCCCTATTCCCGAGTTGAAGTTGGGAATGGCCTTGTCGAAGGAGACACTGTAGGTATGAAACACTCCCGGGATTGAGGGCCACTGGTTGCGCCAGTTTATTGCCACCCTGTAATCTTCCGTTGCTCCTGCAAAGGAGGGCGCCAGATAGAGCTGGTTGGCATAAAACTGCGAGAACTGCGGGTCCTGACCCTGCGACAGAAGTGAAACTGAGAGCAGCAGGCCTATCAGATATTTAGTTCTTAATGGCAATCCGGATCCTTTTTAGTTATACAAAGTAGCTAATTATACGTCCAATTTTCAGGAAGGTTACATCAGTTAACATCAACACTTCGCTCATCAGATGGGTATGCTATAAATAATGCACCTACATGCATCTATATCTCAATGCCTTACCAATATAATCAACAACATCACCTCTAAATTATTGCGCAGAACAGAAAAATAGTTTTCATAAATGAGCAAATAATGCATTAAATCATGTATTGCTGCTGATATCCGTCATTGAAACAAGAGCTATTCAACGTTTACTTTTGGAAATTGAAAAAATGTGTGAAAGAAGTTCAGATGACAAGAATACTGCAGCATCCAATACTTGAGGTTCCCCGCGAACAGGAGACGAGTTTCAATTATAATGGCAAGGCCGTGCACGGCATGAAGGGCTTCACAATTGCTGCGGCACTTCATCAGGCCGGATTTCCGGTGCATACCCACAGCCTTGACAACCGCAATCGCAGCCTCGAGTGCGGCATCGGAAAGTGCGGTGCATGCGAGATGCTGGTTGACGGAGTTGTGAGACGAATATGCATTACTCCCGTCGACGGTGTCAGGGAAGTGGCGGAGATACCTGCGGGGTATCATACTGCCGGCGCCGTGAGAGCGGAGGTCAGCCAGCGGAAAGTCTACCGTACAACTGTTGCCATTGCGGGAGCAGGACCGGCAGGACTGGCTGCAAGGGAGGTGCTCAACAAACACAATATTCCCAACCTGGTGATCGACAGCAATGATCACATCGGCGGACAGTTCCTGATGCAGACGCACCAGTTCTTCTTCTTCGAGAAGGAACAACGGTTTGGCGGGATGAGGGGATTTGACATTGCGAAGAATCTTGCCGGGGAATCACATGAAGGGATCATTCTAAACTCGACAATCTGGGATATTCTTGAAGGCCAGCGGATTGCAGCAAAGAACATGCGCACAGGAGAGATCTTCTATGTGGATGCACAGTACCTCGTGGTGGCAACAGGGGCGGTTCCGTTCATGCCGGCATTCGGAAACGACGATCTGCCCGGAGTCTACACCGCCGCAGTCATCCAGAAGATGATGAACCAGGAGTTTACCCTCCTCGGTAAAAACATCCTAACAGTGGGTGCCGGCAATATTGGTTACCTCACCTCCTACCAGCTCATGCAGGCCGGAGCCAACGTAAAGGCAATAATTGAGGCAATGCCTTACGAAGGAGGCTTCCCTGTTCAGGCCAACAGGGTCAGAAGACTGGGCATACCGGTAATTCTCTCGCACATGCTTGTAAGGGCCATCCCCAGCAGCACCAATGACGGCATCTGCGGAGCTGTGATAGCCGAGAGCCGCGACTTCACCCCGGTGCCCGGAACAGAAAAGATCATAGACGGTATCGATGCAATCAACATCTGCACTGGGCTGATCCCTGACAACCAGCTGCTTATCAAGGGTCGTGAGGTCTTCGGCACGAAGGTGTTCGCCGCAGGCGATGCAATGCGCATCGGGGAGGGGACCACGGCAGTGCTTCGCGGCAAGCAGGCCGCAATGGAGATCATCCAGGAGATCGGCGTACGAAGCAGCTACAGCGAATATCTCTCATTATCTAAAGAATACATCGATTCACAGCAGCATCCCACAAGGGTCATCGAAAACCCGTGGATGCCTGATGAGGCAAGGATGAATGCCAGGCCGTTCGTCATTATTGACTGCCTTTACAGCTTCGCCTGCAATCCCTGCCAGTTCGCGTGCCCTCACGGTGCAATCACGAAGGCATCGCCGGATACCGTGCCGGCCATCGATTTTGAGAAGTGCACCGGCTGCCTCAAGTGCGTATACCAGTGCCCCGGACTGGCAATCTTCGGGTACAACACTGCGAAGAACCAGCTCTTCCTGCCTGTGGAATACTTCGTTGAGGAGGGGAAGGAAGTCTGGCTTGTTGACAACAACGGAAAGAAGGTTGGCGAGGGTGTGATTGAGAAGATGATGCTCAAGCCGAATAAAACGAATGTGGCACGGGTAAGGGCCATAACACCTGTTGGTAATGAAATTGTTGCGGCCAGGGGTTTCATAGTAAAGGAGAGTTACCCTGAGCCGGTGATCTTCGGTCTCTCCTCCGCGGTGGATTCGAAGGAATATGTATGCCACTGCGAGGATGTGAATGTTGAGGAGATAATGGCGATCATCGGGGACAGAAAGTATATTTCTGTTGATGAGATAAAGCATACCACACGACTGGGGATGGGGCCATGCCGCGGCAAGCGCTGCATAAAGAGGCTCTCGATGCTTCTCAGGCCGGCGGGAATTGAGATTGTTGGCGACGCCACTCCGAGGGCACCGCTATCCAACCAGATCTCCATGGGAGAACTCTTTCCCCTCAGCGCCCCCGAGGTTATAATAACACCGGGTGAGAGCCGCAAAGTGAAGGTGGGTGCACTGGTGGCCGGCGGCGGCATCACCGGCAGCGCCCTGATGCGCTACATGGCTGAGGCCGGAATGAAACCGGTGCTCATCAACCACGACCGCGGTTCATCATGGAGGAACATTGCCGGTGGCAGACCCAACTTCAGCGTTCCAGAGCTCTCTGACATAGCCAGGCATAACCACGAGCTGTTCAGGGAACTGCAGAAGATGGGTGAAACCAACTACCGGGAGATAAAATATGTGACCTTTGCTCATGACGATGCAATGCTTAAACAGCTGGAAGCATCCCTGGCATGGTCTGACGGCGAGCTCGTGATGCCGGCAGATTACGCTGCGAAGATCGCACCGGGCATCAATCCGGACCTGAAGAAGAGATACCAGGCAGCCCTGCTCACCAACGACTGCTGGCAGGCAACACCCGGCAAGGTTATTGACCTGATCAGGCACATGGGTATCAGGGCCGGTGGCAGCGTGGAGGAGGACAGCACTGTCACAGCCGTGAGCCGCAACGGAAAGGATTACAGCATAACGGTGCAGAACCACAATGGTGAGTACATTGAATACATCACCCCGGTATTTGTAAATGCGATGGGTGCGCATGGCGAAGAGTTTGCGCGCTCACTGGGTCTGTATACAGGCACCTACGGAGTGCGCCACCAGGCTTTCATCACGAGGCGACTGCCTATGATGGGGCCCGGCAACACTCCCCTCCCAATGCTGATTGACCGCCGTAACTACAAGGGATTCATCGCAGTGTACGGGCAGCAGCTTGGTGAGACAGGCCAGATAATCGGATGCGCCTCACCGGCCGCAGATCCTGCCGAAGCAGGCAAAAACCTGAAAATTAACAGCAAGGAGTTCATGGAGATAGTGTCAGAGGTATTCACTTCATGGCTGCCCGAGCTATCGTCTGCCGGATTCCAGTCGCTATGGAGCGGCTATTACACCGAGCCCAGAATGTATATTGATCCTGAGCACGGCCTCTTCCTCGGACTGCGGGGACAGGGGTTCATGCTTGGACAATACCTGGCGAAGATGTATGTTGACAGCCTGATGGGCCGTGAGGTTCCCTCCTACTTCAGCCGGCTGTCGCTGAAGGGCGACGGGCTGCCGGAGAAGGCGTTCAAATAGTGATATTACCGTCACAGATTTGTGTATTCCGCTTTTTTATATCTTTGAGCGCCAAAAAAATAAAACGCACCAAAGATGTTTAACAAGTTCATTGCCTCCATCCTTCCGTACTTCCCGAAGAAATTCATCTGGATCTTTTCACGTGCCTATATCTCGGGCGTTACAATGGCAGATGCCATGCGCGCATCGAAAGAGCTGAACGCACAGGGCGTCAGGGTTACTCTTGACGTGCTGGGTGAGTTTATCAAGTCACTTGACGAGGCTGAGGAGAACAAGCAGGAATATCTTGACCTTATTGAGGAGACACAGAGGAACGGCATTAACGGGAACTACTCGCTCAAGCCGACGAGCTTCGGGCTGCTGATCGACAAGGATGTGTGCTACACTCTGATGCGTGAGATCGTCGCGAAGGCGGCATCATTCAACAACTTCTGCAGGATAGACATGGAGGATTCGCCCTGCACAGACCTCGAGATAGAGCTTTACAGGAGACTGCATGCTGAGTTCCCGAAGAATGTGGGGCTGGTGGTGCAGGCCTACCTGAAGAGGACCTACAACGACCTGGAGAATATGCTTGACATGAACACTCCGGAGATACCTACCAACTACCGTCTGTGCAAGGGCATTTACATAGAGCCTGCGGAGATAGCCTACAAGAAGTACGAGGAGATCAACCGGCATTACCTTGAGAACCTGGAGTTCATGTTTAAAAACAAAATATACGTTGGAATTGCCACTCACGACAAGCCGCTGATTGAAGGGGCATATGAGCTGATCAGGAAATATAATGTTCCCAAAAACATGTACGAGTTCCAGATGCTTTACGGTGTCACCCCGAAGCTGCGGCAGAGCATCGTTGACGGCGGGCATGTGATGAGGGTTTATGTACCCTTCGGTGAGAGGTGGTTCGGTTATTCAACCCGCCGTTTGAAGGAAAATCCGAAGATTGCCAGCCATATAATTAAAGCACTATTTATCAAGGGGTAACAGGCAGGAGGCAGCTAAGCCGTTGAGAGCCTACTTGCGAAGAATGATCTCGTCAAGCGTCCTCTTCGGAACATGATGAACGCCTTTCTCATCTCTCCAGTATTTAACGTCGTTGTTGCTGATGGTTTCAATGACTACCTCTTCAACCGGCTTGCCGAGGGCAAGAACGAGAAGAATCTCATATTGTTTCGGAATATCAAATTCACTCCTCAGTCTATCTTTCTTGACGGATGCAATTATGCAGCCTCCGAGCCCCGCTTCGGTTGCACCGAGCATAATGCTCTGGGCAGCAATCCCCGGATCAACACCGAATGTCTCGGATATCTCCTTGTCTCCAAGAATTATCACGTAGCCGGTCGGCCTCTCGGCGGGTTCCGGCCCTTCCCAGTTTATCAGATAACCGGCCCATGCGAGGCAGGAATATAGAGCTTCACGCTGTCTGGTTTCGGTTACAAGAATGTATTTCAAAGGCTGGCGGTTTGCTGCGGAGGGTGACAGGCGGGCAAGGTCAACGAGTGATACAAGTGTATCCGGGGTAATTGTGTGCGCAGAATCAAAGCGGCGAAAGGTCCGTGCTTTTTTAATCAGCTGGGGGAGGTTCATAGTCGGAATTTTGCCCAAATATAGGGAAAAAGAACGGCTTCTGCACCAGTCCGGGGTAATCAGCGGTAAAAAGGCACCGCACCTGCCAATAACCGGTAAAGGATACTGTACAAATGAAGCAGTCCCTCACCGGGGCTGCCATACAGTCTTATTTTTTCAGAGCTTCGTCGTACCGCTCTCCTATCACCTTCCAGTCGAGCAGTTCCCAGAAGCCCTTGATATAGTCAGGACGTCTGTTCCTGTAATCAATATAGTAGGCGTGTTCCCACACGTCGCATGTCATCAGGGGCACCAATCCGGCTCTCAGAGGGTTTCCGGCATTTGATTCCTGGGTGATGGTAAGCCTGCCGTCAGGTTTCATGCAGAGCCATGCCCAGCCAGAGCCAAAGAGGGTTGTAGCCGCTTTGGTAAAAGCCTCCCTGAAGGCTTCGAACGTACCGTATTCAGCATCGATGGCTTTGGCCACGGTGCCTGATGGGGTTCTTTTGCCGGAGGGTGAGAATGTGGCAAAATAGAAAGTATGGTTCCAGACCTGGGCTGCATTGTTGAAGATACCGCCCTCGGCCTTGCGGATCATTGTCTCGAGGGTAGCCTCCTCGAATGGCGAACCCGGAAGCAGGTTATTGAGGTTGTTTACATATGCAAGATGATGCTTGCCATAATGGAACTCAAGTGTCTCGGCGCTCAGATGGGGTGCAAGGTCACCTGCTTCATACTTCAATGGGGGGAGTTCAAATTTCATGACCTGGTCAGATTATTTAGAATTACACGTAAATATACTAATAATTGTGTCGTCCTTCTCCGTAATTCTCATAGAAATATCCGTTCAGGGAGCGACTCAATCACACCCTTTTCGTGTGCAACGGAAAAGAGTTTCCGGATAGCCTGCCTGCCCTCCTCTCCCAGCGAGATGCTAAAGTCATTTACATAAAGTTTTATGTGTTCGCGTGCGATCTCTTCTTCGGTCTCGCGGGCATGACGACTGATGAAGTCAATTGATTCAAGGGGGCTGGTGCGGGCATATTCAATACTTCGCCGTATGGTCCGGCCCACTTTTGCAGCCACCACGGGATCGATGGTCCGGCTTACCACGATGCCTCCCAGCGGCACCGGCAGTCCGGTCATCTCCTCCCACATCGCCCCCGTATCGGCCACAAGACCGAGGCCCATGGCGCGGTATGTAAAGCGTGTCTCGTGGATGATCAGTCCGGCATCGGCTTCGCCTGAGAGTACGGCTTCCGGGATATCAGAGAAGAGGTACTGGCGTGTGCGTGTGGCACCTGGCCAGAAGATGCTGAAAAGGAGATTCGCAGTGGTATACAGACCCGGGATGGCAATAACAGCATTGTCAAGCTCGTCAGGTGACATCCTGCGCCGGCTCACCACCAGCGGACCGTTGCTGCGTCCCAGTGCACTTCCAGAATCGAGTATCAGGTAACCGGCAGCGGCACGCGCATAGGCATGATAACTCATCTTCGTGATGTTCACCGTGCCCTCCAGAGCCCTGCGGTTGAGCTCCTCAACATCGGCGAGGAACCAGTCAAACTCCAGTCCTTCCGTGTCCACCCTCCCGTGTACCATTGCTTCGAAAATAAAGGTGTCATTGGGGCATGGAGAAAAGCCAAGTGTCAGTCTCATAATTTTACTTTAATGTAAAGGTTCATTGGCCCGGTCCGGAGTGCACCGGGCGGGTTGCCAGTTTTAGCAGTTGAGTCATTCTTTCCTCCAGGCTGCGAAGAGCGAAGGGTATATCCCAGTTGCCGCGGTTTCGGGGCTCTACCATGTTCGATACAGCCCTTACGGCTATCCAGGGAACGCCGGCCATGGCGCAGGTGTAGGCAAGCCAGGCACCCTCCATTGTCTCGATGTCAGGGGTCCATGTTTCGCGAATGCGGTCAATAGCAGGCTGCGATCCGGAAACCATGTTTACTGTGGCACCGGCTACAGCGGGAAGGAGTCCGGCGGCAAGATCAAACCACCATCCGGTGCAGAGTATACGGCCGCCGGAAAATGGTGGAGCATCCGGATCGGCAAGACCGGCGCCGTAGAGCGATATGAAACCGCCGTTGTCATCCACCCCCATATCGGCGAAACAGTCAGAGGAAGTGATCACAACCGTGCCGGGGGGATAGGCCGGGGAATAGCTCCCTGCAATTCCTGCACCGATCACCACTGATGGCAGGGAGATATATCCAGGTTCAGCAGCAAGGGTTCCGGACCGATGACCGGCGTGCAGCCCTCCCTCGGCAAACCTTTTCTGCAGCGCCCATGACATGGCAGCCCCTCCCACCCCGGTGACGATTACCTCAC
>ERZ1645192.4080-NODE-4080-length-11691-cov-22.958835_pt1 | contig 11691 bp, 7 predicted proteins | sample MGYA00575354_ERZ1645192 | MGnify/ENA primary metagenome ERZ1645192 (study PRJEB40844, sample SAMN11349763) | freshwater sediment metagenome | isolation source: river sediment | host: Sediment | place: India: Faizupur Khadar , New Delhi | collected 2017-02-21 ... | reverse complement strand
GCGCAGGGAAGGCCCGAAGCCATGGCCTCGCCCACGGCGTTGGGCAGGCCTTCGCCCCAGGCGGAAGAGGACGTCGCCACGTCCAGGGATGCACAGACGGCGGGGATGTCGCTCCGCTCCCCCAGGAGGTGGAAAGCCCGTGAGTCGGGGAGGATCTTCCGCAGGGAGGGGTTGTCCCTGGTGACTCCCCTGCCTGCCAGAACGAAGCGGGCATCCGGGCACAAGCGGAGGAGTTTCTCCGCGGCCAGGAAAAAGGTCTCATGGTCCTTCATGGGGTCGTACCTGCACACGAGGCCGACCGTGAAGGCTTTGCCGGGGATGCCCAGCTCCGCCCGGATGAGTGCGCGGGCTTCCGGGTCAGGCCTGAACACGGCGGTGTCGAAGCCATTGGGAATGACCGTCCACCGCCGGGGGCGGTATCCGAGCGCCGCGTGCACGTCCCTGCCCGCCTGCGAGTTGACCACCACGGCGGAAGGCAGGCCCGAGAGCAGGGCCCCTGCCTTCACGGCGAAACGGTACACCCCCCCGTAGAGCGAGAGGTCCATGTCCGAGCAGCGGATGTTCCAGAGAGTCCTCTTCGGGTCAAGGAGGGACAGCCCGAGAAGGTTGGCGTGGTACATCCAGCACTGCACGAGGTCAGGCCTCATGAGGCTCGCAGTGAAGCGGAGGCGCAGAATGGCCCTCGGCTCGGGCACACCCTTCTCCATGTTCAGGAAGTGCACCGGGATGCCCGCGAGTTCGAGGGAGCGGGCGAGCGGCCCCGGCCTGGTCATGCACGCCACGTGGTTTTCGAAGAGGCCGGCATCCATGGAGGAGGCCAGCCTGAGGAGGTTCTGCTCCGCGCCGCCCACGTCGAGGGTGGAGATGAGGTGGAGCACCCTGATCTTCGGCCGGGGCTGTCTCATGCGCCGTACCGCTCCTTCCACATCATGAACACGAGGAGGAGCCAGACGCGGTCCACGGCGATGGAGCCTTTTTTCCGGGTGAACTCCCCGACGGTCTTCAGGACCACCTCCGGGTCGAACAGGGTCTGGGCCTTGAGGGAGTCGGGGTTGAGGTGCTCGCTCACCAGGTCCAGGAGGTCGTTGTGGAGCCAGGAGTACACGGGCACGGCGAAGCCCTGCTTGGGCCTCATGAAAAGCTCGTCGGGCAGGTACCTTCCCAGGAGCCTCTTGAGGAGGTACTTCATCTCACCCCCCGAGCGCTTGAGCCTTAAGGGGAGGGTGCAGGCGAACTCCACGATGCGGTGGTCCAGGAAGGGGTCCCTGCTTTCGAGGCTGTGATGCATGGTCGCCCGGTCGACCTTCGTGAGGATGTCCTCCGGGAGGTAGTGTTTCATGTCCCAGTCCATCATCGCGCGCAGGAGGTCCTTCGACGGGTCGAGCGCGGGCCGAGGGTCATGGTAGGAGCCCATGAAGGAGCTTACCTCGTGGGGGAGCCAGTAGCCCACGGAGTACGGGTAGGCCCCCGAGGCGCCGCCCTGCCAGTGGGTGAGCACGGCCTGGAGCTTGCGCATGCGATCCTTGAGGGCGGGGAGCCGCAGGCCCGGCCACGCCCTGGCGAGGTCTGCCGCCCGGTCGCTCCCGAGGACGCCCATGGCCCTGCCCAGGGTCCGGGGCAGGAAGGCCGGGAAGGGGGAGAGCACCCGGTCCAGGCCGTTCATGACCCAGTAGCGGTGGTAGCCGCAGAACAGCTCGTCCCCGCCGTCGGCGGACAGGCTCACCTTGACGTGCTTCCTGGTCATCCGGGCCACGATGGCCGTGGGTATGCCCGAGATGTCGCCGAAGGGCTCGTCGTAGATCTCCGGCCACAGGGGCAGGATCTCCCGGGCGTGCTCCGGGGTGACGGTCTCCTCCGTGTGCTCCGTGCCCAGGAAGTTCGCGATCCTCCGGGCCCAGCCTGACTCGTCGTAGCTCTTCTCCCGAAACCCGATGGTGAACGTCTTCACCGGGGCGGTGGTGTGCCGGGCCAGGATGGCCGTGACCAGGGACGAGTCCACCCCGCCCGAGAGGAAGACTCCCACCGGGACATCCGCCACGAGCCTCAGGGAGAAGGCGTCCTTCATGATCTCTTCGAGCTCGTCGAGATATTTCCCCTCGTCCCTCTGCCCGTCTGTCGGGGCTTCCGGGAAATCCCAGTACCTGCCCTTCTCGAGGGAGAAGCCGGGGGTCACCTTCAGCCAGTTCCCGGGCTCCAGCTTGCAGGTGTGCCGGTAGATGGAGCGGCTGCCGGAGATGTAGCCGTAGTGGAAGAACTCGGCCAGAGAGGCGTGGTCCACCTCCAGGCGCCCCTCGAGGCCCCGGTGCAGGGCCTTGAGCTCGGAGGCGAAGGCGAAGGTTCCCTCGTGATGGTAGTAGTAGAGGGGCTTTACGCCGACGCGGTCGCGGCAGAGGTGCAGGACTCGCTCCTGCGCGTCCCAGAGGGCGAAGGCGAACATGCCGTTGAGCCGGTGGGCGCACCCCGGCCCCCACTGGGAAAAGGCCTTGAGCACCACCTCGGTGTCGGAGGAGCTGACGAAGGAGTGCCCCAGGTTCTCGAGCTCTGAGCGCAGCTCCCGGAAGTTGTAGGCCTCCCCGTTGTAGCAGATGGTGTACCGGCCGAAGGTCATGGGCTGCCGGCCGTTCGGGCTGAGGTCGATGACGCTCAGGCGGCGGTGCCCCAGGGAGAGCCCGGCCTGTTCATCGACGAAGAGACCCGAGTCGTCTGGCCCCCCGCGGACGAGGGTGTCGCGCATCGCCTTGCACCTGCGGCGCAGCGCTTCAGGGGTTTCGCCCGTCCATATTCCTGCTATGCGGCACATCGGTCCTAAGCTCCCAAAGCCCCGCCGGTTCTGCCGGGAAATGCGGTTCGTGGTCCCTGGTGCTCCTGCCAGGCCTGGAACATGAGCACGTCCCAGAGGAGGTACTGCCAGTTGCTCTGCCCGGAAAGGTGCTCCGTCCACTTCTCACGGATGGGGGCAGGGTCGAAGAACCCCTCCCGCCTGAGGCGGCCTTCGTCCAGCAGGCCCTCGGCCCAGTCACGGAGCGGACCCCGCAGCCACAGGTCGATGGGCACGCCGAAGCCCATCTTGGGCCGTTCCAGAAGGCCGCGGGGGACATGGCGGTACAGGATGCCGCGCAGGGCCAGCTTCCCCTGGTCGCCGCGGATCTTCATGGACAGGGGCAGGCTCCAGGCGAACTCCACCACCCGGTGGTCGAGGAGAGGGATGCGCGTCTCCAGCGAGACGGCCATGGCGGCCCGGTCCACCTTGACGAGGATGTCGTCCGGCAGGTAGGTGACCTGGTCCAGGTGCATCATCCGGAGCTCCTGGGCCCCGCAGTCCAGCCACAGCTTCGGCTCGTTGACCGGCGTCTCCGGCTCCTTGCTGCCGAGGACGAGGGACGCGGGCTCGTGCCAGTGGGACAGCAGGCTGAGGTAGAGCGTTTCGAGCGAGTTGGGCCCCAGTGTCTTCGCCATCTGGTGGAGCTTGGTCCCCGGGCTGCTGGCGTTGCGGAGCCTCGACCCCGTCAGGGGGCGTAGAAGCGCGAAGATCCTGTCCCAAACGGCCGGCGGCAGCAGGGTGACCGCCTTGATGAGCTTCCGGCGGAGGGTGGCTGAAACCCTGTTGATCTGGCCGAGGAGATCCATGGCCCTGAAATAACGGGGGTAGCCGCCGAAGAGCTCGTCGCCGCCGTCGCCCGAGAGGCTCACCGTCACGTGCCTCCGGGCGAGCTCGGACACGAGGAAGGTTGGAATCTGGGACGAATCTGCAAAAGGCTCGTCGTAGATTGCCGGCAGCCTCGGGATGACGTCCCGGCATTCCCTGGGCGTGAGACAGAGCTCGGTATGCTCCGTCCCCAGGTGGGCGGCGACGGCCTTTGCGTGCCCGGCCTCGTTGTAGACCTCCTCGTGGAATCCGATGGTGAACGTTTTGACCGGCCGGGTTGCCTGCGCCTGCATGAGGGCTACGACCAGGGACGAGTCGAACCCTCCCGACAGGAAGGCGCCCAGGGGCACGTCAGCCACCATCTGGGCCTTGACCGCCGACTTCAGCAGGCGTTCGAGCTCGTCTTTCGCCTCGGACTCGTCTCCGGGGAAGGGGTGCGCGATCCCCGCGCGGGCCACCTCGCGGGCGGACCAGTAGGCTCCCGGGGCAGCCGGGGAGTCGGGCGAAGCCAAAGTCAGGCTCGTGCCCGGGAGGACCTTGCTCACGCCCTCGTAGATGCTCCAGGGTGCGGGGATGTAGTTGTGGCGCATCAGGAGGGCAAGGGCATCCCGGTTGATCGAAGGGCTGAACCCGGGGAACGCCCGGAAGGCCTTCAGCTCGGAGGCGAACAGGAGCGACGTGCCCGTCCTGCCGTAGTAGAGGGGTTTCTCGCCCATCCTGTCCCGCGCCAGGGTGAGGCAGCGATCCTTTCTGTCCCAGACCGCGAAGGCGAACATGCCCGTGAGCTCCTCCAGGGACTGCCTGATGCCCCAGGTGTCGATGGCCTCCAGGAGTGTCTCGGTGTCCGAGTGTCCTCGCCAGGCGGAGAAGTTCAGCTTCCTGCGGATCTCCAGGTGATTGTAGACCTCGCCGTTGAACACGATGACGTATCTGCCCGAGGCTGATACCATGGGCTGATGTCCGGCAACACTCAGGTCGAGAATCGATAGCCGCCGGTGGGCCAGGGCGACCCCTGCCGCACTGTCCGTCCAGACGCCGCTGTCGTCCGGGCCGCGGTGGGCGAGGGTGTCGGCCATCGCCTCGGCGACGAGGTCAGGGTGTTTCTGCTGGCCCAGGAATCCCGCTATACCGCACACTTCAGGTTTACCCCATCTGGATCAGTTGACCGGAGCGTCTCATCCTTTCAGGAAGATGTACTCGTTGTTCCCCGAACCCTGGCGGGTGAGGAGCCGCTGCAGGGTGAAGCCGCGCCCCCGGCAGAAGTTGAAGACGGCCTCGGGGGTCGCCACCTCGAAGGGCCACCCCCCCATCCAGTCCACCAGGTCGTGCCAGGGGGACATGCCCCGCTGACTGATGTAGGCCTTCCAGGTGGCCAGGGGGTTCAGGGCGAGGAGGTCCCCGAGAAAGGTCCTGCCCCAGAAGAACAGAAAGCCGATGGCGAGCAGGAACGGCCTCGCCCAGGGTTTCCGGTTGTAGAGCTGCTTGAGCTGTGCCCACCGGGAGGACCTGCCGCCTTCGTCGTTGTAGATGGCGATGAAGAGCAGGCCTTGTGGCTTGACCATTCCCGCTGCGTTTTCCATCGCCTTCCACATGTTTCCGGTGTGGTGCAGCACACCCCAGGAATAAACGATGTCCCAGGTGCCCAGCCGGGCGAGGTAGTCCTTGTCCAGGACCGACCCCTGCTCCACTGCCCATTCAGGGTCTCCGGGGAAATAACGTCGCTTGAGCTCCTCAGTACAGGCCACCGAGTGGGGGTCGTAGTCGAACGAGCGCACCGTCGCTCCCAGGCGGCGCGCTGCCAGGGAGAAGAGCCCGCTGCCGCTCCCGATGTCGAGGAACGACTTTCCTGACAGGTCGTTCATTTCCAGCATCTCCCTGAGGGAAGCCTCGGCCTGCCTGACCCGGTCATCGTTCAGCACGCGCAGGAACCGCGACCAGTTCCTGCCGAAAGCGAATCGATCCCCCCTCGCGGTTTCCCTTCCCGCATCACTCATTTCCGGTGCCTCCTTCTGAAAAGACGTTCTCAACCAGGGTGTCCCACCTGCTCATGACCGCTTCCTGCGCGTAGTCTTCCTTCACGCCCCGGGCCTCGGCGCCCAGGCGCAGGCGGAGCTTTTCGTCGGCCATCAACCTTTCCAGGCCGCTGCTCAGTGCTGTGACATGTTCCGCAGGCACAAGCAAGCCGTTTGTCCCGTTCCTGACGATCAGCGCCGGGGCGCTGGGGCAGTCGGCGGCGATGACGGCGCACCCGCAGGCCATGGCCTCCAGGAGGGCGTTCGGGAACCCCTCGAAGCGCGAAGGAAGGGCGAAGACAGCCGCCATCCTCATCCATTCGGCAGGCTCCCTGACCGTCCCCGGCAGGCTGACCGAACCGCCCAGGCCAAGGCGTGCCGCGAGATCCTCGAGATTGCCCCGTTCGCCCCCCTCGCCCAGGATGGTGAGATGCCAGCCCTTCTGAGCCCCTCCGGCCTCGGCAAAGGCGCGGATGAGGAGATCGTGACCCTTCTCTATTCCCAGCCGACCCACGGAGAGGATCAGGGATGTATCACGCTCGGCCGGCTCTCTTTCGGGGAGGCTGCGGACGAAGTTGGGTATCACGGCGACCCGGCAGGAAGGGACCACTTCCCGGGCCCATTGGGCGACTGGCTCGGTCTGCACCACCAGGGCCTTCGACAGGGGGTAGAGCAGCCTGCGGGACACGACCCAGAACCGTCCGACGGGGTTGCAGCGCGGATCCGTCCTTTCCGAGACGACCACGGGAATGCCCGTCCCCACGAGGGCGGTGAGGGTACGCACGTTCGTCGTGTCCATGAAGCTGACAACGAGGTCGGGGGCAGTGCTCAGCACGGCCCTGCGGAGCTTCAGGATGCGCCGGACGCGCTTGTCGATGATCTTCCAGGGGTTGAGGGATTTGCCCCAGTAGTTCAGGGCGATCCGCCCCACTCCCGGGTTGAGCGTGTAGTGATCCTGGTCGACGCCCGAGAGGGTAAGTACGGTGACTCTCCTGCCGTGATCTGCCCACCAGTTTGCCATCTCGGCGAGGACCCGTTCGGCGCCTCCTGCGGAAAGGGAGGAGATGACGAGGAGGATGTGGGGGTCGCGGCGCGCGGTCTTGATCATGTATTCCTCCCGGACACCTTCACTACGAGTTCGTCCCACTGGGCCATGATTTTTTCCCTGGAAAAGCGGGAGCGGACGTCCCGGGCCCGGTTTCCCAGGCTGGCTCTCAGGTTTTCATCCCCCATCAGCCTGAGCAGGGAGGCGCTGAGGGCATCGACGTCACCCGGGGGCACGAGCAGGCCGTTTTGCCCGTGGGAGACGATCTCGCCCGGGCCGCTGGGGCAGTCGGCGGCGATGACGGCGCAGCCGCAGGCCATGGCTTCGAGGAGGGAGTTGGGGAAGCCTTCGTAGCGGGACGGCAGCACGAACAGGCCTGCCTTGTACAGCCACTCGGCGGGCTCCCTCACCACGCCGGGCATGATCACCTCGCAGCCCAGCCCCAGGGTTAATGCGAGGCGCTCGAGGCTCGAGCGCTCGGGGCCCTCGCCCAGGATCACCAGGCGCCAGCCTTCCCGGCCCCTTCCCAGGGCGGCGAAGGCGCGGATGAGGAGATCGTGCCCCTTCTGCCGGTCAAGCCTGCCCACGGCGAGGACGACCCGCTCCCGAAAAGCGTTTTCCCCAGGCCCTGGCATCTCGCGCACGAAGTTGGGGATCACCGCGACCTTTTTTTTCGGCACGACCCGGCCGGCCCACCGGGCCACGGCATGCGTCTGCACCACCAGGGCCCTCGACAGGGGGTAGAGCAGACGCCGGGCGAACGACCAAACGAGGCCGATGCGGTGGTGCCGGGGGTCGATGCGCTCGCTCACGATCACGGGAATTTTCGTACCGGCAAGGGCGGTCACCATGAGGATGTTGGTCAGGTCGATGAAGCTGATCGCTGCATCCGGGCCGAACGCCCTGACTGCTTCGCGCACCCTGAACGGGAGCCTGAGGCGGTTGGCGGCGAACTCCCAGGGGGTGCGGGATTCCCGCCAGAAATCCAGGGGTATCCGCTGGATTCCCGGGTTGAGCGAGTAATGGTCGTGCTCTCTGCCCCGGAACGTGAGGATGGCGACCTCAGTGCCGCGGCCGGCCCACCAGTTCGCCAGCTCGGAGACCACGCGCTCGGCGCCGCCCGGCGAGAGCGAAAGGATTGCCAGGAGGACCCGGTGCGGGTGCTGTGGACGTTCCGTATTCATGCGGGTGAGGTGCAGACGCTCTCTACGAGTTCGTCCCACTGGGCCATGATTTTTTCCCTGGAAAAGCGGGAGCGGACGTCCCGGGCCCGGTTTCCCAGGCTGGCTCTCAGGTTTTCATCCCCCATCAGCCTGAGCAGGGAGGCGCTGAGGGCATCGACGTCACCCGGGGGCACGAGCAGGCCGTTTTGCCCGTGGGAGACGATCTCGCCCGGGCCGCTGGGGCAGTCGGCGGCGATGACGGCGCAGCCGCAGGCCATGGCTTCGAGGAGGGAGTTGGGGAAGCCTTCGTAGCGGGACGGCAGCACGAACAGGCCTGCCTTGTACAGCCACTCGGCGGGCTCCCTCACCACGCCGGGCATGATCACCTCGCAGCCCAGCCCCAGGGTTAATGCGAGGCGCTCGAGGCTCGAGCGCTCGGGGCCCTCGCCCAGGATCACCAGGCGCCAGCCTTCCCGGCCCCTTCCCAGGGCGGCGAAGGCGCGGATGAGGAGATCGTGCCCCTTCTGCCGGTCAAGCCTGCCCACGGCGAGGACGACCCGCTCCCGAAAAGCGTTTTCCCCAGGCCCTGGCATCTCGCGCACGAAGTTGGGGATCACCGCGACCTTTTTTTTCGGCACGACCCGGCCGGCCCACCGGGCCACGGCATGCGTCTGCACCACCAGGGCCCTCGACAGGGGGTAGAGCAGACGCCGGGCGAACGACCAAACGAGGCCGATGCGGTGGCGCCGGGGGTTCGTGCGCTCCGTGACGATCTGCGGGACGCCCGTCCCAGCGAGGGCGAAAAGCAGGTGGATGTTGGTCAGGTCGATGAAGCTGATCACCGCGTCCGGGCCGCAGCCGAGCACCGCGCTGCGGAGCATGGCCTGGTGCCTGGCGAACTGCCAGGGTATGTGCAGGCGGGTGCGCGGCAGCTGCCAGTCGATGGTGATCCTCTTCACCCGGGGGTGGAGGCTGTAGTGGTCGGGGTAGAAGTTCTCCAGGGTGAGGACGGCAACGTCCCTGCCGTGAGCCGCCCACCAGTTGGCCATTTCGGAGATCACCCGCTCGGCGCCGCCCGCGGACAGGGATGATATGGCCAGCAGCACACGCCGCGGCGCCGGGGTCCTTTCCGGTTCTATGGGAGGATCTCCTGCTGGGGCTGGCCGTGCTCACGGTGATAGCGGCGGTATGCCGCCAGCACGGTGTCGGCATCCCCGGCGAGCCTGATCTCGCCGTTCTCGATCCAGACGATGCGGTCGCACCCCTCGACGGTGGTGAGGCGGTGGGCGATGATGATCAGGGTCATCCTGTCCTTGAGGGAATAGATTGTCTGTTGGACCGCCTGCTCGTTTCTGGCATCCAGTGCACTGGTTGCCTCATCGAAGATGATCACCTCCGGGTCGTGGTAGAGTGCCCGGGCTATGGCCACCCTTTGCCGCTGGCCGCCGGAGAGCTTGACGCCACGCTCGCCGAGGTTGCTCCCGATCCCCTCGGGCAGCTGGTGGAGGAAGTCGTCCATGGCCGCCATTCTGCAGCACTTCAAGACCTTCTCGTGGTCGATGTCCTCCGGCCTGACGCCGAAGGCGACGTTCTCCGCCAGGGACGCTGGGGCGATGTAGGGCGTCTGGGGCACATAGCCGATGAGGGTCTGCCAGGCTTTCACGTTCCCGTCGGCGAGTTTCAGCCCGTCCAGGGTCATGGTCCCGCCCGTCGGCCGCAGGAGGCCGATGATGACGTCCGCCAGGGTGCTTTTCCCCGCCCCGGACGTGCCGATGATCCCCAGGGTCTGACCGCGGGGGATGTCCAGGTCGATCCCGGCGAGGGCGGCCCTGTCCGTCCCTTCATATCCGAACGAGACGTCGGCGAGTTTCAGCTCCCGGATGAAGCCCGTGGCGGACATGCCCGCTTTTTTCCCGGTCGCCGCCTGGTCGTCGATCTCCTTCAGGAAGCCCAGGCCTATGTGCACGTAGGGCAGGGCCTGCCTCATGGCATTCAGGCTGTTGAGGATGCGGCTCATGGCGGGCAGGACCCTCCAGGACGTCACCGCCAGGAGCGCGATGGTCCCGGTAATCTTCACCGTCGAGTTCCCGAGCCACAGGAACATGATGACAATGGAGGAGGACAGCAGGACGACCCCCAGCACCTCCAGCAACCAACCGGGCAGCTGGTTGATAAAGCTTAAGCGGGCATCGGTGTGGGCGAAGCCGAAGATGCTCTCCGCGTACTTCCGGGTGAACGCGTCGCCGCAGTGGTAGATCTTCACTTCTTTTATCCCGTGGAGGGCCATGGTGACCTCGCGGTTGATGGCCGCGTTGTAGTCCCGATGGACCTCTGCCAGGCGGTCCATGATACGGCGCACGTACCGGATGATCAGCAGCGAGGTCCCGCCGATGGACAGAAAGACCAGGAGGGAGATGGTGGGGTTTGCGATGAGGATGGTGATGAGCAGGATGGCGACGATGAGGATGTCGCTGACGAGCTTGAGCACCGCCGTGAGGAGGATGCCGAAATACTGGCTCCAGCCGATGCCCTGGATCAGGTCCGCAGAGTTGTGCTGGAGGTGCCACTCGTAGGGCATCTCCAGGAAGCCCTCGAGCATGTGCTCGCCCAGGTAGCCGCTGATGTTCGCGGTGAACAGGCTCGTGGTGTAAGTGGAAACAGCCATCGCCGCATTCTTCATGAGGATGAGCACGATGACCGTGAGGCTCAGGATCAGGATGAGCCTCCTGCTGTCGAGGGACGCAATCCCGGGGATGAGGTGCTGGAAGCGCGGGAGGTGGTCGGTGATGATGGCCTGGGGGTTCGCCACCGAGGCGGCGTAGAAGGAGATCGCGCCGGCCGTGACCGTTTCCAGCACCGCAACGCAGATCATCCCCAGGAGGATGATCCAGAAGCGCCGGGTCCGCTTCGGCGGGAGATGCCCGAACAAGGTTCGCAGGACGGTTATCATCGCGAATCCGTCATTCCCCGTGCTGCCGGGACATCGCTGATTTTCTCATGAGCAACCTTGCCTCCTGGCCGATCCGCACTGCTCCGCCCTGCCGGGTGAACCTGTCGGCAGGGTAAGCCCCCGAAGGGCTCGTTGCGGGCGGAACTGTACCATATACATCGTATTTATCGAGCAGAAAATGAAGTCCTCATTCCCTGAGAGCCCTGTACAAGCTCACGATATATCTGTGCAAATCTCTTTGCGACAAAACCCCAGGAAACGCTTCCCTCGAGGGAGAGCCTCTTTCGCTGCAGCGTCTGCGGGGTTATCTCGTGCCGGAAGGCGCGGATGAGGCACCGGGCGAGGTCATCCTCATCTCCCGGCCTGAAGAGGAACCCGTCTTTCCCATGCTCGATGAACGCCCTGTTGGGCGCGATGTCGGTCACCACGGGGACCATGCCCGCGGCCATGGCCTCGAGCATCGCGATGGATGTGCCGTCCGCGGTTGCCGCGGAGGCATAGACAAACGACTTTTCCATGAGCGGCCCGATGGCCCTGTTGGAGACCGAGCCAAGGAACTCGATGGCCGCCCCGATGCCCAGTTCCGACGCGAGCATCCTCAGGGAAGCCTCCTGCGAGCCCGTGCCCGCGATGACCAGGCGGGCGTCGGGGATTTGGGACAGGACGAGGGGGAGCGCCCTGATCAGGGTCCGGACGTCGTACACCGGCTCGAGGCTCCGGGCATGGAGGATAGCATGGGCTGCGTGGTCGGGGGAGACGCTGAAAAAGGAGGGGTCAACCCCCGAGGTGATGACCTCCGCTCCCGCGAGAGAGCCTCTTTCTCTCATGGCTTCGGACACCACGGTCACCTTTGCCGACAGCCTCACGGCGAGGTC
>ERZ1645192.4079-NODE-4079-length-11700-cov-8.469644_pt1 | contig 11700 bp, 11 predicted proteins | sample MGYA00575354_ERZ1645192 | MGnify/ENA primary metagenome ERZ1645192 (study PRJEB40844, sample SAMN11349763) | freshwater sediment metagenome | isolation source: river sediment | host: Sediment | place: India: Faizupur Khadar , New Delhi | collected 2017-02-21 ... | reverse complement strand
TGCTCCTCGACGAGCCGACCAACCACCTCGACATCGCCGCCATCGAATGGCTGGAAAACCTGCTCATCGAAAGCGGTGTCACGCTGTTCTTCATCACCCACGACCGTTCCTTCCTCGACCGCGTGTGCACCCGCATCGTCGAACTCGACCGCGGCAAGCTGGCCAGTTTTCCCGGCAGTTTCACGCAGTACCAGCAACGCAAGGAAGCCATGCTGCACGAGGAGTCGCTGGCCAATGCCCGCGCCGACAAGCTGCTCAAGGAAGAGGAGGTGTGGATCCGCAAGGGGGTCGAGGCCCGGCGCACGCGTGCGGTATTCCGCGTCCAGCGTCTCGACAAGCTGCGTGCCGAACGCCAGGCCCGCCGCGAGCGGATGGGCAAGGTCAATCTGCAACTCGATTCCGGCGACAAGAGCGGCAAGCTGGTCGCCGAGCTGGAGCACGTCAACAAGGCTTATGGCGAACGCCAGATCGTGCGCGACTTTTCCGCCCGCATCCAGCGTGGCGACAAGATCGGCCTGATCGGCCCCAACGGCGCCGGCAAGACGACGCTGCTCCGCCTCATCCTCGGCGAGTTGCAGCCGGATTCCGGCATCGTGCGCCAGGGCACGAAGATGGAAATCGCCTATTTCGACCAGTTCCGTACCCAGCTCAATCCGGACTCGACGCTGGCCGACGTGATTTCGCCGGGCTCGGATTACGTCGAGATCGGCGGCGCCCGCAAGCACGTCATCGGCTACCTCGAAGACTTCCTGTTCGCGCCGGAACGGGCGCGGTCGCCGGTCAGTTCGCTGTCCGGCGGCGAGCGCAACCGTTTGCTGCTCGCCCGCCTGTTCGCCAAGCCGGCCAACGTGCTGGTTCTCGACGAACCGACCAACGACCTCGACATCGAAACCCTCGAACTGCTCGAAGAGCTGCTGCAGACCTACGAAGGCACGCTGTTCCTGGTCAGCCACGACCGGACTTTCCTCGACAACGTGGTGACGCAGACCATCGCCGCCGAAGGCGAGGGGGGCTGGAAGGAATACGCCGGCGGTTACAGTGATTGGGCCGGGTACAAGGCCAGCCTGGCGAAGGAGGCGGCCAGCAAGGCGAAGGCCGAGGCCAGGCCGGTCGCCAAGCCGGCCGAGGTGCCCAGGGCCAAGGCCGACAAGCTGTCATGGAAGGAGCAGCGCGAGCTTGAGGCATTGCCCGGCAAGATCGCGGCGCTGGAAGGCGAACAGGCCGAGCTGACCAAGCTGCTGGAAGACCCCACCATCTACCAGCGCGATGCGCCGGCTGCGCAGAAGGCAGCCGAACGGCTGGCCGCCATCGACGATGAGCTCATGCAGTGCCTCGAGCGTTGGGAGGCCCTGGAGTCGCGCGCCGGGTGATGCGAGCAGCCGGCTGGCGCTACCTCAGGGGTGGGTTTGCCCGTCCGCTTCGCGGGCCGGCATCGGCTCCAGCCCCAGGCGCTGGCGCACCGCTTCCGGTGTGATATTGAGCAGCTCGCCGATCTCCTTGAAATCGTCGGGCAGGGCGGCATCATCCCAGCCGTGCGAGGAGTGGCGGGCCAGTCTGACGGCCAGGATGACGTTCTTGACGCGTGGATGATCGCTGTTGTCGTCGTTGATCAGCGTCTGCAGCAGTTCCGGCAGGTGCCAGACCCGGCACAGCTCGCTCTGGATGTCATGGAAGGTGAAACCCAGCGCGATTTTCTGGGCCTCGGCGCTGCGCATGCCGGGGTGTGCCTTGAGCATTTCCTGAATGGACAGGCCGAGCTTGGGGGCCGAGCACCACACGAGAATTTCCGACAGATCGTGGAGCAGGGCGGCAATGCGCACCTCCTCCATGTTGATGTCGTGGCGCCAGATCGCCCATTCCTGCGCGTAGTCGGCCGCCCGCTGGGCGCGCCGGATGACTTGCAGCACACCGAGCAGGGCTTGCGGGCCGGCGCCCTTGACCTGGTCCTCGATGGTGAACAGTTCGCTGAAACGATGGAAGAAGGGTTCGATGCCGGCCATCATCACCGCGCTGGCGATGGTCGTGATGTCGCGCTGCAGCGAGCGCCCGCGCAGCGGCTGGATGTAGGCCAGCACACGCACCGTCATGATCGGGTCCTGGAGGATCAGGCGGGCCAGTTCACGGGCGTCGACGCGATCGAGATCGGCCCGCATTTCCTCCAGGCGACGCTTGGTCACGCGCAGCACGGGCAGCCCGTTGTTGCTGAACAGCAGGGTCCAGGAATCGATGTCGGGCAGGGCGTGGTCGAGCATGGTCTGGCAGCCTTCAAGAGATGTGCGTTGATTGCAACGAGTGTAAGGGCGCCCGTAACCGCGGGCAAGGGCGGCGACGTGCGATAATCGCCGCTGCCCCAACCATTTCCGTCTTGCCATGCGCTACCAAATCGTTCCCGTCACTCCCTTCGAGCAGAACTGCACCCTTTTCTGGTGCGAGAACACCCGCCAGGCCGTGGTGATCGATCCGGGCGGCGATATCGAACGCATCCTGCGCGTACTGGAAGACGAAAAGCTGACGCTGGCCAAGATTCTCGTCACCCACGGCCATATCGACCACGCCGGCGGCGTTGCCGCACTGGTCGAGCGCACCGGTGTGCCGGTCGAGGGGCCGCACGAGGAAGACCGTTTCTGGATCGACGGCATGCCGCAGCAGAGCAAGATGTTCGGCTTTCCCAACGTGCGCAGCTTTGTGCCGACGCGCTGGCTGCAGGGGGGCGACAAGGTGCAGTTCGGCGATGTCGAGCTGGATGTGCTGCACTGCCCCGGACACACCCCCGGGCATGTCGTCTTTTTCCACGCCCCCAGCCGTCTGGCTCAGGTTGGCGACGTGCTGTTCCAGGGCTCCATCGGCCGTACCGATTTCCCGCGCGGCGACCACGACACGCTGATCCGCTCCATCCATGAACAGCTCTTTCCGCTCGGCGACGACGTATCTTTCATCCCCGGCCATGGCCCGATGTCGACCTTCGGCGAGGAGCGCAAATACAACCCCTTCCTGTCCGGTCGCTTCGGCTGATCAGTTGGCCGGGCGAATCTTGGCCGCCCAGCTGATCGCCGAGAGCTGGGCGTCGAGATAGGTTTCGGCCGCGATGCCCAGATGGGTGAGCTGGCTGGCCGCTGCATTCAGGTCGCGCTTGTCGGCAGCCTCGATGGCCGCGAGCAGCGCGCCGAACTTGCCGGCATGGGAGCCGAGGGCGGCCTGGGCGATTTCCGGCAGCGGCAACTGGTGCAGGATGTCGCCCATCGACATGTTGAGCAGGGTATCGAGCAGCGAGAAAGTGCCGATCATGAAGGCCATGTCGCCCGGGTTTTCCAGTGCCGGGTCGATGCCCAGGCAGGGTACGAGCAGTTCGATCAGGCGGCCGCGGGCAGCGGCTTTCTGCAGCAGCGGCGTCGGGTGCTGGCCGTTGTTCGGGTCGGAATAAACCAGCAGTTGCAGCCAGCGCTGCAGTTGCCGGCGGCCAAGCAGGTTGATGGCCTGGCCAAAGCTGGTGATCGGGCTGCGCGGTGACATGGCCGCCGAGTTGACCAGGCGTAGCAGACTGTAGGAAAGCTTGGTCTCCTCGCGGAAAATGGCTTCCAGATCGCCGGTGCTGGCATCCCCCTCGATCAGGGTGAGCAGCTTGAGCAGCTTGAGCCGGGTCATGTCGGCCTTTTGCGTGGTCGACCGGGCGAGCAGGAATTCACCGGTGCTCAGCGTACAGGCGTTGGCCAGCGCCCAGTCGCGATCGTTCTGGGTGTGCAGTGTTGTGACGACGACCACGGTACGGCTGGCCATGCCAAGCAGGGTGTAGGGCGGCAGGCTGCGGGCATGGCTGGTGCCGAGCACCAGGTAGTCCCAGGTTCCGCTGGCTGGCAACTTGATGGCGGGGTCGGCGGCCAGGGCCACTTTACATTGGGCCTGACGCAACTGCTCTTCCAGATGTTTCTGCGCATCGGCCGATTCCGGCGATGTTTCGGCATTGAAGACGATCACGGCCCGTTCGCCGAGCACCTGCAGGGTATCGGTATGGCTGTCAGCCGGGAAAAACCAGGGCAGGCGGTGGTCGAATTCCGCCAGTTCCGGGGCGTGGACCAACCTGGCCAAGAGTGCCGGGCTGCTGGCACCGACCGGTAATTCCGTCTTGAAAGCTGACCAGGCGTCATCCGGCCCCAGCATGGGGTGGATGAACACATAGGGCGGGTTGCTCATGGCATGTTCTCTTTAGCGGGCGTTATTTTTGGCAATGCTAGCAAACTTGGACGTTAGCGTCTGTGAGGTACAACAAAATGTTCCATGATTTCAGCGAAATTTTCATCTTCGTATAATTGCCGTATGGTTCCCTCTTACTGGACGCAAGCTGCCGAAGAACTGTCCGCCAGCGATCCGCTGATGGCCGAGCTGGTGGCGCAATACCCCGGGGTTTCGCTGGTCTCGCGCGGCGATCCCTTCTGCACGCTGGCCAGGTCCATCGTCGGCCAGCAGATATCGGTCAAGGCGGCCGACTCGGTGTGGTCCCGTTTTGTCAGCGTGGTTGGCGCGGTCACGCCGGGCCGGGTGGCCGAGTTGGGGCGGGAAGGGCTGGAAGGCTGCGGCTTGTCGAAGCGCAAGATCGAATATCTCGCCGACCTGGCCGGGCATTTTCTCAGTGGACAACTGGCGCCAGCCGGCTGGGCGGCTCACGACGACGAGGCGATCATCGCCGAGCTGGTTGCCGTGCGCGGTATCGGCCGATGGACGGCGGAAATGTTCCTGATCTTCAACCTGATGCGGCCGGATGTTTTTCCACTGGACGACATCGGCCTGCAGCGGGCCATCTTCCTGCGCTATTTCAATGGCGAAAAGCAGCCGCGCCGGGCAATCTCGGCATTTGGCGAGCGCTGGCGCCCCTGGCGCTCGGTTGCCACCTGGTATTTGTGGCGCAGCCTCGATCCGGTGCCGGTGGCGTACTGAGTCATTAGCCTTCCGGCCTTTGGGGTAAAATGCGCCCCAATTCAGAAAACGAGCAGTCCATGAAAACAAGTTTCCTCGACTTCGAGCAATCCATTGCCGACCTTGAAGCCAAGATCGAAGAACTGCGCTTCGTGCAGGACGATTCCGCTGTCGATATCTCGGAAGAGATCGAGCGTCTTGAAAAGAAGAGCGGCCAGCTGACCAAGGACATCTACGCCAAGCTGACGCCGTGGCAGATCTCGCAGGTGGCCCGCCACCCGCAGCGCCCCTACACCCTCGATTACGTTCAGCACATCTTCACTGATTTCGAAGAACTGCATGGTGATCGTGCCTTCGCCGACGACCACGCCATCGTCGGCGGCCTGGCCCGTTTCAACGGTCAGCCGGTGATGATCATCGGTCATCAGAAGGGCCGTGATACCAAGGAAAAAATTTATCGCAACTTCGGCATGCCGCGCCCCGAGGGTTATCGCAAGGCCCTGCGCCTGATGAAGCTGGCCGAGAAGTTCGGCATTCCGGTGATGACCTTCGTCGACACGCCGGGTGCCTATCCCGGCATCGATGCCGAGGAGCGCGGCCAGTCCGAAGCCATCGGCCGCAACCTGTACGTGATGGCCGAGCTGAAGGTGCCGGTCATCGTCACCATCATTGGTGAAGGCGGCTCGGGCGGTGCGCTGGCCATCGCCGTCGGCGACACCGTGCAGATGTTGCAGTACTCGACCTACTCCGTCATTTCTCCGGAAGGTTGCGCCTCCATCCTGTGGAAGAGCGCCGAAAAGGCGCCGGAAGCTGCCGAAACCATGGGCATCACGGCGCATCGCCTGAAAACCCTGGGCCTGATCGACAAGGTGGTCAGCGAACCCCTTGGCGGCGCCCACCGCGACCATGCCGCGATGGCGCAAAACCTCAAAAAAGCCTTGCAGGATGCGCTCAAGCAGCTCGCTGCGCTGTCCACCACCGAACTATTGGCAACGCGCTATGAGCGGCTGATGAGCTATGGCCGCTTCAAGGAACAAGCCGTCAACTGACCTGCCGAAGCGGGTCGGCGCCTTTCTCGCCGCCCGTCTCGCCCCGGATGGGCTGCTGTCGGTCGGTCTGTCCGGTGGCTGCGATTCCGTCGTCCTGCTGCATGCCCTGGTTGCGCTGGGGCTAGGCAAGCGCCTGCAGGCCATCCACATTCATCATGGCTTGTCGCCGAATGCCGATGCCTGGGCCGACTTCTGCGCTGACTATTGTCGTCGCCTCGGGGTGTCGCTCGTCACTCGCCGGGTGGCGGTTGATACGGCGGCTGGCCTGGGGCTGGAGGCAGCGGCCCGCAATGCGCGTTACGCTGCATTCGGCGAGTTGGCTGGCGACACCTTGTTGCTGGCTCATCACCGGGGCGATCAGGCCGAGACGGTGCTCTTCAATCTGCTGCGCGGCGCCGGCGTGACCGGTGCGGCGGGCATTCCCGCCGAGCGGCGCTTCGGTCCGCATCGTTTGTTGCGCCCGCTGCTCGATGTGTCGCGTGGCGAGATCGAGGCTTATGCCCGCCATGTCGGGCTGGCCTGGATCGACGATGAAAGCAATGGTGATACCGCCATTACCCGCAATTTCCTGCGCCATCAAACGCTGGTCGCACTCGGTCAGCGCTTCCCGGCGGCCGAATCCGCGCTGGCCCTGGCGGCCAGCCATTTTGCCGAAGCCGGTGGCCTGCTCGATGAACTGGCCGAGCTCGACTGGCAGCGGGTAGCGGAGGGAGGGGCTGCGCGGCTGGGCGATTTGCGCCAGTTGTCCATGCCACGGGTCAAGAACCTGCTGCGTCATCGTCTGCGGCTCCTCGGCTGGCAGGTTCCCGTCGCCAGTCGTCTCGACGAGTTTGTCCGGCAAGTGCTGACAGCAGGGCCCGACCGGCACCCCGAACTGGTCTTGCCGGACGGCAAAATGCGGGTCGCCCAGCGCCGCCTGCACTGGCTCTCCGGAAAATAACAATCTGTTACCAAGCGCCTTTCCGCGGCGAATGCCCTTCAGTTACAATCAAAGAATTACTTTATTCATATACAGGCCATGATTACCGGATCCATTGTCGCCATCGTTACGCCCATGCATGAGGATGGCAGCCTCGACTTGAACACCTTCCGCAAGCTGCTCGACTGGCATGTTCAGGAAGGAACCGATGCCGTCGTGGTGGTCGGCACGACCGGCGAATCGCCGACGGTCAATGTCGAGGAGCATTGCGAACTGATCAAGGTCGCGGTCGAGCACGTTGCCGGCCGCATTCCGGTCATCGCCGGTACCGGCGGCAATTCCACTGCCGAAGCCATCGAACTCACCGAGTTCGCCAAGAAGGCCGGTGCCGACATGTCGCTGTCGGTTGTGCCCTATTACAATCGCCCGACCCAGGAAGGCATGTATCGCCACTTCAAGGCGATCGCCGAAGCCGTCGAACTGCCGATCCTGCTCTACAACGTACCGGGCCGTACCGTGGCCGACATGGCCAACGACACCATCCTGCGCCTGGCCCAGGTGCCGGGCATCGTCGGCGTCAAGGATGCGACCGGCAACCTGGACCGCGCCTGCGACCTGATCGCCCGTGCCCCGAAGGAGTTCGGCCTGTACACCGGTGACGACATGACGGCGGTGGCGACCATCGCCCTCGGCTTCCATGGTGACATCTCGGTGACCGCCAACGTCGCACCGCGCCTGATGCACGACATGTGCGTCGCCGCCCGCAATGGCGACATGGCCAAGGCGCGCGAGATCCACTTCAAGCTGGTTGGCCTGCATCGCGACCTGTTCTGCGAAGCCAACCCGATTCCGGTCAAGTGGGCCGTGCATCAGCTCGGCCTGATGCCGAACGGTATCCGCCTGCCCCTGACTACCCTGTCCGAGGCCAGCCAGCCTCGCGTTCTGGCTGCTCTGCGCCAGGCCGGCCTGATTGCCTGACCCCGGAGTACAAGAAACATGAATCGTCGGCTTTCCGGCCTCTCCCTGTCCCTGCTCGCCATTGCGCTGGCTGGTTGCAGCATGCTTCCCGAATCGCGCAAGATCGAATACAAGTCCGCCGGCAAGGCGCCGACGCTGGAAATCCCGCCCGATCTGTCGCAGATCGCCCGTGACGACAAGTATCTGGTGCCCGATGCCGCCGGCAAGGGTAGTGCCACCTTCTCGGCCTACAGTGCCGACCGCACGCCGCAGGCCCAGGCGCAGAACACGGCTGTCCTGCCCCAGGTCGACAAGGTGCGCGTCGAGCGCTCCGGCAACCAGCGCTGGCTGGTCGTTGCCCTGCCGGCCGACAAGCTGTGGGATACCGTCAAGGACTTCTGGCAGGAAACCGGATTCATCATCAATGTCGAACGTCCGGAAGCCGGCGTGATGGAAACCGATTGGGCCGAAAACCGCGCCAAGATCGGTGAGGATTTCATCCGTAACACCCTGGGCCGCCTGCTTGACTCGTTGTATTCGACCGGTGAGCGCGACAAGTTCCGTACCCGTTTCGAGCCGGGCGCCACACCGGGTACTACCGACATCTTCGTCAGTCACCGTGGCATGGAAGAGGTTTACACCTCCTCGGCCAAGGATGACACCCGCTGGCAGCCGCGTGCCGCCGATCCGGAACTGGAAGCGGAGATGCTGCGTCGCCTGATGGTCCGCCTTGGCTCCGAGGAAAAGCGTGCCGAAGCCTCGCTGGCTACCGTCAAGGCTGAGCCACGCGCCAAGCTGGCCAAGTCGGACGACGGTGCTGGAACGCTGGAAGTCTTCGAGCGCTTTGACCGTGCGTGGCGCCGTGTAGGCCTGGCGCTGGACCGCGTCGGCTTTACCGTCGAAGATCGTGATCGCTCGCGTGGCTTGTACTTCGTACGCTATGTTGACCCCGATGCCGACAACCGCAGCAAGAAGGATACCGGCCTGATGTCCAAGCTGGCTTTCTGGAAGAGCGATACGCCGGTCAATAGCAATGCCCAGTACCGCATCTACGTGAGCGAGGACGGGCAGCAGAGCGTCGTCAAGGTGCTGTCGGCCGAAGGCGGCACTGACAAGTCGGAAACTGCGAAGAAGATTCTCGGCCTGCTCCTTCAGCAGTTGCAGTGATCCGTTTTGCCTCGCTCGGCAGCGGCAGCGCCGGTAACGCGCTGCTCGTCGAGTCCGGTAAAACCACCCTGATGCTCGATTGCGGCTTCGGGTTGCGGGAGACCGTGACCCGTCTGCTGCGTGTTGGTCGCCAGCCTGGCGATCTCGACGGCATCGTCGTGACGCACGAGCATGGTGACCATGTCGGCGGTGTGTTCCGACTGGCCCGCAAGTATGAAATCCCGGTCTGGTTGACGCATGGCACCTGGTCCGGCTGTCGTATTGACGATGCCGGGCTCGATCTGCGCATCATCGACAGCCATCGCTCCTTTGCCGTGGGTGATTTTGAGCTGGCCCCTTTCCCCGTTCCTCACGATGCACGGGAGCCGGTGCAGTATGTTTTTTCGGCTGCCGGTCGGCGGCTCGGGGTGCTGACCGACGTTGGCGAGACAACGCCGCACATTTGCGCCATGCTGTCCGGCTGTGATGGGCTGGTGCTCGAGTTCAATCACGACGCTGAACTGCTCGCCGGCTCGGCTTATCCGGCATCGGTCAAACGCCGCATTGCCGGGCGCTTCGGGCATCTGGAAAACGAAGCTGCGGCAGCCCTTTTGCGCGGGATCGACTGCTCGCAGTTGCAGCATCTGGTCGCGGCGCATCTGAGTGAGCGCAACAATCAGCCGGAACGGGTGCTGGCGATGGCGACCGAGGTGTTGGCCGGAAGCGCGGTTGACATCGCGGTGGCAACCCCCGATCGCGGGTTCGACTGGCGTTGTCTGGTCTGACAACAATTTCCGGACAATAAAAAACGGGGCCGCAGCCCCGTTTTTACTGGCGAGAAGGGAAGAATTACTTCTTCTCTTCAGCCGGCTTGGCGGCTTCCATGCCGGCCATACCAGCTTGCTCGGCCGGCTTGGCGGCTTCCATGCCGGCCATACCAGCTTGTTCAGCCGGCTTGGCGGCTTCCATACCGGCCATGCCAGCTTGCTCAGCCGGCTTGGCTTCCGGAGCCGGGGCAGCAGCCGGAGCGGGGGCCGGAGCCGGAGCGGCAGCAGCCGGTTCTTCCTTCTTGCCACAGGCAGTCAGGGCAACAGCCAGCAGAGCGGCAACGAGAATAGACTTATTCATGGGATTTCCTTATCGACAAGAACCAAAAAATTCTGAATTTTGGGAGATCAGGAGCTACCTGATCAGCACAAGATTATAGCAAGAAAACAATCAGCGGCGCGTGCCCTTTGTTGCAATGCGAAATGGCAGTCGAATATCAAAGGCCGGTGACCGAATGGGTGATGCGTACGCCGCCTTCCGTCCAGATTTCTTCAAAACGGGCCAGGTAGGGGCGCAGTTCATCGGCTTCGTCGATCAGCAGTTTGCTGCGCGGCATGTCGCGTTCGAAACGGATCAGGCCATGTTTGCCGTCGACGATGATCATGCTGTCCCGCAGGTGGGCAATCTGGCTGGGCGTTTCCTGCGCGGCGGCAAGATGGCCGTAGGTGGTGAGCAGTTGCTGCAGTAGCGGGTGCTGGTGGCGTAGCGGCGAAGCATTGCGCACCGCCATGCGCAGAATGTCGCCGTGTTTGGCGTCGAGCAGCCGCTTGATGTGTTCGAGGCGCGGCCTCGAATCCAGCTTCAGGGTGACCAGATCTTCGTCGTAAACGCAGATGTGATGTGTGGCAATGGCCAACAAACGGTCGATTGCCGTTTGGTAGTCTGCCCAGGAAGTAATCAGTTCGCGAGCCATGGCGCTTAGTGTAACCGATTGATAGAATTCGCGCTTTTTCGGAGTCGACCGTGCCGATCGGGATTATCGAATCGCTGGACCACGAGGCGAGGGGCATTACCCGCCAGGAGGGCAAAGCCATTTTTGTCGATGGCGCGCTACCGGGTGAAACGGTCGAATATGCCAGCTTCCGGCGCAAGCCTAACTATGAACTGGCCCATCTGGTCAGCGTCCTGAAGCCCTCGTCGGCGAGAGTCACGCCACGTTGCCCGCATTTCGCCATCTGCGGCGGTTGTGCGATGCAGCATATGGATCCCTCGGCACAACTTGCTGCCAAGCAGCGCGTGCTGGAAGACGGTCTGTGGCATATCGGTCGCGTGCGTCCGGAAAGCATCCTGCCGCCGATTCAGGGCGAAGCGTGGGGTTACCGGCATCGGGCCCGGCTGGCGGTGCGCAAGGTCGAGCGCAAGGGGGGCGTGTTGATCGGCTTCCATGAAAAACGCAGCAGCTACATCGCCGATATGGAAACCTGCGCGATTCTGCCGCCGCATGTTTCGGCCCTGCTCATGCCTTTGCGCGAACTGGTCGGTGCGCTCTCCATCGCTGAGCGCATGCCCCAAATCGAACTGGCCGTGGGCGAACATTGCACCGCGCTGGTCCTGCGCATCCTGGAGCCGCTGACGGCGGCCGATGAAAAGCTGCTGCGCGCTTTTGCCGATCATCACCGGGTCGTCTTCTACCTGCAGCCCAAGGGCCCGGATTCGGTCCATCGCCTTTATCCGCCGGATGCGCCGCGCCTTTCCTATACCTTGCCGGAATTCTCGCTGGAACTGGATTTTCGGCCGACCGACTTTACCCAGGTCAATCACGCGGTCAACCGTATTCTGGTGCGACGTGCCTTGGGTTTGCTCGATCCGCAGCCGGGCGAGCGGATCGCCGACATGTTTTGTGGCTTGGGTAATTTCACGCTGCCCATCGCGCGGGCCGGGGCCAGCGTGGTG
>ERZ1645192.4078-NODE-4078-length-11701-cov-6.763953_pt1 | contig 11701 bp, 8 predicted proteins | sample MGYA00575354_ERZ1645192 | MGnify/ENA primary metagenome ERZ1645192 (study PRJEB40844, sample SAMN11349763) | freshwater sediment metagenome | isolation source: river sediment | host: Sediment | place: India: Faizupur Khadar , New Delhi | collected 2017-02-21 ... | reverse complement strand
AGCAGCGGAATCATAATCCGCGTGTCGGGGGTTCGAGTCCCTCCTCCGCTACCAACGGCCGCGCTTGGGTCGGTTTCGGTGCGATGGCGTGCGGGCATACCGTTCGCGGAAGTCATGTCTTGTGTCCCGTGAATTCGGGCCCCCCCAGTTCCGCCAAACTCCGATCGCAGGCGCAACTCACTCTCAACCGCAGTTGTAAAAAATACTTGCTGAACCCACGCGATTGGGGGTAGCGTTTTGGGTTAGGCGTGGGGCGGCTAGCGGGCAGCGCTGGCAGCGGGGCATGGCCTAGGGGGGATCTGCCGATGCGATATTTCTCCATCCTTTCCGCCCTTTCTGCGAGTCTTCTCGTTATGGTTGTCGGCTGTGCGAAGTTCGACTCCGGCCGGCCGTTCGATGAGACCAAGGCCGACGACATCCGTATCGGCACAACCACCAAACGCGAAGTGCGGGAGATGCTGGGCCCGCCGCACACGTCGGGCCTGACGCCGATGACGGGCATGGCGCCCGGCATGCAGACGATGCCGATGGCGCCGATGCAGGGTGTTCCCGGCCCGATGGGCGGCGAGAAGGACACCGAGTACTGGACCTATCAGTACACCAAGCATGACGCGGCGGTGACGAGCCCCTTCAGCCTCGGCGGCGCCGGCAAGGGCGTCAGCCTGCAAATCACGTTCAAGAAGGACGTGGTCTCGGACTGCATCCTCACCAACACCGAGACCACCAACAAGATGCTTATTGTTCCCTATTACTCATCAGGGAGCAACCAGGGCGCAACACACCAGCGCCGCTGCGGCGATAAGTCAGCGGCGGAGCGGTAGAGGTCACGAGGACCGGCCGGCGCCGCCGGACGGCGCATGAAGGGCTGAACTAATAGCGAACGCAAAGCGAGGCGCCTCAACACTCAGTTCCAGAGGCGCCTCATAGGGACAATCGCGGATCGCATTGTGGGAGAAGGCAGATGGCATACCCAAGCGCAAACGCTAGACCTTGGCTTCATACCACTTATGGGACTTACTCTGGTGGCGATTCTGCGCTTTTGCAGGCGGTTTCCGGCACCACCGCAACTGGCTTGAACGGACCGGCAAGTGCGCCGCGAGCGCCACAGATCACGACGGTCCCACAGTACACGTGGACACATGGCTGTACGCCAACCGCAGTCGGCAGCCTGATGGGCTATTGGGATGTCAAGGGATACAGTAACCTGTTCAGTGCCCAGGGATGGGATAACGTTAAACTGACTAAAAACGTCGCCAACGAGATCACGGATCCGCAACATGCGGCGAAATACGGCTCTGCACAGAACAATCACAGCGACAAACTTTACTTGCCAAACTCTTATGATAGCATTGCCGATTGGCTAGGAACATCAGTTGATCCTCTAGGATATGGAGAAACTTATACCAACAATATTTCCGTAGGAATCAAACAATACGCAAGCTATAAAGGTTATCAGTTTAGCTCGAATACATACTATTACAACTCAACATCGTGGGACATCCTTAAGCGCGAAATCGATGCCGGTCGTCCCATCATCGCGGGAATCGATTCGGGTAATGACGGTCAACTTGACCATTCGGTGCCCGTGTTCGGCTATTATGAGGGATCCGGCGTCAGGATGTATGCGTTCTACCTCGACTGGTACGAGGTGGAAGGGGCGGTGACGAACGGATACTGCTGGGCAGTGTTTGCGCCAACCGCGCGCGGCGTGCAATACGGCGTTCACGACTTAACCACCATGGTGCCAAGTGGCGCGACACCGCGTCCGATCCCGGGTGGTCCGACCGAGGGCAACGACAAAATCACCGGGACCAGCGGCAACGACAACCTGCGTGGCCTTGGCGGCAACGATACGTTGTCGGGGGCCGCAGGCGACGACTCTCTCTCCGGCGATGCCGGCAACGACTCCCTCTCCGGCGGCGACGGCAACGACTCTGTCGAAGGCGGGAGCGGCGCGGATACCATCTACGGCGGCAACGATAACGACAAGATCTGGGGGCACATTGGGGCAGGCCCCAACGCAGCGGACGGCGCCGATCGGATCTATTGTGAAGCCGGGAACGACTACGCGATCGGCCACAACGGCGACGATGTTGTCGATGGCGGGTCCGGCAACGACGACATCTACGGCGACTTGGGCAACGACACCCTCATCGGTGGCCTTGGCCAGGACACGATGGGGGGCGGAGCCGGCAACGACATCTTCCGCTTCAACTCGGCCGCCGAATCCGCTGTCGGCAGCAGCCGCGACATCGTCTACTTCAAGCTGCCAGGTGCGGCGCTGGAAGACCGCATCGATCTGTCGGCGGTCTATAGCGGCACCCTCGCTTGGAAGGGAACCGGCGCGATGGTGGGCGCCAGCGTCCGCGTTTTGAACGGGGCGAACAACCAAACCATCGTCCAGATCAGTAACGATGCGGACAACGCAGTCGAGATGGAGATCGCGCTGGCCGACGACGCCTACACGGCAAGCCACTATGTCGCGGCCGACTTCATCCTCTGAGCACGGACAGCGCGAGCGGATCGCTGAACAGGGGAAGGGGATGGGAACGCCGAGGAGCGGAAGAGTGCGACTCTTTGCGGGCAGCATGGCCGGTGTGATGCTGCTTGCGAGTTGTGCCAGTCCGCCGCCGCCGCAAACCGCTGCGGCTGTTGAGCCCGGCCGGCCGCTCACCGCCGAGGAAGAGCGGATGCGGGCCCAAGCGGCGGACTACAACCGCACCATCGTCGAAGGCGTTGCCGTCGGTGCTGCCGCCGGTGCCGGTGCGGGCGCGCTCGCCGGGCTTGCGGCGTGCCGCGGCAAGCTCGACTGCATGCTGATCGGGATGGCGATCGGCGCGGTCCTGGGAGCGGGCTTGGGCGGCTTCGGTGGCAAGTATTACGCCGACAAAAAGGAGCGCTACCTCAACGAAGAACAACGGCTCGACGCCATAACTGTGGATTTCCAGAACAATAACAAGAAACTCGAAGACGAAGTCGCCAACATCCGCGTCGTCACGCTCGATAACAAGAAGCGCATCGAGGCGGTGAAGCGGGACCTTGCGGCGCAACGGATGTCGGCCGAGCAGGCGCGCAAGGAACTGGCCACCATCGACAGCAACCGGGCGTTTCTGCAAGCGCGCGTCGATGAGCTGAAAAAACTGCGCAACGACTTTCGCGAGGTGGCGCAGCAGGCCCGCGCCGACAGCGGTAACAACCCGCGCGTCGCGCAGATGGATGGCGAGATCAACGCGATGGAACGCCAGATTACGCGCTTGCAGGGTGAGCTTGACGCACTGAGCTCGCGCCGTGCCAGCGTCGTCGGCTGATGCCGGCCCCCCTTGCGGGCGTTTGTCGCCGGCCTGCGGGCAACAGAGTGGGAGGGGAACAGACATGAGACTTACCCCGAGGCAGGATCGGACGGAACAGCGGCAACGCGCTGTCGCGGCCGGCCGGTGGCTGATGGCCGGGCTGCTGGTGCTCGGCGTTGCTGGCTGCGCCGGCTACGAAAAGGAGAAAATCCACCAGAAGTACGCCGGAGCGACAGTCGCCGACAAGAAGATCGTCTCGAAGACGCGCTATGAGCCAATCAGGATCGTTTCCTATGTGCTGCCGAATGGCCAGATCATCTGCGAGGGGGAGTATGGCGAGATACGAGTCAGCTGCGCCATGCAGAAGGCCCAGATCGAAAAGAAATACAACATAAAGGTCCGGGAGATTGTGCGCGACTCAGGCCAGACAAGGCCGGTGCAATACGATGAACACTACTTGGTGTTGAAGCACCCGGATGGCACTGTAAGCACGCAACAGGTCAACGACGTGCAGTTCCGCGAGTCCCTCATCGGCGAGCGCCTGGGCCTCAAGTCGACCGACCCGACCGCCCGCCGGGCCGCGTTGACGACGGAGATCACTGCGGCAGAGAAAGACCTCGAAGGTGCATCCGTTCAGCGTGAAGCCAAGTCGCGCGAGAAGGAGCGTGCCGAGCGCGAACTGGCCGCGTTGGAGAGGCCGGCGAAAGGTCGCAGGAAGGGCAGTGCCGCCGAACTGGGGAAGGCTCAGGCCGAGGTGAAGCGCTTGAGCCAGGAGCTTGATGGCTTGACCATGGATGAGGAAGATAAGCAGTTGCGGCTGACGCAGTTGCGCGAAGAACGTGAGAACATCGACAATCCGAAGCCGCAGGCGGGCGCATCTCAGCAACCGCAGCCGCAGCCGCCACCGGCACCGGTAGCCGCCCCGTAACTGCCGCGACTGCAGGCTTTTTCAGGTGGCGAGAGCCGGTTCTTGCCTTCGTCTGGCACGCCCGGTCCGTTTCCACCGCGAGCCCGTGTGTGGACGCCCCCCCCCAGCCGCCCCCCGCGAGGCGCCTCCTCCGCCCGCCTGGCCGTTCGCGCAGAGCCGCGATCCTGCAGCCGGATCCGGTTTAGTTATGGCCAGTGGGGGATAATTATTTCTCTCTTAGCAGCACCGGCCAGGCTTCGAGCCAGCAGCAGACGTGGTCGTAGCCGTCGATGACGACCAGCGGTCCGCCGAGCCCGGCAGCCCCGCGGGCGGTGACGGTTGGCGGCACCACCGTATCCGCGCTGCCGGCGAAGTGGCGCTGGCGGATGGAGGCGGGCAGCGGCGGACCTTTGGCCGGGCTGGCGGTGTCCGGCGAAAGCGCGATACCCTGGGATGCGGCCCAGCCCTCGGCATCGAGGTTGGCCGCGATCGTCACCAGAAAGCGGCTTTCGGCAAAGCGCGGCGCCAGCAGCGCGGCCAGCGTCCCGCCGCCGCTGTAGCCGATCCAGCCGATGGCGGCCCGCGGCTGATCCGCGAGCACGCGCCTGAGCGCCGCCTCCATGCTGGCGACCACGTCTTCGCCATAGCGGCGATCGGTCCACAAAGCGGAGCTGCAGGCGAGCCGATCGTCAACCGCGTGATAACACGGCCTGCCGAGGAGAAGTGCCGGTGCCGGCCCCTTGGCGAGCAGGTGAAGGGCGAACGGCCGGCCGGGTGTCGGGTCAGGGTTGGCGACACCGTAGAGGAGCGGGCTGCCGTCGCCCTCGATGTAGACGTGCAGGAGGCCTGGTGCGTCTGCTTCCTTGACGAACACCGCATGCGGGAAGCGGGTTCCGGGGACGGTTTCGCGCCTCAGTCCAAGGCCGCGCGCGGTATCCTCGAAGCGGGCGGCAGGCGTCGTGCAGGCGCCAAGCAGCGCGGCCGCGAAGAGTGAGAGGGCGGCTAAGGGCAATTCTCGGGCAACTATCCGGATGCGCATTCCGCCGTTAACGTTTGTTTCTCGCGTTGGCGGGAAAACGTTGTAGACTTGTGCTTGCGCGATGCAACAGCGGCCGGCGCGCTGCAGCGTTGCCGGCTCGCTTGCGGGCGGGAGGAGCGGCGATGCACACGAGCGCGCTGAACCAGAGAACAGGAAGCCGGGTACGGCGGCGAAGCTTCGCGGGTGGGGCGATGCTGGCGCTGGCGCTCGCGGCCTGCTCGACTGGATCAACCCCCGATGCCGGCGCCGGCACAGCGGCGCCGCTCAGCGGGTCGGCCGGGATCGACCAATTCCAGATCGTCGATTGCCTCCTGCCGGCGTCGATCCGCCAGCTCGGCACCAGCGTCACGATTCCGGGCCGGCGGCGGGCGATCCGGACGTCCGCCAGCGATTGCGGCATCCGCGGCGGCGAGTACGTTGCCTACGACCGGGCCAACTATGCCACGGCCTTGAAGGTATGGCTGCCCCTGGCGGAGGCCGGCGATGCGAAGGCACAGACCTACGTCGGCGAGATCTACGAGAAGGGCCTCGGCATTGCGGCCGACTACGGCGCCGCGGCCGAGTGGTACCGCCGGGCGGCCGAGCAGAACTACGCCCCGGCGCAGGTCAACCTCGGCAGCCTCTACGAGCGCGGCCAGGGCGTGCCGCGCGACTCACAGCAGGCGGTGAGCTGGTATCGCCGCGCGTCCGGTCTGCCCGCGGCCGGCGTCGCCTTCGTTCCGGCGGCCGATCCGGACGAGGTTGCGCGGCTGGAGGCCGAGCGCCGGCGGCTGGAGGAGGAGAACGCGCAAGCGCTTAAGGAACTGCAGCTGGCGAAGCTCAAGATCGGATCGCTGGAAGGGGAACTGGAAGCGACACGCAAGCGGCTGCGCGAGCTGAAAGGGGATGCCGAGCAGGGCAGCCGCTCTCTCGACGCGGAACGGCAGAGGCTGGCGCAGCAGGAAGCCGCATTGACCGCCGACCGGCGGCGGCTGGCGGCTGACCAGGCGCGTCTTCGGAAGTTGCTGGAGGAGGCGGCGACGCTTCCAGCGCAGCCGACACCGGCGGATTCCGGCCGTCTCGCCGCGATCGAGCGCGAAGCCGAGGTTCTGCGTGCCGACCTTGAAAGGCAGGAGGCCGCGCTCGCCGCCAGGGACCGCGAGCATGCCGCGCTCAAGCAAGACGTAGCGGCGAAGGAAGCCGAGATCAGGCGCCTCAACTCCGAGATTGCGGCCCTTAACCGCCGGGCCGACGAGCAGGCGGGCCACGTGCGCGAGGTCGCCGCCAAGGAGGCGGAGATTGGGCGGCTCAACGGCGAAATCGCCAAGCTGCGGCAGCAGGGCGAGCAGTTGGGCGCGCAATCGCGCGAGATCGCTGCCAAGGAAGCGGAGATCCGGCGCTTGAACGAACGCATTGCCGAGCTTGCCAAGGCCGGTGCAACGACGCCGGTCGATCTCTCGTCCGTTCCGGTGATCGAACTGATCGATCCGAAGCTGGTGGTTACCCGCGGCCAGGCTCGCGTCACGATGCGCGCGCCTGTCGATACGCGGCTCATCGTCGGCCGCGTCGTTCCGATGGCGAACCTCCTGTCGCTCACCGTCAATGACGTCGAGGAGAAGCCTTCGGAAAGCGGCATGTTCCGCTCCGAGGTGCGCCTGAGAGGACAGGCGACGCCGGTCAAGATCGTTGCCACCGACCGTGCGGCCCACCGTGTCGAGCTGGATTTCGAAATCGCCCGCCTTGCGCCGCCGACGGAACCACCCTCCCGGCCGGCGGCCTCTCCTTTGGGCATGCCGCTCGCAGGTGCGCTGGCGGGGGTCGATTTCGGCCGCTATCACGCGCTCGTCGTCGGTAACGACGCCTATCAGCACCTGCCTCCATTGAGGACGGCCGTGGCCGACGCGCAAGCCGTCGCCGATCTGCTGCGCAATCGCTACGGCTTTGCGAACGTCAAACTCCTGACCAACGCGACGCGCTACCAGATCGCCTCGGCACTGGAGGAAATGCGCGAGACCCTGACCGAGAAGGACAACCTCCTGATCTACTTCGCCGGCCATGGAGAGATTGACCGCCGCAATCAGCGCGGCCACTGGCTGCCGGTCGATGCCGAGGCGGGGCGGACCGCGAACTGGATCTCGAACATCTTTATCAGCGATGTCCTGAACGCGTCTTCAGCCAAGCATATCTTGGTCGTCGCCGACTCTTGCTTCTCGGGCACGCTGACGCGCTCGGCGCTTGCCCAATTGCAAGCCGGCATGAGCGATGATGCGCGCGCGATCGCGATCCGGACGATGGTCGGCGAGCGTGCCCGCACGGCGCTGACCTCCGGCGGCGAGGTTCCGGTGGTTGACAGCACCGGCGGCCGGCATTCAGTGTTCGCACAGGCCTTCCTGGATCTGTTGGCGAACAACCCGGGCGTCCTTGAGGCGCAGCTGTTGCATCGCGAGCTTGCCAAGCGGGTCAAGCGTGCGACGGATTTGTTGGGCGTCAATCAGGTGCCGCAGTACGCACCGATCGAGTACACCCAGCATGGAGGCGGGGATTTTCTGTTCGTCGCGCGCTCCGGTGTCCGCGGGTGATGCCTGCCGCCCCTGCCGCGCTCAAGCGCGGACCAGCGTCGGCGGGTCGTCGTCGCTCGCGCAGGCGACTAAGCCAACCGTCACGTTGTCGCGGGCGGCCCGGCTCAGCGCCAGATCCACGAGGCCCCTTGCCGCGGTGTTCCAGCCAGCGCCGATCATCGTCGCAATATCGGCATCGCTGACCGCCTTGCTGAGGCCGTCCGTGCACAACAAGAACACGTCGGCCGCAGCGAGCGGCTCGACGCGGGTCTCCAGCTCGAAGACGTCCTGGGTCCCCACCGCGCGGGTGATAATGTTGGCGTAGCGCGGATCGGCCTCTTCGTCGGTTGTCAGTAGCCCCAGCGCAATCATCTCCTCGGTGCGGCTGTGGTCGCGGGTCAGGCGTATCAGTGCACCGTCGCGGTAGCGGTAGACTCGGCTGTCACCGGCCCACAGACAGACGGCCGTCTGACCGGAGAGGATCAGCACGGCGACCGTGCTCCCCGTCAGCCGCCCCTGCAGGCGCTGTTCGGACAGCATGCGGATCCGGCGGTTCGCGGCCGCCATCTGCGCCTGGACCTGGGCGATCATGTCCGCAGGCGCGGTGGCCGGCTGCACCGCGTCGAGGGCGTCGATGACGAGCCGGCTCGCCAGATTGCCTGCCTCGTGCCCCCCCATGCCGTCGGCAACCGCCCACAGGCCGAGGTCAGGCGCCTCCAGGTAGGCATCCTCGTTCAGCGAGCGAACGCTGCCACGGTGGCTGACAAAGTGAGACGTGCAGGCGGGGAGGGCGGCGCCGGTCATGGGCCGGAATCCAGCGCGATCGGCCTGGCGTCCGCTGCCGCCGCCACGTCTTGCGGCGGCGCGGGTTCAGGTGGCAGGCTGGTCAGGAACGCTGCGAACTCCTCCTCAAGCGGCAGACCGCGGTAGAGCCGGACGATCGGCTCGATCGCATCGGATCCTCGGGTCCACCACAGGCTCAACGCGCCGATGCTGCTTGCGGCCAAGTCATCGAGCGCCCCGGGATACATCTGCTCCGGTTGGCAGTCCTCGGCTTCGGCGGCGAAGGGCCAGGCCCGCACGAGCGCGCCTGCACCGCCCGGCGCCACCGCGGCACCCGCCAGCGGCTGAGGAACTGCCGGCGGGCCAATCGCTGCGAGGCGCTCCGCAATCGTGTCCGGCTCCAGCCGTTCCGCGAGCGCGGCAAGCGCCAGGTCCTCCAGCGCCGCGAACCAGCGCGCGGCAAGGGCGATGGCAAAGGGCCGGCAGCCGTCGCCAAGGACGCTTCCGAGCGTCAAGGGAAAGTGGCGGTTGACGGCATCGACGCTCGGCACCAGCACGCCCGCCACCGGAGAAGGACCACACACGCCGGGGCTAAGCGCGAAGCACCAGAGCGGGCTTATCAGGTAGGTTTCGAGCCAAGCCAGCCCCAGATCGGCGCGGCTGCGGGCGAGCGCCAAGCCGAGCCAGGCATCCCAGGGTTCGAGGAACGTTGCCGGCAGGCGGCGGCGGACGAAATCCGCCCGCGCCGGGATCTTGCCGAAAACGCCGGGAACCGCGTTGGACGCAATCATCCTCACAGCCGATCCGGGCAGCGGAACTGCTCAAGCTCCGGCAGGGCGAACGGGTTGATGACGCTGAAGGCGCGGAGCTCGAACTGGGCTTGGTAGCCCTGCACGCTGAAAGGGACGCGAAAGCGATCGACGCCACTGCTTCTCTCAATTTGCGCCGCGTCAAGCAGATGAAAAAACGCCCAAGGACCGCTCTTCGACACTGTCAGCGTCTGGCCGATTTGTTCGATCGGCGTGAAGGTGACCCGCGCGCCGCTGCCGGCCGGAGGCGGCCATTGCAGCCGGCGCGGCTGGCGGGGGCCATGCTGATAGAGGATCCGCTGATCGCCGATTTCGAGCACGACTTGTCGCGCCCGGTTGTCGAGTGTCAGCGGCTCCATTTCGAACGCGACTCCGAATGGGCCGCTGCCGCCGGCGAAAAAGGCCTCGCGGATCCTTGCCGCTTGCTCGAACAAGCGCAGCGCATTGCCGCCGGAGAGCCCGCTCTCACCCGCCGGCCCCGGGCGCCAGCGCCAGGGCCGCACGGACGTATCGGCGAACGGCAGCACGTGCTCCTGGGCGAACTTGTCGATCAGGCCGTTCGGACCGAGCACGCGCACGAAATCGTCCAGGTTCGCGTCCACGGTTGCCGACCGGACCAGCGGGTAGCGGCCCGCCAACGCCGCCTGGCATTGCGGTGCGACCCCGCTCGACCACGCATCCTGGACCTGCTTCTTGGCACCGGCGACCGCGGGCTTGACGGTGGACCCTTCCGTCGTGGTCACGAGGCTCAAGAGCCAGCCCTTGAGGGGGTCTGGTTGAGGGCTGGCGAGGTTGCGGATCCGCACCATCTCCGCCCGGCCGCGGTTCACGCGCTCGGCGGAGCGGTCAGCCGGGCCGGGCGCTTGCGCGCGCGCCTGCAGTTCCGACAGAAGAAACTCATGCAATCCGTTGAGCTGCGCAAGAATACCGTCAATGCGCGGCGGTGCCGTGCCTTCCGTCTTGACCAGGTCATGGAGGGCAGCGAACTGGCGATCGACCCGCTCGGCCGGATCGGCTGCCGCGGGTGCCGGGCCCTGACCAATGCTGCCCGGTCGGATCCAGCGTTCGATGCGCTCCTGGATTCGCTTCAGTTCGCCAGGTGCGGCAGTCTCGCCGATGGTGAGCGCGGCGAGGGCGCGGGCAAGGCCGGTCTGCCCCGCGATCGCGCCCAGCACGCTCTTGACGGCCGAGTCCGGCTGGGCGAAGGCGCGAACCATGTCCGCCAGCTGCTCGGTGTTGTGGACCGGCGCCAGGCCGAGATCCCGAATGAAGGCATCCCAGACGCGAATGTAATCGGCGAAGTAAAGTTCCTCGACATTGCGCTCAAGGTCTGCCCGCTCATCGCCGCCCTTAAGGCGCGCATACTCGGGCCCCAGCACCCAGGTGTCCTCGACGACCTCGCCGACAAGAACCGACCGCTGGCGGATAAAGACGTCCTTGTAGCCTTCGATGGTGTAGAGGCGCGCGATCCCTTCCGTCAGCGGCTTGCCGGACCGGCGGGCAAAAAAGCGCAGATGATCGGGCGGGACGGCGGCGGCGAGCGTCCAGCCATCGGTGCGCTCCGCACCCTGTTCAGTGCGCAGCTTCGTGTAAACGCGCGATGCCAGCGGCAGCCGCAGCAACGCCTGCCGTGCCCGGGCGATCAGCGCGGCGTTGGCCGCCGGCGGCGGACTGAGCTCCTCTTCGAACAGGGCCTGAACGTGGCTATCCAAGTCCTGGCGCAGCGCCGCATTTGCAGCCCCCGGCAGGACGCCGCCCCAGTCGCGTGCGAACCAGGCACGCAACAGGTCCGCGTCCCGCTGCTCCGGCGTGACGACCATCAGGTAAGCCTTGAGTGCCTGATAGAGGTAATCGGTGCGCTCAAGGCTGCCTGAGATCTGCTGTTCCATCCGTCCCATCAGCCGCGGCAAGAGCAGCAGGTTGAGCGCTTGGCGGTACGCCGTTTCGGCGGCATTGCCGAGCTTTTCGGTCTGATCGAGGCCGACGCCAAGTGTGAACGGCAGGCCTTGGCGCCGCTCGGCGTAACCTCCTGGCAGGTCCCGCAAAGCGTTGAGCGCGGCCAGCGTGTCTTCCAGCCCGGCACGGCCATAAAGTGCTTCGCTCTTCGTCGACTTGATCTCGTCGGCGGTGTGATCGGCCTCGGCGACCCAGGCCCGATTGTTGGTGTAGCTCATGAACAGAAGGCCGATGAGGGCGAGCGTCATCACGCCGGCGCCGGCATAGGCCGCCCACGATAACGGCACGCGGTGCCGCTCAAACCAGCTGGTCGAGGTGACGAGCGCGGCTTCCTTGAAGACGACATCGTGCAGGAGCCGGGTCAGGAAGAAGCTGATGCC
>ERZ1645192.4077-NODE-4077-length-11705-cov-5.895021_pt1 | contig 11705 bp, 10 predicted proteins | sample MGYA00575354_ERZ1645192 | MGnify/ENA primary metagenome ERZ1645192 (study PRJEB40844, sample SAMN11349763) | freshwater sediment metagenome | isolation source: river sediment | host: Sediment | place: India: Faizupur Khadar , New Delhi | collected 2017-02-21 ... | reverse complement strand
GAGATATCGACTCGCTGAACAAGTCAAGTTATGGATCACTTTAGAGCAACGGAGCCACGACAAGAAATTTACCACGGAATACACGGAATACACTGAAAAAAAAGAATTTCACATCGGTGCGTCAGGATGAAAAAGGATCTTGAGTGATAACAGATCTGGCTGAATATTTCCGTCTGCTCGAATTTGTTGGCTTGTAAGGCACTAACCTCTACCTCTGTGGCTCTGAGTCTCTGTGTGAAAATCGTAGGGAGGGTAAAGTATGTCGCCGCTGATATTGTGGGTGTCGGGTGTGGCCGAGCTGGTGCTGTCGCTGCTGCTGGGACTGGCCGTCGCGTACCTGTCGTTTCGTCTGTTCGCCCGGTGGACCCGGGATCTCGACGAGATGGCCGAACTGCGGGGCAACAACCCGGCCGCCGGCATCCTGCTGGCGGGCATGCTCCTGGCCAACGCCCTGATCGTGCGGCAAGCGCTCGCCCCGGTGATCGCCACCCTCCAGACATCGCTGCTGGCCGGGTTGGGCGCGGGCGAAGCGGCCCGGCTGATCGGACTGTCATTGCTGTACCTGGCGATCGTTTTCATCGTCTCCGTGCTCGGTATCACCCTGGGCACCCGGGCGTTTCTCCGGCTGACCCGCGATCTGGATGAGCTGGCCGAGATCCGCCGCCACAACGTCGCCGTGGCCATCACCCTGGCCGCGGTGATCGTGGTGATGGCCCTGTTCCTGTCCCAGGGGATCCAGGGGTTGCTCGGGGCCATCCTTCCGGAACCATCCTTCACCACTATCCAGACTTTCGGGAGCGCCCGATGAAAGTTCGGCGGCCAGGAATTCCCGCTTTGGCCCTGGCTGCGGTCCTGACGTTCTTCCTCCTGGAGGCCTGCGTCAGCCCGCTCCCGTCCGGCCAGACCCGGAAAGAGCGCCAGGACCGGCTGTCGCTGACCGGCCGGACGACCCAGCAGGCCACCGCTTCGAGGACGAAGCCAGCGGCCCGAAGCGCCGGCAGCGCCCGCCGCGCTTTCGCCTGGACGGACGTGAACACCCGGCGGGTGGTGGAATGGCGGGGCGACACGGCCGTGGTGGACCCCTCGGTTTCGCCGCAGCGCTACCAGATGTCGCTCGACATCGACCTGGACCGGCTCCACGGAGAGATCGACGCCTTCGGGGTCCCCCAGAAATGGATGAAACTCACCTTCCGCAACGAGGCGGAACTCCGGCAGAAAGAGGAGGAATTCCGCCGGCGCATCCAGACCCGTGGCTTCCGTCACAACCCGGCCGAGGACACCATCGGACCCGATCCCGGCTGGATGGTGGCCCGCGGCCGCGAGGACCTGCGGGGCGCCGCCGCCGGCCTGCTCCGGCTTGGCCGGGATCGCGGCGTGGCCGCGGGGCTGCCGTTGACCGGGCTCTTGGCCTCTTTCGTCCAAGGGCTCAAATACCAGTCTCAACCCACCACCCGGCAGGGCGCGGACGGCCAGACCATCCTGGTCAATGGCGTCTCCATGCCGCTGGAGACCCTCTACCACGGCGCGGGCGACTGCGACTCCCGCTGCGTGCTGCTGGCCACGCTGATGGCCCACCAGGCCGGCGCCGAACTCGTCCTGCTGGAGGGGATGGATCACATGTTCGCCGCGGTCCGCGGCCAGCCCCGGCCCGGCGACCAGATGATCACCTTGGGGGGCGTCGCCTACATCCTGGTGGAACTGACCGACAAGTGGCCGCTCGGCCGCATCCCCGGCGCCAGTTGGCGGGGCCTTGGCTTGAAGAAATTCCGGGTCGTCCGGCCGGGTGCCGGAACCGGGACATAAATACGGCCATGCCTTGGATCGATTTGACCGCTTTGTCTCTCGTCGCCGGGTGCCTGCTCACGCTCGGATTGTCCTTCCTGATCGAAGGCGAGCGGCGCGCGGCGTCGCGGGCGGCCATTTGCCTGGCCCTGGTTACCGCCGCCTGGATCGGGGTGCTTTCACTGCCTGTTTCTCCTCTGTCGTGGGGTCTCCGGATTGCCTTTCTGACGGCGGCGCTGGCGCCGGCCCTGGCGGCGCTGCCCACGTGGTTCCCCAAGTCCGTGCCTCCGGACCTGTCTGGTCTGCAGCGCTATGACGAGCGTGACCACATGTTCGCCCGGAACAACACCTGGAATTACCCGGAATTGGCCGAGAAATACTATCAGGCTCACCCGGACCGCCTGGAGTCAGATCGCCGAATTCAGGAAAAACCGAGGCTGGGAGAACCTGGCGGGCGGTTTTATGACCCTCTCCTGACGCCTGTCGCCACGGCCGCCTTCGAATTGCTCGGCCGTACCCGCTCCCTCGCTCAGGGAGTTCCGGCGGCCGTGCGACAAAATGTCCCCCCGGCTGAGATGACCCGCCTGCTCCGGGATGTCGGGCGTCTGTACGGTGCGGCGGACATCGGGATCTGCCGCCTGCGCGACTGCCACCTCTACAGCCACGCTGGCCGCCATGCGGCCAACTGGGGCCAACCCATCGAGAAGGTCCACGCTTTCGCCGTGGTGATCGTGGTGGCCATGGATCACCAACTCATCCGCCACGCCCCGGCGGCTCCGGTCATGGTGGAATCATCGCGCCAATATGTCGAATCGGCCAAGATCGCCCATTTGCTGGCCGGCCTCATCCGCGAGTTCGGACACGAGGCCCGGGCTCACGTGGACGGCGACTACGAGGTGCTCGGCGTCCCTCTGGCCAGGGATGCTGGATTAGGAGCGGTGGGTCGCCTCAGCCTGCTCATGCACCCGGTGCACGGCCCTTGCGTCCGCCTGGCGGCCGTCACCACGGAGATGGAACTGGTGGAGACGCCCGCGGCCGAGAGAGACGATATCGCGCACTTCTGCCGGATCTGCCGAAAATGCGCTCACAACTGCCCGGCAGCCGCCATTCCCAAGGCTGAGATGCCCGTGGAAAGAGGGTTTGCCCATTGGACCGTCCGCCAGGAAGCCTGCTATAGTTTCTGGCGCGCGGCCGGAACCGATTGTGCCCTCTGTGTCCGGGTATGCCCGTTTTCCAAGCCAGATACGCTGATACACCGGGTCTTGCGATGGTATGTCGGCCGCAATCCAATCACCCAGTGGCTCGCCCTGCGGGGTGACGACCTGTTCTACGGCCGCCGGTGCCGGGTCCCCGAAAAAGGTGACGGGCCGCCCAAGAAAAGACGCCTCTGCCATTGATCCGCCCCCTCCGCGGCGCTATAATACGCCCGCCATGGAAGAACGAGAGCCACTGCCCGCCAACTTCAAGGAACTGGCCTCCCGGATGGGAGACCGGATCACCGTGTTCGAGGCGCTCTTCCAGGACTCCATCCGTTATTACGACTCCCTGCTTTGCCAGGACGCCCGTTCCAGCCCGGGAGTGGAACAGCATTTTCTGGAAAGATTCCGCCTCCTGCTGGAGCAGGAACGCTTTCTACAGCCCGCCAACCTGCGCGAAGCGCTCATCAAGCTGACCTACGGTTACTACATGCTCCAGAAGTCCGGCGCCCGGCGGTGACTCGCCGGTTTACAGCCGCGCCGTCGTGTCCCGGAGAGCCGGGAAGGTGATGGTGAAGGTGCTGCCCTCGTCCGGTGCGCTGGTGACTTGAATGCGGCCGTGGTGTGCCTGGACGAGATATTCCACCAGGCTCAAGCCGATCCCGCTTCCGCGGACACGGCGCACCTGCAGGCTGTTGGATCGATAGAATTTCTCGAAGACTCGGGGGATGTCCTCCAACGGGATGCCGATGCCGTTGTCCCGCACCTGCAGCACCACGCTGCCGTTTTCGGCCGTCAACCGGATCCGGATCAGCTTCTTTTTTTCGCCGCTGTACTTGATGGCGTTGTCCAGCAGGTTGAGCAGCACCATGCCCAACGCGTTCCGGTCTCCCTGGATGGGCGGCAACTCAGGCGCCACTTCGAGCTCGAGATCGACCTTCTCCTTCTTGAACCGGTAATCGAACGCTTCCAGGTGACGGCGCATCACCTCTTCGAGTTGCAACTCCTCGAAGCTGAAACGCTGCAACCCTCTTTCCAGGTTGGCAAAATCCAGCACGTTGTTGATGATGTGGGTCATCCGCTCGGTTTCGGCGAAGATGATCTCCAGGTATTCCTGCCGGGACTGATCGTCCTTTTCCCGCCGGAGCAGCAGAATTTCGCTGAACATCTTGATCAGGGACAAGGGAGTTTTAAGTTCGTGAGACGTGTTCCGGATGAAATCCTCTTTCTGCTGGCTGAGCTTGATCTCGTGGCGGCGGCTGAGAAAGACCAGGAACCAGGCGGACAGGATCAGCACCAGGTTGATGGCGATGAGCACGATGTTGAGCAACCGGCGGTTGTGCGCTTCTTGCTCGATCTGCTCGACGTTGCGCGGCGCCAGTTGGAGCAGCCACTTGTAGAAGGTGGCCGGGAACCTCTGTTCGACGAAATACTTGCGCGATACCTGGAAGGGAGTGCCGTAGATCAGGTTGTTGTCATAATCCCGGACGCAGACAAGGTTGGTGATCTCCAGGTTCTGCAGGTACGGGGAGAAATACGCGTCCAACCGGTCGAGCTGGTACTCGGCCAACAGCAAGTGCGGGCGGTCCACTCCGGCCGGCTGAAACTTGAGGGCCGAAAACAGCCGGTACTTGCCATCGATGCTGACGTGCAGGTGATGGACCCCCATGAGGGTCATTTTTTCCACATCCAGGCCCGGGAGCACCTTGCCGGAGAAGAAACGCCCCAGCTTTCGCCGGTCGGCCTGGGGGTGCAGGACCGTGCCGTCCGTCTCCAACAGGTAGATTTGCGCGATCAGGTCCGTGTCGGGCGAGGGGACCCGGGTCAGCCGGAGCACGATTTCCTCCAAGGTGGGGGCCGTCAGATATTCATACAGTCCTTTGTCGGTGTTGGTGATGCGCACTTCAACGCGTTCGAGCGTCTGCCGGATCAGGTTCAGGTTGCTGTCAAGCAGGGATATTTCCAGGATGCTGGCTTTCTCGGCCACGTACCGGAAGGTGAGAATGCCGATGGTCACCGTCGAGATGAGCAGAATCGCCGTGGCGATCGGAAATAGCTGGTTGCGGAAGAATTGTCTCATGGTCGTTTCATCCGGCGCTGCCCCGGGGGCGGGGTCATTTGGTTTTGGGCCGCGAGCCGGCCCGCCGGTTCAGAAGTTCGCGGGCAGTCTGGCGAATTTCCGGCACCAGGGTGGAATCATGGCTGACGGCCCGCAGGTCCTGCGCCCTCAGGCTGGCCAACAGGCGCAAGGAAGTCTGCGGAGGCGTATATGGATTTCGCACCAAAGCGACCTTGATGTCGTAATGCACGATCCATTTGGCCGCCCCGTAAACCTCGGCCAGGACGAGGGGATTGTTCGGCCGGTGCGCCGTGATCCGGACCACCATGGTCTGGGTCAGGCGGGGGTTTTGCAACAGTTGGCGGATCACCATGGGATCCGGATCGAAGAGAAGGCGTTCAATCACATTGACGTCCGGCGTCATGGCCCGAGCCCGCCGCTCCCCCAGGGTCATTTCGTTGGCCAACTGGTTGAGTTCCGGCAAAAATTCCCGTTTGAGGCCTGCCTTCGGTTTGGGTCGCACCAGGAAATTGACGACCTCGTCGTAGCTCTTGTTCTGGGCATAAGTGTAGACATCGCTAAAAAACGGCCGCCCATTCAGTTCGATCAGCGGTTCGAGGTCGAAAACCGCCTCGAGCGCTCCCTGAAAGATGGAGCGGCCCATCTGGGCGTTTCGGATGATGAAATAGAGCGCCTCCGCCAGGGCATCCGCGGAAAGTTCCCCCAACCGATCGGTCAGGAAGCGTTTCCGGAGGCCCAATTCGCCGAGCCGGCCGGCGGCTTCCACCCATTGCTGCGTCAATTCGTATAGTTGTTTCAGTTCCACGGCGGGGCGATCCGGTCAAGCTCCTGGCCAGCATAGCGAAAGAATGTGATAGAATCAAGTTCGAATTGGGATGCGCCCGGGCTGATCCATCCGGCCCGCCGGCCGGCTGCCTTTTCTTTGGCGGCTGGTGGAGTGCGGCTGCCTGATCGGTTCCGGAACGCGACCGGGGGTGTCCATGCTGCAACTGACCGCGAAAACCATTCGGGCGGACCATCTGCCCGGAACCAATAGCCTCTTCGCGGCGCTCTGCCGCGCAGCCGCCCTGCGCAGTCAGTTTCTCGGCATCGGCGACTGGGATCTCCCGACCCTGCAGGAGCAGGCCCGGGCAGTGGCCCGCCCTTGCCTGGCGGTGCCGGAATTGCTCCGGCAAAACAGCCCGGCGGCGCCGGCCGCGGCCGCCTCACTGGCCCTGGCCCGGCAGCCTGGCACCGTCTTCGTGTTGACCGGACAACAAGCCGGGGTGCTGGGCGGTCCCGCCTACACTTTCTACAAGGCCTTGACCGCGGTGGTCTTGGCCCGTCGCCTGCGGGAGACGGGTGTGCCCGCCGTACCGGTTTTCTGGGTGGCCTCGGAAGATCACGACGTCGCCGAAGCGGCCGGCCTCCGCATGCTTCTGGTTGGCCGGGGATTGCAGGCGTTCACGATCCCCCTGGATGCCAATCCCGGCCATCCGGTGGCCCGGGTCCGCCTGGGGGAGACCCTGCCCGAAGTTTGGGCCGATCTCGGCGCCGCGTTGCCGAACACCGCTCACACCGGGCCGCTGATCGAATCGATCCGGGCGTGCTACCGGCCCGGAGAGACGTTGAACCGAGCGTTCGGCGCGTGGATGCGGAAGTTGTTCGAGCCCTTCGAGCTGCTTTTCTTTGATCCGATGGAAGCGGACCGGAAACCGCTCTTGGCCGCGTTCCTGGCAAAATTGCCAAAATGGCGCCCGGCCATGGCCGAGCGCCTGGCCAGCCAGGAGGAAAGGTTGCGCGCCGCCGGCTTCAAGGCCCAGGTCCGTTTCCAACCGGACCGCCCTTTTCTGTTTTATCTGGACCCGGACCTGGGGCGCCGCCGGCTGGCGGCCGCCCCGGAGGGCGGCTGGTCCGTCGAAGGGACGGCCATCGCCAAATCCGGGGCCGATTGGAGCAGTTGGCTGGCCGCCGAGGGTGAGCGGTTTTCCCCCGATGCCCTGCTGCGGCCTTTATTCCAGGACTGGCTCTTCCCGACCGTGGCGTACGTCGGGGGCGGGGCCGAAATCGCCTACCATGTTCAATTGCGCCCGCTCTACGAGTTCTGGGGCCTGGCGCCGCCGATACCCTGGCCCCGTTTTTCGGCGACTCTGGTTTCGCCCGGCTCGGCCCGGCGGCTCGACCAACTGCAACTCGAGGCGCAAGACCTTCTGGCTCCCCGGGAAGAGTTGTTGACGCGCCTGTTGGAGCGGGAGGGCCGGCTGGGGGAATTGGAACGATTTCAGTCAGCCCGGGTGAACGCGCACCGCGCCTTGGCCGAACTGATGCTGCCGCTGGGGGAACTCTCCGAGGACACCGGCCGGTTCGCGGCCGCGACCAGCGGAAAAATCCATGGATTGCTCGACAAGCTGGAGGAACACCTTCACCGGAAACTCAAGGGCGGGAACGAGGACCTGGTCCGGCGGCTGGACGCCCTGTTGCGGGAATTGCTGCCGGAGGGGAATCCGCAGGAGCGGGTCCTGAACCTGGTGCCCTGGCTGGCGCTTTTCGGTCCCGGGTTGCTGGAGCAACTGGCTGAAATCATCGATCCGTTCGAGGTGACGCACCATTTCATTAAGATGGAGGAGCGCTGATGCTCGTGTATGGAGTCGAGCCCACCTCGGCGCTGGCGGCCCTGGCCATCGGCGCCCATCCGGACGACGTGGAGATCTCCATGGGCGGCACGCTGGCCCTCCTGACGGACCGCGGGTACCGCGTCGGCGTGATCGACCTGACGCGCGGCGAAACCGGCAGCCGGGGCACGCCCGAGCAGCGGTTGGAAGAGAGCCGGGCCGCGGCCGGCCTGCTCGGAGTCGAGAGCCGGTTCAACCTGGCCTTGCCGGACGGCGAACTGGCGGTGACACCCGAAGCGGTCCGGGCCTTGACCCGGCTGGTGCGACTCTGCCGGCCGGCGTTCGTGTTCACCCACAGCGGCCACGATCCGCACCCCGACCACGCCGCCGCCCGCCAACTGGTGCACACCGCCTGCCACCACGCCGGCCTGGGGAGGTTCGATCCCGGGCTGGCGCCCCACCGCCCCAAGTACGTGTTCCACTTCACCCATCCCCACCGGGCCCGGCCCTCTTTCCTGGTGGATATCTCCGCTTTTTGGGAGACCAAGCTCCGGGCGATCCGCTGCCACCAGTCCCAGGTCTCCCCCCGCGGCGCCGAGGAGCCGGACACGTATCTCGGCCAGAGCCATTTCCTCCAGATTCTGGAATCCCACGCCATAAGCCTGGGCGCGCAGGTCGGGGCACGTTACGTCGAAGCCTTTCTCAGCCACGGCCCGCTTCTGGTCGATGACCCGCTCGCGGCCTTCGGGCGTAAGGAGGGACGGTTGCTATGAACATCGGCATGGTCTGTTACCCATCCCACGGCGGCAGCGGGGTCGTGGCCACCGAATTGAGCAAGCAGCTCTCCAAACGGGGCCATCAGGTGCATTTGATCAGTTTCTCCCTGCCTCTTCGAATTTCCCAGCGGCATGACAACATCTGGTTCCACCGGGTGGAAGTCTCCGCCTACCCGCTGTTCAAGTATCCGCCCTACTCGCTGGAGGTGACGGCCATGATCGCGGACGTGGCCAAGAACCACCTGCTGGATTTGGTCCACGTTCACTACGCCATTCCCCACGGCATGAGCGCCTGGTGCGCCCAGGTGATGCTGGCCGAGGAGGGTATCCGGCTTCCCTTCGTCACCACGCTGCACGGCACCGACATCACCGTGGTCGGCAGCGAACCGAGCATGGCCCCGGTGACCTGCTTCATCTTGCGGCACTCGGACGCGGTGACCACCGTCAGCAAGTGGCTGGCCGAAGAAACCCGGCGTTTTTTCCAGGTCCACCGGGAATTGGACGTGATCCCCAACTTCATCGACACGGCCGCGTTCAAACGCCGTCCCACGCCCGGGTTTCGCGACTGTCTGGCCACGCCCGGGGAAAAGCTGCTCCTGCATATTTCCAATTTTCGGCCGGTGAAGAACGTGCCCGATATCGTGAATGCGTTCGCGGCCATTCAGCGGGAGATTCCCTGCCGGTTGACGATGGTGGGGGACGGCCCCGAACGACAGCACGTCGAGCAGCTCGTGCGCAGCCTGGGCCTCTCCGCGCGGGTTCATTTCGCCGGCACCCAGGCCAACGTCATGGATTTTCTGTCGGTCGCGGACCTCTACCTGATGGCCAGCGAGACCGAGAGTTTCGGCCTGTCCGCCCTGGAGGCGATGTCGTGCGGGGTGCCGGTGGTCGCCTACCGGGTGGGGGGCATGCCCGAGGTCATCCAGCATGGCGAAACGGGCCTGTTCGCCGAACCGCACGACGTGGCCGGGCTGGCCCGGGCGGCCACGGAACTGCTCACCGACCCTCCGCGGCAGCGGCGCATGGCCCGGGCGGCCCGCCGCCGGGCGATGGAGCGCTTCACGGTCGGCGCCATCGTACCCATGTACGAGCAGGTCTATGATCGGGTGACCCGAGGCGGCCGGCCGACGCCCGTCTGCCTGTTTTGAGAGACGGGGAATATTTCTCCACCAGAAGACTTATTCCTCAACAAAACCGCTTCCCGTCCAACGCCTTTCAAGGCCGGGCCAGGCTTATATCATTGTAAAATAAGGATTAATCAGGATCACGGCACGCATGGCATTTCAATTGCTTACGCGCCCGTGTCATTTTTTGTGCTGACGATGAAAAAAATTTAAAAGGAGCAAGCCTATGAAAATCAGACCATTGCATGACCGAGTGATCGTCAAGAGAATCGAGGAGAAAGAACAGGTCAAGGGCGGCATCATCATTCCCGACACCGCCAAGGAAAAGCCCCAGCAGGGCCTCGTGATCGCCGTCGGCCTGGGCAAGGTCCTGGACAACGGCCAGCGGGTGACCCCCGAAGTGAAGGAAGGCAACCGGGTTCTGTTCGGCAAGTACTCCGGCAACGAAGTCAAGGTCGACGACGAGGAACTCCTGATCATGCGGGAAGACGAAATCCTCGGCATCGTCGAGTAATACAGCCTGAAATCGAAAAAAACTTAAGGAGATAGAAAATGGCGAAAGATATCATTTACGGAGACAGTTCCCGGCAGCAGATCCTGAAGGGCGTCAACAAGCTGGCTGACACCGTCAAGCTCACCCTCGGCCCCAAGGGCCGCAACGTGGTCCTGGAGAAGAAGTTCGGTTCCCCGACCATCACCAAGGACGGCGTGACCGTGGCCAAGGAGATCGAGCTCAAGGACAAGATCGAGAACCTGGGCGCCCAGATGGTCAAGGAAGTGGCTTCCAAAACCAGCGACGTGGCCGGCGACGGCACCACCACCGCCACCATCCTGGCCCAGGCCATCTACCGCGAGGGCGTGCGCAACGTCGCCGCCGGCGCCAATCCCATGGCCATCAAGCGCGGCATCGAGAAGGCCGTGGAAGTGGTCGTGCAGAAACTGAAGGAAATGACCTCCCCGGTCAAGGGCGAGATGATCGCCCAAGTGGGCGCCATTTCGGCCAACAACGACATGTCCATCGGCCAAATCATCGCCGAGGCCATGAAGAAGGTGGGCAAGGACGGCGTCATCACCGTCGAGGAAGCCAAGACCCTGGAGACCGCCTTGGACGTCGTGGAAGGCATGCAGTTCGACCGCGGCTACCTGTCTCCCTACTTCGTGACCGATCCCGAGCGGATGGAAGTGGTCATGGAAGACGCCTTCATGCTGATCCACGAGAAGAAGATCAGCTCCATGAAGGACCTGCTGCCCCTGCTCGAGCAGATCGCCCGGGCCGGCAAGCCCCTCCTGATCATCGCCGAGGACGTGGACGGCGAAGCCCTGGCCACCCTCGTGGTCAACAAGCTGCGCGGCACCCTGCAGGTGGCCGCGGTGAAGGCGCCCGGCTTCGGTGACCGCCGCAAGGCCATGCTGGAGGACGTCGCCGTCCTGACCGGTGGCAAGGCCATCAGCGAAGATCTCGGCATCAAGCTGGAAAACGTCCGGATGGAAGACCTGGGCCGGGCCAAGCGCGTGACCATCGACAAGGACAACACCACCATCGTCGAGGGTTACGGCACTCCGCAGAAGATCGAAGCCCGCGTGAAGCAGATCCGGGTCCAGATCGAGGAAACCACCTCCGACTACGACCGCGAGAAGCTCCAGGAGCGGCTGGCCAAGCTGGTCGGCGGCGTGGCCGTGATCAAGGTCGGCGCCGCGACCGAGACCGAGCTCAAGGAGAAGAAGGCCCGCGTGGAAGACGCCATGCACGCCACCAAGGCCGCGGTTGAGGAAGGGATCGTCCCCGGCGGCGGCGTCGCGTTCATCCGCGCTCTGCCGGCCCTGGAAAACCTGAAACTGGAAGGCGACGAGAAAGTCGGCGTGAGCATCATCCGCCGCGCCCTGGAAGAGCCCATTCGGCAGATCGCTTTCAACGCCGGCTGGGAAGGCGCCGTGGTGGTCGAGAAGATCCGCGGCTTCGCCGACCAGAACTTCGGCTTCAACGCCGAGACCGAGGTGTACGAAGACCTGGTCAAGACCGGCGTCATCGACCCGACCAAGGTGTCCCGCACCGCCCTGCAGAACGCGGCCTCCATCGCCGCCCTGCTGCTGACCACCGAGGCCACGGTTCACGAGCTGCCCGAGCCCGAGACGCCGGCCATGCCGGCCATGCCTCC
>ERZ1645192.4073-NODE-4073-length-11710-cov-11.067353_pt1 | contig 11710 bp, 13 predicted proteins | sample MGYA00575354_ERZ1645192 | MGnify/ENA primary metagenome ERZ1645192 (study PRJEB40844, sample SAMN11349763) | freshwater sediment metagenome | isolation source: river sediment | host: Sediment | place: India: Faizupur Khadar , New Delhi | collected 2017-02-21 ... | reverse complement strand
CTGACCCTGACGGACGTCTTCATGCTGCTCATGGTCTGCTTCGTGCTGCTCTTCGGACTGAGCCTCCAGAAGCAGAAAGAGGCGCCGGCGGCCCCGCCCGCCCCTGTCGCCGCCCCCGCGCAGCAGGCGCCGCAGGACACCGACACCCTGGAGAAGGAACTGCTTGCCGCCGTGGGCCGGGACGTGGCCGTGGAGAAACGCGCCACGCACATCGTCCTGACCTTCCCCGAGCGCATCCTCTTCGACTCCGGCCAGGCCGAGGTGAAGGACGACGTCGGGCCCGTGCTGGAAAAGGTGGCCGCCGTCATCCTGAGCCGTCCCGCCCTGACGGTGGCGATTCACGGCCACACGGACGACCGCCCCATCCACGGCCGGCGCTACGCCTCCAACTGGGAACTCTCCGTCGACCGGGCCACCCGGGTCGCCCGGGCCCTCGTCGGCATGGGCATCGAGCCCACGCAGCTCTCCATCCGGGGCTTCGGGCAGGACCGTCCCCTCCATGCCAACGACGGCGACGAGAGCCGGATGAAAAACCGCCGCGTGGAGATCCAGTTCTCCCTGAGCCCCTCCAACGCCTGAGCTGCGAACACCCCCGCACGGCGCAGACCCGCCGGGCTTCCGGCGTCGAGCCCCGCTCATCCTTTCCCCGACCGCCTCGTAAGACATTCGCCCGGCCCCGATCAGGCGTTGAGCGATTGTGAATATCCGGCCGAGCGTCGATAGTGAACGCAGGCAGGGATTCCAGCATGGAAGGAGGTGCCGACATGGCGGAAAACAGGTATACGTACCTGGCAGGCGGGCTGCTCATCGGCGCTCTCGCCGGAGTGGCCGCAGGGCTGCTCTCCGCGCCGAAGAGCGGCAAGGAGACGCGCGCGAAGCTTGCCGCGAAAACCAGGGATGCGGCCTGCCGGCTGCAGGAAGAGGTCGGGAAGGCCCGCGAAAAGGGCAAGGGCGCCTATGAGAGCCTGCTGACGCGCCTCCAGGACCTGGAGGCAAAGGCCGAAAGAAAGGCCCGGGAGATCGGGCGCAGCCCCGGGGCCCCCGCCTGAGGGGGCGGACGGGCCGGTTTCGATCGAGGGAACGGGCCGATCACACAAGGAGGTTGACGACATGGAACGAGCGAAGACGGGGGATCTTTACATTTGTGACGAGTGCGGACTGGCCGTCACGATCGAAGAGGCGTGCACCTGCGACGCCTGCGGGCTTGTCTGCTGCGACGTCCCGATGGTGAAGAAGGCGGGCGCGGCAGGAAAGGCGAAGAAAAAGGCCGCACCGGCCAGGGCCAAACGGGCTCCCGGGAAGGCAAAGGCCGCCCGGCGATAGAGGGAAATCCCCGAGGCCCCGGAACGGCAAATCCCCCTCGTTCCCCCTGATGCAAAGGGGGACCGGAGGGGGATTTTTCGATGCGATTCGCGAATCACGCGCGGGCATGCACCCGTTGCGATTCGCATCGGCGCGGCTGCGCCGTCATCAATTGGGCATCGGGTCGAGCGTATACATCGGCACCTGTTTGGTGACGAACCTGCGCGTCCTGTGCTGTCCCTTGAACTCGAGGTCCACCGTGTACTGGCCGCCCGACGCGTTGAACCCGCTGTCCTGCAGCGTGATCACCTGATTGCCGGGACCGAGGTTGAAATTGGTCCTGTTGCCCACCACCCGGGATCCCTGGGTGACGAAGACGTTGACGGGCTTGAGCACGAGGCCCGGGTTCGTGTTGCTGATCATGACCCTGAAGTCGATCGGCTGGCCGACGCTGAAGCGCTGGGGGTTGGCTTCCATGTTCACGATGTTGACCTTGCTCAGGGCCTCCGCCAGGGAAACGCCGCGGACCGTCCGGGTCTGGGTCGTCGTCTTGCCCGCCGCGTTTCGCACGGTCAGCGTGAAGGTCTTTTCACCGGCCCAGGCGAACGGCCTCGGGGGCCCGCTGAAGTGCTCGGCCCCGCTGCCGGCCCACGTGGCGCCGTCCACGGTGAGAACCGCCGAGGTGACGGGGCTCCCGCCGGGACCTCGGACGACGTGCCAGTTGGCGGAGATGGGGTCCCCCTGCACGACCAGCGCCGGGATGACGTTGAAGGACTGGATGATCGGGTTGTCGGCCACGGGCTGGGTCTTGGGGATCACCTTGCCCGCCGCGGGCGACTGGGGCGCAATCTGGGCGGATGCGTCGGTGAACGGGATGGCCAGGATGCCGAGGGCCAGCAGGATCGCGAGCACGTTGACGTGCGCCTTCATGGAAACCTCCTTTGGGTCTGGGTGGGCGGAATGGACGCTGGACAGAAACCGCTGCATCCCGCATTTCCATGCAAACCCGGTGCCGGGGGGCAGCGTTCCCCTCGATCGGCCGGCGGCGGCCGCGGGGCGCAAAAAAACCGTCCCCCTGACGAGGACGGCCCGACAGGCAATTCCCCTCCCGAGAACCGGCAAGGAATGGACCGGACACGATTGCGCCCCCTGACAGGACGCGCGCCCCCGGTCAACGGGGGAAGCGGGTACCCCGCCCTCCTTTCGCAAATCAGGCGCCCTCAGCTCTTCTTCTGGTAGCTCTTGAGAAGCTCCTTGAGGGTCCGCTCGCTCTCCTCGAGGGCCTGTTCGGCCCGCTTGCGCTCCGTGATGTCCTCGTAGGTGGCGATGATCCGGCGGTCCTTCAGGTACTCCCCGATCCTCGCCACGCTCAGCAGGCAGATGATGTTCTCGCCGTCCTTGCGCCGGCAGGGGAACTCCAGCGTGTGGGTCCGCTTCTTCTGGAGGGCCTTGTAGACGCCCTTGCCGATTTCCTGGTAGTCCTTGTCGTTGCGGTACAGCACCCGGGAGTTGCGGCCGATCAGCTCCTCGGGCTTCCACCCGAAGACGGCCTCCACGGCGTTGTTGGCCAGCACGATGCGCCGGTCGTGCATGCCGAGCACCGCGATGGGCAGGGCGTCGAGGATGGAGTTCTGCAGCGCCTGGAGATCCCGGAGCTTCTCCATGGCCTCCCGGTGCGCCGTGACGTCCATGGAGTTGCCCAGCACGGCCCGCTTGCCCTTGTAGGTGATCGCGTGCACGGTCTCCTGGATCCACTTCACCGAGCCGTCCTTCGCGATGATCCGGAACGTGTAGGGCAGGGTGCGTTCCCCGTGGAGCATCTTGATCGCGTTGTCCCGGGCCTCTTTCTGGTCCTCCGGGTGGATGATGCGGGCCGACTCCATCCCCAGCATCTCCTTCTCCGTGAACCCGCCCGCGGCGGCGAACTGGGGGTTGACGAACCGGAACTTCCCGTTCTGCACGACGTAGACGCTGTCGTACGTGTCCTCCTGCTGCACCGAGGCTTTCAGCGCGGGAATCAGCATCGCGAACTCTTCACGGGGATTTCTGCTGCTCTTCATGTCTCTGCCCTTCGGTAACCCTCTGCGAGATGATGTTGCCACCCCCATCGTTATCGGAGGGCATCGCCTTTGTCAAGCGGCATGCGCGCCCGCCCCCGGGGTCGGGCGGGAAACCCGGTAAACCGAATGCCGCCCCGATCGTTTCCATCCCCATGGAACCCGGGACGGGACCCCGCCGTCGAGCCTTGCACCGGGCAGGGAAAGAGCGGTACACTCATCACGAGTACGGAACGACAAGGAGCGAACGATGAAGAAAACCTGTGTAGCCGTGTTTCTATGCGGTGTACTCCTGCTGGGCGGGTGCGCTGCGCCGGAGACCCAGACCAAGACGCAGAAGGGCGCCATCTACGGCGCGGCGGGCGGCGCGGCGGCCGGGGCCATTGCCGGCCAGTTGATCGGCCGCGACACGAAGAGCACCCTGATCGGCGCGGCGATCGGGGCCGCCGTCGGGGGGCTCGGGGGCGCCGGGGTCGGCAAGATGATGGACGACCAGGAACGGGACATGCGCAAGGCGCTGGCCACCTCCGAGGCAGCCGCCGTGACGCGGGAGGGCAACCTCCTGGCGGTGACCTTCAAGGGCGATGTGACCTTCGACACCAACTCCACCGCCGTGCGGCCGGGGCTCTACTCCGAGATCAACCGGGTCGCCGGCGTGCTGAGCCAGTACCCGAGCACGCTCGTGCGGGTGGAGGGGCACACCGACAGCAGGGGGACCAACGAGTACAACCAGGACCTCTCGAACCGCCGCGCCGCGGCGGTGAAGACCCTGCTCGTGCAGCGCGGCGTCGCCGAGAGCCGGATCGAGGCCGTGGGCTTCGGCGAGACCATGCCGGTGGCCACCAACGACACCGAGGCCGGGCGGGCGAGAAACCGACGGGTGGAGATCAAGATCGCGCCGCAGACCCAGCAGTAAAGCGGGCGCGCGGGAACACCATCGGGTCACCCGGCACGGGTGACCCGTCCTTCACTTCATCGCGGCAGAGCAGACCCCGGGCGGCGGCCCCCGCCCCGCCCGCCAGGCCGGATCACTTGAGCCCCCGGGCGGAGTGCAGAGCGACCTTGTCGCCGACGAACTGCACCTTGATGTGTTTCTCCGCCGTCCCCCAGGTGCAGCTCTTCGCGCCCATCGCCGAATCGCAGACGGGGTTGGCGCCGAGGATCTTCTCCACCTCCGGGTAGCTCATCCCCACCCGGATCTTTTCGTAGTTTTCCTGCGTCAGGCTGCCGCAGGCGAGGGTCACGAAACACAGCGACACGATCAACGCGACCGACAAGACGGCTTTCGATTTCGACATGACACCCTCCTGCCGGGCTTTCCGCCCCGGCTCTCTGCCGATCAACCGTTCACGTAGGAGTGGAGCACCTCGCCCCCGGTGATCGTCATTCCCATGCTGAAGTAGAACGCTCCGGTCGCCTTGATGCGCCCCAGGTCGGCCACTTCCTCGAACGGCGAGGGGAAGAACTTCACGTCGCCGTCGCCCGCCCACACGTCGCCGAACTTCGCGTGGGCCACCTTCCCGGCCGTGATCTCGTGCACCGCGGGCCTTGCGGGGTCTTCGATGCGCGGCAGGTGGCGCATGAGGTAGAACTTCACGGCGGGCAGATCCTCCGGCGTGGCCTTCCGGGTGAAGACCATGGAGCCCTCCACGATCCGCTCGCCGTGGGCCTCGAGGATGCCTTTCACCCGGGCGCCCGCCCGCCGCCCCCCCACGTTGGGGCACAGATCGTGGAGCTTCGTCAGGTAGACCTTGCCGAGCTTCTTCGGGAAGCCCTGCACGAAACCCCGCATCAGGGTGAAGTCGTTGTCGACCCAGATGAAGGGGACGAAGTAGCCGGGCACCCCCTTGAATGCGCAGTGGAGCATGACGAAGCACTCCCGGTAAACGGCCCGCTCGGGGTTCACGAAGGCCAGGTCGGGCCGCTCGTCGCTGACCGACACCCATTCCGGAAACCACACCATCCCCTCGCCCGGCCTCGGCCCCGGCTCGAGGGGCGGCGGGATGAAGGCCCGGGCCCGCTTCTTGTCCATCTGGAACCGAATCGCCAGGATGTCCCCCCCGTAGTGCCAGGGCGGGGAATCGATCACCGAGGAGCGGCCCTTCGGTGTCAGGGGAAGCGTATAGCCCTTCAACGGAAACTTCCCTTTTGCTGCCATGGGTATTCCCTCCTTTGGAACGAGTCCTGCGCAGACAGTAACAAACATTCGCAGCCCAAGTCAACGCGGCAACTTTCCGCAAATCCCCGTGTCGTCAACATTGGCTGGACATGCAGAGCTACAGGCCGTATACTTTCCCCCGGGTCGACCCCCCCACACGAATCCCATTCAAAAAACGGAGGCATGAACATGGCAGAGGAAAAAGGGTTGAACAAACCGGTGAAGTTGAAAGCGGACCTGGCAGCGTTTTTGGGCGCCAGTGCGCTTCCCCGTACCGAGATCACCAAGAAGCTCTGGGATTACATCAAGGCCAACAAGCTGCAGACCCGCACCGCCAACGGCAAGCCGGAGAACGCCGGCAAGTTCATCGTGGCCGATGCGAAGCTGATCAAGATCTTCAACAACACCAGGCTCAAGACCAAGTCCGGCAAGGTCGTCGACTTCACGAAGCTGAAGGAAGGCCAGACGATCGACATGATGCAGATGGCCTCCGTGGTCAGCGCCAACATCGAGTAGAGGACGAGCGCCGTGCGCAAGACGCAAATCGCGCTGCTGTGCGCAGCAGCGCTGCTGGCCCTGTCCTGTGCCGCCCCGATGCACCTGACGGACAACTGGCGCAGTTCGACCTACACGGGACCGCCCTGCAGGAAGATCCTGGTTGTCGCCATGACCAGGCAGGACTCCCTGCGGAAGCCCATCGAAAGGGAGTTTGTCAAACAGTTCACGTCGAGGGGCGTCGAGGCTGCCGCCTTCCATGAACACATGGCCTCCCCCGACAAGGGAACCGTGGAGGACCTCATCAGCCTGGGCCAGGGGATGGGAATCGAAGCCTACCTGATCGTGCAGGTCATGGGGGTGGGCACGGCGTCCCAGACCTATGGGTCGTCGGATGCCACGTCGACCTCGATGCAGTACATCCCGTGGTTCGGCCCCCAGGCGCCGACGATCAAGCAGCGCGACGTGGCCACCCTGGACTCGAGGCTCTACGACGGGAAGACGAAAGACATCGTCTGGCGATCCACCGTCGATGCCGTGAACCCCTCCGGCAGCGACGACCAGATTTCCCGGTTCGTCACCCTGGTGGTGAAAGCCCTTCGCGAGAAGAAACTGATCCCGTCCTCCTGACCGCCGCAGGACGGACAGGCAGGGAACACCGACCTCGAGGGAAGCGCAGAAGGCAGGGCCGAAAGCCCTGCCTTCTTTTGTTCATGGTGCTGCGGTGAACCCCGTCGGAATGCCTTCGAAGGCAGGGCCCCCTGCCCGGGTTTGCTTCACCGGTCCGTCGTGCGAACCGGGCCCGTTCCTCAGCGGCGCCTCCATCAGGGGCCGAGGCTCTCCTCCACGAATCGGAAGACCGCTTCCAGGAGGACTTCGCGGGGGAACTCGTTGCGGTCGATCAGGACGGGGACCACCCTGTCCTGCGAAAAAGGCATGGCCACGGCCCAGTGATCGGCCCGGACGTACCCCAGGAGCGTGGACCCCGGGATGAGCTGGTCGAAGAAGATCAGCTGGCTGTCGTTGCGCGGGTCGATCCGGGCCAGGCGGTCGTAGGTGACCCGGAGGACCGAGGAGATACTCTCCCGCTCAGCAAAGGTGGCAAGCGAGAAGTACCTCACCGATGACGGCAGCCGGTTCTGCGCCAGCCATTTCTGGCGGGTCGAGCGCTGCAGGCTCGCCATGGGGTCGCCGACCCCGCCCGGGCAGTCCACCAGGGGGTTCTTCCCCAGCATCTTCCGATACGGCTCGTCGACCGACTCGGTCAGCGCAGAGCCGCCGACCACGCCGGCGATGGAGACGACCGCCGCCACCCGCGGGACGATCTCGGGGTGTTCCACCAGGGCCTGCAGGATATCCGGCACCCCCTTGGAATACCCGACCAGCACCGCCTTCTCGCCCGGTGAAAGACCTGCCGCCGCCAGGCCGTCGCGGATCATCCCGGCATTGTGGCTGCTGCTCGACCAGCCGCTCACGGGAAGGTCCCGGGTGCGGTACCCGCAGCGCTCGACATGGGCGCGGGCAAAGGAGAAGGCCTTGCTCACGTCGATGCAGCCGTTGTACAGCCCGGGCACCAGGAAGAACCGAATCGTGCCCTTCGCCTGCCCGAGGGAGACGGGCTTCGAAGTCGGGGGCGGCTCGCCCTCGAGCCGCAGCACAACCTCCTCGCAGGGGCGGTCGCAGGGCAGGCTCGCTCCGTGGTCTCTCTGGACCGCGCAGTAGATCTCCCGGAAACGCCCGCGCCCGTCCTCGATGCCGGCCGCCGCCGCCGGGACCAGGGCCAGCGGCGGGGTCTCCAGGGTGCAGGGCAGCAGGGGCTGGCCCGCGCACCCGGCAAGAAGCAGGCAACAGCCCGCCAGGGTGAGGCGCCCAAACATTCTCATGCGAAGCCTCCATGGCCGCGCGGCGCCCGCGTCAGCTCGACGGGTACGGCCGCCGGTCGCTTCCTCGTCGAACCCTGTCGGCGGCTAATCGAACATTCCGTCGAAGGTCATGCCCACGGGGAAATAAACCGTCAGACCCGTATAGACCGTTACGATGTTCTCCATCCGGTCGGTATAGCGCGGCTCATTGCCGATCCCCACGTACAGGGAGAAGAAATCCCGGCTGAAACTCATCCGTCCGCCGAACGGGAAGGATTGATACGTGTTGTCGTTTTCATTGTTGAATTTCCACTTCGCGTACAGGCAGAACCCGATGTCCGTGTTCTTGATGTCGAACAGGAACTTGATCAGGGGGCCGTGGGAGTAATTGGTCGCGTTGAAGATCTCGTCGGTGTAGTCGTAGCCCAAGGCAACGCCCACCAGGAAGGTGTCGAAAAACTTGGAGACCGCCGAGTCGTCCCCGATCTTGGGGATCCCGTAGACCGCCAGATCCGCTTCGAGACCCCACCGCGAGTTGACCCCGGATTTCAGGGGCGTGGACAGGTAGGGCGCGACCTCGACGATGGGGACCAACCGGCCCAGCAGGTAATCTCTCCGGATCGGCCTGTACGCCACGTCGTCAAACGTGGGACTGATGACTTCGTAGCTGGCATCCTCGCCCAGCAGCCCCGCTTTCTTCTCCGTTTTGATCTCCACCACAAAATCGGAATCGAACTGGGACAGTTTCTGCGTCTTGTACGCGTGGAAGACGGCGGTGATGGTTTTCGCCACCTCGGCGATCATCAGCTCCTTCTGCCCGGTCGTTTTCTTCAACAGGCCGTCGCCGTAGATTTTCATATACGCTCCGTCGAGCGTGGTGACGGCCTGCACCCCCGCCTCCGCATCCCCGTTGACGTCCTTTGTCTCTCTGAGAATCTCGAGATAATCCATGAGTTTCGCAGTGGACTTGATGCCCAGGTCCGCCCCTTGATTGTCCCAGCTGTCATGAAGGGCCCGGGCGCTGATGTTGTTCACCTCGGTCCGGGGGGTCAGCACATGGCCGGGCGCGAAGAAATCCTCGAGGTAGTGCGCCGCGAAGGCATTGAGGACCAGGGCCCACACCAGGTTTCCGCGCAGGGCGTAGAGCTGGGCCAGATCGTTGAACTCCCGGAACTTGGTAAGCGTCTTCTCCTGGAAGTGGTCCTCGTTGTACTTGGACGCCATGATCTTGTCGAGGAAGAGGATCTTGCGGTCCTGGAACAGCTTCTTTGCCCTGGCGCAATCGACGCCTCGGCCGGCATCGATGTCCGGGCCGTACAGTTTCACCAGCTTCGACGGGTCGGTCACGTCGTCGACGATCTTGGAGAGGTGCCCGTAATTCATCGCGTCGTTTTCCATGAAGCAGGCCTTCAGCGCTTGCGCCTCCTCCCCGCTGATCAGCCGGTTCTTCTCGGCGTGTGCCAGCGAGACCCGGAAGGCGTGATTCGAGACCAGGACGTGTTCTTCGCCGCTGAAACCGCAGGATTGGCCGGGAATGATCGACAGGATCGAGACGGACAGCAGGATGATGAGCAGGCGTACCGCAGGCATGTTTCCCTCCCCCTTGCCTTCGCCGAGAGGCCGGCGCACCGCGCGAGGAGGCAATCGCTGCCGCTGACGGCGATGCCGGCCCGTCGTCGCGATGTGCGCCGCGGCGGCCATCCCCCCGGATGGCGCCGCGGACCGGGCGCGCCTGGACTGTAACACAGATGACCGGGGGTGAGAAGAAAGATTTGGGAACGCATGCCCGGGATGGCGGGGGCGGCGAGCGCATCCGCTGCGGCTACTTGTGCCGCACCTGGCGCAACGCAATGATCAGGCTGGAGAAGGACATGGCGCCCGAGACGAGCACCATGGCCGAAAGCAGCACCCGGGCATGCCAGAGGATCGTCTCGGTGCATTGGAAGAGAAAGAAGACGCAGATGACCCCCGAGACAAGGAAGATGATCAGAAGCGCGATGACGGCAGACAATGTATCTTCGTCCATGGCTGACACCGTACAGCATGATGATCGGCATGGACCCCCTGTTGCTTGAGCGCTCGGGCCTGTTTTTCCGCGGGCCCTGCCGGCATGTCCGCGATGCATCCAACGCAACACGGCGAGGTGCGCCTGAACGGGGAAACAGGGCCCGGGTCCGCTGTTCGGCAGTTCATCACCGGGTCCCCAGGATCGAATCGACTTTTTCCTTCCCGTACTGCCCGGCAACCTCGCTGATGACCGGCTGCATGGCGCGCCTCCATGCGGCCTTGTCGATATTGCGCTCCACCGTCATCCCCCGTTCGGAGAGTTCGGCAATCTGCTTTTCCTCCATGTCCCGTCCCAGCTTGCGCTGATACTGGGCGACTTCCCGGGCCGTTTTGAGCAGCATCTCCCGATCCGGCCCCGGCATGGACTGCCATTTTTTCAGGCTCACGATGAGGACGGCCGGGGAGTACACATGCTGCGTGAGGGACAGGAATTTCTGCACTTCGTGGATTTTTGCCGAATGGATCACGGCGACCGGGTTTTCCTGCCCGTCAATGGTCTTCTGCTGCAGGGCCATGTACACTTCCCCCCACGCCATGGGGACGGGATTCGCGCCCACCGCCTTCCAGGCCGCCATGTGCACCTTGTTCTCCATCGTGCGGATCTTCAGGCCCCTGGCATCGGCGGGAGCCCTGACCCCCTTCCGGGAGTTCGTGAGGTTTCGAAACCCGTTTTCCCAGAACGCCAGGGCCTTGAACTGGGCTTTTTCCAGGTCGTCCAGAAGCTGCTGCCCCACGGGGCCGTCCAATACCTTGTCCACGTGTCCGTAATCATGAAACAGGAAGGGGATGTCCAGGATCCCGATGGAGGGATTGAATCCGCCGATCGGCCCCGTCGAGCCGACGTAGATATCGATGGTTCCCTGCTGCACGGATTCCAGCAGTTCCCGCTCGCCCTTGCCGAGCTGCCCGTCCGGGTACACGGTCACCAGGATGCGCCCGTTGCTGCGCTCCTTGACGAGCTCGGCAAACCGGGCGGCCGCCTGGTTGTACGTATGGCTCTGGGGGGTCAGCGAGGCCAGCTTCAACTGGGCCTTGAATTCCCCTTTTTCGGCCTTCTCCGAACTTCCGGTGCAGCCGCTCACGTGCAGAAGGACAACACAGGCACAAACGACGATGCCGATCCGCTTCATCATGGCACTCCCTCCTTCGACAGTGATGTGACCGGACCCCGCGTGACGTCCCGATTGCCGCAGGGTTGTTCCGGTGACCGTCAGGGATTCGGACGGGGCGGTGTCTGTCGCCCGCACGCCCCCTAGGCGGGCTCGCCGGGTTTCCGATACGTCCGGAGGAGGGCCCGCAGCGTCCGCTCGCTCTCCTCGAGGGCCTGCTCGGTCCGCTTGTGCTCCGTGATGTCCGAGTAGGTGGCGATGATCCTCCTGTCCTGCAGGTCCTCGCCGACCCTGGCGACGCTCACCAGGCAGACGATGTTCTTGCCGCCCTTGCGCCGGCACGGGAACTCCATGCTGTAGGTCCGCTGCCGCCGGAGGGCGCCGTAGACATGTTTTGCGATTTTCGCATGGTCTTCCTCGCTGCGGTACAGGACCCTCGTGCCCCGGCCGATCAGTTCCTCCGGTTTCCACCCGAAGACATCCTCCACGGCATGGTTGGCCAGGACAATGCGGCGCTCCTGCATGCCCATCACCGCGATCGGGAGCGCATCGAGGATCGAGGTCTGCAGCACGAGCATCTCCTGCAGTCTCGCCGCTGTCTCTTCGTGCCCCGCGATGTCCATGAAGTCCACAAGCACGGCCCGCTCACCTCCGCATGTC
>ERZ1645192.4072-NODE-4072-length-11711-cov-20.364190_pt1 | contig 11711 bp, 9 predicted proteins | sample MGYA00575354_ERZ1645192 | MGnify/ENA primary metagenome ERZ1645192 (study PRJEB40844, sample SAMN11349763) | freshwater sediment metagenome | isolation source: river sediment | host: Sediment | place: India: Faizupur Khadar , New Delhi | collected 2017-02-21 ... | reverse complement strand
ATTTACTGCCCCGATTTTACGATCCGGATGAAGGAGAGATTTTGTTTAATGAAATCGATATCCGAAATTTTACAAAATACGATCTGAGGGAACTCATGGGTAATGTAAATCAGGAAGCCATTCTTTTTAACGATACATTTTTCAATAATATAGCATTCGGTATGGAAGGAGCAACAACCGAACAGGTGATACAGGCTGCCAGAATAGCCAATGCGCACGATTTCATCATGGCTACCGAGAATGGCTACGATACCACTATCGGGGACAGGGGAGGCAAACTCTCCGGAGGTCAGCGTCAGCGGATAAGCATTGCCAGAGCTGTGCTGAAAAATCCGCCCATCCTCATCCTGGATGAAGCTACCTCGGCGCTCGATACCGAGTCGGAATACATGGTGCAGGAAGCACTGGATAACCTGATGAAAAACCGGACAACACTGGTAGTGGCTCATCGCCTCTCAACCATCAAACGCGCCGATCTGATTTGCGTCATCCATGAAGGGAAAATAGTGGAACGCGGCAAGCACGACGAGCTGATTGCACTCGACCGTCATTACAAACGGCTGGTGGATATGCAGTCGTTTTAGTACGGAAGATTCCGGTAAGTGATGATGTATTTTTTTTCTTTCAGGCTGGCGCTTATTTGCCGGCCTTTTTTCCACTCGCGGTAAGCATCGAAATTCAGTTTCAAATCGTCCGGTACTATCATCACCCGGTCGTATTCCTCCATGATGAATTCGGGTAAAAATCCCGCATTGCTGATGGCATTCAGATCTTCGTAAAAATGGTCGGTTTTCGGATTTCCGGTAATCATTTTCTTCCCCTGGATTCTCAGGTATTCTTTTGCCGATTCCAGGTGCATAGCAAGATAAATATCCGGAAAACCTGAGTAACGTTCTTTACTGCTTACGTTGCGGGTAGCCCAGTCCATTTTTTTGAAGGCAGAGTTCACCATTGCTGAGCTGGTCTCGGCATCTTTCATCGAATCACCGATAAAACCCACATTCGACTTCAGATTCAGCGGACTCAAAGCTGTTAAAGCCGCCGGATTGAATCGGCGGGTTAAACTTTCGTAGAGGAGGGCATTCCGGGCAGCATCCGTGTCGTTGGTTTTCAGCCTGATGCAAAGCAGCCACACACCACATTCAAACACCGTTAGCTGTGAGATAGAACCGGCCTGCCGGTTGGTGAAGCAGCCCTCTACACCGTTGCAAATGTAATTACGTCCCACGTACTTTATTGGATCAGGTGTTGGAAGCGTGTCGGATTTTTCTTCTCCGGATAGTTTTTTGATTTCTTTCAGGTACTCGTTTCTCAATCGTCCTTCGGTGCCCTCATTGGTTGGCGTAAGACTGATTGTAAAGGATAATTTGCCTTTCGGAGCAACGTAGATTACTGAAATTTTGCCCGGGTTTCCGGGGAATTCAATGATTTGCTGACGCTCAAATTCGCCCATTCTGAAAGGAAAAACAGTACGACTTTCGGTGTGAAAATAATTGGATGAAGGATTTGCAGCCACTTTATTCAGGTCAGAATATGTTGTCCGGCCTTCGTCCATCATCAGTAAATCCGGAAATGCGCTGCTTTCGGAGATTGTTTTTACGTGGTGGTATTCAGATGAAAACGAATTGGCAGTTTCAGAATTATCAGATCCGGTTTCTTTGATCTCCGATATGGTTCCTGAAGCAGTAGCTTTTCTGTCAGGTTGCATCAGTACGCTCACCTGAGCATTCAGTGAGTACGACAGAATAGTAAAAACCATGAATATATGTCTCCAGATTCCGGATTTCATTTTTTATTAAAAATTAAGTGCAACTTGCAAGTTCAACGGTTTACCCGTTTTTTTTTTATACTTTGAAGTCTTGATTTTTTTGTATCTTTTTTCACCAATAATCATACCAGTGATATATTTCTGCCAAAAAAAACAAATAGAGTTGTTTTTTTTTGTTCTAGATTGTATATCTGACGGAACACCACAATGAATGAGGCGTTTGATGAAATACAATTATGAGAAATAGTACATCTTGCAGAATATCAATTGCTGTTTCAGGTTTCAAGTAACTTGCCGATGTGAAAAACCTGATATTTCAATGAATTAACCGAAAAAAAAAGGAAAAACGCCTGCAAAAATAAAACTAAAAAACGAGTTGGACAAACACGAAATGCCCGGCAAGGCTGAAGTTAATTAAAAGTTCATTTACGCTTATGTATGCAATGGAAATATTTCTGAAATAAATTGTGTATTTTTGTTCCCTTGCAGTTTGTGTGAAACTGACAAATTAATACCCGGTCAACAACTAAAAAAACAAGGAATATGAAAAAGGTAATATTTTTAATCGTGCTGTCAATCAGCGTGTTGAATGCATACACACAGCAGTTGAATTCCCCCGACGGGAATTTTCAGTTGAATTTCTCACTGAGTAATGCCGGTGAGCCTGTTTATCAGCTTTCGTACAAAGGCAAAGAGGTGATTAAACCTTCCAAACTTGGTTTGAAATTAAAAAATCCTCCCTCTTTTACTTTGGATTTTACCTTAAAAAACAAAGAAGTCAGCTCCTTCAACGAAACCTGGAAACCGGTATGGGGAGAAGTCAGTCAGATAAGCAATCATTACAACGAGTTGTTGGTAACACTCGAACAGACCAAACAAAACCGGTATATGAAAATCCGTTTTCGTCTGTTTAACGACGGGCTTGGTTTCAGATACGAATTCGACAGGCAACCCGAACTAAGTTATTTTCAGGTTCTGGACGAATGTACCGAATTTGCCTTAACGGGCGATCATAAGGCATTCTGGATACCCGGCGACTACGATACCAACGAATATTATTACACTACCACCAAACTGTCGGAAATTGATGCCGAAAAGGTGGATGGTACCGGCATCGGTACTCACGGATTTTTTGCAAAGAATGCTGTGCAGTCGCCTCTGATGATGAAAACAGCTGAAGGACTGTATATTAACATTTTCGAAGCGGCATTGCTCGATTATTCGGCCATGCATCTGATGGTGGATCAGAAAAACTTCGTTTTGACAGCACAACTTGCACCCGATGCTACCGGTACTAAAGTGTACATGCAGACACCTCACAACTCTCCCTGGAGAACCGTGATAGTGAGTGATAAAGCGGCAGATATCCTGGCTTCAAAAACAATACTCAACCTCAATGAACCCTGTAAAATCGGAAATACCGATTTCATTAAACCTCAGAAATTCGTTGGTATCTGGTGGGGTATGCATGTACCCGATCATTGGTCCTGGAACTATTCGGATACTCCAAATCTGAAACTTAAAAACACCGATTGGAATGCACTTAAACCCTATGGACGCCATGGTGCCACTACCGAAAATGTGAAACGTTATATCGATTTTGCAGCAGCTAACGGCATTGAAGGGGTGTTGGTTGAAGGATGGAATATCGGATGGGAAGACTGGGCCGGAAACTGGAAGGAAGAGGTTTTTGATTTCGTGACTCCTTATCCCGATTTTGATGTGAAAGGATTACAGGCTTATGCTGCCGGAAAGGGAGTGAAACTGATTATGCATCACGAAACATCCGCTTCGGTCACCAACTACGAAAGACGCATTGATAAAGCCATTGAATTTATGAAAGAAAACGGCTACGATGCCGTGAAAACCGGTTATGTGGGCTGGATTATTCCGCGAGGAGAAAAACACGACGGTCAGTGGATGGTTAATCACTATCAGCGTGTGATAGAAAAAATGGCTGCCAACCGGATAATGATTGATCAGCATGAGCCGGTTCGTCCGACTGGTCAGCACCGCACTTATCCCAATTTGATGGCTTGTGAAGCTGCCCGCGGCAACGAGTTCAATGCATGGAGTGCCGGAAATCCGCCTGAACATGAAACCATTCTGCCTTTTACCCGTCTGATGGGAGGTCCTATGGATTACACACCCGGCATTTTCGAAATAAAAATGGATTATTACAAATCCGGAAATACATGTCAGGTACATACTACATTGGCCAAACAGCTGGCACTTTATGTCACCATGTACAGTCCGTTGCAGATGGCTGCCGATTTGATTGAAAACTACGAAAAGAAAATGGATGCATTTCAGTTTATCAAAGATGTAGCTGTTGACTGGGATGATACCAGGTATCTGGAAGCTGAGCCGGGCGATTATATCACCATTGCCCGCAAGGCAAAAGGAACCGGTGACTGGTTTATCGGCGCCATTACCGATGAAAATTCACGCGTTGCAAATATTGATTTCAGCTACCTGGAACCCAAAACATGGTACGTGGCCACTATTTATGGTGATGCACCTGCTTCTCACTGGAAAGATAATCCGATGGCTTACGAAATCCGAAAAGTGTTGGTTCAGAATTCTTCTGTGTTGAAACAGAAGCTTGCAGCAGGAGGGGGAGTGGCTATCAGCGTGAAGAAAGGCGGAAAAGCAGAAATGAAAGGTTTGAAGAAGTTAAAATAAGCAACTTGTCGCAGTAAAATTCATAAATCAACCTGTCAGGATTCGTGTACATCCCGAAATACCTTTAAACAGATATTAAAACCCGTTTCAATCAACGTTACGAAACATCAGCATTAACCGGCATTCAAAAAAAAACAGAACGTGAAGATTGCATATTTATCGCTCTTTTTTCTCTGTTGGTCGGGAGATGTCATACGTTCGTCGGATTTTGCTTTTTATTCTTCAGATTCCGGAATACATTTGTGTCGTAAATCAAAAAAATAATGAGTTATGGAAAATGAAATTAAAAAATCAAACACGACATTGTTTGAAAAAGGTATAGGTTTCGGACTGATACTTGTACTGGCAGGAGCATTGATGCTTGCATTTAACTTTGGTGCATTGCCTCATGAATTAAAAAGGGTGGTGTTCTCGTGGCAGATGCTGCTGATAGCAATCGGAACGTTTAACCTGTTTAAACGCCAGTTTACATCGGGAGTTATCCTTATTCTTGTCGGAACTTTTTTTATCATTCCTCGTATCATTCGGCAGTTTCCGGATGCCTTTCCGGGTTTCGATGGCAATTTTACCGCTGTTTACTGGCCTGTATTACTGATTGTTGCGGGAGCTTTTCTTATTCTGAGCCGTTATGTTGCCCCACTTGGATGGGGAAGTGAATTCAGACACGGCGATGCTCATAATTATCAGAAATATACCGGAAAGTCTGTTTACTCGCATCACAAAGGAGGCTTTGAGAAAAACAGCATTTTTGGCTCAGGTCAGCATATCGTGCTCGATCCGGAGTTTAAGGGAGGTGAAGTAAATGCTATTTTTGGTGGTGTAACACTTGATTTGCGCAAAACAAATTTGCCCGAAGGCATCAGTTTTCTGGAAATCAATGCAGTATTTGGCGGTGTAACACTCTATGTGCCAGCCAACTGGCTGGTGGAAATGAGTATGGACTCCGTTTTTGGCGGTTTCGAAGACAAACGGATGTACAGCGAGGAAATAGATACAACCCGGAAACTTGTGGTTAAAGGGTCTTGTATTTTTGGCGGAGGCGAATTGAGAAATTAATATTCGGAGCACTCACATCATTCAACGATAAACTCAGAAATGTTGTCAGTATTCAATAATAAGTTGAAAGCAGTGAACTACATATTGCTGTGGTTGGTGTATGGTGTGGCTCATTTTTATGTTTTCTCAAAGTTTACATCGTTTGAAGTTAAGATATTACTTGCTGATTCGGTAATTTATACATTTTTATACGCAGTTACAGGTGTATTGCTGATGTTCGTTCTGAAATATGCCCGACTGGGTAATTTGAATGTTTTTCAGCGTAACCTGAACTATTTCGGGCTCTGTGTTATTGCCATCTCCATTGTAGTGGGTGTAAGTTTTCTTCTCGTTTCGGCAATTTCCGAAAATCAGGCTGACGCAATGCTGTATAAGCTTGTTCCCCTGCGGATTTTTACTTCGCTGCTTATTTTTTGCCTGGTAATTACTTCTTACAGGTTGAAATTGCCCGATTCTGCCGAGGACTTACCTGACGAAACCAATTTACCCGAAACCGAAGATCTTCCTGCGAACGAAATAATCCCGGACAACAAAGACAAAGAATATATCGATCGGATAGCTGTAAAAAACGGACAGAATATTCATGTAATTCCCGTTCATGAGATTTATTGCATGAAGGCAGAAAGTGATTATGTTCATATTTTTACTGAAAAGGGGAAATATCTCAAAGAGCAAACCATGAAGTTTTTCGAAGAAAATCTGCTTCCATCCAAGTTTGTAAGGGTACACCGCTCGTATATTGTGAATGTAGATGCCATTTCGCGCGTTGAGCTTTACGAGAAACAAACACAGCTGCTCATGCTGAAAAACGGCATGCAGATACGTATGAGTCAGGCTGGATACAAATTACTGAAAAGTATTCTGAAACTTTGAGAGTCAGATTTGGCCGTTTAAAAGTGAAAGGATAAGTTTTGAGGAAATAAACTGCGTATCGTGCTTTTATTGAGCGATATAGTACATATTCTGAAGGAAAGAGTCAATCTATGTGATTATGTACATTATTATTAAAATAATTTGTACCGGTATTTGTCCCCCAGAAAAGGAAAAACCGCAACACAGAATACTGTATTGCGGTTTTTTGTTGTCTCACCAGGATTCGAACCTAGACAGGCAGAACCAAAAACTGCAGTGCTACCATTACACCATGAGACAATCATTATGATGCTTTTTCCTGAAAAGCGGGGCAAAGATACAATACTTTTTTTTATCGGCAAAATAATACGCCTATTTTCCCCAAAAACCGCCTGATTTACCCGGCAATGAGTAAAAAGTAGTTTTTCTTTCCTTTCTGCACCAGCAAGTATTTATTATTCAATAAGTCCGATTTGGTAATCAGATAATCCTGATCCGTCATTTTTTCTTTGTTGATGCTCACGCCGCCGCTTTGAACCATTTTTCGCAGTTCGCCTTTCGAGGGGAAAACGGAAGCTTTTTCGGTGAAGAGTTCGATGGCTTTTACTCCTGTTTCGAGTTCGCTGAGTGTAATATTGAACTGCGGTACTCCTTCAAAAACAGCTAACAGTGTCTCCTCGTCCAAACGTTTCAACACATCTGACGTTGCGTTGCCAAACAGGATTTCCGATGCTTCCACTGCTGCATCATAATCTTTGCGGGAGTGTACAAGTACTGTAACCTCTTCTGCCAGACGTTTCTGCAATAGTCGCAGGTGTGGTGCTTCATTGTGTTGATCAATTAATGAACCAATTTCTTCTTTGTTGATGGCTGTGAAAATCCTGATGTATTTTTCGGCGTCGGCATCGCTTACGTTAAGCCAGAACTGGTAGAATTTATAGGGTGACGTGTATCTGCGGTCGAGCCACACGTTTCCGCTTTCCGTTTTGCCGAATTTTCCGCCGTCGGCTTTGGTTATCAGCGGACAAACCAGTGCAAATGCCTCTCCTCCGGTTTTGCGGCGGATAAGTTCAGTTCCTGTTGTGATGTTGCCCCACTGATCCGAACCGCCCATTTGCAGCTTGCAGTTTTTGGTCTGGTACAGGTGCAGAAAATCGTATCCCTGTAGCAGCTGGTAAGAAAATTCGGTAAACGACATGCCTTCGCTCGATTCGCTGCTCAGCCTTTTCTTTACGGAGTCTTTGGCCATCATGTAGTTCACGGTGATGTGTTTTCCAATGTCGCGAATAAAATCCAGGAACGAATAATCCTTCATCCAGTCGTAGTTATTCACCAGTTCGGCAGCGTTCGGTTGATTGCTTTCGAAATCAAGAAATTTGGCCAGTTGTGCTTTGATGCACTCCTGGTTGTGACGCAGTGTTTCTTCATCGAGCAGGTTTCGCTCGGCCGATTTCATGGATGGGTCACCTATCATTCCGGTGGCGCCTCCAACCAGAGCCACGGGTTTGTGGCCTGCCCGCTGAAAATGCCGGAGCATCATCACACTTACCAAATGCCCTATATGCAGCGAATCTGCCGTGGGGTCGATACCTACGTAAGCAGTGGTCATTTCCTTTTTCAGTTGTTCATCGGTGCCGGGCATTACGGTATGAATCATACCACGCCATTCAAGTTCTTCAATAAAATTCATCGGATTGAGTATTTTTTTATTTCGGGTGCAAAGATAGCTAAATTTGGGTAAATCATAAAGATGCAGTTTGTAAATAAAACAGTTAAAAAACTGCTTGTTTGATGTCCGTATATTTTCACAATCCTATAATTTTGACTTACTTTGTCTGGTAAAAAAATGATTTACCCGTTATCTGATGAGAAAATATCTTTTTTTGGTTTTCATTCTTCTGTTGTGCTGGTCGTGCCGGGATGAAGTGCCGGAAGTGGTCGTAGATCCGCCCGCACCGAAAGACACTGTGACCGGTAAAACGGGTTCAGCGTATGTTTTTGATATTGAGAAAGTTCCGGAAGTGTATATTGAAACATCGACTGTGGAATGGAACAAACTCCTCAGCTATTTTGACCAGAATCCTTACAACGAAGAGTTTATCAGGGCCGATTTTGTGTTTGTAAAAGAGGGCCGACGTGATACGCTTGAGAATATAGGGCTTCGGCTGCGTGGCAATACAAGCCGGCGTCGTCCTGAAGGGAATAAGGGAGAACTCCATAAATCCGAAAATCCGGACTGGCATCACAGCCATTTCTCCGTTAATCTGAATAAATACGTGAAAGGGCAAAGTTTGTCCGGCACTCAGAAAATCACGCTGAAATGGTTCAAAGACGACGGAGTGTATGCCCGCGAAGTGTATTGTTACGATCTTTTTGAGCGTTTCGGTGTATGGACTGCCCCGCAATCGAGCTATTGCCGTCTGTTTCTGAAAATAAAGGAAGATGAAAAGTGGATCAATTACGGTGTGTACGAACTGTTGGAACCTGTGGATAATGATTTTATTGAAAACAGAAAGAAACATTTTCAGGGTTCGTCGGGCAACTTGTGGAAAGCCAACTGGGGAGCCGATTTGGTGAATCCGGAAAAATCGAGGATGGGAATTGAACAGGTTACGCTCAGTTCCACGTATCGACCTGTATATGATTTGAAAACCAACGAAACTGACCTGGAAACTGCGCGTAATCAGCTGGCCGGTTTTATCAATCAGTTTAATTCAAAACAGGGTGACGATTTCAAAATATGGATAGCAACCGCTACGGATGTTCCCCTGTTGCTCAAAACCTATGCTGTAAGCACTCTCTGCGGCATGTGGGACGATTACTGGAATAATTCAAACAATTTCTACTTCTATTTCGATGCCAATGATAAGTTCTATTTCATTCCGTTTGATTATGACAATACGCTGGGCACTTCGCTGCTTATGCCTGATGCGGGCAGGCAGGATTTGCTCAACTGGGGGAAGTCATCCAATCCGATGGTGAAAAAGATTCTGGCTTTTTCGGAGTACAGAGAACTTTATATCAGCTATTTAAACGAGCTTTGCGATCCGGCCAACGATCTGTTTTATTACACCCGAAGCATCGATAGAATTCAAAAATGGCACGATATGATACGGTATTACATCACCAACGATACCGGCGAAGACATGGAGATTAAAGACGTTCCGGCCGGTTGGGGCAACTGCCCTCACTACAGATTGCTCAACGCTTCCAACAACTATTTTGTGATCAGAGCTCAAAATCTACCCAAATAAAAAAAGGAGCACTGAAGCTCCTTTTTTCTACATTTTACATTTCAACCGGTAGTTTTATTTCAGGATTTTGTTCTGCAGGCTGTCTATTCCTTTATTAACGGCTTCTTTGGCATCTTCCACTGCGCCGGTCACTTTCGATTTGGTGTTTGTGAGCGTGTTTTCAATGCCCTGAGCTGCTGTGTTGTAAGCGTTTGCAATGTCTGTTTTGGCAGCTTCCCAGGTTTCGGCTGTGCTTTTTTCGAGCGCGTCCACTTTTTGTTTGTATTCATCGCGCGATTTTTCAAGGTCTTTGATTGCCTTTTCGTAGTTTGATTTTACATCGACCGAAAGCTCCTTTTTCGTGTCCTTAGCTTCTGCCTTGAGGTCGTCAATTTTTTTATTCAATACATCCAGCTCTGCTTTTGCGTCAGCTATCACTTCGTTCTTTTGCTCAAACGTAAAGGCGCTGTAATCTTTGGTTTCCGGAATCTCTTCCACTATGACAATAGAATCGCTTTCAGCCATTTCGGTTGATTCGGTTGATGCTGCTTTTTTATTGCAAGCAGTAAAAGCTAAAGTTGATGCTGCAAGGATTAAAGCCATAAATCCGATTTTTGAGAGGTTCTTTTTCATTGATATGATTTTTTAATTAGTTAAATAGTTGTTTACTTTATTAAACAAATAATGTGCTAAAAATGTTTTCTGAATAATAAAATTAATTAAAATTAACGCTCGATAGGTGTTTTGATGACAATATCGTGTTCTGATAACTTCGAATCAAACGATTTTTTCTCAATTTGTCATGCGTTTTTTGTAAAAATAAATCTATATTTGTAGTTCTATAAAACAAAATGATTTTGGATATGAAATTCAAACCACTGTTATTTGTCGTTGCATTAGCAGCATTTTCGTGCGCTCCGAAACAATGGGTAATTACCGGTTCGCAGACGGCTGCTATTCCGATTGATTCCACCACACAAGCCCTGGCCGACCAGCAAATGATTGACTTTATTACTCCTGTAAAGCAAAATCTGGACAAGGAAATGAATCAGGTAATAGCCCATACTGCCGAAGAAATGAGAGCCGGTAAGCCTGAAAGTTTGTTATCCAACTGGAGTGCAGATGTGTATCTTTATGCTGCATCCGAATTTTTGAAATCTCCCGTGGATATGGCGGTGGTAAATATGGGAAGTCTCCGGGCGCTGCTGCCCAAAGGCGATATTACGGTTGGCAATATTTTTCAGCTTATGCCATTTGAAAATGAGCTGGTAGTGCTCTGGCTCCGTGGGAAGGACGTGAAGAGGCTGCTTGACATATTTGCGGCCGAAGGCGGACAGGGAGTTGCAGGTGTGAGGATGCAAATAAAGGACGGTAAAGCCGTGAATTGCACGATTCAGGGAAAACCCATCGATGATGAAACACTCTACAGCATTGCCACCAACGATTTTCTGGCGGGAGGCAACGACCGGATGATACCACTCGCTTCACCCGTAAAAAGAGTGGACCCGGGTCTGAAAATACGCAATATTCTGATGGAATACGTTATCCGCGAAACGCACGAAGGACGCAAAATCCAGTCGAAGCTGGACGGACGAATTAGCGTGCTCTGAAGTGTATTTGAGATCTGATTGAAAAATCAAAAAGAGAGTCGCTTTTTAAAATTGCAACTCTCTTTTTTGTTGTTCATTTTTTTCTGATCTCAGTCCGTTAGTAATAGCGCCTAAATTTATTTCATTTTAAATGTTAATCTCAATATCACATCGCCTTTTGAATAATCGGTGCTGATGTAGTTGAATATTTCCGTTGATTGTTCTTTGCCTGTTTCCGGATCATACCTGATTTCCGTGTGATTGTCGGATATTTGCTCAATTGTCCATGCTTCCTGTTTTTTGGTGTTGTGTGTCTGTTTCCTCTACAGGATTATTTTGTAATTACAATTTCTTTTTAAAAAGGAATTGCTGTTTTTTTAAGAAGTCAGTTTTTTCAAATCCGTGAAGTCCTGATGATGGTTCCGTCTTCGAGGTAGAATTCGATACCTACGAGTCCGAATTTGTGATTGCCTATGTAAACAATTTTTGTAATTCCCGGTTCGTGAAAGATTTGTTCTACCTTCACCA
>ERZ1645192.4071-NODE-4071-length-11713-cov-5.763767_pt1 | contig 11713 bp, 21 predicted proteins | sample MGYA00575354_ERZ1645192 | MGnify/ENA primary metagenome ERZ1645192 (study PRJEB40844, sample SAMN11349763) | freshwater sediment metagenome | isolation source: river sediment | host: Sediment | place: India: Faizupur Khadar , New Delhi | collected 2017-02-21 ... | reverse complement strand
ATGAAGAAATGGTTTAGAGGTATGCGAATATAAACAACGATATATTTAACTAGGAGCAAGGGATGAACATATTGGTACATAATATGATAGTTGCCGACAAGGATGCCGAAATCAAGTGGCTGGAAGAACGCTGCAAGAAACTGGAAGCAGATGTCTCCAATCTCAAGTGCTGCGGGAACTGCAAAAAATATAGGTATTACTGCAATAATACTTTCACGGCGCATAGTGTTTGTAATAGATACGAACAGGACGGCTTGACAGTGGAGGGCAGGAAATGAAGAAAGTTAATTACGACCAAAACGAATTATTTTTAAAAGAATTAAAACACCTTTTAAAAAAGCACAACATTAGATTTCTCGGTCACTTTTCAGAAAGACCGTTTGTGACATTCAAAGATAGAACCCAATATTATATCTTATATGATGAAGACAATGGTTTAATCACCATATATCCGCTGCCAACATTAAAGAACAGAGGAAGTATAGGGTGGCTCCCTATGACGGAATCTAGCCAATTCCCGATAGTTTAAATAAGAACGCCTCGCTGTAAAAACATGATATACCTTCTTTTAGGAGAGATTTGGTGCTAACCAGATATAGAGGGGTCTGGTTTATATCCAAATCTCTCCTTTATTTTGTCCATTGTTTTGTAACTCGCCCACCTATCCCCACTTTACAACTTATCATACCATTTTTGGTAAAAATTGTCAAGAAGTTTATATTATAAGGATTTCAGGTACTTAGGACATTTTGAAGGTCAGGTTTTGACTCCGGTGGGATAACATCATAATATAATTTTACCATCCTATTTTTGAACTTTCCTTATATTTTCAGGATTTTTCAATTTTAGGGTCATAAAGTGCTATTTTCTCTCCGGTGGGATACCAGATGAGTATAAAAACAGATTTCGTGTCACTTTTTCTGACACAAAATCCAGAAATTGTGTCAATTTTTCTGACACAAAAAATAATACTTGATAATATTTTTATTATATGATATGATAATAATATAAAAAATGGAGAGGTGTGCGTAATAGACCAGTTGTAGTGTGTATCATTACTATTATATCACATCGGTTGATATAGTCAAGTAGTATATTGTTCAATAATATCAGATAGTTAGGATGATAATATCTCAACCAGAATTTATTTACAGATTATGTGGTGGGGTATATATAACAACAGAATAAGACACAACACAAATTTGAGGAAATGACAAGTGATACTCATTCTGATAGCAATCAACATGAACACATACCACAATGACATACCGTGTGTGTACATCGAACAGACGAAACAAACACTACAACAGAGAAAACTCTATCACTACCATATGTCACAGGTGGCAAATCCCAAATCACCTTTTCACCGTGTCGTAAAACACTTAGGCCCAAGTGTGTTCAGATGGGAAGTCCTTGCCACAACTCACTCACAAGAGAAAGCAAATCAGATGGAAAAATTCTACAAAAAAGAATACAAGTCTGAAGTAATAGGGTACAATAGGGAAGTCAACCAAGATAAAGTAGGAGAAAACCATCCTCGTTTTGGTGACAGGAGAACTTGGGATGAGAGATTTGGTAAGGAACGGTCAGCCGAGATAAAGGCCAAGTACAGTAAGTCGATGTCAGAGAGTGAGAAAGTCAAGGAACACTCTCGTGCTCTGATGTTGTCCAATCACCCTTACCGTAAGGCGTCAACACGAGAGGCAGAACGACAACGGAAGTTAGGTGTCAAGAACCCAAAGGCTCAGTTTGACTACATTCTGACAAAGGACGATGGAAGTGAACTTGTGATACCGTGTCTGTCAGAATACTGTCGTGAACACCCTGAGATGACAGCACACGGAATATGGACTGCGCTACAGAGAGGAAGCAAATACAAAGGTATGTCCGTCAAACGGATACCCAAAGTGAAAGAGAAGGACATTCTCTTAAAATAATGTATCTGATAATCACACAATAGTAAGGATTTTCGAGTATTCATATTTTCTTTACTATACAATCATTTACTACATATATTTACACAAGTATAATATTCTTATAAATAGATTTATACAATCAAAAATAGGAGTATTCATATGACAAAACTAAGGGATAGATATAAAAATGACATCTACACATTATACTCTAAAGATAGGGTATCAGTTGATGAGATTGCCAAGATGTATGGTGTGAGTAGGAAAACAATGTATAACTGGTTGAAACATTGGGGTATGTTAGCAACTAAATCATATCCAGAGGTTGAATTATAATGTATACGATATTTTATGTTTATGTATATCTTGACCCACGTAAATCTGGTAATTATATGTATGGTAATTATTCATTTGAATATGAACCATTCTATGTTGGTAAAGGATGTAATGATAGGTCATACCATCACTTATGTGAAAGTCATCAAAAACAAAATAGTAACAAATCATTTATCAATAAGATAAAGAAAATACAAAAAGAAATAGATACTGACCCTATTATTATGATATACAAAAAGAATATGTCAGAGAATGAGTCATATGAACTTGAAAAGAAATTAATTGATATGATAGGTAGAAAGGATTTGAAGAAAGGCCCATTATGTAATCTTACGGATGGTGGTGAAGGTGGTGGTACAGGACGTATTGTCAGTGATGAAGTAAAACAAAAACTTATTATCAATAATATGATGGGAATAACAGGTATGAAAGGCAAGAAACATACTGAAATATCAAAACAGAAAATTAGAGAAAGTAATATAGGTAGAACACATACTAATGAAACCAAACAAAGAATGAGTAATAAGGCTAAAGGTCATATTGTTAGTGATGAAACAAAAGAAAAATTACGTCAATATCATCTAGGTAAGAAACATACTATTGAAACAATACAAAAGATAAAAAATCATTCTACAAAATCATTTAAGGGTAAACATCATACAGAGGAAACTAAACAAAGAATGAGTGAATTACATAAAGGTAAGGTTTTCACTGAAGAACATAAACGAAAGTTGAGTGAATCACGTATAGGTAGTAAACGAAATGATGAAACTAAACAAAGAATGAGTGAGGCACAAAAAGGACATTCTGTATCTCAAGAAACAAGACAAAAAATAAGTGAATCATTACATAATAGGAGGAATAAATGATAGAGAAAAATTTACAAACTATTAAAAAACCGGCAAAATTCAGGTTTATGAGCTACTGCGGTGACAAACAAGGATGTGGCAGCATTAGAATAATATACCCTTCATTTTTATTAGAACATTGTAGACCTGATGGGTATGCCTTTTCATCGGATTATTTGACCTCGTTTGTAAACGATGTGAATTTTTATAAATCATTTACGTTTGTACAATTTCAAAGAAGTGCTACTGACCAACACTTAAAACTATTTCATCATTACATACAGAATATTAGACCTCATGCTCGAGTACCTATCATATATGAAATAGATGATTTACTCATGGACATACCTGAATGGAATTATGCTGCTTCTTATTACAATAACAATACATCACCTATATTTGATATGATGAGAGTTGTTGATGGAATGACAGTTAGTACGGAAGTATTGAAAGAGGAGTATGGTAAATATTGTAATAATATTGTAGTTATACCTAATCACTTACCTAAATTCATATGGGGTGAAGTAGTACCTAAACATATGAGAAATCCTCGTGAGTTAAAAGATAGACCACGTATAGGTTGGGCTGGGAGTGAGAATCATTTTGCGAATCCTAAGACTCCTGAATTTCAACAAGGTGTACGTGGGGGTGATTTTGGTGATAAGATGATTGAGTTTATTAAGAAAACTGTTGATATATACCAATGGGTATTGAGTGGGGCATGTCCTGTTGAGTTAGATTGTGTAAGAGATAAGATTGAATGTCATGGATGGGTTCCTATATTCAATTATCCACAACATTTGAAGAAATTGGATTTAGATATTGGTATGGCGTTATTACAACCATGTAGGTTTAACGATAGTAAATGTTTGGTCGGAAATACAAAAGTGATTAGTAATAAAGGAATTATGAATATTTCTAATATTACTAATGAAAACTCTTTATATCAAAAGGATTCATTTGAACAAGTGAGTAATGTTATCAAATATGAGAATAAGGAAACACTCAAAATTACTACAAGTAAAGGATATTCGATTGAAGGGACATTGAATCATAAAATATGTAAAAATGGTGAATATGTAAGGTTAGATACATTAGAAATTGGTGATGAAATTGATTTATCATTCTTTGATTATCCTGATGTACCTTATGTAAAAGTGAGTGTACCTTTCTTTCTTACAAAAAAATTAGCTGATATTAATATATCTGAAACAGATGATTTAATATTACCTAAAGTAACAATAAATGAAGATTGGGGTTATTTTATAGGGTTATTTTTAGGGGATGGAAACATTGGACAAAATGAAAGTGTCAATATATCTTGTGATGATAGAGAAAATATCTCTGATATTGTTATTGATTTTGGAAAGAGAATAGGTTTATCACCTAAAGTAAGGAAAAGTGATAAACGAAATACACATGGATTATGTGTTCATCTTGGTAGTCGTAATTTGAAATGGTTGTTTAGTAATAAATTGAATATAAAGGGTGGTAAATTAAAGAAAAATTTAAATGTACCTCAACAGATATTTCAATCTCCTAAGAGTGTTATCAAAGAATTTATATCAGGATTATTTGATGCTGATGGTACGATTGATAATACAGGATGTTCATTTACTACAAAGAATAAACAATTAGCGGAAGATATTCAATTCTTATTATTAGGATTTGGTATATTATCTCGTGTATATGGTTTTTATAATAAAAAAGTTGAAAGAATGTATTATACATTGAGTTTATCAAGACAGGCTTCTGATATATTCTACAAGGAAATAGGATTTAGATGTATCAAAAAATTTGAAAAACTATTAAGTGTTGTATCAAAACCACATTCAAATAAGTATAAAGAATGGGAATTGAAAGATAAAATAGTGAGTATTGAAAATAAAATGGATAATGTTTATGATGTTGAAATACCTAATAATCATTTCTATGTGGCTAATGGATTTGTTTCACATAATAGCAACATCAAGGCTTTGGAAATGGCGGCAACGGGTGTGCCCGGTGTGTATAGTGATAGTGCTCCTTATCGTGATATGAGTATTGTATCCAATTCGGATGACTATTTGATTAGTGAGATTGAGAAATTGGTTGGTGATTTAGATTATCGTAAACAGATATTTGAACAGGATTACAAGACTGTTGAACCTAATTTGTTTTGGGAAGATAATAACAACTTGTTACGCTACGTGGATAGTTACTTATCCTTATTTGGTAAGAAATTAGAGAGTTATTAAAAAATGTGTAGACAAATGAATTGAATTGTGGTATAACTAAAACGTGAGGTGAATAAATGGATAATGAAAGTAATTTGATAAAACACGCTAAAAGAGAATTGAAGGTAATAGGGTATGATTTGGATAGTAAAGAAGATGGCCCTAATAAATGGATATGTGAAAACATATTAGAATTATTGACTGTGTTTTCTAAACAGGGACATTCTGGTAGTTCTGCTCCTTATTGTATCAGTCTATTTACTAAACTTGCTAATTTTGAACCTATCTGTCCACTTACAGGTAATGATGATGAATGGAATGAAGTTGGTAATGATTTATATCAGAATAAACGATGTAGTCATGTGTTTAAAGATGGTAAAGATGGTATAGCGTATGATATAGAAGGTAAGATTTTTAGAGAATCTGATGGTTGTTGTTATACAAGTAAAGATAGTTGTGTTGATGTAACATTTCCCTATATACCTAAGCGGGAATACATTGATGTATAATTATGAATACAATTTTTAATATAAACAGATACCTATTACAATTAGATAATGAAGGACTTATTGTACTATTCTTTGTTTGTAGTGTTGTGTTTGGATTATTATTTTGTGAATTAATATATTATATGTCAAAGAAAGGAAGAAGAAAATGAAAAAAGTATTGACTAAAAAAGATATGTATAAAAACCACGAATATTTGAGTGACATTCCTGAATGTGATCCTATATTTGCCGTGAGAAATGGTAAATTAGAAGGTATGATTGTTCAAGAAGAAAAGGGATGGATATTGAGAATTGGTGGCCCATACGGTTCTACTGGATTTCATCCAACTAGATCAGAACTGTTAGAAAGTGAATTTAGTATGGAATACGGATATGATTTTTATGTGGAGGAATAATATGAAGAAAATTGTATCAATTTTAATGTGTTTGATTATGGTGGTTGTAATGTTTGGTTGTTCAGATAATTTGACTATTGATAATGTTACATATGAAACGTATGGTCTTATCAATCAGGATGATAATAAGGCTGAATTTATCAAATACAAACCATGTTGGGGTAATATCATATGGGGTGTTATATTGTTTGAAACAGTTGTTGCCCCTATATATTTCTTTGGGTTTGATATGTTTGAACCTGTGGGGTATAAAACAGATGTTAGAATATAGAATAATATCAATGGAAACATGTTCAGAACTTGAAACTCACATCAATAGGTATATTAAACTTGGATGGAAACCGATTGGTGGAATAGGGATAAAACATAGTAATCCACTTAATGATACTATATTTTATCAAGCTATTGTAAAAACTAATAAGAAATTTTCATTTGGAAAATAAAGGAAATATTATGTACAAAGAAAAACTAGAATATATCAATATATTACAACCACTATTCATTGATGAATTAGGTTGGAATGTTGGTGGGAGAGTTATTATTGGTGGGAGAGTTGGTACTATTGTTTCTACCAATAAAGGTGATGAAGAAGTATATGTGAATATATCAATACATGATGCATTGAAAAAGGATAAGAAAGACTGTTTGTTATATCCTAATACATATGAATTATGGAGTATGGTAAAAAATACTGATAGGATATACATTCAATGGATAAATGGTAAATCTATAAGAATAGTATCAAAAGAAGGATTTGTAACATTGGTTGAATGTGAAGGAAATGATTTTGAATTGTTATTTATGAAACTAATAATGTATCAAGAAGGATTGTAAGTATGGACTCAAGTAAAGCTATAAAAATGGGTATGTTGAATAGAGGAAAGGAAATGATGGTCTTTGATTGGTTAAAGGCTGCACGTATCATCAAAGAACGAAAACCTAAAAAGGTGATGGCTGGGTTAAGGGATGATTGGGAATACACAGGTGGTATGATATATGAGGATGGTCATGTTCCATTACCGGATGACCTTATGTATTTGGCCTCAACATGGGCTGTACCGGAATTGAATGTTGATGGTGATATTGTTGAGTGTTACATTATGAAATCTCAAACCAATTGGGATGCTGAAACATATTGGCCTGAAGAAGCATTAGACGTATTGAAGGGAGAATAGTATGAAAACAAAAGATAGGATGTTATTACTTACTGAATGGAAAAATCAATATGAGTATTGTAGTAAGGTATGGAATATGCTGGATAAGGTTATAAGAATTGAATGTGACTCTATGTTAGGTAACGCATTATGGGGGACATTTGAAAAATATACAGATGTTGTATCAAAATTAGTTGGTGATACTGGTACATGGTTATCATGGTATTGTTGGGAAAATGATATGGGTCAAAGAAAATTTGAGGCTAAATCATCGAATTGGAAGAAGGAACGTAAGATTTGTAATTTATCAGATTTGTGTGAAATAATTGAATCTGATATTGTTGAAGAAAAACCAGTTTTGAACTATGGTGTGTATTGTTCTAATTGTCATTTCAATGATCCCGATGACCAAGTGTGTTATCATTCAGGATATGATAAACGGTATGTAGGTGAAAAAGAAAAATGTACTGATAGGAGGGATAAATGGAAAGTATAACAAAATGTGTATGTGGAAAATATCATTGTCCTATATGTGATAATCAGATGGAACTGTTTGATGATGACACATATAAGATGTATTACAAGTCTGAAATTGAACGATTGGAAAAAGAGAATATTGAACTACAAGAAATTTACTGTTCTGAATGTGGTGCGTGTGGTGAACCTGGCTGTTGTCCACCTGAACGATGTAAGGAACTGAAATCAAATCTAAAATGCCTATATGGTATTGAATATGCTAAAGAATACAAAGAGTTACTTGATGAAAATTATGAACTTAGAAAAAAGAATGAAGAACTAGAAGATTTTTATCAATATCTATTATTGTAGATAATTTACTAATGTATCACTATCTGATATACTAATCAAAATAAAAGAGAATGTAATATGAGAATGAGTAAAATGTTGAGGTCAAGAAAAAAATTTGGTCGTTGTAGAGTGCCTGGGCATGGTCAAAGTCATATAGATACCGATCATTTTCACAGATGTGAAGTTGTTGATGAAATCCAATCCCAGCCATTTACACGATGTCAAGATAAACGTGAATGGAAAAAAGAAATTGAAATTGAAATAACAGAATAAAGGAAAGATAATATGATTGATGCTGAAAATGTGTATATATCATACCAACAAGCTCGGGCGAGATTTCTAAACAGACCTTATAAAATACCAACAAAATGGGACACAGTATGGGAACGAATGTCAGAAGTAAATTCAGAGAACATTCGTTTGATTACTATTGCGTTCAATACAAGATGGCAGAATATAGTAATGGATAAATATTTTGACTATGGGTTTGAGCTGTTTGGTAAACGATTTACATATACTAAATTCTTTGATAAAAGATTAATGAATATGTATATAGAAAAGGACAAACAAGTTAAAAGATTGACTGAAAATATCAAGAAAAGCATGGAAGAATCATTCTCATTCATTGAAGGCTGGATGAAGGCTAGAGAGTACAGAAAAGACTTGAGTTTACACTCACAATATGGTAGAATACTAATAGAGGGAATGAGAGCTCCTATCAAACATTACATAATGAATGAAATTGATAAACATACATTGACATGGTTGATTTATAACAAATATGTAATATTAGAAGATTATGAAAAAGGACTGATTCCATTAGTAATCAGTAATTATAGAAAATTTGTAAGGGAGTTAAAAGAATATGACGGTAAAGAATAAGAGAAAGGATTTATTAGATACAACAACAAAAGTTCCAAGTGGTGAAATGTTGTATGGATTAGAAAATCCTGATGATATTAAGAAAAGATATAAAGAACATGAATTGACAGAGAGTATGAAAATACTGTTAAGAGAAAAGAAACGAAAGGAGACAGAATAATGAGTGTGGTGGGAATTGTGTATCATAATGATAATGATGGTAAATGTGCAGCGGCAATTGCCTATAGAGGGATAAAAGAAAAATGTGATAGTGAAATCATATGTATTGAAAGTGATTACGATAAAAGATTTCCAGACTTACCAGATGATATTGAAAAAGTGTATGTGTTAGATTTTTCATTTGATAATGAGGGGTTTCAAAAATTAATAGATATAGTTGGAAGGGATAAAATTGTATGGATTGACCATCATATTTCTCAAATCATTAAATTATCTGAATTTGCTGACTTGAAGGGTATACGGACTGAAAAATGGTCTGGTACAATGTTGACATGGTTATGGTTCAACGATGGAAAAGAAATACCTTATGTTGTGGAATTAATTGATGATTATGATAGATGGAAATTGAAATATGGTGATGAATCTTTACATTTTTATGAGTATACTCAAACTGTTGATGTTGACAGAATTAAAGGTGAAATATGGGATAAATTATTGAGTATGAGTAAGGAAGAATTAGACCCATATCTTGAAAAGGGTTCAGATTTAAAAGAATTAAGGTATAAGAAATTACGACAAATGGCCAATAATCTTGGAATTCCGATGACTATCAATTGGGAAGGTAAAGAATATAGTTGTTTGAAAATAAATAATTCTGACCACAAATCTACATCTCAATTAGGTGAAATTGTGTATAAAGAAATGGGTTATGATATTTGTTGGGATTGGTATGAAAAGAAATCTCCCGATAGTGATGACCTTCTTGAAGTCAATCATATGAGAAGTATAAATGTTGATGTTTCTAAGATAGCTATGAAATTCGGTGGTGGTGGGCACCCAAATGCCTCAGGATTTATCATCAAACTTGGAAGTTGTGTTTACAATATGAGTATAGAGTAATATAATAGCCATAGAGGAGATAAAATGATTAGATTTGTACATAGTGGTGATCTTGGCGATATTATATCTTCTTTGGCAGTTGTCAAAGAAATTTGTGAAAGAAAAAAGGATAAAGCACTATTATATTTAGATATATCAGGTGGAATGAAATATAATCCTTCTGATATATCAAAAATTATCAATAATCAAACAAGCGGTAGAGGTATGAAGTTTGATGAAAATGGGTATAATTTCATTAGACCTGTTTTGATTTACCAATCATATATTGATGATGTTCAAATCTGGAAAGGGGAAGAAGTAGATTATAATTTGAATAAATTTCGATTACATTTTATCAAACAAGAATCTTGTAAAAAAACACAAGGAAATTTGATGAAATTACATCAAATAGCATTTGATTTATCTTTAGGTATACCAAAAGAACCGTTGATTACACCTTCTAACCCGATTACTATTGATAATAAAACTATTGTAATAGGACGTTCTTTACGTTATCAATCTGCACATATTTTCATTTTGATGCGTAGAGAATTTATCCAAAATCAAGGATTATTTATCGGTACTGACTTAGAATATGAAGCATTTCAAAATTCATTTAATATTAAACCAGACCGTTATCCTGTAAATAATGTAATGGATATTGTAAACATTATGTCTGGAACAAAACAAATTATCTGTAATGATACACTTTTCTTTTGGATTGCAATTTCAATAAAACATCCTTTTATTATTGATGAATTATGTTTAGATTCATACTCATGTTTTTTTCCAAATGAACCAAATATTCATTATGTACAAGGAAGTAGATTTTTATAATATCAAATGAAAGGAGGATATATGTATTTCAATAAACCATTTTCATCTATAAAAGTTCTTCCAAAAAAAGATATGAACTTCTTTGAAGGATTAGTATTTGTGTATAAAGAGGCATTTAAAGACCCTATGTTTTTATTAGCTTGGGTAATTTTAATATGTGGTATAGTTTATTATTGGTGATTAAAATTAGATTGGGGGTTGAAAATGAAATTTAGAATAGAGGATACAAATGGTGATTTTCTATGCGATTTGGACATGAAGGATTTGGATGTAGAAAAATTATTACAATATGCTGTGTTACGTTTACAAAAAGATCCTGATGGTGTAAAATATGACTTACCATTGAGAGATGAAGATATAACAAAACTAATAGAATATGCGATAACGTCAATATTACACGATGAACTAAAAAAAGAAGAAAAGAAAAAAATTTTTAATTGGAGGAAATGAAATTATGAAAGATTATGATAAGTATGAAATTGAAGGGGGTAGTAATATATCCGTAACAAAAACATCCAACAATTTAATCCTGCTGGATATGGACTATTCAGATGCACCTAGTGTACATGAAATATTAATTTTATCAGAAGCAATTGTATTGAGAGATAAATTAAATAGTATATTTGATAAAAAATAAAATAAAACTAAATTAAGCAAATTGGAGGAAATTTTTATGTGTGCAAGCAAATGGATTAACACAAAATTATTTGAAAATTACGTACAGGAAAAGGAAAAAGAGAAAGAACCTTCTTCATCTATGAGAAGGTCAGATTTTGTAT
>ERZ1645192.4070-NODE-4070-length-11714-cov-5.578609_pt1 | contig 11714 bp, 13 predicted proteins | sample MGYA00575354_ERZ1645192 | MGnify/ENA primary metagenome ERZ1645192 (study PRJEB40844, sample SAMN11349763) | freshwater sediment metagenome | isolation source: river sediment | host: Sediment | place: India: Faizupur Khadar , New Delhi | collected 2017-02-21 ... | reverse complement strand
CATGCGTACTTTTGATTAACTGACCGATCTTCTCCTGATCGATGAACTCATCCAGACTTACCCCTTTGACCTTGGCAAAACCGGCTAGCGGCAACATCCCTTCTCCATGGGCGCCGATCACCTGCGCCTCAATATCCGTAACCGGTAAATGTAATTCTTCGGCGATCAGATTAATGAACCGGGAGGTATCCAAACTAACCCCCATGCCAAAAAGCCGGTTGGGCTTAAATCCGGTAACCCTTAAGGCATAAAGGGTCATCATATCTAAGGGGTTAGTAACGATAATGACCAGCGCCTGCGCAGCCAAAACCTTGATCTTAGTGCATACCTCTTTTAAAATCTGGGCGTTCTTGGCGATTAACTCTTCCCGGGTCATCCCTGGTTTACGGGCCAATCCGGCGGTCATCACCACAATATCCGAACCTTTAAGCTGCGTAATATCATCCGTACCCCGGATACCGTAATGATTTTTAAGCAGCGGCCGGGCGTCTTCTAAGTCCAGGGCCTTGCCATGAGCCAGGCCTTTGAGGATATCGATCAATAAACAATCCCCCAACCCCTCATTACAGATCCTCATTGCCGCTAAACTACCGACATTTCCGGCGCCAATAATTGATATTTTCACCCTATGCCTTCCTTAAGTTATTTTTTTAGCTTTTCGATAATTGCATCCGCCATTTCTGAAGTGCCAACGCTTGAAGGGTCCAGCGGATCGGGCTTTAAATCATAGGTTACGGATTTGCCTTCCAAGATGACCTGACTGACGGCCTGCTCCAGCCGGTCAGCCGCCTGGTTTTCTTTAAGGTAGCGCAACATTAAAACCCCGGATAAGATCATGGCCGTCGGATTTGCCTTATTTTTGCCTTTGTACTTAGGCGCTGAACCGTGTACCGCTTCAAAAACCGCCATTTCGCTGCCGATATTGGCTCCGGGGGCAATACCTAAGCCTCCGATCAGGCAGGCGCAAAGCTCAGAAATGCTATCTCCGTAAAGATTAGGCAGGACGAGCACCTCATAATTATGAGGTTTTTGCACCAATTGCATCGCCATATTATCAACGATCGCTTCTTCAAATATAATTTTACCTTCGAACTCTTTGGCCACCTGGCGGGCGGACTCTAAAAATAAACCATCCGTAAACTTCATAATATTGGCTTTATGCACACAGGTAACCTTCTTGCGCTTATTGGCCAGGGCATAATTAAAGGCAAAACGGACGATTCTTTCGGAAGCGAACTTCGAGATCGGCTTGATGCTAATACCGGAGTCCATGCGGATTTTTTTCTTAACCGCGCTTTGAATCTGGGAAATCAAATCTTTGGTTTCCGGTTTGCCTTCCTCGAATTCTATCCCTGAGTAAAGGTCTTCGCTGTTTTCACGGATAATCACCAGGTCAATACCGGAAAAACGGCTCCTTACGCCAGAATAAGTCTTGGCCGGCCGCACGCAGGCAAAAAGCTCTAAGGCCTGCCTGATCGCTACGTTGACCGAACGAAACCCCGTACCAATCGGGGTAGTAATCGGCCCCTTAAGCGCGACTTTGTTCTTTTTAATCGAATCCAGCGCCGCTGCCGGCAGCAATTCGCCGGTTTTTTCCAGCGCATCGGCACCGGCTAAACAATGATCCCACTGGATATCCGCGCCGCTGGCCTGGATACAACGCGTGGCTGCTAAAGATACCTCATAACCAATGCCATCTCCCGGGATCAAAGTCACTTTATGTGTCATTTAAAATCTTAGCTCCCCGTGTTTTTTATAATAGTTGACGATGCCGCCCTGGGCCAAAAGCTCCTGCATAAATTTAGGTAACGGCTTGATTTCCAAATTGATGCTGCGGGTGAGGTTCTTGACTACCCCCTGATCCAAATCAATCTCCAATTCATCACCTTCGTTGATCTGAGAGGTATCCGTCTCGATCAAAAGCAGCCCGATATTAAAACTGTTGCGGAAAAATATACGCGCAAACTGGCTAGATAAAACCGCCACGATCCCGGCCTCCTTAATCACCAGAGGCGCCTGCTCACGGCTGGACCCCATCCCAAAATTATTCCCGGCCACGATAATCGACTTTCCGGGAATGATCTTTTGCGCGAAGTTTGGGTCAATATCCTCCATGATATGCTTAGCCAGCTCCTTCATATCGGTAATCGCGAATTTATAGCGGCCGGAAATAATAAAATCCGTATTAATATTATCTCCAAGTTTCAAGCTTTTACCGATAATGCTCATAGCTGTTTGAATTCTTCCTTGTTCTTGATCTTGGACATCGCGACATCGATCGTGATCAATTCTTTCTGCATAAGCTGTTTTAAACAGGCATCCATGGTATTCATACCGTATTGCAACCCCGTCTGCATGGCCGTGGGGATCTGTTCGATCTGCTGCTCGCGGATCAAATTACGGATACTGGCAGTCGCCACCATCACCTCATAGGCTAAAACCCTGCCTTTGCCTGAGGCATGCGGCAGTAAAAGCTGCGAAACTACACCCTGCAAAGAATCCGCCAGCTGCAGTTTAACCTGCTGCTGCTGATGTGGAGGAATAACATCGATGATCCTGGTAACAGTTTGCGGGGCATCCGGAGTATGCAAGGTCGCCAAAACTAGATGTCCGGTTTCCGCAGCCGTCAGGGCAGTCGAGATCGTCTCTAAATCCCGCATCTCGCCGACAACGATGACATTAGGATCCTGGCGCAGGGCATGCCGTAAGGCTTCAGCAAAACTCCGCGTATCGGCATAAACCTCCCGCTGCTTAATGATGCTTTTTTTATTGGAAAAAATAAATTCGATCGGGTCTTCGATACAGGTAATTAAACACTCACGCTCCGCGTTGATCAGGTCGATCATCGCAGCCAGAGTAGTGGTCTTACCCATGCCGGTAGGACCGGTAACCAGGACCAGCCCGTTGGGCCGGCGCGCTAAATCCATAATCACCGGCGGAAGCCCCAAATTATTAATCGAAGGAATTTCTACCGGGATCCTGCGAAAAGCCCCTTCCACAGAACCTTTTTGCAAATGAAAGTTTACCCGGAAACGGTCAAGCCCGGGAAGCGCTAGAGAAAAATCAAGCTCCAGGTCCCGCTCAAAGATTTCTTTTTGGGCGTTGGAAAGGACGCTATAGAGCATTTTTTTCAAATCGGTCTTGTTTAATACCTCCAGGTTCGTGCGCAGGAGCCTTCCGTCAATGCGTAAAATCGGCGGCTCTTTTTCTGTAACGTGCAAATCCGAAGCGTTCTTTTCGATACACATCAGAAGCAAATCACGAATTTCCATAAAAGTACCCCCTTTCCGCCATCTGGCGGACACCGACGCAAATCCAATCTGCGTCGGGTGTTACCCAGTATAATTTCACCCGCGCCAGCCTAAAACGCGGTGCGCTGGATGATTAAAAATATGAACGTGGATCGCTAATGTAACCTTTGATCGCCGAAGCCGCTACCGTTGCCGGAGAAGCTAAATAAATGAAAGCCGAAGGATTGCCCATCCGCCCTTTAAAATTACGGTTGGCCGTAGAAATCACTAATTCTTTATCCGCCGGAATACCGTTATGCGTCCCCACACAGGGTCCGCAACCCGGACCGACGATCACGGCGCCGGCCTTGATAAATACCTCGACCAAACCCAGCCTTAAAGCCTCCAGGTAAACCTGGCGCGAACTGGGGGCGATAATCAACCTGACCCGGGGATTGACTTTACGGTTTTTTAAAACCTTGGCGGCGGCAACAAAATCATCCAGCCGGCCGTTGGTGCAAGTGCCTAAAAACGCTTCATTGATCCTGATCTTATTCAACGCGGCAGCAGTCGAGGTATTATCGACACTGTGCGGCAAAGCGACCATCGGCTGAAGGGTAGAGATATCAAATTCATGAACCTGTTCGTAAACTGCGTCTGGATCGGCGCTTAAAGGCAGGATTTTTTTATTTTTGGGCGTTTTGCTTTTAAGCCAAGCAAAGGTCTTCTGATCAACCGGCAGAAAACCGCACTTGGCCCCCATTTCCACCAGCATATTAGCAATAGTAAACCGCCCATCCATTCCTAATTTATCGATTACCGGGCCGTAAAACTCTACCGCTTTATAAGTCGCGCCATCGCTTTTTAGCTTACCGATAATATATAAAATAATATCTTTGGCAAAAACTCCTTGGGGCAGCTTACCTTTAACGATAATCTTAATGGTAGCGGGGACCTTAAACCAGTTTCTGCCGGTCGCCAGGGCGATCGCTAAATCCGTCGAACCAACTCCGGTCGAAAAAGCCCCGATTGCTCCATAAGTGCAAGTATGCGAATCTGCCCCTAAGACTAAATTACCCGGCAGGATATTGCCTGATTCGGGGATAACCTGATGGCAAACGCCGCAGCCGATATCAAAAACTTCCGTCCGATAATCCCGGGCGAAATCCCGCATTTTTTTATGTACCCGGGAAACCCCTTCGCTGGGGCTGGGCGCGCTATGATCAATCACCATGCAAAATTTACATTTTAGCTTACTTACCCCCAGCTCCTTAATCCGGTCGATAATGATTGAAGAGGTGCCATCCTGCCCAAAGGCAAAATCAACCTTGCAGACCGCAAAATCACCGGCCCGCAGGGTTTTACCTGCGTGTTGGCTTAATATTTTTTCGGCGATCGTTTGGCCGCTCATAATTTGGCTACCCACTCCTGGATCCGGTCCATCCCTTTTTCCAATTCGCTGATATTCGTCGCAAAGCTTATCCGGATATAATCATCCAGGCCAAAAGGCGCGCCCGGGATCAAACTGACATACTTTTCTTCCAGCAGCCGCTGGGCAAAAGTCATCGAATCAAGTTTAGTCTTAGCGATATTGCAAAATATATAAAAAGCCCCCTGCGGCAGGCAAAAGGCAAGCTGCCGGATATTTTTTAGCCGCGCGGCGAGATAATTCCTGCGCTTGGCAAACTCCTGGCACAATTGGCGAGAGAAATCATCCGGCGCACTCAAAGCCGCCTCAGCGGCCTTTTGCGCCAAAGAATTAGGGTTAGAGGTTGAATGATCCTGCAGGTTAGAGATTGCCGAGGCGATATCCGCAGGGGCGCCCAGATACCCGATCCGCCAACCCGTCATCGAATGGCTTTTAGAAAGCCCGTTAACGGTAATGGTCAGATCATAAATATCTTTGTTCAACCCGCCAATCGACTCATGCTTAGCGCCGTCGAAGATAATTTTTTCGTAAATCTCGTCGCTGATAACAAAAATGTTTTTAGCCACGCAGATTTTAGCGATCTCCGTTAGCTCGCGCCGATCGTAAACCGATCCGGCGGGATTAGAAGGGCTATTTAAGATCAAGACCTTAGTTTTAGGGGTGATCTGCCGGGCAAGGTCTTTAGCCGTAATTTTAAAATTATTTTCGGCCTGAGTTTTAATAAAACGCGGGCTGGCTTCACACAGGTTTACCATCTCAGGGTAACTCACCCAATACGGCAAAGGAATAAGCACCTCATCGCTGTGGTCGGCTAAGACCATTAAGGCATTATAAATGCTGTGCTTAGCTCCGCAAGAAACGATGATTTGATCGGGGGCATATTCTAACGCATTATCATTTTTGAATTTATGGCAGATGAGTTTCTTGAGTTCCGCAGTTCCGGTGGTGGGGGTATATTTGGTAAATCCGTTTTTTAAGGCCTGGATGGCGGCCTCTTTAATAAAATCGGGGGTATCGAAATCCGGTTCTCCGGCGGCAAAGTTAACGATATCCTTACCTGAACTTTTGAGTTTTTTCGCCTTAGAAGTAATTGCTAATGTCGAAGAAGGATTTATTTTTTTTAAACGCTCAGCAAGCCTGGTATCTATTTTCATAGAAGACTACATGAACCGATTAAGATCGATAGGCCGGATGAATTATTTACAAAGAATCACGATTCTTTTTAAAGATAGTCCTTAGACCGCCCATGAATTTTTTCTGCGGCTTTTTCTCTTCATGCGTTCTTTCTTTTACCGCCGGGCCAAATTCCTTAGCCTGTTCAGGCGCCAAAGGCTCTTGTGCCTGAGGCGTTTCTTGCGGCCGGGGCGTTTCCTGCAGCTTGCTTTCTTTGGCCGGTTTGATCTTTTTAGGCTCTTTTTTCTTTAATTCCGTTAGCTCAAAAATTACCATCTTGGCATCATCCCCCCGGCGGTTGCCCAAACTGATAATCCGGGTAAAACCGCTGCTGCGGTTGGCAAAACGGGGAGCAATATCATTAAAAAGTAAATTCACTAAACGGTGCTCGCCAAGTATTTTTTGCGCCTGGCGGCGGGCAAACAAGGAATTGGCTTTGCCTAAAGCAATTAATTTTTCCACCATCGGCCGGGAAGCCTTGGCGCGGGTCATCGTAGTCTTAATGCTCTGGCAAATAACCATATTTCTGGCCAGACTTTTGATCGTGGCATCATGCCAGCTGGTAAAACGGCCTAATTGGCGTCTTTTTTTGGAATGTCTCATCTTGCCTTAACCCTTCTTCATTTTTTTAGGATCGACCTGCATCCCTAAGCATAACCCCATCCCGGTTAAAAGCTCCTGGATCTCAGTCAGCGATTTCTTGCCGAAGTTCTTAAAACTCAGCATCTCCTCTTCGCTCCGCTTGACTAAATCCGCGATCGTTTTTATTCCGGCTTCCCTTAAACAATTAGAACTCCTTACGGAAAGTTCCAACTCCGAAATCGGCAACCGCAGCTTTTCATAAAGGGCGGAATCTTCTTTGGTCATCTCCGGCTCTTCTTCCGCGATATCTTCCGGCAGTTGGCCAAAATTAACAAAGATATCCAAGTGCCTCTGCAGGATATTAGAAGCATAAAGCAAGGCGTCCTTGGGATTAATGCTACCGTTGGTCCAGATCTCCAGGATCAGTTTATCATAATCGGTCCGCTGACCCACCCGGGTATTTTCGACAAAATAATTGATCTTTTTGATCGGAGTAAAGATTGAATCGATGGCAATAAAACCGGCGGCTTTGTCTTCCCGTTTGTTTAATTCTGCCGGGACATAACCGCGGCCGCGGGATACCTCCATTTCGATGTTCAGCTTGGTATCTTTGGTCAAAGTGGCAATATGCAGATCGGGATTGATGATCTCGATCGTTTCATCCGCTTCGATATCCTTGGCTTTCACCACTCCTTTTTTATCCGCTTTCAAATAGATCGTTTTAGGGATCTTAGAGTGCGAATTCAATACCAGGCTCTTGATATTCAAGATAATTTCCGGCACGTCTTCCAGCACCCCGGGGATCGTCGAAAATTCATGCGCCACCCCGGAAATTTTTATCGCGGTAACCGCGCTGCCTTCAATGGAAGACAATAATACTCTTCTTAAAGAATTGCCCAAGGTAACCCCATAGCCCCGCTCAAAAGGAGCAGCCAGGAATTTACCGTAAGTATCCGTATACGTCGCTTCATCACATTCAAGCTTTTTTGGTAGCTGAAAATCTCTCCACTTTATACCCATATGACCCCCCGTGATTATATGTAATAAGAACTCGGTATTTTAAGGATTATTTCGAGTACAACTCGACGATCAACTGCTCCTGGATCGGCTGCTGAATATCGCCTTTTTCCGGAAGCCTTAACACCTTGGCCGACATCCCGGCAGCGTTAAATTCCAGCCAGGCCGGCACCGTTCTGTCCTTGGATAATTCCAGGTTATCTTTAATCTTGGCCTTGGCCTTATCCTTAGCTTTAACCTCTACCTGATCATTAGCGGCCACTAAATAAGACGGAATATTCACCCGCCGCCCATTAACCGCAATTAAATTATGCCGGACAATCTGGCGGGCCTGTGAGCGGGAAATGGCCAACCCCATCCTAAAAATCACATTATCCAGGCGCCGCTCCAGAAGCTGTAAAAGCACCTTACCGGTTACGCCTTTGGTTTTGGAAGCAACCTTGAAATATTTACGGAACTGTCTTTCTAAAACCCCGTAAATCCTTTTGACCTTTTGCTTTTCTTTCAGCTGCGTACCGTAGTTAGAAAGCTTCTGACGCCGGCCCTCTCCGTGCTGGCCTGGCGGGTAGGCTCGCTTGGCTGCGGCGCATTTTTCCGTCTGGCAGCGCGTCCCTTTTAAAAACAATTTTTCACCCTGTCTTCGGCATAACCTGCAGACCGAACCAATATAACGACCCATTAAACTCTCCTTTTCTTCTTCGGACGGCAACCGTTATGGGGGATAGGCGTGACATCTTTGATCAGCGTAACCACTAATCCCGCCGCCTGCAAGGCTCGAATCGCCGATTCTCGGCCGAAACCCGGACCCTTAACATAAACTTCCAGCTCTTTAAGCCCTACTTCTTTGGCTTTACGCGCCGCATCGGTAGCAGCGATCTGGGCAGCAAAGGGGGTGGATTTTTTGGAACCGCTGTAGCCAACCGCACCCGGAGCGCTCCAGGCAATCACATTGCCCTGTTTATCGGTAATCGAAATAATCGTATTATTAAAACTCGCCTGGATATGCGCGATCCCGCTGGTCACACCTCGCGCGATTTTTTTCTTTTTCGCTTTATCTTTGGTTGTCATAATCTATCCGCTCCTGTAATTTATTTTCCTGCCGGTTTAGGCTTAGCCGATTCGGCTTTTTTGATCGGCGCTAAATATACCTTCTTTTTGCCTTTACGGGTTCGCGCATTGGTCCGCGTCCGCTGCCCTCTTGCCGGAAGGCCTTTTTTATGGCGTAATCCCCGCCAGGACCCGATATCCATCAACCGCTTGATATTCTGGGAGATATCCCGGCGCAGGTCGCCTTCGATCCGCCAGGAGCCTTTTTGCAGGATTTGAGTGATCCGCTGCACTTCTTCGTCGCTTAAATCCTTGGCCCGCTTATTCGGATCGATATTGACCTCTTTGAGCACAAGATTGGACTGGGCCCGGCCAATCCCATAGAGATAAGTAAGGGCAATTTCGATTCTTTTTTCCTTGGGTATATCGACACCGATGATCCTTGGCATACAAAACTCCTTGTTTTACGTCAATCACGCCGCCGCGATCATGTTGTACGACGGGCGTAAAATACTAACCTTGTCTTTGTTTATGTTTCGTAGTCGGACAAATTACCCGCACTACTCCTTTTCTTTTAATAATTTTACATTTGTCGCAGATCTTGCGAATCGACGCTTTAACTTTCATCTTACCTCACCCTAAAGGTTATTCTCCCGCGGCTTAAATCGTAAGGAGATAATTCTAATTTAACTTTATCCCCCGGAATAATCCTGATAAAGTTCATCCTCATCTTACCCGAAACGTGCGCCAATACCATGTGCCCATTCTCCAATTCTACCTTAAACATAGCATTGGGCAGCGCCTCAACAATTTTTCCTTCTGTCTCAATCAGATCTTCCTTAGACATAGACTTGATACTTTGTAAATTTGATTAGCGGATCCCGCCGCCTATGAAACAAACCTAGGCTTATTTATACCCTTGTCAACACCACCGGCCCCTGATCCATGATCGCCACCGTATGTTCAAAGTGCGCAGAAGGCAGGCCGTCTTTGGTGACGGCGGTCCAGCCATTCTTCTCTACCAGGCATTCCCAGGTCCCGGCATTAATCATCGGTTCAATCGCCAGAACCATCCCGCTTTTTAAAAGCGGGCCTAAACCTGCAGCGCCAAAGTTAGGCACCTCTGGCTCTTCGTGCAGCGCGGCACCGATACCGTGCCCGACAAACTGCCTGACGACCGAAAAACCCTGGCTTTCGACAAAACGCTGGATACTATGAGAAATATCGGTCAGATAATTACCCGGCCTAGCCTGCTTAATGCCCAGGTCTAACGATTCACGGGCAACCGCGATCAATTTTAACTTCTTTTCGCTGACCTTACCGACCGGTAAGGTTACTGCCATATCCGAGAAAAAACCCCGGTAATTTACCCCTAGATCGATACTGACGATATCCCCCTCGGCGATAACCCGGGAGCCAGGGATGCCATGCACGATCTCTTCATTGACCGAAATACAAGCGCAGGCAGGAAACCCCTTATAGCCTTTAAAAGCAGGCTGAGACCCGGAGTTACGAATCAGCTCCTCGCTTAAAAAGTCCAAATCCTGCGTGGTCATTCCGGCGCAAAGTTTTTCCTCTAAGCGCCGCATTACTCCCGCTAAAATCTCCCCGGATTTTTTGAGCTCTTTTAAGTCTTGGCTAGACTTTAAGGGGATCATTGCACTTTGGCACTAAGCTGGACAATCTGCGTCAAAACCAGATCAGCACCTAAATCCGCATTCAGGCTCTGCAGTTTAGCAGCTTTTTTATAGTATTCTATCAAAGAAGCGACCTGTTGCTTATAAACCTCAAGGCGCTTGCGCACCGTCGTTTCATTATCATCGGAACGTTGATACAAAGACCCTTGGCAGCTGTCACAAACCCCTTTAACCTTCGGCGGCATATTAGTAATATGAAAATTGGCTCCGCATTTAGAACAAACCAGCCTGCCGGTCAGCCTTTTGATAATCACCTCATCGCTTGAATCCAGATAAACCACCAGGTCTACGGCTAATCCTTTGGATTTTAAAATTTCATCCAAAGTGCTGGCTTGCGGCAGTGTCCGATGATAACCATCCAGGATAAAACCTGCCTTGATATCGGACTGACTAAACCGCTCATCAAGCATTTTCGCCATCAGGTCATCCGGCACCAAAAGGCCTTTATCCATAATATCCTTGGCCTGGCGCCCCAACTCCGTGCCTTCTTTTACATTCTGCCTCAAAATATCGCCGGTGGAAATATGCGGCAAGCCTATTCTTTCCGCCAACCTTTTGGCCTGCGTCCCTTTCCCGGCCCCCGGAGGTCCTAAAAGCACTAAATGCATTATCTTCTTCCTCTTAGCTGTCCGCTTTTAATGAAACCCTCATAATGATGGGTCAATAAATGCGACTCAATCTGCTTTAAAGTATCCAGCATTACTCCGACAATAATCAAAACCCCGGTACCGCCGAAGAACGAAGCAACCAGATACGGAATTTTAAGCCAAGCCATAATAAAATCCGGGAAAATAGCGATGATTGCGATGAAACTTGCCCCAGCCAGAGTGATCCGGGTCATGACAAAATCCAGAAATTCAGCCGTAGGAGTTCCCGGGCGGATCCCGGGGATAAACCCGCCGTATTTTTTCATATTCTCCGCCAGGTCATTAGGGTTAAAAACGATTGCCGTATAAAAATAACAAAAGAAAATTATCAAAAGAGCGTAAACAACCGAATAGAGCACCTGCCCGCGGATCAAGCTCTGGGCGAAACGCTGAAAACCCGGGTTGGGTATAAATGAAGCTAAGGTCGCCGGGAAAAGAATGATCGACTGGGCAAAAATAATAGCGATGACCCCGGAGGTATCGACCTTCAGCGGTATATATGTGCTTTGCCCTCCATAGATCTTTCTTCCTACGATCCGGCGGGCATATTGCACCGGGATCTTTCTGACTCCTTGCGTAATCAGGATCACCGAAAAAACCACCCCGACGAGCAAAGCCGCCATGACTAATAACGTTATCGGCTGAATCTGACGGCGGCTGGCGGCAAAAGGAGAAAGTAAAACAAACAATTGGTTAAACGCCGTAGGGATACGGGAAATAATCCCGGCCGTAATCACCAGGGAAATCCCGTTACCAATCCCTCTTTCCTGGATTTGTTCACCCAGCCACATAATAAAGATCGTACCCGTGGTCAAGGTTAAAACGGTTAAAAAGCTTATTGAAACCGCTGAACTCGACGTACTCCTCCAGGCTTTCCGGATTGATGACGCCC
>ERZ1645192.4068-NODE-4068-length-11715-cov-13.836878_pt1 | contig 11715 bp, 13 predicted proteins | sample MGYA00575354_ERZ1645192 | MGnify/ENA primary metagenome ERZ1645192 (study PRJEB40844, sample SAMN11349763) | freshwater sediment metagenome | isolation source: river sediment | host: Sediment | place: India: Faizupur Khadar , New Delhi | collected 2017-02-21 ... | reverse complement strand
GTAGCGAGGACGAGAATTGAACTCGTGACCTCATGATTATGAATCATGCGCTCTAACCAACTGAGCTACCTCGCCGCTACGGAGCTGCAAAAGTAAGAATTATTTTTTAACACACAAATTCATTTAGCCGGCATCAGTCGCGGGCAATTTGTTGCAGCAGGCAGCTCACCCAGACGGCAATGCCTTCTTTCCTCCCCACGAAACCAAGCTGTTCGGAAGTAGTTGCTTTTACGGATATCCGGTCCTCCGGTACGCCAATCACCGAGGCCAGGCAGGTGCGCATCTGCGGGATACAGGCGGCAATTTTCGGAGCCTGAAGACAGACTGTACAATCTGCATTAACCAATTCGTAGCCTGCTTCCTTTATCAGCGCACAGGTGCGACTCAGCAGGATCTTGCTGTCGATGTTTTTGAATTCAGCCGATGTATCGGGAAAATGGGTGCCAATGTCCCCCAATGCCAGAGCTCCCAACATGGCATCGCACAACGCATGGATCAGACAATCACCGTCTGAGTGAGCCACACAGCCCACCTGCGATTCAATATGAATTCCCCCCAGCATGAAAGGTATACCGGGAGCCAGACGATGTACGTCGTACCCGTGTCCTATGCGTACCTGAACACTCATACTACAAAAATAACGTTTTTTCTGTATCTTTGTAAGTTATGACAAGAATAGCCGTTTTTGCATCGGGAGGAGGCACCAACGCCGAGAATCTGATAAAGAACCTGCAGAAGGGAAAGGTTTGCATTGTTCTATCCGACAGGCAAAATGCCTATGTACTGGAACGCGCGAAAAAACTGAACGTTCCCACGGTCACTTTTACCAGGAAAGAATTGGAAGCCGGAGGGCCGGATAACCGGATCGGCAACATTCTTAAGGAATATAATATTGAGTTGATTGTTCTGGCGGGTTTCCTGCTGAAGATCCCGGCAGAGATGATCGCCCGTTTTCCGGGCCGCATTATCAATATTCATCCGGCACTTTTACCCTCATTCGGAGGGAAGGGCCTGTACGGACACCACGTGCATAAAGCCGTGCTGGAAGCCGGAGAAAAAAAATCGGGCATAACCGTTCACCTGGTAGACGAACAATACGATCACGGACAACACTTGTTTCAGGCCCGGTGTACTGTAGATGAAAACGAAACACCCGAGACCCTTGCCGGAAAGATCCATTTGCTGGAACAGACACACTTTCCGGCGGTGGTAGATGAATATATTGTTAAGCATTTGGAACGCGTATGATCAAAGTCGAACATTTGTCCAAGAAATTCGGCGACCTGGAGGTTCTTAAAGATGTGAATGCCGAGATAAAAAAAGGAGAAATTATTTCTATTATCGGCCCCTCCGGAACAGGGAAAAGCACATTCCTCCGATGCCTTAACCTGCTGGACCCGCCTACCGGCGGTCACATCTATATAAACGGCCAGGAGATAACAGCACCTGGAGCCAACGTAAATCTGCTCCGACAAAAAATGGGCATGGTATTCCAGGACTTTAACCTCTTTGCCCACCTGAACATTCTGGATAACCTGACGCTGGCGCCCGTTAAATTGCTGGGTAAAACCAGGGCTGAGGCAGAAGAAAGAGGCCGCGAACTGTTGCACCTTGTTGGGCTGGCCGCCAAGGAGAAGGCCTTCCCCTCAGAATTGTCCGGAGGCCAAAAACAGCGGGTGGCCATAGCACGTTGCCTGGCCATGGATCCGGCTATTATTTTATTTGACGAGCCCACCTCGGCACTCGATCCCACCATGGTGAGCGAAGTGCTTGGGGTTATCCGGCGCCTGGCCCAGACCGGTCTGACAATGGCCATTGTCACGCATGAAATGCAGTTTGCCAAAGACGTTTCAACCCGTATTTTCTTTATGAACGACGGGATTATCTACGAAGAAGGCACTCCCGACCAGGTGTTTAATCATCCGCAGAAAGACGCTACCCGCGCTTTCATTAACCGTATACGCAGCCTGGAATACACCATTGCCGATTACGACCATTACGACATGTTTGAACTGGGCACCGCGGTATCTCTGTTTTGTGAAAAACATTTTCTGGATAAAAAGCAAAAAGATGCCGTTTTGCACCTGATTGAAGAAACACTTCAGTTAAGTTTCGGCGGCAGAACAGAAAAGGAAACAACCGCCCGGCGTGATCTTGTCCGGGACGAAGGAGGTATTCTGCTGACCGTCTCATACTCGGAAAAAACAAACCAGATTATAACCCGGCTCACAGGAGCCGCCTCTTTGGGTACCATTTTTAACAAAGAGGCAGATCCCGACGGTCTGGGCGTTATGATCATTAACGGTCTTACCAAAGGAGAAGCTCAGGAGCGCAGGGAAAACGGCAGGATCATTTTTGAATTACCTATTTAACAGTAACATTTATGGCTTTTCGTATATCATTTTTCAAGACACAACCGCACAGGGTTTTTACGTATAAACCGCGTTTCTGGAACCCTCAAAAAGAAGAGTTCGAAGCTCGCGTCAGAAATGCACGCGAAAAATATCAGGGTACAAAGGAAGAAGACGGGAAACAGACCTATGTACCCGGAGCAAGCATAAGAGGTTCATTTTCAAAGCATTATCAAGTCTCAAGGCGATATCCTGCCCGTCAGAAACTGATACGCGCAGTAATTATCATCGCTATTGTCATTATTCTGATTATGGCTTTCTACCTGACCGATGCTTATTCGCGCATTTTGAGCCTCATGCAGTAATGATACATGTTCTCCCACCGCATATAGCCAGCCAGATAGCTGCCGGAGAAGTGGTGCAGCGTCCCGCTTCGGTAGTAAAGGAATTGTTGGAAAACGCGGTCGACTCGGGGGCGGACCGGATTGATCTCGTCCTTGCCGATGCCGGTTCTACTCTTATGCAGGTTGTGGACAACGGCTGCGGAATGAGTTCCGAAGATGCATTGCTGGCTTTTGAACGCCACGCCACTTCCAAAATACATGACATTGAAGATTTGCAGCGGGTCAATACATTCGGATTCAGAGGGGAAGCCCTGGCGTCCATTGCATCTGTTGCGCATGTCCGTCTTCGTACAAGAAGAAACGAAGATGAAACGGGAACAGAGATCACCATTGCCGGTTCGGTCGTTACTTCACAGGAAGAAGCCGCCTGTCCTGCCGGATCTGATTTTAGTGTCCGGAACCTGTTTTTTAATGTACCGGCCCGCCGGAAATTCCTGAAATCCGAAAGCGCCGAGTTCAGACATATACTTGAAGAATTCCACCGCGTGGCGTTGTGCCGTCCCGAAATCACTTTTACGCTTACTCACAACGACAAACAGATGTACCTGCTGCCTGCATGCGACAGTCTCAGAAGCCGTATTGGCGCCACATTGGGTAAAGATATCGGAAATCAGCTGGTGGACATTAACGTAAATACGTCGCTCATCCGGATTGGAGGGTACGTAGGGAGGCCTCAGGATGCCCGGAAGACCGGCGGGAATCAGTATTTCTTTGTGAATCACCGTTTTTTTCGCAGTTCTTACCTGCACAAGGCGTTAATGAGTGCTTATGAAAAGCTGCTGCCGGAAGGGCGCCTCCCGTCGTATTTCATTTACTTTGAAACAGACCCCGGTTCTATTGATGTAAACATCCATCCGGCCAAAACCGAGGTAAAGTTCCAGGACGAGCAGGTTCTTTTTCGGATGCTGCAGGCTGTGGTCCGCGAAGCGCTCGGTAAATTTGCACTTGCGCCCAGTATAGACTTTGACCTGGAAGGTATGCAGCACGATATTCCCGTTCCGTTACACGGAGGACAATACGTACCTCCTCCCAGGCCCGATTACGACCCGCTTTTCAATCCGTTTTTCGGAGATAACAACAATGCTCCGGCACCGGTCCGGGAACTTCCCGACGTTTCGGTTTTGGAAGAACAGAGCGGTTCGTACCGCCAGGTGCCGGTACTGCAGGTCCGGAACAAATACCTGGTCACTTCCGTTGCCTCGGGACTTCTTGTGGTCCATAAACGGCGGGCATGGGAACGTATTTTTTACGAAGAACTGCTGCCGCTGTTCGGGGACAGGGCCCTGTCCGTACATAAACTGCTCTTTCCCGTGGCACTAAACTTGCAGCCTCCAGAGGCTATATTTATTAAAGAGAATAGCCAAAAGCTGTTGCGACTGGGATTTGAAACGGACGAAAACGGTTTTGTTACGGGTGTTCCGGCCGATCACCCTACCGACAGAAACTCTGTCCGGACATCTTTGGAAGAGATCATTGAATGGCTTGACCAAGGGATCCCCGACGGTCAGGAAAACTTCCGTATAGCTGCCATATTGGCACGAAGGAAAGCCTGTTCCAATGAGAATGACCCTGTTTTTGAGTACCAGTCCGTCATTGACCGGCTGTTCGCCTGTAAAGAACCCAACTACACACCTTCCGGGAAACCTTGTATGACTATTGTTCCGGAAGACCAAATTGATAAATTTTTTGTTTAGACTATGTATTCTCCTTATAACCGGGGCGGGTTTTTCGCCAGCATCCCGTTGGTGATCAAAAATGTAATCATCATAAACGTTCTGATGCTTTTGCTGACCATGATCAGCAAAGGATTCATGATAGAGCATTTTGCCCTTTTTTATCCGGCCTCGCCGTTTTTTAAACCTTACCAGATTATCACACATATTTTCATGCACGGGAATTTCGGGCACCTGTTATTCAACATGTATGCCCTGTGGATGTTTGGAGCCGTGCTGGAACAGATATGGGGCCCCAAACGTTTCTTCCTGTATTATATGGTCACCGGACTTGGTGCTGCCGCCATGCATATGGGTGTTCAATGGATCGAAGCCAGTTCGCTGGTAAGCACCATCAATGAAGGAGGCGCAGCCGCCACCATGGCCGTAGAGAAATACCGCCAGCTGATGGGAACTCCTACGGTAGGAGCCTCCGGAGCCGTTTACGGGATTCTGCTGGCCTACGGCATGCTTTTCCCGAACAACCAGCTCAGACTTATGTTTACCCCCTTTGCCCTGAAAGCTAAATATTTTGTAATCATTTTTGCCGTTATTGAACTCGTTCTGGGTTTAATTGGCGGCGGGAATATCGCCCACTTCGCTCACCTGGGCGGTATGGTGTTCGGATTTATTCTGGTCCGTTTCTGGAAGAGTAAAAACAGACTATATTATTAGCGGACATATGAAACAAAACGAAAACATACTTCCTTTTGCAGAAGAGGCCGTTAAAGTGTTACGCGGCGGGGGCGTTATCCTTTATCCCACCGATACCATCTGGGGCCTGGGGTGCGATGCCTGTAATCCCGCGGCCGTAGAAAAGATCACTGTTCTGAAAAACCGCCCGGCAACAAAGAATTATATTGTTTTGGTTTCCGACCTTTATATGTTGGGGCACTATGTTGAACAAATACCCGAAATCGCAGAACAGTTACTCGAAGTGGCGGACAAACCCCTGACTATTATCTATCCCGGGGGAATCAACCTGGCTCCCGATGTATGCGCCCCGGACGGCAGCGTAGCCATCCGCATACCCAACCAGGCATTCTGCCAGTCGGTGATCCGGAGGCTGCACAGGCCTATTCTCTCTACCTCGGCCAATCTCAGCGGAGAAAAAGCACCGGCCCGATATTCCGGTATTGACCTGCAAATCATTAAACAGGCGGACTGGAGTGCGCCGTCCTTCCTCGAAGCAGGTGCCACGGGGAAAGCCTCGTCAATCATAAAACTGGGGACCGGCGGGGAAGTTGAAATTATAAGACCCTGACCATCATGAATAAACACAGGCTCGCCCTTCAGATCCGATTTAACGACATAGACATGCTCGGCCACGTAAATAATGTAATGTTCGGGCACTACTGCGATGTCGGCCGTTACGGATTTATGCGGGATATTATGCCCCACAATATGGATTTCATGAACGACCATAAAGTATTGATTCTGGTTCATACGGAATTCGATTTTATGGTACCCTGTTTTATTACAGATCAATTATTTGTGGAAACAACCCTGGAAAAAACAGGAGAGAAAAGCGTGCATCTGATCCAGGAAATAGTAGACGACAAAGGTCTCGTAAGGGTGCGTTCGCGGAGTGTTATGTCCACATACGATAAAAAAACCGGCAAATCTTTCCCTGTTCCTAAAGAGTGGATACCTTAAGAGTGTTTACCCAAACAACTATGCATCTATTTTATAACCAGCACATTGAGTTTCCTATTCATACGCTCGACCCGGAAGAAAGCCGGCATTGCGTCCGAGTGCTCAGGCTGCAGGAAAATGACCCGGTAAAACTGACTGACGGCAAAGGTACCATGTACTCGGGCCGGATCCTCCATCCGGATCCATACGCTTGTCGTATTGCCATTACGGAGCGTTCAGACTCGTACGGCACCCGTCCCTATCGGCTGCATATGGTTGTTGCTCCCACAAAAAATATGGAACGATTCGAATGGTTTGTGGAAAAAGCCACTGAGGCAGGAGTTGACGATATTTCACCACTTATTTGCGAACGCTCGGAAAGACGAACCTGCAAAACTGACCGGGCTGAACGCATTGCCATATCTGCTCTTAAGCAATGCAAAAGAGCTCAGCTGCCCCGGATACATGAATCCGTACTTTTCTCCGATTATATAAATGAGACTTCAGGAATCCGCGCGGCCAAAGCAATTGCCTGTTGCTGGACCGACAGGCCGAGGGTACCTCTTTATGAATGGATGAAGTCTTCGGGGGAAAATGACCTCATTGTGCTTATTGGCCCCGAAGGAGATTTTTCACCGGAGGAAATTGACCTGGCCCTGACCGGCGGTTATGTTCCGGTCGATCTGGGCCCGTCTGTCCTGAGAACAGAAACGGCAGCACTGAGTGTCGTTTTTTGCGCTTCTTTCGCATTGGGCCTTTTTGGAGAAACTTGCCAATAAATAACATATATTTGTAGAAAACTATTCTACAAATGTCTTCCTTACTTTCTGCCAAACGTTACGTGGCACTCGACGTGTTACGTGGAATGACTGTAGCCGGCATGATATTGGTAAACAACCCGGGAAGCTGGAGCAATATATTTGCTCCGCTGCGCCACGCCCCCTGGATTGGTTGTACTCCCACCGATCTGGTGTTTCCCTTTTTTCTCTTTGTCGTAGGAGCCGCCCTGGCTTTCTCGTTCAAGGGCTTTTCAAAGCTATACAAACGGGCTGCCCTTATCTTTCTTACCGGGCTGTTGCTCAATGCGTTTCCTTTCTATCCTCCTTTTCCGGATCATAACCTTTCTTTCTGGCAAAACCTTGCGGATTATTACGGACATTTAAGAATATTTGGCGTATTGCAACGTATTGCATTGTCTTATGCCTTGGCTGGGACGCTTGTACTGTGGCTCAAAAAACCGCGCAGGATAAGCATCGCGCTTGGCGTTCTGCTGCTGTTACACTGGGCTGCTCTTTATTTCTTTGGCGGAGCAGAACCCTATTCAAAAGAAACCAATATTGCCGGCATTATTGACTTGTGGCTTCTGGGCGACAACCATATTTATCACGGCTACGGTCTTCCTTTCGATCCCGAAGGCCTTTTGGGAATGATCACCGGGGCCGGAACGGTGCTGATGGGATACCTGGCCGGCCACTGTATTCGCACCTCAACGGGAAAAACAGAAGCCGCTGCCAATCTGTATACGTACGGGCTGGCAAGCCTGGGTGCGGGAATGGTGTGGAGCATAGTCCTTCCCATTAGTAAAGCACTCTGGACTTCCTCATACGTGTTGTATGCGGGCGGATGGACGTTGGTTATGCTGGGCTTCTTTGTCTATCTTATTGATATACGGGGAAAAGAAAAATGGTTTTATCCGTTTAAGGCGCTGGGGCGGAATCCCCTGTTCGCTTTTGTTATGGCAGGAGTGCTTACCAAGACCCTGGGCAGAGTAATTCACTGGAACACGCCGGACGGCACCACGACCAATGTTCTCGGCTGGTTTTACAACAATGTTTGCGCCGCCGTTTTCGGTAACAACGAACTGGGATCTCTTGCCTTTGCCGTTATTTATGTACTCCTGTTTACCCTCATGGCCGTTGCTTTATATAAGAAGAACATAATCATCAAACTATAATTAATAACCAAACCCTTATCCTTATATGAATAGAATCCTTGTTACACTGGGCCTGCTGTTGTTATGCCTGCCTGTAAGTTACGCCCAGCCGCAACGCGAAGCAGCCCGCCCAAAGGCAAATTATGAACTGGCCGCCAGATTTTCCAAAAAGAAAGTCAATAAAATGGTGTTCTCCACCGATGTTCGCCCCACGTGGTTCAAAGCATCGGATCTTTTCTGGTACGAATATGAAGGCCCGGAAGGAAAAAAATGGTACGTAGTCAATCCCCATCAGGGCTTAAAGAAAGAATTATTTGACAACAATCAGCTGGCCGCCGAACTGACTAAAATAACCAAAGACCCGTTTGACGCTTTGCACTTACCCATTAAAGAACTGAAACTTAAAGACGACCGTACGTTCACGTTCAATGTCACAGGCTCAGAAATGGTAGAGAAAAAAAGCAAGGGAGATGCCGAAAAAAATGAAGAAGGAAAGAAAAACGGCAAAGAAAAGCGCGTTTTTTTCTTTGAATACGATTGGAACACACGCAAACTGACCTGGCTCGAGAACGAGGAAAAGAAAGAGCCGGTTCCCTCATGGGCCAATATCTCGCCGAATAAAGAATACGTGGTGTTCTCACGAAACTTTGACCTGTACTGGATGGATTGGGAAAATTTTGAAAAAGCCCGTAAGGACGATAAGGATTCCACCATTGTGGAGCACAGGCTGACGACCACAGGCACCAGGGAGTTCAGTTTTGGCAGCGGATCGGAAGATTTTTATGCAGACTCTACCGAACTGAATAAACGTACAGGCGTATGGGGGCTTCTCTGGAGTCCCGATTCCAAACATTTTGTAATCATTCGCTCCGATGAAACAAAGGTTAAAGATCTTTTTGTGGTAGATGTACTGGCCGAGCCCAGACCCAAACTGGAACGTTATAAATACGAAATGCCGGGAGAAAAAGACGTTCCCCAGTTGTCTGTCGTGGTCTTCAACATGGAAGATAAAACATGGCGCACTATACCCTCAGAAGCATTTAAGGACCAGTCCCTTTCCCTGGCCTGGAAACCGACCCTGAAACGCACTTTTTCCGATGAATACCGATCAAGCGAATGGCTTGGCGACAACAATCGGTTTTACCTCTACCGGACCAGCCGTGATCTCAAACGCATAGACCTGTGTAATGTGCTTCTAGACAAAGACACTACCCTGACCGTTGTAGAAGAGCGCTTGAATACCTATGTGGAAACCAGACCTTTGTATCTGGCCAATAACGGGCAGGAACTTATCCATTGGTCTGAAAGGACCGGTTGGGGACATCTTTATCTATACAACCAGGACGGCACCCTCAAGAACGCCATTACCTCGGGGCCCTGGCATGTGGAACAAATACTGGGAGTGGACGATGCTACGCGTACCGTATTTTTCTCGGCCTGTGGGCGTGAACCGGGAGAAGATCCGTATTTCGAACATATCTACCGGGCCAAACTTGACGGTAGCGAAGTTCGTCTGCTGACCCCCGGAGATTATCATCAGGCTGCCAATTTTTGTGATAACAATAAATATTTTGTGCTTAATTATTCCAGGGTGGATGAAGCTCCCAGGACAGACTTGTACGATCAGAACGGACGCAAGATCATGTCACTCGAGACGGCAGATCTCAGCCTGCTTACAGATGCCGGTTATAAATTCCCCGAGCGTTTTACCGTTAAAGCCGCCGACGGCATAACCAATCTTTACGGGGTTATGTATAAACCGTTTGATTTTGATCCGTCACGAAAATATCCCATCATCACCTATGTTTACCCCGGACCGCAGGTAGAAGGCCCCGGACAATCCTGGAGCAAATCCATGAACCGCCTGGACCGCCTGGCTCAGTTGGGGTTTGTTGTGATTTCGGTAGGAAACAGGGGTGGACACCCCAACCGTTCCAAATGGTATCATAACTTCGGCTACGGTAATTTAAGGGATTACGGTCTTGAAGACCAGAAATATGCCATTGAACAACTTGCTGCCCGCTACAATTACATAGATGCCGGCCGGGTAGGTATTCACGGCCATTCCGGAGGAGGATTCATGTCCACCGCCGCAATTCTTCAATATCCCGATTTTTTCAAGGTGGCTGTCTCTTGCGCCGGTAATCATGAAAACAACATATACAACCGCTGGTGGAGTGAAAAACACCATGGTGTCCTGGAAGAAATAACTTCAAAAGGAGACACGACCTTTACCTACAGTATTGGAAAAAACTCACAATTGGCGAATAATCTGAGCGGCCGTCTGCTCCTGATCCACGGAGATATTGACAACAATGTACATCCAGGAAATACCCTGCGCGTAGCCAATGCCCTTATCAGGGCCAACAAACGGTTCGACATGCTTATTCTACCCGGGCAACGTCACGGTTTTGGCGATATGGATGAATATTTCTTCTGGCGCATGGGAGATTATTTTGCCCGTTATTTACTGGGAGATTATGAAAACACAGTAGATATCCCGCAAATGAATAACGATTAAGCCGGAAATTTGTGCCGGATGAGTTTGTCTGCGCCAACCAGCAGGACAATCCCCAGTAATAGGGCCAGCACATACCAGATCTGAACGGGCCACACGGAAATTTCCGTTGTGGCCTTTTCAATAGCCGGTAATGGTAACCCGGTAAAAAACCCGGACACCATTTCACCCATCCGGGCCACAATCTGACGGATAGAGTCCGATACAGCTTCTGACAAGGAAACGGCCGTACGCTCTATCCAACTGAAAAGAGACAGGTAGGTTTCCCCGGAATAAAAACAGGAAAACACAAACAGCCCGGCAAATGCCGAGATGCCGGTTATCCAGGCCCAAATCCGGAATCTCTTGCGGGATACAGCCTGTTTGTCCAGCATTTCAATGATATTCCCACGTAAAGAAGGCATGCCGGACGCTTCCATTGTCCGCTGTTTCCTTTCATGTGCAAAAAATTGTTCTTCAATCGTTTTCATTATACCGGTCTTTAAGAAACAGTCATTTCCGTTTGTAATTTCTGGCGGATCCTGTGAATACGAACTTTTGCATTGGCTACGGTCATACCGCTTATGTATGCGACCTCTTCCATCTTCAATTCCTTATAATAGTACAACTCTATGAGCAATCGCTCCGAAGGCGGTAAATCGTCCACAAGTTGTCTCAGTTTTTCAAATTGTGCTTCCCGTTCCGGGTCGGGATCCTCATCCCAGGCGTCCTGAGTATGTTTTATTTCCGTTTCATAGGTGCCTTTATTCCGACCTCCGGACCGGGTTTTTCTGACATTGCTTATGGCTGTATTGAAGGCGATCCGGTACAGCCAGGTAGCGAACGAAGAAGCTCCCCTAAAAGTGTGAAGCTGCTGGTACGCTTTAAGAAACACATCCTGCGAAACTTCCATGGCATCGTCGGAATTATTGCAGACACGTCTTACCAGTACAAATATAAGGCTCTGGTATTTATCCACCAACACGCCGTATGCACGGGTGTCTCCTTTTAATGCCTTTTCTATGTATAATTTATCTTCCAACGGATATCAGGCGCGCTGTGTTTCTTACGTAACTTTGACGCAAATCATGTCCCCGGGTTACATGTGTAACCAAAAGAAAGGTCTGGCGTCAAAGAAACGAGTTATTAAAAGTTTAACGTTTTAAAATTACAAAAAAATGGA
>ERZ1645192.4066-NODE-4066-length-11717-cov-29.271823_pt1 | contig 11717 bp, 4 predicted proteins | sample MGYA00575354_ERZ1645192 | MGnify/ENA primary metagenome ERZ1645192 (study PRJEB40844, sample SAMN11349763) | freshwater sediment metagenome | isolation source: river sediment | host: Sediment | place: India: Faizupur Khadar , New Delhi | collected 2017-02-21 ... | reverse complement strand
TGCGGCAGGCGTTGATGATCTTCGACGTCCCCAAGCGGAAGACGACCGTCTATCGCAGCGATACGCGAAGTAATCTCTGCTTCAGCGAAGGGTATGTGATGTACACGGCAGGAGAGGCAGGGGAAAAGCGCCGTTTTGCCGGGGAATTCGGTCGGGAGGTTCACACGCCTTGGCTCACGGCTGAAGAAGCGGCCTTGGTGCCCGATGCCAGGTTGAATTACTTGACCTGCAAGGTTTTCGATTATGGGCCGCACCGACAATCTGGCCAGTCGGTCCGACCTTTGAGGGATGGTGATGGGTTGCTCCAGTTGGGTCCACTGGTCCGTGACGAATGGACCCAGAGAACGCCGATTAGACTTTTGCGAAATTCTGATGGGGTTTCCATCGACCTTCCTATTGAGAGACGGCAGGCTTATCACGTCCACTATGCACCGTTTCACAGCGCGTATCTTCTGGCACGATTCATCAACCAGACCGCGACCATCGAGTGGAGCGCAAAGGGGTGCGAGGCACTGTGGTGGCTTTCACCAGACGGGCGTACGGAAAAGGAATGTATGCCTTATCTGCCCAGCTTTTCGTTCGGGCTTGGACATCTCGTTCCGTGGCGGGACGGGGTTCTCTTTGCGCATCACCGTGGTGCGGGACAATGGGGTCCTGGGGACGCGGGACTCTACATCTGGAGTCGAGTTGATGGACTGCTGCGGCGGGTGTTGCCGGGAGTCGTCAGTCATGGCGTGACCGGACACCCTGCCGTCTCGCCTGATGGATGCCGTGTGGCTTTCGGCTACGCTCGGAACATGAATCAGAACAGGCCGCGGACACGCAGCCTTCGGGTACTGGAGTTATGCCAAGGAGGCAAGTCAGATGGACAGGGAAGTTCTCAACCAGATTGCGTTGTATGCGAGCCGCGAGGCTTACGGTGAGGTCAATGACCTTCTGCCCGCAGAAGGATTCGTTCGTCGCCCGGACATCAGCATCGTAGACCCCGCCACCGGCTTACGTGTCACCGTATATGAGCGTGCGGTACTGGATTCCGCCGGTCAGGCGACGGGCCGATTCGATTTCGTCGTGGCGTTTGCTGGAACCGAAGACCTGCAGGATGCCTACGCTGACATCCGGTTGGGATGGGACCAGTGGGAGCATCACCGCGACGTATTGCTGGCTGGGCTGGGCGATCTCTCTAGCCTGGGAACTATCCACTTCACCGGCCATTCTCTCGGCGGAGCCCTTGCTCAGTACGCGGCTTACGAGTACGCGTGGAAACAACGGAAGTTTCTGCAGGATACGGGGCAACCCATCAGTGTTCCCGACATCACCCTCACGACATTCAACTCCCTGGGTGGAGTCGAGGCCCTCGCGCAGCACTCGAGCGAGCTCGCGGCGGGGGCGCTGGAGCGCTATTCGTACGAGGTCTTTTCCGATATCGACACAGCGCACTTCTTCGTGCGGGGCGACATCGTCGCCCGGATCGGCTATGGGCACGTCGGGGGCAATACGCAGGAGCTCGTGCTGGGCCCTGGATCGACGCCGACCCTCGACTTCCTCACGGCACACGAGCTGGACACGCTGTACGCGGCCGCGGGCACGGCAAGCGGCGCGCAAACGCTGCTGGCCGGGGCGACGCCAGCCTCTCCCGAATACCTGGACCTGAGCGACGGCCAGTGGGTGGCGGCCACCCTGGGCGGCCTCTTCAACGACAAGGACTTCGCGGCGCTGGAATCCGGGTTGCGACTGGCCGGCGGGCTCGTGCTCGCGCTTGCCGTCGCGCCGGCCGCCGATATCGCCAGGCTCGCCGACGCCTTCATCGAGAACTTCAAACAGTCCGGCGGCTATGACGACGCGGGATTTGCCGCGCAGTTCGGGCTGCTCGCGCTCTCGAACTGGAGCGTGGTGCGCAGCGCCATCAGCTTCCTCGGCGGGACCGTGGGCAATGCCACTGTCCTCGGGGTGGGTGCTGCGCTCGTGCTGGCGGCGGGCATCGCGGACCTGGTGGGCTCGGGAGACCGGTCCGAGACGGAGTCCATGCTCCGGATGGTGGCGGAGGGCGTGATGCCCGAGGGCTCGTTCGATGCGGAGATCGCCGCCCTGGTCGCAGGGCCGCGGGGGGATGCCCTGCTCCGGACCGGACTCTGGGTGGCGGCGGTGGAGGGGGCGTCCGCCGAGGCGTTCGTGAGCCGGGTCGGGGCGGTGATTCAGGGGCTCGGATTCGGGAGCGACGAGGCTGCCCGTGTCGAGCTCCACCAGCACTTGGCTGCGAGCGAGGGCTGGCTGGGCGACACGCTGCAATTCCTCGGGGAGCGGGCCCAGGCGAGAGGGCTGGATCCACTGATTTTCGGCCTCGACCTGGCCCGGGCGGCGGCCGAATCCGTGGCGGACTTCATCGGGGCCGAGGGCGGTGAACTGTCCACCGACGTCGCTGGCACTCTGGGGGAACATCTGGTGGGTCTGGCGGCGAGTGTCGCCAACGCCGTTGTGGGCTATCGCGTCGATGACCTGCGGGGCCTGCTGGTCTGGCAGGGCGACGTGAGCCGCGCTGGCGTGGAGCAGTACCGGGAGCTCGTTGGCCGACACCTGGCGACGCTCGGGACGAGTGCGGAGCCACTGCGGGGGGCCCTGCTCGAGGTGCGAGGGCTGCTGGAGCAGGCTGGGCAGGGTCTCCAGGCGTCGCCCGGCACGGAAGGCCTGGCCCTGGAGGGGGCGATGCAGGCGCTTGCGGGCGCCGCCCCGGAGCTCGTGCTGCCCTACACCGTGACTTTGCGTTACGCAGCCGCCCCCGGCGGGCAGACGCTGCGGCTGACCCTCGACGGGGCCGCGGGGGAGCCGGTGGAGCTGGTGGGTGCCGCGGTCGAGGCCTATCGGGGGGTCGACGCGAAGGTGGGCGCCCGGGAGTGGCTGCTGACCGTGCCCGAAGGCGCTCGGGAGGCAGCGGTCTTCGCGGTTTTCACCGGAGGGCTCGATCAGTTCCCCGTCCCTGCGTTCAGCCTGAGCGCAGCGCTCACGACCGCTGACGGTCTGCAGACCCACGACGGAGGAATCGTCGGCGAGGTCGCGGTCAGCGGTCCCTCGGCACCGGGCGCTACCGTGTACCTGACCGCCGGGGCCGACGAGTATGCCCTGCGCCCCGCAGCATTCGCGGCCACTCCGGCCGTGTTTGCCGACGCGGGCAACGACCAGGTGAGCGTCTGGGGCTCCGCGCCCCTCGGAGCGGTCGTGCACGGGGGCTCGGGGGACGACGTGTTGGACGCGCGCTTCCTGGAGGCGGGCGCCCAGGAGACCGGGGTCGAGATGCAGGGGGGCTCGCAGAACGACGTCCTGCAGGGCAGCGCCGGGGGCGACCGGCTCGACGGCAGTGCGGAGCACGACGTCGTCTTCGGCTACGACGGGCGGGACTGGGTGCAGGGGGGCTCGGGGAACGACTGGCTCACGGGTGACGAGGGGGACGACCTCATCCTCGACCGGGACGGCGCGGACGTGCTGCTCGGGGGGGAAGGTGCGGATTGGGTTGGTGGTGGTCCGGGCGCGGACCGGATGTTCGGCGATGCCACCGGCCTCTTGGGCGTCTGGGACGGTGCGACCGGAACGGTCCGCGCGCTGGCTGCACATGACGGGTTCGCTCCGGGTGACTACGGCATCGTCGTCGAGGCGGCCCCGGCGCTTGCGGGGGACGACGTCCTCGAGGGCGGTGAGGGCTTGGACAGCCTTTTCGGAGGGATGGGGGACGACACCCTGAGCGGGGGCGCCGATGGGGACCACCTCGAGGGCGAGGCGGGCAGCGACCGGCTGGAGGGTGGCGAGGGCGACGACGTTCTCTGGGGGGACCGCTCCCCCGCCACCGTCGCGGAGGATTCCCGGATCCTGTACGAGGCGACTGTCGCGGCGGGTATCGTGCGCTACCAGTGGCGCACTCACCCGGACGGCGCCGATGCACCGGGTGACGACACGCTCCTCGGCGGGGCGGGCAGCGACTCCCTGTTCGGCCAGGACGGGCAGGACTCTCTGATCGGTGACGCGCAGAACGACGCGCTCGCTGGCGGGGCCGGGGGGGACGTGCTCGTGGGTGGCGCAGGCTCCGATTACCTGAACGGTGGCACGGGGGACGACGTCTATCGTTTCGAATCCGCCGACGGGACGGACGTGGTCGAGGACGAAGAGGGGCGCGACACGATCGCCTTCGGCGCCAGCGTGCCAGCGGGCTCGGTCGTGGCGGTCCGCGTCGGCTCGGACCTGGCTCTCACCGATGCGTCCGGCTCGCTGCAGGTGCGCGTGCCCCAGTGGTTCTCGACGGGTCCCTCCATCGAAGCGGTGGAGTGGGCCGACGGGACCCGCTGGACGGCGGAAGACCTGACCCGGGAGGCCCTCGTCCAGAGGGGCAGTGGCGCCGCGGACATCCTGGAGGGCTACGACGCCCACGACGACGTCATGGAAGGGGGCGCGGGAGACGACCAGCTCTCTGGTTACGGTGGTAACGATCTGCTGCGGGGTGGGGCTGGCACAGACCGGCTCGACGGAGGGGCGGGCGACGATACCCTCGAGGGAGGCGAGGGGGCCGACCTCTACCTCCTCGGGGCCGGGGACGACCTGGTCCGGGACACCGACCCCGCGGGGGAGGTCAACCGCCTGCGGCTCGGCCTCGGAACGGTATCGGCCGACGTCGACGCCGAGCGTGTGGGCGAAGACCTCCTGCTGCGCTGGACGCTGCCACCCGCGCCCGGCGCCGGCGACGGGGCAGGCGGTGAACCCGTGCCGGGGTCGGTGACGGTCCAGGGCTATTTCGCCGACCCCGCGCGCTGGTCGCTCGAGCTGGCCAGCGGTGCGCCCGTCGCCGTGGAGGAGTTGCTGGGGGCCGTCCCGCCGGGGGGCGACCCGCTGCGTCTCGTCCGCGAGTCGTTCGAGCAGGCCCTGTACGCGCGGCTCACCCGGGAGGCGGACTACGGCAACCGGGTCGGGGCCGGCATCGACGCACCCCTCGACACCGAGGTGGCCATCGTGCACTACGCCTGCCAGACGCCTCCCTACGAGCCGATCCAGACGGAGGACGGCTGGTACTTCCCCGATGTGCCGGGTGCCTACGCGGGCGAGGGTGCGTACTGGACCTGGACCGGCACCCCGCCGGGTACCCGATTCGAGTATCGCGTGGAGGTGGTGACGACCGACCTCGCGGCCAGTGCCACGCCGCCGGAGCGGGTCGCGGCGGTCGCCTACGTCCAGTCCCAGCGCCATGGGGAGCTGGTCCTCGACCCTCTCGGGTCGTACTCCACGGAGCCCGACGGGGGCGGCGTCTCTCTGCGCCAGGTGGTGGACGTGGCCTACGAGGGTGAGGTCGGCAGGGGCTCGGGTCTGCCCGTCGTGGTGCCGGTCTCCACGGAGACCTCACGGATAGAGCGGATCCAGGGCACGGAGCTGCCCGACCAGGTGGGGGCGGTCTACGGAAGCGCCCCGAGCCTGATCGACGGCAGGGGCGGTGACGATTTGCTCTGGGGCGGGGAGGGGGTGTCCGACCTGCTCTACGGAGGTGAAGGCAACGACACGCTGGAAGGGCTCGGCGGGGGCGACGTCCTCGCGGGCGGCGGCGGGAGCGACCTGCTGCGCGGGGGAGAGGGCGCCGACGCGTATCACTTCTTCGCGGGTCAGGGCGGGGTCGACGTGGTGGAGGACGATGGGCTTGCGGTGTCCCGCTCTGCCGTCAGTTGGATGCTGGAGGCTGGCCTGCCGACCGGGGAGTGGCGGGACTACGAGGGCGTCCTCGATTACCTGCGCTGGCTCCCGGACGCGGAGCTCGGCACCCTCACGGACTGGCTCACCCTGCGGGGCGGGCGGTTCACCTACCAGGTCGACACGGTCCACGTGGGGGCAGCCGCGGGCGAGGTCAGCGTCGAGCGCGCCGAGCACGAGGGACGGACAGCGCTCGCCCTGCGATGGGGCGAGGGCCTGGAGCAGGGAATCGTCGTGCCCCTGCGGGAGGTGGGCCGTGACCTGATCGGCTACGGGGTGGAGCAGGTCGTCTTCACTGACGGGAGCCGCTCCCTCGCCGAGCTCCTGGCCAGCCTGCCTCCCGTCGTGGACGAGGACGCGCCGCCGGACGGGTACTCCTCGACCTGGAAGGGTACGGCGGGGGCGGACGAGGGTTACGGGGACTCCCGCGCGAACTACCTCTCCGGGCTCGACGGCGACGACTCCCTCTGGGGCCTCAAGGGCGACGACTGGCTCGACGGGGGGCGCGGCGACGACGCCCTCTGGGCCGGTGCCGGGGACGACGTCCTGCGGGGTGGCCCCGGAAACGACTCCCTGATGGGCGACCGGGGCGCAGACACCTACCACTTCCGCGTGGGCGACGGGGTCGACACCATTTCCGACGCCGGAGGGAAGGGGGATCGGTTGGTCCTCGGGGAAGGGTTCCGCCCCGTGGACGTGGGGTTGACCCGCACGGACGCCGACCTCTCGATCACCCTGGGGGCCGGGGACGACGGGGTGACGGTGCTCGGGTGGTTCGGTAAGGGCTCGCGCGAGATTGAGCAGATCTCGCTCCAGGACGGCACCACGCTCCTGGCCCGTCAGGTCGACTCCCTCGTCCATGCGATGGCGGGGCTCACGAACGCGCTGGGCGTCGACTCGTGGAGGTCGGTGGTCGCGATTGCCCCCGAAGAGGCGGCGAGCCTGGTCTCGCCCTACTGGAGTGCCGCTGCCGGGTAAGCCATCGGGCGGGGAGGGGGTTAAACTCATCGCTTCCAGCATCCCCCTCTCCGCCACGGTTCCCCGGAAGACGTGATCAGGGTCGAAACACTGCCCGAGCCGGCAGCGGTCGCCGAGCGTGCGGCCGAACTCATCGCGAACGAGGCGCGCGCGGCGGTGGCCGCGCGCGGCCGTTTCGTGCTGGCGGTGAGCGGCGGCCGGACTCCCTGGGTCATGCTGCGGGCGCTCTCCGGGAAGTCGCTGCCCTGGGACCACGTGCACGTGGTGCAGGTCGACGAGCGGGTGGCCCCCGCGGGGCACGCGGACCGCAACCTGACCCACCTGCAGGAGAGCCTCCTCGAGCGCGCGCCGCTTCCCCCGGGGCATCTCCACGCCATGCCGGTGGAGTCACCGAACCTGGAGGAGGCTGCCGCCCGCTACGCAGAGACGCTTCGCGAGCTCGCGGGCGTGCCGCCGGTGCTCGACGTCGTCCACCTCGGCCTGGGGGCCGACGGCCACACCGCCTCCCTGGTTCCGGGGGACCCGGCCCTTGCCGTCACCGCCCTGGACGTCTCCCCGACGGGCGTCTACGAGGGCCGGCGGCGCCTGACGTTGACCTATCCCGTGCTGAATCGCGCCCGCCGCGTGCTCTGGGTGGTGACAGGGGAAGAGAAGGCGGCGATGCTGGCTCGCCTTGCTCGGGCGGACTCCGGCATCCCCGCTGGACGAGTGAGCCAGGACCGTGCCCTGGTCCTGGCCGACCGGGCTGCGGCGGGCACCCCACGAGATACCCCAGGAGCCGGTACGGAATGGTGACGATGCGTGTGCTGACGGATGCCCTGCGGCTTGCGGCCTTTCCCCTCGGCTACGGGATCACGGGGGCGCTGGCCGGCGGCACGCTCAACCGGATCATGATCGCGGAGATGAAGCTGCCGGTGACGCTGGTGGGGCTCCTCTTCGCGCTGCCTCTCCTGGAGGCCCCCCTGCGCGTGTGGCTCGGCTATCGCTCGGACGGCTACCCCGTGTTTGGACGCCGGCGGGAGCCTTACATCGTGGCCGGTTCCCTGCTCGCGGGACTCGGGCTCGCCGGCGCGGTGCTGCTCATGACCGCTGCGCCTGGCAGCCGGCTGCTCCTCATGTCCGGTCTGGTCCTGATGTTCGTGGTGTACGGGTTCGGCCGTAACCTCGCCCACAACGCCTTCCAGGCCCTCGTGGCGGACCGCTTCGAGGGAAGCGGTCGCTCGCGCGCCCTGACGCTCTACGAGGTGGCCACGATGTTCGGGCTGGTGGCGGGTGCCGGGGGGCTCGGGGCGGTCCTGCGGGACTACGCGCCGGAAAAGCTCGTCGCTGCGGGTGTCGGCGCCGTGAGCCTGGCCTTCCTGCTGACACTCCTCGCCGCGCTCGGTCAGGAACGGCGCTCGGCCCAGGCGGTCCAGGCCGCGGCGCGGGCGCGGTCGACGCCGTTCCTGGAGGCCCTGCGGGGGTTCCTGCTGGGAGACCCCCAGGTTCGGCGGTTCTTCTTCCTGGTCGTGTGCACCTTCGTGGGCACCCTCGCCCAGGACGTCCTGCTCGAGCCGTATGGGGCCCTGGTGCTGGGGATGTCGGTCAGCGAAACGACCCGGCTCACCGCGTACTGGGGCCTCGGGGTGCTCGCCTCCATGCTTCTTTCCGGGGCCTTTCTGCTGAGGGTCACCGGGCACCTGCTGCTGTTGCGCGTGGGGCTCGTCTCTACCATGGCCGTGTTCGTGGGCGTCATCGTGACCGGTCTGCTCGGGAGCCCGGAGGGTTTCCGGGGGTTGGTCGCCGTGATGGGGCTCGGCACCGGCCTGGCGGGGGCGGGCCTGCTGGGAGGCATCGCCACCTTCGCGACGGCGATCCGGGCGGGGCTGCTGATGGGCGTCTGGGGGATGGCGAGCCTTCTCGGCAAGGCGGCCGGGAGCGTGATGGGGGGCGCGGTGGTCGACGGCGTGCTGTGGGTCACCGGGGGCGCGGCCTTCCACGCCTACGCAACGGTGTTCGCGCTGGAGGCCGCGCTCCTGACGGTCGCCCTGGTGCTGACCTATCGCCTGCGAGTCGAGGCGTCCCGGGCAAGCCAGGAGGCCGACCCATCGGCCCAGGAGGCCGATGCGTCGGCGAAACCGGCAGGTCCTTCCGCCGCGTGAGCGCCAGGACCTACCACATCAGGTCGTCCGGCACCCGGTAGGCGGCGTAGGCGTCGTCCTCGGGCTCGGTGGTGCCCGGGTTGGTCTGCGGGACGAGGAAGCGCTCGTCCCGGGAGCGGATCTTCTCCGCCACGGCGAGCGGGACCAGTTCGTAGCGCTGGCCCAGGCGAGCCACCGCGAGCTGACCGGCCGTGATCTGGCGGTGCTGGTCCGCGGTGACGTAGATCCGCTTCACCAGTTTCCCGTCGACGAAGTGGTAGGCGGTTTCGCCCTGCGCTCGGGGTAGTGCGTGGGTGCGGATCATCTCCGCGACCTCCGTGGCCACGGCCTTGCGCCTGGCCGCCTCCTCTCGCCGGCGATTCAGCTCCCGATCGCGCTCGGCCTTCTCCGCCTGCGCCTTCCGGGCTGCGAGCCGATCCGCGTCCGCCTCGCCGCGAGAGGGCTGGCGGTCCTGCTTGCGCTTTTCGGTTCGGTTTTGCCGGGCCTGGTGCGCGCTCACCAGTCCGGCCTTCAACAACTGCTCCTGCAGGGAGTTGCCCATGGTGTCGCTCTCGCGGCAAAGGTGTGCCGTCCCCGTCCTTCCGCTCTCCCGCTCTCCCGCTCTCCCGGTGAACGGCCGTTGGCCATAGCATGCCACGACCGACGCCCGTGCGAGAAAACCGCGACTCGTGCTCGCCGCCGGGCGGACCTTGTTTCTGGCCCGTCGAGGGACAACACTCCTTCGTGGTTCCCTCCAGGCGGGCTTGCCTGTCTCCAGCCCCTTTCCCAGGAAGTGCCCCATGACCCCACTTCGCTTCTGGCTGACCTTCGTTGCGGTGCTGGCCTCCCTGCCCCTGGCAATCCCGACTGCCCTCGCTCAGACCGAGGACACGGAGAGCGGGGCGGAGACGGAGGACGCTCGCTTCGAGCCGGCGGGACTGGCGGCCGCGGCGGGACGCTACCGGGCGTCCCTGGTGGCGAAGCGACCCGCCCAGCCATCCCCGGCGGCGGCCGACGCGGCGCTCAAGGCCGCGGCGCAGGCCCTCGCGGCGAAGCGGGTCGAGGCGGCCCTCCCGCAACTGGAGGTCGCCGTCACCCTGGGCCGCGAGGCGCCGTCCGTCTTCCTGCAGTTGAGTGACGCATGGCTCTCCCTGCCCCGTCCGGACGCCGACCGGGCCCTGCAGGCGGCGTGGCTGGCCTATCGGGCCGCGGGAGAGACGGCGGACCGCCAGCGTGCCCTGGAGCGCATGGCCGAGTTGCTCGAAACGCGCCTCGACCAGCCCCGCGAGGCCCTGGCCGCCCTGCGGGCCCTGCGGGCGGAGGGCAGCACGGCGCCGGGTCTCGGGGAGCGGCTCGAGGCGTTGCGCCAGAGGGTCGGGGTCGAGTGGGTTCGTGTTCGCGTCGAGGCCGACGGCGAGGAGCCGCGCGTCTGCCTGGTCCTGTCGAGTCCCCTGAAGCAGGCCCGTGGCACTCGCTGGGACGAATACGTGCGGGTCGAGCCCGCGACCCCCGTCACCGTGGACGCCGCGGGCCGTGAGCTCTGCATCGGGGGGCTCGCCCATGCGCACCGCTATCGGGTGGCGCTGCGCGAGGGGCTCGCCAGCGCCGACGGGCTGGTGCTCAGGCGCACCGAGACCCGCGAGGTCGCCATCGGTGACCGTCCGCCCCTTGCGGCCTTTCGGGGAAACGCCTTCATCCTGCCGCGCGTCGGCCCGGACGGTGTCCCCCTGGTCACCGTGAACACGGACGCCGTGACGCTGCGCGTGCATCGCATCAACGACCGCAACCTGGTGGCGCGCATGGGGGAGGGGGCGCTCGGCAGCCTGGAGAGCTACGAGGCGGAGGAGATCGCCGAGGTCCAGGGTGAGCGGGTGTGGGAAGGGCGGATGGCGGTGCGCCTGGAGCGCAACGTCTCGGTGGTGACCGCCGTGCCCGTGCGCCAGTTGATCCCCAAACCGAAGGCCGGACTCTACGTGCTCACCGCGATGCCCGCGGACCTGCCGGAGAGCGAGATCCAGAGTACGCCGGCGACCCAGTGGCTCGTGGTCACGGACCTCGGTCTCAGCACGCTGCGCGGGCCCGACGGGGTGGACGTCTTCGTGCGCTCCCTCGCCAGCGCAAAGCCGGTTGCGGGGGCCAACGTCGCACTGCTCGCCCGCAACAACGCCGAGTTGGGGCGGGCCACGACGGACGCCGACGGGCGCGTGCACTTCCCGCCCTCCGGGGCCGGCGGCGGCAACGAGCCCCTGCTCGTCGTAGCCTACGGCGCCGAGGGGGATTTTGCAGTGCTGAACCTCGGCCGGCCCGCGCTCGACCTGAGCGACCGCGGGGTGGGCGGTCGTCGAGCGCCCGGGCCCCTCGACGCGTACCTGTACTCCGACCGGGGCGTCTATCGCCCGGGGGAGCGAGTGAACCTCACGGTGTTGCTGCGTGACGACCGGGGTGACGCGGTCGAAGGCTTCCCCCTCACCCTGCGGGTGCTTCGCCCCAACGGCACCGTGTTCCGCTCCGGGGTGGTCCAGTCCAGCGCGGCCGGTGCCCACGTCCTGCCGTTCTATCTGACCGCGACGGCTCCCCTCGGGACGTGGACCGTGCAGGCACTCGCGGACCCGAAGTCCGACCCGGTCGGGACGCTGCGGGTGCAGGTGGAGGAGTTCGTGCCCGAGCGGCTGGCGGTCGAGGTCGAAGGTTCCTCGCCAGCCATCGATCCGGCGCGCCCCTTCGATCTCCTGGTGCGGGCCCGCTTCCTGTACGGCCCCCCCGCCGCGGGTCTGTCCGGGGCTGGCGAGGTCTCCGTGGCCCCGGACCCTGAGCCATTTCCCGCCTTCAAGGGGTTCCGTTTCGGCCTCGTGCAGGAGTCCCCGACCCCCCGCACCGAGTCCCTCAGCCTCCCGGCCACCGATGCGA
>ERZ1645192.4063-NODE-4063-length-11720-cov-8.000686_pt1 | contig 11720 bp, 6 predicted proteins | sample MGYA00575354_ERZ1645192 | MGnify/ENA primary metagenome ERZ1645192 (study PRJEB40844, sample SAMN11349763) | freshwater sediment metagenome | isolation source: river sediment | host: Sediment | place: India: Faizupur Khadar , New Delhi | collected 2017-02-21 ... | reverse complement strand
ATGCCATGAGAAATAGACGCCTAAGTGTAATGATAACGGAAGAAGATCAAATAAGGATGCGGAACGTAATACCTTGGGGATTGGTTAGCAGGGTCATGCGCCTCTTGCTAATGCAAACCCTTGACCTTATTGAACAGCATGGTGACATAGTCATTGGCGCATTAGTGAGTGGCAAACTAACTGCCCTCGATCTTTTGAGAAAGGAGGACAATGATGGATCTCAACGACCTCAAAATTAGTGTATCAAAACTATCTGATGCTGAGTTAATGAATCTAATTCGTGATGTTAGAACCAGTCGAAGAACACCTAAGGCAACAACAACTAACAACAAACCAAAAGCAGCAAAAGCCAGTAATCCTGTTAGCCTAGATTCCCTAGCGGCTAGCTTATCCCCTGAACAACTCGCACAACTAATAGAAACATTGGAGGCTCAAAATGGCAGTGGAACTTAAAACGATCAGTATCGAACAAATAACTTTTGGAGAAAGGTTTAGAGATGAATATGGAGATCTTGACACATTGGCTGCTTCACTTAAAAAAGAAGGTATCATACAGCCTCTCGCTGTTAGAGCTTGCGCTGGCGGTGATGAATATATACTACTTGCAGGTGGTAGAAGATATAAAGCTTGCCTCCAAGCTGGTATATCAGAAATTCCAGTCCGTATTTACCCAGATACGTTGAATGATCTTGAAATGCGTAGCATTGAACTAATGGAAAACGTAGCTCGTAAAGACCTTAGTTGGATTGAAGCTACAAACCTTAACAAGGAAATCCTCCTCCTCCAACAACAGATATACGGAAAGAAAACAAGCACTTCACCAAATGCACCTGGTGTATCATTAAGGGACACCGCCAATATGCTTGGCATGACACCTGGCGGATTGTCAGATGATATTAAACTGGCTAACGCCATGGAAGTATTCCCATCAATTAAAGAAGCAAAGAACAAAAGTGATGCTATGAAGATGTTGAAGAAGATGAGCGAAGACATTATCATGGCTGAGGTTGCACAGCGAATTAAAAATAAGGTAGCCGAGCAACCTATTGATGTTGTTAGGAATAAGTTAATGAACTGCTACATCGTCAAGGACTTCTTTGAAGGCATTGCTAATGTGCCTGATAGTAGCATTGACCTAGTTGAAATGGATCCTCCTTATGGCATTGACCTTCAAAAGATAAAAAGGCAGGATGATACAAAGGGTGTGACAAAGCACTATAATGAAATAGACTCCATATTATATGCAGACTTCCTAAACAAAACCTTTAAAGAATGTTATAGGGTTATGACAGAAAACAGTTGGATCATCTGTTGGTTTGGTCAAGATCCATGGTTTGAAGTTGTATATCGTGCACTTATTAATGCAGGATTTAGGGGGAGTAGGGTTCCAGCTATTTGGTTTAAAGAAAGTAGCACAGGTCAAACTATGAACCCAGCAACTGGACTTGCCAATACCTATGAAACATTCTTTTATATGCGTAAAGGTCAGCCGAGTATTAGTAAGCAAGGCAGGAGCAATGTCTTTTCATATAGGCCTGTTGCAGGTAGTAAAAAGATTCATCCTACTGAACGTCCTATTGAAATGATACAAGATGTTGTTCATACTTTTGGTTGGGAAGGTTGTCGTGTGTTAGTACCATTCCTTGGTAGTGGCAATACACTATTGGCAACAAGTAACCTTAACATGACTGCCTTTGGGTTTGATCTTTCGGAAGAGTATAAGAATGGTTTTGTCATTAGGGTTAACGAAGGTAGGCCTGGACAGTTTAAGTCATATAGGGAGACTAGTAATGAATAAGGTTGTACCATGTGTACATATGAACAATTGTGCCAGCTCCACGCTCCCAATCTACAAAGGCAAGTGTTATTTAGGTTGTCCTATATATGAACGAAGAAGTGGAAATGATAGGAGGAAAAATGCTAGTCAATCCAACAAAGAGACTGGTCTTCCCAGATGGGCCTCTTGATGCTAAAATAGCTTTCATTGGCGAAGCTCCAGGAAATGAGGAGGAAAAGAAAGGTATTGGTTTTATAGGGCAAAGTGGTCAGTTGCTTTGGAAGCTAGCTGCATCAGTTGGCATCATGCGTACTGACTGTTATATAACTAATGTTATTAAAGAAAGACCAAGGGGTAATGATGTTACTGAGTTCATTACGTTTAGGGGAACTCAAGCAATACAATCTAAATTATATAATGAGTATGAGTATAATCTTTATGAAGAACTAAGCAAGACAAGTTGTAACCTATATGTTGCTGTTGGCGCTGTCGCTATGTGGGCATTGTGTAGGCAGACTGCTATCACAAAAAGAAGGGGCTCTATATTAAGGGGAGTTGGAGGTAGGAAGGTAATCCCTATCATTCACCCAGCTGCTGCCCTACGTCAATACACTTTGTTAAACACAATAGGCCTTGACATGAAGCGTATTGCCGAGGAAGCTGAATTCCCTGACATTCGCCTACCTATTCGCAACATCAAGATCAGGCCAACATACTTTGATACACTGTCATTCTTACAACAATGTAAAGAGTCAGCCGTAGTAGCATTTGATATTGAAGTAATGCGTGAAGAGGTGAGTTGTATCAGCTTTGCAATATCCTCTTACGACATTATGAGTATACCATTTCAAGCTGGTGGAAGTGATTACTTCACACCTGATCAGGAGATTGAAATATGGAAACGTATAACAGATATTATTGAAGATCCTAACATAACAAAGGTTGGTCAGAACATAGTGTTTGATACAACCTTTCTATTCCGCAAGTATGGAATACATCCTCAAGGCATATTAGAAGATACTATGATCGCACAAGCTATCATGTATCCAGACTATCCAAAAGGTTTGGACTTCATCACAAGTATGCACACCAAGGAACCTTATTATAAGGATGAAGGTAAGAAACATTTCAAGATTGGTGGGCCTGAAGATGACTTCTGGATTTACAATGCGAAGGATAGTGCTGTATGTCTTGAGGCATTACCTAGGATCAAGGCAGACCTTGAAATGGTTAACAACTTATCTGCCTATGAAATGCAATGTAAGTTAGTAAAGCCCTTGATATATATGCAAGAGCGTGGAATTAAAACAGATTACAATGGCCTAAAGATTGAATCAGATAATGTAACAGCTCGCATTGAAGAGTTAACAAATAAACTAAGGGAGATTGTAGGATATGAAATTAATCCAGGAAGTAGTAAGCAAGTTAAAGACTATTTTTACAAAGTCAAAGGTGAAAAGCCGTACCTCAGCCGAGCAACTGGAAAACCGACAGCGGATAAGAATGCTATTAAAAGACTTAGCAGAAAAGGATATGAAGAAGCGAGAATCCTTCAAGAAATTACAACACTGAGTTATATGAGGTCACACTTCCTTAACGTTAACCTTGATATTGACAAACGCTTGCGTTGCTCCTTCAATCCAGTTGGAACTGAATCAGGACGATTGAGTAGTAGTGAAACTATATTTGACACTGGAACAAATATGCAGAACCTACCACCTGAGTTCAGAACATACCTAATCCCTGACGACGACAACATGATGTATAACATTGACTTGAGTCAAGCAGAGAACAGGGTTGTTGCCTATATAAGCCCTGAACCTAACATGATTCATGCTTTTGAAACAAAGATAGATTTACATAAGCAAACTGCTGGCCTCATATTCAGCAAACCTTGGGAGGAAATAAGTGATGAATTGGGATCAAGTGAAATTGGAGGTGGTAATTTCAGCGAAAGATTTTGGGGAAAGAAAGCGAATCATGGTCTCAACTACGACCTCGGATATAAAACCTTTGCTTTCCTATATGAGATTTCCGAAGCAGATGCAAAGTTCATTGTCGAACGATACCATAAGGCTTACCCTGGAGTGCGACAATACCACGCTTGGGTACGGCATCAGCTGTCTAAAAATAGAACACTCGAAAATCTGTTTGGACGTAAGAGATTGTTCCTTGATAGATGGGGTGATGAACTCTTCAAAAGCGCATACTCTTTCATTCCTCAAAGCACTGTGGCAGAGATTATTAATAGGAGAGGTATCATATACGTCTATTATAATCAAGAACTTTTCAAGCCAGTGGACTTGCTCCTCCAAGTCCACGATAACATAATCTTCCAAATGAATTATAAGAAGTATAGTTGGGAGGAACAGGCTAAGTGTTTAATCCTTTTAAAGGAAAGCCTTGAAACGCCCTTAACATGGAGGGGAACATCCTTCTCCATTCCTATTAGTCTTGAAGTTGGTATGAATCTGAATAAAAAAGGTATGGTGGAGGTAAGTAGGGATGACTTCTCGTCTGTTGACAGATTGGCTAGACAGCTATATAACATTCAGCAACAATTCAGAGCCTCCTTATACGTATAGGCTTTGGACTGCTATTAGTGTTATAGCTGCCTGCTTGAAGCGTAAGTGTGTACTTAATTGGGGTACGCTGACATTGTATCCTAATATGTACATAGTATTGGTAGGCCCTTCAGGGAAATGTAGGAAGGGTACTGCCATGAGCCAGGGAATGTATTTCCTTAGGGAAATGGGAATTAAACTAGCGGCTGAAAGTATAACAAGGGAGGCATTGATTCGTGAGCTTAAAACAAGCAACGATACGCAAGTTGATATTAATACTGGGGCTATGTATCTTCATTCCAGTCTTACTATATATAGTCAGGAGCTTACTGTATTCCTTGGATATAACAACCAATCCCTTATGGCTGATCTTACTGACTGGTATGACTGTAGGGATATCTGGACGTACCGAACAAAGAACATGGGCACTGATGAGATCGTGGGAGTCTGGGTTAACCTCATTGGTGCAACGACTCCTGACCTATTACAAACAACACTCCCAAGGGATGCAATAGGTGGCGGCTTAACAAGTCGAATGATCTTTGTTTATGAGCAGAAGAAGTGGAAGGTAGTTGCAACACCATTCCTCAGCAAGGAAGAACGTGAGTTGCAAAAGGCATTGAAGCAGGACTTGGAAAAGATAAGTATGATGGCAGGTGAATTTAAAGTAACTAGCGAATTCATAGATGCATATGTCCCTTGGTATATGTCTTATAGTGAAGGCAAGACTCCATTTGATGACTATCGTTTCAGTGGTTACTTTGAACGTAGGCCTACACACCTGTTAAAGTTATGTATGATATGCTGTGCTGCTCGTAACAGTAAGATGTTAATAGATGTATGTGACTTTGAGAAGGCTTTGAATATAATAGTTACTACGGAAAAGAAGATGCAATACACCTTCAGTGGCGTTGGCAAGAGTGATACTGCTGATATAATGGAGAGGGTTATTGCAGTACTTAAAACAAATAGGGAGATGCCATTCCAAGATCTCATCACCCAATTCTATCAGGACGTAGACAAGTTCACACTTGAAAAACTCCTTGAAACATTAATAAGCATGGGATATGTTACTATTGATTTTAGTAGTGGTCGCAAGGTTGTTGTATTTACTGAAACAAGAACTAATTATGATTCATAACTCTGTTCAAATTTTGAACAAAGGGAGGTTGCCATGTTGACTAACAATGAACTAAACGCTATCAAGGCAGTACTTGTAGATGGTAATGCAAAGGATGAACACTATAATATATGTGCTACACTTAGGCACGAACTAAGGTGTGACAATCATCAACTTCATACGCTGTATGCTATTCAACTAAATAAAATAAAGAAGGAGGAACCAGTATGTCTGAATTGAAAGTAGATGAGTTAAGCAAGGAGGACCTTGCGATGATTGTTAAGTTAATGAAAGATGGTATGGCATATGAAGAAGCATTAGTTAACCTAGTACCAGAGCAGAGGCGTGATTTAGTTATGAGCTTTCATAGTTTGTTTTGCAAGATGAACCACAACGATATGGATGGGTGTAACTTTTATAATGAAAGTGAGTGGGATGCTCCAGCGCATAAGTTCTGGTTCAACGTAGTTGATCGTGTCCTTCGTGCTTATGATCCTGAGTGTGAATTCCTACCTGATATCATTCCCTATATATGGCGTGTAGAATCTATCAAGAGGGAAGTAGAAAAGGAGGTAGCCGTTGGTGGCTTGCAGTTATTCGACTACCTCCTCAAGGCATCATTCTAATGGTTGTACAAAGTCCTCTTCAGTCGGGAACATCTCAACTGCATCTCGTCTCTGCATTATTTCAGCATCAAGTATTGCACGAGCACGAGGTGGCAGTTGAGCCCTTTCAACTCTGCCTATTAACGAATCAGCTGTTATACCATACTTACCAAACTTAGATCTTACACTTTCAGGTATAGGCTTTCCAGCTATAATAGCATTCATAGCTTCATTCAATAACCTAGTTTTAATACCACCTATGCGTTCATCTCTTGATGCCAGTATCCTCTGTTCAGCCCTAATCCTATTAAGGTCAACATTCTCCACACCCATTATACTTTGTATGATAAAAGGAACTGTGCTCTTAACTTCATACAACTTATTTCCTTTCTCATCCCTAATCCAGTTATCATCTGAAAAGGTATAATCCATAAGCCTCTTCCAATGTCTAATAATAGGTGCAATACTTCCAGTCTTTTTAAGATCCTCCATATAAGGGCCTATTGTTCCAAGAGGCTCTAATACCTTTGTGAATATATTACCTATATCATTAAGCGCAGGTCCTGCAAAGTCCCAAAAGCCTTGAGGGAATTGGAAGGTGGCAGCAGCACTAATATCAACTCCAAGCTCTGGCTTTATCAAACTAGGTAATGCCCCAACTCCGCGGCTTGCAATAGGAGCATTCTTATTCATCCACTCTTCCACAATATCCATAGCTTCCTGCCAGAAGCCAAAGGCTGCTAGTATAGGCAATGACTTTAGTATCATCATATAACCCCTAGGCCCACCAAGTGCAAGCTGCATCCCAGCATAACGCAACCATTCCTTACCTGATAACGTAGACATGAACTCAATCTCTTTCACAAGGTAAGGCTTAAACTGTGTCATTAGTTTTCCAGTAGGCCCTCTCATTATTTTGGGGAGATTAGCCATGTTATAAGTAAACTGCTCAGCCCAGTTAGCACGAATAGCAAACTCCTTTGCAGCCAAGTCAGACATACCCTGCTTCAACGCCTCACGATATGCAGCTGCTACACTCACTTGCCTATTCAACGGTTCAGGCATTTGAAATAAACCTAATGGATGATATGCTGGAGTCTTCGATTTAAGTTCAACTCCACTTTCAATAATACTTGTCCCAAGGAAAGGCTCAACATCCTTTATAAACTGCTTACCTTCCTCAGTATGCAGGAACCTAATTCCCTCAGCATACATAGGCGCGCCTCGTTTAACCCAAGCGTGCATCTGACCAGACGCAAGGTTAACAGCTGCAGCAACTGGTCTATAACCAAGTTTGAGGGCAGCCTCAGCAGTACGTGCTCTTGATATAAGCCTTGAGTATCCTCTATATGTATGGAAGATATCATCAACCATCTTATCTGCTTTCCCATACCTACCTTTCACATCCTCAATATAATCAAGTATATAGTCACGCTCATACCTGTTCATCTTAGGTAGATCCTTGCGAATAATATCTATGACTGGATCTAATGCCATTTTCTTTTCAAGGCTATGAGCATAACTTTTAAGTACTGGGAATATATTCTCTTCTCCCTGCAATATATCTACTCGTTCTTGTAAGAATGGAGAGTATGAATCAGTTGGTATGATCTTAAACTTTCGTCCAAGAGCCTTCCTTGCCATCTCCTTTGCCACTTTCTTATCAATACCATCTATAGACTCCATCATCTTCTTCGCAAGACTATTCATCATACCATAGTATTGTCCCCTAGTGATGCTAGTCTTATCATCAGATATCATCTTATAATCAGTATCAACATACAACTTACCAACGTCAGGATTCTCCTCAAGATATTTAGCCGCCTTCCTAGCTGCATCCTTTTCACTCAGGCCAATGGCAACTAACTTCCTATAAGGAGTTCCATCAGCAGTAACTCCATCCGCTAGGATTTTATATCTCCCAGCTTCTACATTTGGTATATAGTTTTCAATTCCCCAAGTATCAATCTCCTTATGCTTAGCTGCTATCTCCTCAATAACATCAGTTGCTAGGCGTGGATACCTAGCCTTAACAGTATCAATATCAGCACCTGATATAATATCCAGCAACGCATTATACTCAGTCTTTGATAAGTTAGCCTTATAGTCATTAATAAGAAACAGCTTATACTTTTCCTTCATACTATCAAGCCAATCCCTCACCTGTATAGCAGCTTCCTTTTCAGCAGGGTTACCTTCTATCTTCCCTTCAATAACCTTCCTTACATTTTCAAGCTGTCCATCACCATGCTTAACACCACGCTCAATAGCATCAATAAGTGTTTTATGCTGGTCATACATATGACTTATAAACATCTCGGCAAGGTTAGTATTATAAATATGGCGCTCATTACGTGTACCTTTAACAAAGGACATAGGTGATTCTATCCATGGTCCTAGGTTACGCCATAGCCTTTGTGATACTGTTGTGTTATCAGTTGATAGTATTGGTCTTGACAATAACTCAGTTGCCATACCCCAGTCATTTCCTTTGACCTCACCAAGTATTTTATTTCCAAGGTGATCTGTTTTAGCCTTCTTAAATGTCTTACCAAGTTCAACTGCTCGTTCATAAATAGATTGCAAGCCAAGCATATCGAAGGTTACTGAGTTCACTATCTTAGGAATAGCCTCATCAAATATAACATAGTTACGTTCATCAGATGTAGCACCAATATAAGTATTACCATGTATATCAGCTTTATCTCGTAAGAATTCTGAAGTTAGTTTCTTTGACTCAGGTGTAACTCTACCATTACCGAACATCTGCCATAAAGTATATTGTAAATTATCACCTGTTTGACGATTTGTAAGTAGATAACCATAATCCCTTACTGCAAATTTTTCTATACCATATTGTCTATATAATATTTCAGCTGAACTTGGAGTTATTATATCTCCCTTCTTAAATAATATACTATCACCAAATGGATCAACTATATCATTAGCAGCATAAACTGGTTGTAAGTGACCCTCATTATCTCTAGGCCAAGTATTAAAATCTGCCTCAGTTCTTAGTTTACTAGCTATATCTCTAGAACTTGGTGATATAGTCCTACCATATTTATCTACCACATGATTTATATCTATATTACTAAGAGCATCTATAACTTTATTAGCAGTTTGTATAGGTATATCCTTATCAAGGTCAAGTAGATTAAGATTTTCAGGTAGCTCAACCTCATGAATAACTTTCTTGATCTTAAGTTCTTTAAATTCAACAGTTCCTTCTCTAAGTTTATTTATTAAGTTCTCTAGGCTACTACTTATTTTACTAGAATGACTTATATTTATTTCTATATTATTTTTATTAGTACTATCCCAATCTGCAAGTAGTTCACTTTTGAGATATTTAATATTAGAATCTACAGCTTGCTTATAATTATCAACAGCTTTTATAGGATCTGTATTAAACTGTCTTATTTCATTCCATATAGTATCTAATATATTCTCCGAAATATCAGTAAATATTTCAGTCTTCTTAGTTTTAGGATTAACTAATTTATATTCCTTATTACCCTCCCCTTTCCACCTAGGAATATTATCAGCATACCATTTAGCTACATTTCTAGACGATGAGAAGTAATGCCCATGACCTTTCATAGCATGGCCTTCACCAGTTCCTATAAACTCATCTTTGAACTTCTCGAATAGTGCCTTAGTCCCCTGCCACACCGTCATCTCATCAGCATTAAACCACTCACCATAGCCTGGAGTTGTTTCAACAAACTCCTTCCCAACATCTTCCGACCACATAGTACGTCTCGCAGGATCAAGTACCTTATTAAAAATAGCCTCAACACCATCATACTTGGTTCCCTCACTACCAAACTTCTTCTTCAATTCCAAGAACCACTGCTTGATCTTCTGAAACATATTCATCTCAGTTTGGCTTAGTACTTTTTCATGCATATAGTCTGAAAACTTACAAGCAAAAACTTCATTGGGATTAAGACTAGCATTATAAGGATCAGTTGTAGCAACCCTTAACTTATCCCTATTAAGAACTCCATCTTCATAATACCTATTAATAAAGTCTTGATAGTATGCAGCCCTATCTTCTTTCGTCAATCCGTTATACCATACAAAGTGGCCTACCTCATGAGCCAATACGTTTGGATTCTTAATTGTAATAAGGTTTCGAGCAAAAGTATATAACCCCTCCCTACCTCCACCTAAATTAGGATCAAACTCAAATCCCATAGTAGGTTGCTGCTTCAACGTATTAAAGATGGTATTCATATAGTGGGCATCTTGTTTAGTTATCAAGCCCTTAGCCCTTGCATCAGCAATAGCCTTACGAGTGAAAGCACTACGCTTTCCAAGTTTATCAGCAAGATGATCTTCAAGTGTCTGAACCTTCTTTGCCCAAGCAACTGCATCAGCCTGTGTCTCTGGCATATACTTATAAGCATCAACAATAAGGTTTCTCGCCTCAGCAGTACCCCTAATAATACGTCTCTTGTTGGCAATATCACTCAGTGCACTTTCAACATTTGCCTTTGCCTCATTAGATAATTGTTGCCTTGATTTGATTGACTTAGCATCAAACGCAAGTTCAGAAGGCATACCCTCACTAGCAAGCACAGATTCCCAATCATCAGCACTACCACTCCTTTGTGCTCTTTCAACTGCAAGCTCCTCAGCCCTTGTCCTCATTGGCTTAGCTTCATAAACAGCACTCAAATCCTCATTGGTAATATGCTCAACTTCCTCAACATCCTCCATCTTGACGGGCCTACGCCTTTTAGTCGTAACCTTAGCTTCAGTAGGAGTAGGCCCTGACTGAGGAGGGGCAGGTTTTGCCTTGCTTTTTAACAATTCCCTACGAGCTTCAAAAGCTCCAGGCTCCATACTTACTTCAGGTGGCTCTTCAATGTATAAATAGTTCTTAATATTATGGAGAGGTTCAAACGTCTCATCCATATCAAGTTCACGAAGCTTAGCTATTAACTCTTCATATTTAATATCCTGCTCAGGCGTCAAGTCATTTAACTTCTCCTTACCCCCAACCTCTTTTATAAATTCATTAAGTGCAACCTCAGCATCTTTTAATTTAATAATAGTATTGCCATCTGGATTGAGTGGATTAGTTTCACCACGAATAACTTTAGCCTTACGAGCAATCTCTTCCTCAGACATTTTAGCAATATCTTCATCAGACCACTCAGCCTTCTTAAGTGTATTAAGATCTTTTAACTTTGACTTCCTAACCTTTGCATTCTCAGCAACAATGTTAGCCATCTTTTCAGCTTTGGCAATTTCAGCTGGATCAGCTTTAACTTCAGGTATTATATTAAACACCCTATTATACTGCTCACGCTGTTTAAACACAGGAAGCTTTTTAATTCCCTCAATTTCCTCAGGTGTAAAATAACCTTCAGTTTCAAGCTTTGTATACTGCTCTGGTGTCAACCCTGCTTTGTTCAAATTTTGAACAGAGGGTGCCTTTAATTTCGCTGCCTGTTCCCTAGCATATATATCAACAGGACTATCAGTGTTATACACCTCACGAACTTTTTCAGGTGAACCAAGTTCTTGAACCTTATTATTAATAAAAGCTTTCGTTTCTTCAGACTCAGGCTCTATAATAATATTACCTTTTGAAGCCTCCTCCTTCTGCTCTTGAATCATATTATTAAGTTGAGTCTGAT